>Ga0209619_10002887_pt1 | contig 12415 bp, 10 predicted proteins | sample Rifsed16ft3_FD_184011 | JGI IMG/M metagenome (GOLD analysis project Ga0209619, IMG submission 184011) | Soil microbial communities from Rifle, Colorado, USA - sediment 16ft 3 (version 2) | ecosystem: Environmental > Terrestrial > Deep subsurface > Rock core/Sediment | place: Rifle, Colorado... | reverse complement strand
GGAGCTCGAAGACGCCGATCTGGAGAAGCCCGCGCCCTTTGCGTTCCCCATCGAGGGCGGCGGGACGACGCTCGGTTGTCTCGCGTTTCTCGTCCAGCACGACTCCTACCACCTGGGCCAGGTGGCGCTTGTTCGTCGATACCTCGGCTTCGAGGCGATGTCGTATAAGTAAAAGTGGAACCCGCGCCGGTCTCGCGCGTTGAATGCGCGAGGTGATCCGTATGGAGCTCCTAACCGAATCGAAGCGCGCCTTGAGGGGCGTCCTGTCTCGACCCGGGTTCACGGCGACGACCCTCGCCGCTCTCGGCCTCGGGATCGGCCTGAATACCGCGATCTTCAGCCTGGTGCATGGCGTGCTTTTGAGGTCTCTTCCTTATCGAGAGCCCGACAGGATCGTGCGGGTATGGGAGTCGCGTCCTCGAATGGGCGAGGATTCCGCGGAAGTCGCCGCCTTCTCCATGGATCACTTCCGCGCCTGGCGCGAGTCGACCGACGTCTTCGAGTCGATGGCCGTCTATCAGGACCGGAGCTTCAACCTCACGGGGGGCTCCGAGCCGCTCCGGGTCGAGGCCCAGAGCGTTTCCCCCTCGCTCTTTTCGCTCCTCGGCGTCGAGCCCTTCCTCGGGCGCGCGTTCACCGCGGAGGAGGAGACGCCGGGCGGGGATCGCGTTGCGCTCTTGAGCTATGGTCTCTGGCAGCGAGTCTTCGGCGGCGACGAGACGATTGTCGGGAGAACCATTCGCCTCGACGGCGAGCCCTACGACGTCGTCGGGGTGATGCCGCGGACTTTCCGATTTCCGCAGGCCGCGATCGAGCTCTGGGTGCCTCTTCCCGACGTCGATCCCGAGCCTCTTCCCCCTGGCGCGATCCGCATCGAGCTCGTTCCCGTCGTGGCCAAGCTGGCGCCGGGTGTCTCGATCGAGCAAGCGGAGGCCGCGGGCCAGGCGTTTCTCGATCGCTACCGGAGAACGAGCGACGCCCCGCCGGAGTTCGAGCGGGACGTTTCGATTCACCTGACGTCGCTCCATGACCAGCTCGCGCGCCCCATCCGTCCCGCGCTTGTCGTGCTGTTCGTCGCGGTGACGTTCGTTCTCCTCATCGTCTGCGCCAACGTGGCGAACCTCTTTCTCGCGCGGGCCCAGGGCCGGGAGACGGAGATGGCGCTCCGCGCCGCGCTCGGCGCGGGTCGGAGCCGGCTCGCGCGGCAGCTCCTCGCAGAAAGCCTGGCTTACGCTCTCGCGGGAGGTGCCCTCGCGATCGTCGTCGCCACGCTGTGCCTCCGACTCGTCCGCCTCGCGCTCCCCTCGACTCCCTGGCTCGAGGAGGTCGCTCTCGATGGACCGGTCGTCGCCTTCAACCTCGGAGTGACGCTCCTGACCGCGCTTCTCGTCGGTCTCCTTCCCGCGATTCGCGCCTCTCAGGTCGACGTCGTCGCCGGATTGAAGGGGAGCGCCGGATCGGGACCTCGCGGTCGCCTGTCGCGAAACGCGCTCGCGGTGGCGGAAGTCGCTCTCGCCCTCGTGCTGTTCGCGGCGGCGGGATTGATGCTGCGAAGCTTCATGAAACTCGCGCGGAACGATCCCGGGTATGAGCCGCGGGACGTCTTGACGTTCCGTCTCAGCCTTCCGGAGACGAAGTATCCCGATGGCGCTGCGCGAACGGCCTTCTTCGATGCTCTGAGAGAAGGGCTCTCCGGGCTCGGGGGGGTCAGCGCCTCGGGTCTCGTCAATACGCTCCCCCTCGACCAGGAGCGGATGGTGACGCTCCTCGACATCGAGGGCCGGCCCCGGCCTGCCGATCGGATGCAGATGCCGCGCGCGAGCGTCCGCATCGTGAGCCCCGACTTTTTTCGGGCCATGGGAATCCGGCTCACTTCCGGCCGCGCGCTCGACGAAGGAGACCAGGTCGGGGCGCCCCCGGTGGTGGTGGTCAACGAATTGCTCGCCCGGCGCTACTTCGAGGGAGAGGATCCGCTTTCAGCACGCATCCATCGCATGGGGGCGATCGTCGGCATCGTATCCGATTTTCGACAAGAGGGGCTCGACCGGGATCCCGAGCCGGAGATCTATTTCGACTATCGTCAGGTGCCCGCCGCCATGAGCGAAGCGATCTCGAGCATGAGCGTCGCCGTTCGATACGATCCACGCTCGAGCGGGCTCGTCGAATCGGTGAAGGCTGCGATCCACGGACTCGACGCCGAGCTTCCTCTCGCCGACGTCCGCACCATGGAAGCGAGACTCGAGGAGTCCGTCGCCCGGCCGCGCCTCTATGCGCTCTTGCTGTCGTTTTTCGCCGGAGTGGCGCTGGTCATCGCCGTGAGCGGCGTCGCGAGTGTCGTGAGCTATCAGGCGTCCGCGCGCACGCGGGAGAACGGTCTCCGCATGGCGCTGGGCGCGACCCCGCGCGAGATTCTGGGGCTGTCGTTGAAAGATGGGTGGAGGATTCTCGCCTTCGGTCTTTTCTTCGGCCTCGCGGGCGCCCTCTTCGTTGGACGTATGCTTTCGAGCGTGCTCTTTCAGGTTTCGCCGTTCGATCCCTGGACGCTCTTTTCGGTGTGCCTCGTGCTCGGCACGGCGACGATCGCGGCGAGCGCCATTCCCGCCCGTAGAGCGGCGCGCATGGACCCGGTGACGGCGCTTCGTTACGAGTAGGTGGGTGAGGTCTTGGGGCTGATGCGGGTCTTCTCTTTGGTCCAAAGCTCCGACCGCAGTTTTCCCAGGTAGCGGTTCACCGGGTGGTTTCTGGGCAGACCCCGAATCACGCTCGGAGTGCGCGGGTTCACCCGGTTGATCTCCACGAGAAGCTTCTTGTTTCCGGGATCGATGCGGAGGCCCTTGCGAAGCACCTGTGCGGCCTGCGTCTTCCAGCCCGTTTGTTCGTGGAGGCGCGCGAGGTTGATATACATCTGAGGGTCGTAGAACGCGAGCTCCAGCGCCCGCTCACACCAGGCAAGGCCGGTCTTGACGTCGCCTTCCTCCGTCGCCACCACCAGACCTCCGAAAGACAGATGCTTGGGGTCGCGGTTCCCGGAGTCGACGATCCGGCGGAAGAGGGCGGCGGCGTTCTTCCCCTGTCCCACGCGGAGGAGCTCCATGGCCTTTCGGAAGAGACTACTCTGGTCCTGCCACTGCATGGGAGCTCGGGACACCTTCCTTTGGGGAGCGACCTCCCGAGAACTGCAAGAAAATTGCCAGCGGAAAGACGCGTGTAAACGGCTGAATCGTATAGAAGCCGGGTTTTGCAGCCGGCAATGCGCTGCGGGGTTTCTCCGACGGAGCGCGGAAATTGCCCACAGGGGGGACCTAGATCGGCTTCTCGGCGGCGAGCATATAGATGTTGCGGCCCTCGCGGCGGTACTTGCGCTCGAAGTTGGATCCCACGACCTCGCTCTCGAGGGCGGCGCAGGTTTTGGCGAAGTCGACCGCGACCAACGGGCAACGCTTCACGGAAGAGACAATCTGCTCGAAGTATTCCCGGTGGTCGCTCGCGATCGAAAGACGCGCACCCGGGCTCAACTTTGAAGTGAGCTCCTCGACGAACGCCGGCTGGAGTAGCCGGCGCCGGTGGTGCCGCGTCTTGGGCCAGGGATCGGGGAAGTAGACGTGGATCGCGGACAGGCTCTCCTTCTCGATGTAGTCGCGCACGAAGGCCGAGGCCTCGGTGAGCACCACGCGGGCGTTTCGTCTTTCCGCGCGTCTCAACCGATCGGCGGCGAAGATCCAGTACCTCCTGGCGTACTCGATTCCGAGGAAGTTCACCTCCGGCCTCGCTCCCGATTCCGCGAGCAGGAACATTCCCTTGCCCGACCCGATCTCGAGCTCGAGAGGTTGGTCGTTTCCGAAAAGCGCCGCGCTTCCGACGGGACGAGGGACGGCCTCGGGGGTGAGCCCGTGTTCCCCGGGGAGCCTTTGCCGCCGGCGGCCTCCCCGAGGGGAGATTGGTTCCATCGTCGGTTCATGTTAGTCTAGGAACCAATGGGTCCCCGTTGAAATCGACCCTCGGGTGAGACGTCGAAGCTAACCTAACCGCGTATCCCGAGACAGGAGAGATTTGTTGAGCACCAATTCGCCCAGCCGACCGTCCACGCCCGCCGACCGCGGGATTTCCTGGCTCGCTACCCTTCCCTTCTTCTCTCTGCACGTAATGACTCTCGGCGTCATCTGGGTGGGATGGAGCCCGGTAGCGGTCCTTGTCTGTCTCGCCCTTTATTGGGTGCGGATGTTCGCCATCACCGGGTTCTACCACCGTTATCTCGCCCACCGGAGCTACAAGACGTCGCGCTGGTTCCAGTTCCTGTTCGCCGTGGTCGGCAACTCCAGCACCCAGAAGGGCCCGCTGTGGTGGGCCGCGCATCATCGCCACCACCACCAGTATTCCGACGACGACGACGACGTTCACTCGCCCACGAAGCGCGGGCTCTTGTACGCTCACGTGGGGTGGATCTTCGATCGCGCCAATTCACCGACCCGTATGCGGCTCATCCCCGACCTCGCCAAGTTCCCCGAGCTCCGTGCCCTCAATCGCTTCGACGCTCTCATTCCCATCCTCCTGGGGGCTTCCTGCTTCGGCCTCGGCGTGCTCCTCGAGGCGACGGCGCCTTCACTCGGCACTTCGGGAATGCAGATGCTCGTCTGGGGTTTCTTCATCTCGACGGTGGTGCTCGCTCACAGCACCTTCACCATCAACTCCCTCTCCCATCTCATCGGGAGGCGCAGGTTCGAGACCACCGACACCAGCAGGAACAACCTGGCTCTCGCGTTCCTGACCATGGGTGAGGGTTGGCACAACAATCACCACTTCTATCCCACCTCGACTCGGCAAGGCTTCTACTGGTGGGAGATCGACGCCACCTACTACGGCCTGTACTTCCTCTCGAAGCTCGGGCTCATCTGGGATCTGAAGAGGGTTCCGTCGCACGTTCTGGAGCGGGGGCGACTCTCGAGCGAGGAGAGCGTCGCCGCCTGAAGCGTCATCGAACGAGCGACTGGATCGCCTCCAGAACCACGCGAAACGCCCCGGTCGAGGGGGCGATCCCTTCGAAGTGTCCCGCGCCCGCAACCAAGGTGTGAGTGGCATCGTCGCCTTTGACGCGCGCCTTCGCCGTATATTCTTCACCGAAAGCCGGAGGTACGACGGTGTCGAGCGCACCGGTCACGAGCCGTTGAGGCACTCCGAGGGGTAGCCGTTCGATGGGCGAGGCTTCCGCGTAGCGAGAGGCTACGTCCTCGGGACGGCCGCCGACGAGCTCGGCCGCCATCGTATCGCAGACTCTTTCGTCGACCGCGCGCCTGAGGTCGGTTACTCCCGCGAGCGAGACCACTCCCGCGACCGGCAGCGGATCGGACGACCCGCGAATCTCGCTCGCTTCGTCGAGACCGCCGCGGGCGGCGAGCCAGAGAGCGAGGTGCCCGCCGGCGGAATGCCCGACGGCGGCGACGCGCGCGAGATCGAGCGGGTGGTACGACGCGAGCCTCCGGAGATGATCCGCGCCCGCGGCCACGTCGAGAAACGTCCCCGGCCAACCGCCGCCGGGATTTCCCACCCGACGATACTCGAGGCTCCAGACAGCGATCCCCTCGCGGCGAAGAGCGTCGCTGAAGGCGCGTGTGTGGCCGATGTCGTAGCGCGCGCGCCAGCAGCCTCCATGGAGCACGATCGCGATCGGGTGGGGCCCGCTACCCTTCGGGAGGCGAAGCTCTCCGAATTGGAGAGCGTCGTCGCCGTAGTGAATGCGGGCATCCGGCTCGGGATGGGAGAGATTCTGGATGTCGTCGACGCCGAGAATCGGAGCGCCCGCGGGCCCGTCGAGGGCCCGCAAGGTGTCGTCATCCAGGCGATGTCCACCCTCGAATCGTTTCACATCGAACGCGATCCCGCGGCCTCTCAGAAGCGAGGACTGCTGCTCCCAGTGCGCTTCCGTGAGAAATGGATCGCGGGTCCCGCCGACGAGGGTCACCCTCATCCGGCCGAGACGCGCGATCGCGGCGTCATCGAGATCGTGGGGAAGGGGCGAGCCCCAGATCACGAGCTCGTCGATGTCGGCCTTGCCGCGAGCCGCCCAGCGAGCCGCGGTCGCGACTCCCTGGGAGTAGCCCAGGATCCGGAGACGGATTTCCGAGCGGCGAAGACCCTCGAGGATCCGTTCGTGCAGCCGATCCAGGTAAGAGACGTAGTCGTCGATCTCCGCCAGGCGGTCCTCCCGGGTCATCCAGGAAGCGCCGACCCTCTGGTGGTCCTCGTGGTAGAAGCGCGAGAGGGCCTCGGGGACGACGAGAAGTCGCCCGTCTCGGGCGAGGGCGCGAGCGTGGCCCAGGAACTCCGAAGCGAGCTGGCCGTAGCCGTGAAGGAGGAACCAGACGTCATCGAGAGGTCCGTCCATGCGGCCCAGCGTGAGGTATCGGGCGGTCCGAGAAACGGTGAGGTGGTGGCTCTCGGGCTCCATCGCCGCGAATCTTATGAGTTCCACGACGATTTTCCAACGAATCTCGCCCTGGGAGGGATGCCCGCCGTTTTCTCGTCTCTATTCCATAGGGGTGAGGGCCACGACGGGAGGTCGACATGGGCCCTCAGATCGCGCCGGGCGCGAGCATTCAGAGCGTTCTTCGGGAGTTCCTGGAGGATCGAGGCCGAGATCTGGCGCCGCTGGAATTTCGCCTTTATCGCCACGTGGTTCTGTTCCTCGAGCTTTGCATCAACAACTACGGCCACCGAAACCTCGACGAGGAGAACCGCGAGCGGTACGAGCGTCTCTACCGGGACTTCGATAGCGGCGGCCGGGATTTCTTCGAGCTCTTCGGGCCGGAGCTGCTCCTCCCGGAGCTCGAGTTCTTCACCGGAACGTTCCTGAAAAGGGAAGTCCATACCTCCGAGAAAGTGGTGCGGAAGGCGAGCGACGTCGTCTCCGAGCTCCGCCTGTGGCTCCTGAAGCGGGGCCACGTGACGGCGAAGGCGCTCGAAGACCACGAGGAGAGCCTGAGAGCCCGCGAGAGGCTGAAACGCCGGCTGCGGCCCATGGCGCGCCGGGTCTCTCGAAGTCTCGTCTCCCTCGACCCCTCGACGCTGGCCGAGGACGATTACGTGGATCTCGACGATCACCTCGTCGGCCGGGTGGAGCCGGGCCGGGTGTGGCTCCGCGTGCACCGAACGGCCGCTCCCGAGGAGATCGGTCCCGTCGTGCTTCCCCAGGAGCTCACACGCCATCTACGCACCGGCTGGACGCTTTGCTGCTCTCTCGGAAGGCTCCGGGGTCGGTGGCGTTTCGTGGAGCTTTCAGAGATTCATCCTCGCGGATGAATGAGTCCGGAAGCTACCGCTTCCGGGACAGAACCAGCCCGTCGAAGCCGTGGCGGGTCGGCGCGTCTTCCAGGAACTCGGCGGCGGAGGCGTCGGCCTTGAGGGAGGCTTCGAGAAACCGGCCGACGTAGAGACAGAGACGCCGGTAGCGCTCGAGGGCCCCCTCAGCGCCTACGCGGGAGACGATCTTCAAGGGGACGATGGTTGCGAGCGAGGTGAACTCCGCGTGGGTCGCGCCTTCGATCGTGAGAAGGTACGAGCGTCCCCTCAGGACCTCGTCGAAGTACCGGAAGCTCTTCGGGACTTGCGCGGACTCGCGCGAGTCGGTCACATGGAGGAAGGCGGCCGTCGAGCGCTTGGGCTCGAAGAAGATCGAGCTCTCGAGAAGCTTCTCGCCGTAGGCGTAGCCGGTCGCCGCGTCGAGGCTCACGACCGCACCCACGTCGGGGTTCTTCATCTGGAGAAGCGCCTGGGCGACGCCGCCGAGGCTCCAGGCCACGAGGCCGATGCGCCCCTCAGAGACCTCGGGGTAGCCGTGCATCTCCTGGACCACGAGCTCCATGTCCCGGATCTGGGCGTCCACCGCCAGGGCGTCGTACGCGGCCTCGACGTCCTCTCTCGCCGGAAGAGAGGGAACCGCCACGACGACGTAGCCGAGGCTCGCGAGGTACTCGCAAAGAACTGTATTCAGGTAGAAGGGACCGGTGAGGCCCGTCCCGAAGATGAGCAGGGGAAACGGCCCGAAAGCTCGGGGGGCTTTCTCGATCGCCGTCGTCTCCAAAGAGACGAGCGCCTCGAGCTCGAGAGGCGAAAGCGAGAAACCGTAGGTCGCGAGACGAGCTCGGAAGCTCTCCCGACCGTCGGCGCCATCCACGTAGCGGCCGAACGTCACGGGCTGAGCTTCGGCCGCCGGGCCGTCCGCGGGATACCAGATCGACATCGTGATCGGCCGGGCGCGCTGATCCCCCTCGGCCCGGAAAGGACGCGAGTAGTCGTAGGATTCGACCTGCTCGAACCCCACACCGTACGGTCCCGGCTCGAGCTCGCCCCAGAGAGCAGAGGCCAAAAGGAGGAGCGGGAGAAAACTCACGGAGCGAGATTAGCGCGCCGGCCCCGGGAGAGAGAAATCCCCGACGGGCGTCTCCTCGAGCGTGTATCCCTCGCACCTCCGAATGGAGCATCTCGTACTCCTCGCGAAACCGGAGACGAAATCGGTCCCGGGCCTCGCGCGAGTCCCACCGATCGCTCGTGAGGAAACGAGTCTCGTCCCGCTCGTCTCGAAGAAGCTCGGTCGAGAGAAATCCCTCGCCGCGCCGAAAGAGCAGGTCCCAGTCCGTCGGATTCGAGCCGCGCTTCTCGAGTGGTGGCGCCGCCTCTCGTTCTTCGCACGATTCGGACGGCTTCGTACTTGCGCCCTTCGACCGAGAAGTCGAATCGCACTTTCGCCTCGAGCTTCCCCTGGCTGATGACGGGATGCACCAGGTTGGGGTTCCCGTAGCGGGAGACGCTTCCGTAGAGCGCGAACGTCAGGGCATCGATGAGGCTCGATTTTCCCGAGCCCGTCGGGCCGGTGAGAACGAAGAGGTCCACTCCCTCGAAGTCGCATACCGTGAGCTCCCGATACGCGGTGAAGCCTTCGAGCTCGAGTCTAATCGGGCGCATGGACCTGGTCGAGAAGCTCGTCGAAGAGCGCTCGAACGCGGGCGTCGGAAGCACCCCGCTCCTTCAAGTACTCGCCGAAGAGATCGCGCGGCGAACGCCCCAGATTCCTTTCCGGCTGCGGCTCCTCCGTTTCGCGGGCGCGGCCGGCGATGACGACGTCGACGGCGTTCGGGAGGATCTCCCGGACCTTGTCGGCGAGCCCGGGAGTGGGAGCGGCGGAAACCTCGACCCGCAGGTAAGCGTCTCCGAGCTCGGGGGCGAGCCGCTCGAGCTCGCCGAGAGTCGCCTTCACGCGGCGAAGTCTCCTCCCCGAGCTCAACGGGACCAGCTCGACCTCGGCGGGTGTATCCGGCTCCGCTTCGATCAGGTTGACGCTCTTCACGTCGTCGGTCTCTCCGAAGTCGAGCTGGAGGGGCGACCCCGAGTACCAGGCGGGGCAGGCGGAAGGGAGCTTCTGCGCCCGGTGGAGATGCCCGAGGGCGACGTAGTGGAGCGATCCCGGAAACGCGGTCGCGGGAACGCTGTACTCGAAGATGGTATGCGCCTGGCGCTCGCCGCCGCCGAGGACCCCGCCGTGCACCATGGCGTGCGCGAGGAGAACGTTCACGGTTGAAGGCGGCGGGGGAGCGGCGCAGAGATGCTCGATCACCCGCGTGGCCCGCTCCGCGTAGTCGCCCGCGTGCTGTGAGGCGTCCTTGGTCATCAGGTCGTCGGCTTTCACGATGCTGCGCTGGGAGAGAAACGGAAGAAGCGCGATCGTGGCGGCGCCCACTTTCGTCTGGAGCGTGAGGACCCCTCCCGAAGACGGCCGCGCCGGTTTCGAGAGCACGCGGATGTTGGTGAGCCGCATCAGGGGCTCGACCGCTTCGAGCCTTCGGGGGTTGTCGTGATTTCCGGAGATGCTAACGACCCACTCGCTCGCGCGTGAGAGGTCGAGAAGCGCGCGGTAGACGATCTCTTCGGCCTCGGGCCCGGGGGCCGCGCCGTCGAAGAGATCGCCGGCGACGAGAACGATGTCCACCTTGCGGTCGCGGGCGACGGCCGCGATCTCCGCGAGCACCTGCCGGTGCTCCTCGGCGCGGCTCTTTCCTCGAAGGGTCTTCCCGACGTGCCAGTCGCCGGTGTGAAGGAAGCGCATTCGCCCGCTATGGTAGCCCTTCGAGAGGATCGCGCCGCGAGTATGTCACTTCTGAGCGGGGCCCGCGAGAACGTGCTCCACCACGCGAAGGAGGGCGCCGTTCTTGTATTCCGGGGCGCGGCGGCCGTTGACGAAGAACGTGGGAGTCCCGGTGACGCCGAGCGTTCGTCCGAGGGCGATGTCTTCTTTGACCTTCGCCAGGGGCTCGGGGGAGGCCATGCAGCGATTGAGCTCGCCCATTTCGAGCGAGAGCGCAATGGCGATGCGCCCGAGGACGTCCTCCGAAAGCTCGGTTGCGCCGAAGAGCGCGTCGTGCGTCTGCCAGAAGCGCGCGGCGTTCGCGCGTCCCGAGCAGCGCGCGAGGAGGGCCGCCTTGCAGGCGAACGGATGAAGCTGTTGCTCCAGGGCATCGTGGCAGGCGGTATCGATGGGGAAGTTCTTGAAAACCAGCCGGACCTCTTCCGGATGCTTCGCGAGAACCTCCCTGACCGCTTCCGCACCCTTGCGGCAGTAGGGGCACTCGAAATCGCTGAACTCCACCACGGTCACCGGGGCGTTGTGGAAGCCGAGACTGAAATCGGCGGACGACACTTCGATCGTTCGTTGCGGCATTTGCTCGAAGTTCGCGATGGCGAGCGCCGCGGATTCCTCGGGGGTCGGCGGCGCCGGAGTCGAAGGCCCGTCCCGCGGGATGTACCGCCATACCAGGGCGAGGAGCAGGAGGAGACCGAGTCCCGCGAACGGGAGCATCGAGAGAAAGACCGGCTCTTCCTTCTCTGGCGAAGTTTTTTCCGGGGAAGTCTTGTCTCGCGCCACGGAATCAGTATGCCATTCGGGGGCGGAGTTGACATCTGGGGCTTGCCGACTTAAACCGCGAGTATGACGTCCCCCACTTTGGCTCTGGGTCTTCTGCTGGCCGAGCTCTATGTGATCGACCCGGCGCGGGTCTTCGACGGCGAGAGCCTTCATTCCGGATGGCGGGTGGTCGTTCGGGGAGACAGAATCGAGGCCGCGGGCCCAGCGAGCGGCGTCGCGGCGCCTCCGGGAGCGGAGCGCATCGCGCTTGGCGACGCGACTCTGCTCCCGGGACTCATCGAAGCCCACTCGCACGTCCTCCTTCATGCGTACGATGAAGCCTCGTGGAACGACCAGGTCTTGAAAGAGCCGCGCTCGCTCCGTGTGGCCCGGGCGTCGAACCACTTGCGAGATACGCTTCTCGCCGGGTTCACCACCATCCGCGATCTGGGCACGGAAGGCGCGGCCTATGACGACGTCGGGCTCAAGCAAGCGGTGGAGCAGGGCATCCTCCTCGGCCCGAGGATGCTGGTCACGACCCGCGCGATCGTCGCCACGGGAAGCTACGGCCCCAAAGGATTCGAGCCCGAATGGGACGTTCCGCTCGGCGCCGAGCCTGCGGATTCCGGCGATCTCGTGCGCGTGGTTCGCGATCAAATCGGAAAGGGCGCGGACTGGGTCAAGGTCTACGCCGACTACCGCTGGGGAGCGAAAGGGGAATCGCGGCCGACGTTCTCGGTGGAAGAGCTTACTCGGATCGTGGAGACCGCGAAATCGAGCGGCCGAGCGGTCGTCGCCCACGCGGGGACCGCGGAGGGGATGAGGCGCGCGGTCGAAGCCGGGATCGAGACCATCGAGCATGGCTACGGCGGGACGCCCGAGGTCTTCCGCCTCATGGCCGCGCGCGGAGTGGCCCTCTGCCCGACCCTCGCCGCGACCGACGCCATCTCCCGCTACGCCGGCTGGAAGAAGGGAGTCGATCCCGACCCCCCGCGGGTCGTCGAGGCGAAGGTTTCGTTCCGAGCGGCGCTCGACGCTGGAGTCGTCGTCTGCAACGGGAGCGACGTCGGCGTCTTCCCCCACGGTGACAACGCGCGGGAGCTCGAGCTCATGGTGGAGTACGGGATGACGCCGGCTCGTGCGCTCTCGGCTGCGACCTCGGTCAACGCGCGCGTTCTTCACCTGGAAGACGAAGTCGGCAGGGTGCGCTCCGGGCTTCTCGCGGACTTGATCGCGGTCGAGGGCGATCCCACGGGCAACATCTCGAGCTTGAGGAAGATCGTTCTCGTCATGAAGGGCGGAAAGATCTATCGTACGAGCTCGGACCAGAAGCCTCCTCGGTGAAGACGAAATTCCGTCGGCAATCCCACCGTTTGGCTCGCGGGCGTGCTGTGCTACAGTTCGGCAGCGTGATGGGCTTCGGGACTCTTCTTTCCCTCGCCCTGGTGGGAGCGGTGGTCCAGGAACGAGAGCTCCTTCTGTCCGAGAAGAAGGTTCACTACCTCGAGGCGGGAGATCCGTCCGGCC
>Ga0209619_10002885_pt1 | contig 12418 bp, 9 predicted proteins | sample Rifsed16ft3_FD_184011 | JGI IMG/M metagenome (GOLD analysis project Ga0209619, IMG submission 184011) | Soil microbial communities from Rifle, Colorado, USA - sediment 16ft 3 (version 2) | ecosystem: Environmental > Terrestrial > Deep subsurface > Rock core/Sediment | place: Rifle, Colorado... | reverse complement strand
CCCGCGCATTTTCGAGATCGCTTTGGATTCGCTGCATTGCTCGCCCAAGGAAGCCATTATGATTGGTGATACGCTCAATGCCGATATTCTTGGGGCGCTTAATGTTGGCATGTCCAGTATCTGGATCACCCGCCGGGCTGACATGCTGGAAAATAACGAATACAAACTGTCGGTGGTACCCGACGAGATTATCACCACACTGGATGAACTACCGCTGCTGTTGGCGAACTGGTAACTTCTAATTCAATTTGCCAGATTCCGGAGGCTGAGGTGGGGTTTGAGCCGGCACCTGGGGTTGGTTTTCTGGTTCATCTTCGGCCAAATCGGCGTCATTGGCTGTAATAAATTCCACAAATTTGGCCACAACCTGCGGATCGAATTGCTTGCCGCTCAGCGATTGCAGGTGGTTGATAACTTTTTCTTTTGCCCACCCTTTTCGGTAGCGCCGGTTAAAAATCAGCGCGTCCCATACATCCACCACGGAAAAAATGCGGGCTGACAGCGGGATTTCCTCACCCTTGAGTTTGCGCGGATAACCTGACCCGTCCCACCATTCGTGGTGCGATTGAGGAATACTCAACGCCGGGCGCAAGAAGTCGATCTGCGCCAGCATTTCTACTGAGAAGCCGGGGTGCTTGCGCATGATTTCCCATTCGACGTCGGTCAAATTGTCCTTTTTCTTGAGGATACTATCCGGTATCGCCATTTTTCCGATGTCGTGCAGCAGGGCACCGCGCCGAATATGCAGTAAATCTTCTCCATGCAGACCCATCTCATTCGCGAGCGCAACCGTCAAGGCAGCTACACGGTGCGAATGGCCCTCGGTTTCACCGTCGCGCAACTCCAGCGCACGCGCCCAGCCTTCGATGGTGGCATCGTAGGCCATGGTCAATTCCAGGTTGGCGGTTTGCAAATCTTTCAACAGTTGAGCACCATCGATGGCGATGGCAGCCTGGTTGGCGATCGATTCCAGGAAGTTCATCCAGGCCGGGTCGGAGCCAAGCGGCGAACGCTGGAAGATTTCCAATACCCCTTGCACCTCTCCCTTGGTGATGAGCGGGACCCCGATGTAAGCCACAAAGTGCTCGTCAGCCACCCAGCGCGGCGGGAAGATGCCCTCGAAATTTTCAGCCAGGTTATCTACGCGAAGCAGCTTGCGCTGCATAGCCACCCGACCGGAAAACCCGCGCCCGATCTGCAGCTGCACGTCGCGGATGGCAGGGGTGAGAAATCCCTGACCGGCGGCGTAAACCAGCTGCTGGGTGTTTCCTTCCAGCAGCAGCACGCTGGCAGCATCCACATTCAGCTGGGCGGTGACCTGTTCCAATAACACCCGCAGGGTTAAAGGTAGATCCATGGAGGCGGTGATAGCCATATCCACCGCACGCAGTGCTGCCATATGCTTGAGCTGCTGCTTGATTTGGTCTTCAGCGCGCCGGCTTTCCGAGGTATCCATAAACATATCCAGCGTCGCCGGCTTACCTTCCCATTCAATCAACACCGAGTGGACGTTCACCCAGCGTATTTCGCGCGACCGGTTGATAATACGGAAAGAATAAAAAGACGGCACATCTTCGCCATTTAACCGGCGCTCGTACCGGTCCATTACCATGGCATGATCCTCAGGGAAGAGGGTGTTCCGAATATCCTGCCCGATTAGTTCTTCCACTGGGAAGCCAAAAATTTCAGCAGCGCGGGCATTAGCAAAAACAAACTCATCGCCGCACATGACAATGACGCCTTCGGTGGCATTATCCACCAGCAGCCGGTATTGATTTTCACTGCGGCGCAATTCGCGGGTGCGCACAAGTACCTGACGGCGCAGCGACCAGGTCCATAAAAGAGAGGAAAACAATAGCACCAGCACCAGTCCCAGGCCGATTATGTATGGGCGCATCTCATCCCAGGTGGTTTGGGCTTCAAAGACACCGAACCATTTCTCCTGTAAATCTTGTAACTCGCCGGATGTACTCAAAACATACAGGCCTTCGTTGAGCTTTGCCAGCAGTTCGCGGTTGCCTTCAGCCACGCCGAAAGCAAATTTACGCGTCATAATGTCCAGGCCAACCCGGCGCAGATTGGTCACATTCAGGGTGCTGATCAGATACTCAGCCTGGATGCGGCTGAGGATGGTGCCGTCATAGTTATTCTGCGACAACAGTCGGATGGCATCCACCGGGTTTGCCACCTGAACGATGCGCGAGGTGAAGCGCTCGTTGACAAGGTACTCGTGCACCACCGACCCGCTGATGACCACAATTTCCTTGCCGCGCACATCTTCCAATGACCGTGCCGTTGAATCGTCGCGAACGTATAGGTCGAACGAGGTGTAGGTGATAGGCACCGAAAAGTCAAAGGTTGAGTCGCGATTGGTCGAATAAGCCAATCCCGCCAGCATATCCAGCTTGCCATCCAGTAGACCCTGCCGGGCCTGCTCCGTATCGGTCAATACGAATTGCACGTCAAAACCCATTTCGCGCCCAACAGCTTTAAGCAGGTCGATCGAAAAACCGGCCGGCTGACCATTATCTAGATATTCGTAAGGAGGGTTGGTGGCGCTGCCGCCGACACGAACAATCGGCCTTTGGGCTGACGCGGAAATTGGGGTCAGCGTCGGATCAATAGGGGAAGTTGTTTGTGCACTGACAGTCCCAGATTTACCGGCTAGACCCATAGCAAGAGGTGCCAGCACGATGGCTAACAACCATAACAGAAGCTGTTTTTGTAAGCCTGAATTTTTCATGGGTTATGGATGGCAAATCGAACCCGCATCAACCTCGGCACCGATAATCATTATGGATAATTTCTGCTTAGCTTGCACACAATTCTTTATAATCTTCCTAATTGTACGTTCTTTTCGAGCGATTTCAAATACCGGCAGCGATTGATCCTTGATGTGCTCTTATTGAATGCCGTTTCCGTAACGGAGCCAACCCTGATGAGCTTCTCGGTTGTGAGGCAAGTCGTTTGTCAGACGGTTGCTATGATCTTCCTCTCATTTCATGGATTTTTTCAGCCACGAATGCGTGAATGTTGTACAATGATTTTATACTATCCCTCTTTTCGACCCTACATTTTAAACTCTGGATCAAGGAGATCAAAGAAAAGCCATGTACAAGATCATGCTGACCGATGGGCTTGAAGAAAATGGCCAAAAAATCCTGCGTGAAAGCGCCGAAGTGGTCAACCAGCCTGCTATCACTGCGGACGAATTGCTGCAGGTGGTTGGGGAATATGACGCCCTGATCTTGCGCGGACGTACCAAAGTCACGCCAGCGGTTTTCGAAGCCGGAAAAAAACTTAAGGTGGTCGGCCGGGCAGGAGTCGGGGTGGACAATATCGACTTGAACGCTGCCAAAGCGCACGGAGTGACAGTGGTCAATTCGCCGACGGCTACCACCCTGGCGGTTGCTGAACTGACGATGGCTTTGATGCTGTCGATGGTTCGCGACATCCCGCGCGGCGATGCCGCGATGAAAGCTGGTAAATGGCTCAAGAAAGAAATGGAAGGCACTGAACTGTGGCGTAAAACCCTGGGTGTGATCGGTTTTGGGCGCATCGGTGTAGCTACTGCCAACCGGGCGCGCTCCTTCGATATGGAAATACTTGGGTACGACCCGCTGATTCCGGCGGATGAAATTGTCAAACATGGCGGCAAACCGGTATCCTTTGATGAATTGCTGGCCAATTCCGACATCATCACCATGCACCTGCCGTTGACTCCTGAATCGAAGGGCATGCTCAATGCGGCAGCATTTGCCAAAATGAAAGACGGCGTGCGCATCGTTTGTGCGGCACGCGGCGGCGTTATCGACGAGGAAGCTCTATTAGCGGCGCTCGAATCTGGCAAGGTTGCAGCAGCCGCCTTGGACGTTTTCGCGGCTGAGCCGCCAGGTCAGTCAGCCCTGGTCAGCCATCCGCACGTGGTATGCGTGCCCCACATTGGCGCTCAAACCGCAGAAGCCCAAATCCGGGCAGCGGATGACATCGCCAATGAGGTCCTGGCAGCCCTGGACGGCAAGCAGCTGCGCTGGAAAGTGGTCTGAATCTAAAGTAAAATTAGCGGAATGTCGAAACGGCATTCCCTGTCCTTTTGCTCTTCTGCGGGATGAAGGGCGGGTTTCCTGCCCGCCCTTTTTTCAATCGATCAGCACTTAAACATCATTTTAGGAGGAACCGGATGAAGGAAAAGTTGGCTGCTTTTAAGGCAGAAATGGGGGAAGTATGGGACCTCAACATGGCAGGCGCGCTTTTGGGTTGGGATCAGCAGACCTATATGCCCGCCAAGGGCGCCGAAGAGCGCAGCGAGCAATTGGCTACTCTTTCGAAAATCGTGCATATCAAATCAACCTCGGATGAAGTTGGTAAAGCACTGGATGAATTGCTGGTCTATGCCGGTACCCTGGACGCCGATTCGGACGATGCACGGCTAATCCGGCGGTCAAAAATTGAATACGATAAAGCCACCCGGGTCACCACTGAATGGGTGGCAGATTACGCCCGCGTGACCGCTCTGGCGCAGGAAAAATGGGTGCAGGCCAAGACCCAGGCGGATTTTTCGATCTTCCAGCCGATGCTGGAGCGCATTGTTGAACTGCGCCGCCAATATGCCGAATTCTTCAAACCCTATGACCATGTTTACGACCCGTTATTGGATGATTTCGAACCCGGGCTCAAAACTGCCGAAGTCAAGGATATTTTCAACCGGCTGCGCCCGCAGCAGGTTGAACTGATTCGCGCCATCGGCTCCCGCCCTCAGGTTGATGACAGTTTCCTGACCTTGAAGTACGAAGACCAGAAGCAGTGGGATTTTGGCGTAGATGTCATCACCCGCTTTGGATATGACTGGGAAGCTGGACGGCAGGACCGCTCGCCTCATCCCTTCACCACCAGCTTCGGCATTGGCGACGTGCGCATCACCACACGGGTCATTGAAAACCTGATGGCGTCAGCAATGTTCAGTACCATGCATGAAGCCGGGCACGGCATGTACCAGCAAGGATTGGACAAGAAGCATTCACGCACCATACTTGCCAACGGCGCATCCATGGCTATCCACGAGTCGCAGTCGCGCTTGTGGGAAAACCTGGTCGGGCGCTCGCGGGCATTCTGGCGCTTCTTCTATCCAAAACTACAGGCTACCTTCCCTACGCAACTGGGCAATGTGTCCATGGAAAGTTTCTATAAAGCCATCAACAAAGTGCAGCCTTCCTTCATTCGCACCGAGTCGGATGAAGCCACCTACAACCTGCATGTCATGCTCCGCCTGGAATTGGAAATCGCGCTTATGGAAGGCAAACTGGCAGTGGCAGACCTGCCGCAAGCCTGGAATGCCCGAATGCAGGAATACCTGGGCGTCACGCCGAGCAATGACCGCGAAGGTGTATTGCAAGACGTTCACTGGTCAGGCGGTATGATCGGCTATTTCCCGACCTACGCGCTTGGCAACCTGGTTTCGGTTCAGTTATGGGAGGTCATTAATAAAGATATCCCGGACCTGGAAGCCCAAATCGAACAGGGTCAGTTTGGCAAGCTGCTGGAATGGCTGCGTGAAAAAGTGCACCGCCACGGCGCCAAGTACGATCCGCAGGACCTGGTTCAGCGCGTCACCGGCTCAAAGATCGACCCGCAGCCGTATGTTGGCTATCTAAAGAAAAAATACAGCGATATTTACGGTTTTTAGAGGGGATTTCAGGCACGGGGTGCGAGCCCCGTGCCTTTTTTGAAATCGAGGGGATGGATGAAATTCGGCATCGTTTTACCTAATTTCGGCCAGGATGCAACCCGCCTGTCCATCGTGGATACAACCCTGGCAGCGGAGAGCCTGGGCTTTGATTCTGTTTGGGTGACCGATCACCTGGCATTGCCGCAATCGAACGCCAGGCAGTATGGTTTGATTTTCGAGGCAGTCACAACCCTCAGCTACCTGGCGGGCAGCACCGGACGCATTCGCCTGGGGATCTCGGCGTTGGTACTGCCGCAGCGCAATCCTGTCGAAATTGCCAAAGAATTGGCCACGCTGGATGTTCTCTCTGGCGGGCGGGTAATTTTAGCCGCCGGCATTGGCTGGTCTAGTGAAGAGTATCAAAACCTTGGGCAAAGTTTCCATGACCGCGGTAAACGCATGGACGAAGCGTTAAAGGTCTTGCGGACGCTGTGGCGCGGCAATAAAACCGCCACCTACCATGGCAAATATTACAACTTTGATCAAGTCGCCTTTGAGCCGCAGCCGATACAGGGTGGCGGTCCGCCTTTATGGGTGGCGGGTGATTCGGCGGCAGCCCTCAAACGCGCCATTTATTATGCCGACGGCTGGCATCCGCACATGAATACACCCGAAGACCTATCAACCGCACTGAAACCGGCGCGCGCACTGATTGGCACCCGGCCATTTACCATCTGCCTGCGTATGCGGGCTGAGTTTTCCACTCAACCAGACCCGGCGACGACCCTTTTTGGCACGCCGGCGGATATGATTGAAAAATTGAGGGGATTTCAAAGCGCCGGCGCCAGCCAGGCCATCCTTCATTTCCCGGCGACCAGCCACGCTGCCCGCAAGCGTGCTATGGAGACTTTCCGTAAAGAAGTCCTGCCAGCACTGCCGGATTAATCGGCGTTACAGCTACATTACAACCTGGTAATGATTAACCTGCTGGTGTTAACCGCAGATGTAACCGGTATATAATCGCACTATGGTTTCATTGCAGCCTGGGCGAAAAAGCTGGATTGTGGCAATGGTGTTGGCAGTTCTGCTATTCACTTCTGCCTGCCAGGGAAAGTCTACCGCCACGCCGTCGCCGTCCCCGGACGGTTTTGGTGCGCAAACATTGGCAGCGAGCACACCTACAGAATTACCGAACCAGGCAGCTTTCATTACCGAAGTTCCGGACATCCTCCCAGCTGAGACGGAAATTCCAGTTGAAGCCATAGCGGAATCGGTTGATCCTTCACTTTCTGTCCTGATTCAAACGGCCAACCCGGTAACCATTATCCCGCCAACCCCCACGCCGACCGTACGTTCTTTCCGATTGGCAAGCCCTACACCGCCGCCCCAGCCCGCCAAAATGCGCATTACCGAACCCGGGGCATATTCAAAAGTCTCGTCGCCGATTCAACTGGAGGCATTAATCAGCTTGGGCGATGATAGCCTGGTGTACATTGATTTGATCGGTGAAGACGGGCGGATCATGGTCAGCGAAGTGCTGGATTTCCGCAATTACGACGCCAGGAATTTTTACATTACTCCCGAAATTCCCTTCAACATCAACAGCGCCGCGGAACTGGCCCGCATTGTTGTGTATACCAAAGACATGTTTGGCCAGATGATTTCACTGGTATCGGTCGACGTGCTGCTGCTGCAAATGGGCAGCAGTGACATCGCAGCGCCGCTGGTGGAATTTGAACCGTACCTGGTAACCACACCGCGCGAAGGTTCGTTGATCACTGGCGGCGAAGTGGTGATGGATGGCGCAGCCCGGGTCATCAACGATCAGCCGTTGATCGTCGAGTTGATCGATGAAAAGGGCGCAATCGTCGGCTCAGGCGAAGTTCTGGTTTCCCAGCCTTCGGCTGCGTTGGTCCACGTGCCATTTCAGTTGAGCGTTCCCTATACCGTTACGCACCGCACCCGCGTCCGCCTGTCGATACGGCAGGAAAGCGCCACCCGCATCCCCGGGACGGTCTGGATGTCCTCGTCGATTTTGTTTTTAGATCCTTAGCTGGCTGCGGGGGACTCCCCGTTGACGATCATTTGCTGGAACCGGGTGTCCTCATGCAGGCTGACCAGGTCAGGATCCTCACTCGCCCAGGCTGCGACGTCAGGGCGATAATTTATACTTTTCTGCAGGAGTTCCAGCGCTTGATCCACAGCGCCAACCATCGCATAGAAACAGGCGCGGTCGTAAAGGACTGTGCCAAGCACATACGGAGAGTTGTCGATGCCAGCGACATCCTCTATAAGCAAGTCCTGGACTTCGTTCATCTTTTTCAAGTTGCCAAGCTGTAAGTAGGCTTCCGAGATATGGTACAGCGGGTGTTGATAACAATTGTGGAGGGTATACCAAAGCAAAGTATTTGTCTTTAAAGATGGGTGAAACCCTTGCTTGCGGAAATCTTCCTCGCTGAAGCGTTCCAACGCCATTGGAATAGCCGTGATCACCTGGTCTGATTCGCGCAGCAGCGCCTGCACCGATAGCTCGCGGGTTTCGTCAAAATTTTGCCGGTTGCATTCTTCATAGGTTGGATATTCTGGCGGATTCTGATCGCGGGAGAGGTAAGAAAGTGTTTCGATGCAGCGCCGCCGCCAGTAAGTATTGTGCGAAATGCGGTCCTTCGCCGCCCACTCCTCGAAAGTGCCATTCGCTGTACGTGCGCCATCGCTCAGCGAGTTGAGATACTCCAACTCGAGGCGGTGCGATTTTCTAATCAGACCCATCAAATGGGTTTGGATGTCTTTAGGAGCCATGGTTTTCCCCTTCGCTTTATTCGCCAATGATTTTTACCAGCACGCGTTTGTTGCGCTTACCGTCGAATTCGCCGTAGAAGATCTGCTCCCAGGGGCCAAAATCCAGCCGCCCGTTGGTCGCCGCGACCACTACCTCGCGCCCCATCACCTGGCGTTTTAAGTGGGCGTCGGCATTGTCCTCGCCAGTGGCATTATGCCGATACTGGCTGACCGGCTCGTGCGGCGCCAGGGCTTCGAGCCAGCGCTCATAATCACTGTGGAGTCCGCGTTCGTCGTCATTGATGAACACGGACGCTGTGATGTGCATGGCGTTTACCAGCACCAAACCTTCCCGAATGCCGCTTTCACGCAGGCATTCCTGCACCTGATCGGTGATATTGATGAAGCCGCGGCGGGCGGGCAGGTTAAACCACAGTTCCTTGCGATAGCTGATCATCATCTCTCCAGGCTGTGCCTAACCCCAATTTCCCTTTTTCCGTCTGGACAAGAATAGCGTCTGGACATTGACCGCTTCCTGGTCCTTTTCCGGGTGCAGGCGGGTATATGTACCGTCCGGTTTCATAATACGGGCTTTGGTGTTGTCCTCCATGTAGGGCTGCAAGATGTTGGTGCGAATGTGGTTGATCATGGCGCGGTCCTCCACCGGGAAAAGCACCTCAACGCGTTGATTGAGGTTGCGCGGCATCAGATCAGCGCTGCCCATATAAATTTCCTCGTTGCCGTTGTTGTGGAAGTAATAAATGCGGCTGTGTTCCAGGAAGCGGCCAAGAATGCTGATGACCCGGATATTCTCACTCAATCCTTGAATACCCGGTCTCAGGCAGCAAATGCCACGGGTGATTAAATCAACGCGCACACCGCACTGTGAAGCCAGATACAGCAGCTGGATCATGGGCTGGTCGACCAGCGAGTTCATTTTGAAGATCAAATGCGCGGGCGCTCCCGAGCGGGCAATTTCGATTTCTCGCAGGATCATTTCCTCAAAGCGCTGGCGCAAATTGATCGGCGCTACCAGCAGTTTGCAATAATCCGCTTTGAAGGAGTAACCGGTCAGATAATTGAATAAATCGGTAGCATCCGCCCCGATCTGGTCGTCACAGGTGAACATGCCGAGATCTTCGTACAACTGTGCTGTGACGTGATTGTAGTTGCCGGTGCCCAGGTGGACATAGCGCCGGATATGCTCGCCTTCTTTGCGCACAACCAGGGCAATTTTTGAATGGGTTTTCAATCCCAATAACCCGTATGTGACGTGCACGCCTTCCTGCTCTAACATACGCGCCCAACCGATATTGCTTTCTTCGTCAAAACGGGCTTTCAATTCCACCAGCACAGCCACTTGCTTGCCGTAATCCCGGCGCGCCTCCAGCAGGGACTTCACCACCGGCGAATTAGAACCCGTGCGGTACAGCGTCTGCTTGATGGCCAAAACATTGGGGTCGCGGGCGGCGGTGCGCAGGAATTCAACCACCGGAGAGAAGGAGTCGTAGGGGTGGTGCAGCAGGATGTCGCCAGCCCGGATGGCGGTATAAATCGCATCTTCGGGCGATTCCTCGTCAAAACGCAGAGCAGCCGGCGTTATGGGAGTGAATGAACGGTCTTTGAGTTTTTGACGCTCGATGCGCGCCAACTGCATCAGGCTGGAGAGCACCATCGGACTGTCAATAGTGTAGACGTCATTGCGGTCTACCTTCATGTTGCTGACCAGGATATTTTTAAGGAAATCCGGCATGTCTTTGCGAATCGCCAGACGCACAACCACCCCAAAACGGCGCTTGCGCACTGATTCTTCCATGGTTTCCAGTAAATCCGAAGCTTCCAGTTCCTGGATTTCCATATCCGCGTTGCGGATCACATGGAATGGATGCACTTCCAGCACCTTGAGCCCGGGGAAAAGAGAATCAATATTGGCGCTGATCACATCGGACAGCCAGACGAAGTAGTGGTGGTAGGGAACGGTGCCGTCCTTGCGCAGCCCGCCGCTTGAACGTTTGACCGGTACCAGCTGTGGCAATGTATCCGGTACCTTGATACGCGCGAATAATGTTTGTCCGTCTCGGCCTTCCAGCAGTATCGCCAGGTTGAGGCTGAGGTTGGAAATATGCGGGAACGGGTGACCCGGGTCAAAGGCCAGCGGCGTCAGCACCGGATACACCATTTCGTGGAAATAGGCGTCGACGATTTGCCTCTGCCGTTGAGTCAGGTTTTTGTGGGAGCGGATGTGAATTCCGGCAGCGTCCAACTCGGGCATGAGGGTCTTATTCCACAATTCGCGGCCCTCTTCCATCAGCTTTTGTACAACCTTGCGGATTTCCACCAATTGTTCCGGGGCAGTCAACCCGTCGATCGACTGGTCTGGTACGCCTTCATCGCGCTGCATGATCAACCCGCCGACGCGTACCATAAAGAATTCTTCCAGGTTTGACCCTAAAATAGCGAGGAATTTAACCCTTTCGAGCAACGGGTTGGTCGTATCCATGGCTTCGTCGAGCACGCGGCGTTGAAATTCCAGCATGCCAAGTTCGCGGTTGATGTATAAATGGGGGTCATCCAGATCGATGTGATCCGGAAAAACCGTTTCGAGCTGCGCCATTCGGGTTGTAGTTGCGGATGTTTTTTTCTTCTTCATGCGAATCCCGCCTGATCGAGAAGGTATAAGATCAATCGTTCAATTTACGCCGGCTTAGCAAGCCAAACCCAACCAGTAATACTCCGGCTGTGAAGATTCCGCCAAGAATGTAACCTATGGTACTGTCGTTGACATCCAAAACTGCACCAGCCTTGACAGGCGCCAGCGTCGGAGTTTGGCTTGCAGTGGGTTGGATCGTTCGGGTCACTGCGCCGCCGCTCACGGTTGGACTGCGGATGGCAGCCAGCTTGCGCGGGGCAGGAGTTGCACTCAGGGAAGGCTCCGGCGATGGGGTGATCGGCTGCGGGGTGACCGGGATGTTCAACTTTTGCCCAACCCACACCACCTGCTGCTCGGGGGACATCTGGTTGAAGCGTAATATATCCACGATATGCGATTCGTAAGCGATGGCAATGCTCCACAGCGATTGTCCCATTTTGACCTCATGGATGACCGTGCCGTCGGCATAGGGTGTAGCGACCGTCACCGGGATAATCCATTGGTAGGCTACGGCGGTCGGATCTGTCCCTATCTGCCCGGGTACCTGGGTACGCGCCGCCGGCGAGCCGGAGGTGTAGGCGGCATGGACGATATAATAAATTGAACCATCCGCAGCCGTTGCCACACCTGCGCCAATATGCTGATAGGCAGGATTGACCATGGGGATCATGTGCGCCGCATCCGACCACACCCACGCCAGGTCTTCCAAACTCATTTGCCCAACGGCGAAATTCTCGGTCGCCCAGGCATTGGCCCCGCCGCCGTAACCGGCAGCCATCACCCGCCCGCGTACGTCGCCGATATGCCAGCCCATACGGTTGGCTGCCATAATCTCAGCAGTGGATTGCGCCGTGCTCAGTAAAATACTGCTGACTTCCAGCGCTGGCAGCCCATTGCCGGTGCGGATACCGTTGACCAGACCAATCAAGTCGTAGGCAGTGATATTGCTGCCCGATTGTGCTGATACCGGGGCGGGCTGCTTCAGGACCGAGAAAAGGATTGCCAGGATTATTACGAATTTGAGAAGTTTGTACCAACCAATCATTCAGTCAATTATAAGGGATGAACCCAGACGCGGTACAATTCCGTATATAACGCAGGAGAAACGAAATGAATAGAAAAAACATAATTGCTGCTATTTGGCTTATTGGCCTTGGCATTCTGTTTATGGTCAATTATGTCTGGCCAGGGATATTAATTCTGATTGGGCTCACCATGATCGTCCGCGCCACCATGCCGGATGAGGCCAACGTGATCCCGCCCGGCACGCCGGCCGATAGTGCCTTTCGGTCGAAGGCTGAAATCATCGAGCCGATTGACGTCAC
>Ga0209619_10002881_pt1 | contig 12442 bp, 12 predicted proteins | sample Rifsed16ft3_FD_184011 | JGI IMG/M metagenome (GOLD analysis project Ga0209619, IMG submission 184011) | Soil microbial communities from Rifle, Colorado, USA - sediment 16ft 3 (version 2) | ecosystem: Environmental > Terrestrial > Deep subsurface > Rock core/Sediment | place: Rifle, Colorado... | reverse complement strand
CTATGAGCCCAAAGAAGGACACGCAGCAGTCCGCCAAGAGCACCACCGCGGCCAACAAGAAATTCAAAGGATTCACGGACGAGGAACGAAGCGCGATGAAGGAGCGCATCCAAGAGCTGAAGGCGGAAGCGCGCCGCGGCCCGCGCGCGGACAAGGCGGACGGGGAAAGCGCCGTGCTCGCGAAGATTGCCGAGATGCCGGAACCGGATCGCGCCATGGGCAAGCGGCTCCATGCTATCATCAAAGCCAGCGCCCCAGCCCTCTCGCCGAGACTCTGGTACGGGATGCCCGCGTATGCCAAGGACGGTAAGGTCGTCTGCTACTTCCAAAACGCGCAGAAATTCAAAACGAGGTACGCGACGTTCGGCTTCAGCGACACGGCGAACCTCGACGAGGGCGACCTGTGGCCGGTCGCCTTCGCGCTGAAGGAGTTGACTGCCACCGAAGAGGCAAGGATCGGCGCGCTCGTGAAGAAAGCCGTGAGCTGAGGCGGGCGTCTTTCCGACTCGAATCTGACGGCGACGCCCCCGCGCCTCAATTTCGCGCACTCCGGTTTTGACCTCCCCCCACCGTGGAGCGATCAGGATGCTCCCGACGGGGAGTAAACTTGCATGGGTTTTGCTCCCGGAGCTGACGGCGCGGGTGATGAACACCCGCGCGAGCACTTCCGTGAGGTGCGCCAGGTCTCACATAAGCCACGCGTCGTGCTGGCATAGCCGGGGAAAGAACTTGGCGGAGGTGCGGTTCTGCCACGGGACCTCCCGTCGGTCACGTCGGGACTGCCGGCCCTATTCCTCGGCGAGCATCCGCTCTGTGAACGACTTTAGAAGGGCCGGGGAGCAGTACCAGCCATGGGCAATCATACGCTCGACCGCCTGCACCGCCTCCCGGGGAGCGATCACACGCTTCGCCACCGCCAGCGCGAGCACGTACAGGGAGCCGGCGAGGTCCACACCGAGCGCCCGGGCAGCGGCGCGCAGGTCGCGGTCATCCGCGACGAGTCGGCCGCGCCGCTCCAATGCCAAGCACAGGGAAGCCGCGTCCGCGCGCGAGAGACGCGGGTTCGCGGAAACACGCCGGAGCGCGGCGTCGTCCCGCACGCGGCCAACAGAGATCGCCTTCCGCCGGAAGAGCTGTTCGAGGAGGAGGCGTTCCGGATGACCGGGGGCACGTGCCTCGCCAGCGACCTCATACCGGACTTCCTCCGGCACGACGACTGAGGCACCGAGATGGTCGAGTCTCTCCAGGAGCCCGGTCGAGGCGAGGGCGATCAATGGGGACGCGTCGAATACGAGAACGGGGCGCCGGGCCACTCGACCCGCCTCACCGACCTAATTCCCGGAGGTCCTCGAGGACGTCGTCGTCGACCCACGTGATCTGGCGCTCCTTCACGAGCGCGAGCATCTCCCATACGCTAACCTTCGCGATCTCGGCGGCGCGGGAAAGCGTGACCTTCCGCTCCGAGAGGAGCCGGAGGGCGCGCTCCCGACGGTAGCCCTCGAGCCCGAGATGAAGGATCTTCCGGAGGGCCGCGGACTTTTCGAGGTGCTCCTCGCGCATGAGCTCCTCGACCTCCCTCTCCATCTCCCGCGGGATCCGCGCGGAGACGGTGACTTCGGTCATGTTTTCTTCGTATGCAATGCAAGCATATCAAAATTCCGGTGCCGTTTCCGACGCTCTTTTGGGTGATGATGCCACGTCCTGTCCGGCTTGTCGTCCCCCCCGAGACGACGGGGCAGCCGGTCAACCCTCGGGTCGAGGCCTCCGTTCGGCTGTGGGAGTAAACCCACATGGGTATGCTCCCGACGGGATTTGAACCCGTGTCAGAAGCTCGAGAGGCTTCTATCCTTGGCCACTAGACTACGGGAGCGCGTCGCGCGCTAAGAGCGGCTCCGACATAAACATTGCGCGAAGGATCGAGCGCGGCGAATCGTGCGAAGGTTTTTCCAGATCCCGGACGGTTGCGTCATCGTGAAGGTCGTCTACTGCGACCACTGCCAGGACGTCTCGATCAAATCGCGTCTCGAGAAGGACGTGTGCAATCGATGCGGCCGCGGGGCCGTCCTCGTGCCCTACTCAAGGCCCTGGCAATACTATGCCAGTTCAGGCGTCCTCCTCGGAATCACCGTGATCCTCCTAGCCGTCCCCCTACCGGACCTCCTCGATCGGATCGTCATCCTCCTCGCCGGCGTCGCTGTCGCCCTCGCTCTCACCGCGTGGTCCCTCCGGTCGCTTCGGGAACGCGCGATCCGGAAGGCGCGGGCGCTGAAGGAGGCGGAGCCATGAAGGTCGCCCTCGCCCAGCTCGAGCCGGCCCTCCAGGACAAGGCGGCCAACGTCGCGAAGATCGAGAAGGCGGCGGCGGAGGCCCACGCGGACCTCCTCCTCGTCGGAGAGATGTTCCTCACAGGTTACATGGCCCGGGACGCCTTCGCGCGGCTCGCGGAGCCGGTCGACGGGCCGTCCGTGAAGGCGATCCGTGCGATCGCGGAGGAGCACGGGACCCACATCGTGTTCGGAATGCCGGAACTCGAACCCGGCACGAAGCGGCTCTACAACACGTCCGTCCTCGTGACGCCGGAGGGCAAGGTCGCCTCGTACCGCAAGGTGTACCCCGCGAACTTCGGCCCGTTCGAGGAAGGCCTGTATTTCGGGCGCGGGGACCGCCTCACGCTCGTCGACACAAAGCTCGGGAAGATCGGACTCCTCATCTGCTACGATTCCTTCTTCCCGGAACTCGCGAAGGCGTACGCCCTCCAGGGCGCGGACCTGCTCGCGATTATTTCCGCATCGCCCGCCACGTCGAAGCCGTTCTTCGACCGGATCCTGCCCGCGCGGGCGATCGAGAACGCGCTGCCGGTCCTCTACGCGAATCTCGTCGGCACGGAGCTGAACATCGTGTTCCAGGGAGGGACGCAGGCGATCGGACCGCGCGGCGAGGACCTCGGGAAGGCGAAGGACTTCGAGGAGTCGATCGTCTCGGCGACGGTCGATCTGAGGGACGTCAAGACGGCGCGCGGGTTCCGGCCCACCTTGCGTGACACGCGCCCCGAGTTCTGGGATCCTGTCGCCCCGGCCGTTCCGGTCCGCACGGTCTAGGCGGCATTCCGTCGGCACCTTGATATCCTGAGAGACGCAAAGTCCGTCCGTGAGGAGATGCGAGGCTCCCTGCCCCTTGGCGCCCTGCTGTTGTCCCTGTTCGTCCTGATGGCGGGCGGAATCCCAGCCGCAGCTCTGGACGGATTCACTTCGGCGGACGTCCACTTCGAGATCGCGCAGACGGACCTCATCCCCGGGGTCGCGGCGGTCCGCGCATCGTGCAACGTCACCGCCTCGGGCGAACCTCTGGCGCTCCGCGCGAACGAGACCGCGCGCACGACGATCGGCGCGGCGCCGGGCCCCTGTTCGATCGTCCTCGTCCTCTTCGGCCTCGACGTCGGGCTTCCCCTCGTCAACACGACCCCTCTCGGCCGCAGCTCCTTCTTCATCCCGGGAATCGCGACCGCGACGTTCGGCCTCGTCGACGTGACTCTGGATCTTGTGACGTCGCTGAACTCGACGACGCGCGTCGAGGATCCGAGGCTGGCCACCGTCGACCCGACGGACGTCGCCTGGTCGGCGTGGGGTATCGCCCTCCTGGACGTGCAGGCGGCGGACGGGTTCGGCAGCAACGCGACGTCGGCCCTGAACACGACGTTCGTGTACACGATGGCGCTTGCGGTGTCCGTCTTCGCGCTCAGCGTCGAGATCTTCCATGCGGACCTCACGGCGATCGGATCCGTGATCGGGACGCCCTCCTTGCGAACGGACCTCTCCGTCGATCTTCGGCCGCACGCGCTCGTCCTGGGCCCCCTCTCCGAGGTCCGGCACGATGGCGCGACGTTCGCCTGGGCGGGCTCCGTCGACCCCGACGTCGACCACCTTGAGCTGTTCGTCACGGACGGCACACGGAACGCTTCCTACCGCCTCGGGCCCGCCGCGTCGACGGTGTCGGTGCCCCTTGTCCCGTCCACACACTACACGGCTTGGATCGTCGCTGTCGATGGCAGCGGACAGGCCACGCCGTCGAACGTGATCGTCTTCGATACGCCCGGGGCTCCGCCCACCGTGCCGAACGTCCCCTTGGAGACGCAGGGGACGCCCGCCCTGTTCTGGGTCCTTGTCGTCGTCGCGGGCTTGCTCGGGGCGATCGGCTACGGCCTCGGCCTGCTGCGCGGACGGCGTGAGGAATAGCGGCCGCGCGGCTGCACGTTTGCGACCACCTCCCATGGCCCGGGTTTCTGCTCACATTAGATGCGGCGGTCGCGGTCCCTCTCGGCCAGACGGGTCTCGATCGTCTTGACGAGGGCATCGGCCATCCGACGGTAGCCGTCGACATCGGGATGCAGGCCGTCCGGGGAGCCGCGAAGCCGTCGAGGCGCGGAGGGATCCGCCACGGCGGCGACCGTGTCGCAGACGGGGATCCCCAGGATCGTTGCGAAGGATACGATCCATCCGTTCAGCGTGAGAATCGCCGCGGACGCGTGAGGGGTCGCGCGGTCGTACGGCAGCACGGTCGCGGCCACGGGCACGACCGCTGCGTCGATCGCGTCGGCGTACATGGCGGAGAGGTTCCGTTCGACGACCTCCGGCTCGAGTCCGCCGTGAATGTCATTCACGCCCGCGAGGACGATCACGTAGTCCGGATGAACCGAGGTCACATCGCGCTCGAACCGTGCGCGGACCTCGGCGGACGTCTGACCCTTCACCCCACGGTTCAGTACGGTCCATTCGGGATGGGCGCGCATCATCCAGTACGCGTACTGGCTCTCCCGGTCGCCTTCTCCGTCGGGCGGGGCCTCGAGCGGCGAGAGGAATCCGGGCGTCCCGGCCGTCGTGGAGTCACCCAGGCCGACAATCGTCACCCCGCGTCGCGCCACAGAGGGACATCGGCCCCGTGGTTAACATGTTAACCAACGTTCCGATCGGACGGGTCCTGGCGGCCTCAGGCCCCTGCTTTCCGTGGACGTCGGAACGCCTCCAAGGCCGCCCGACTCACCCGGATCCGCGCCACGGCCAAGCGGACGCCCAGCCGCGCGAGCCGGGATCGCAACTCTTCCGCATCCCGCGGTGGCATCGCGAGGACGCTCTGGCCGATCCACACGACTCCAGGGCGGTGCACGAACCCTTTCTCCTGCCGCACGACCGGTGGCTCGCCCACGGTCCGGGTCCGTCCGAAGACGATCTGGCAGACCCGCGCAGCCTTCGACCGCGCCTCCCCCGAGAGGTCGTAGGACACCAGGACTCGTTCGGACCCGTCGTACCCTTCGATCGTCATGCCGACCTATGAGAGTGGTCATATAATAGCTTTTCACCCGGAGGGCAGAAAGTGCTCGGCCCCGTACGGTTAACATGTTAACCGGCGGTCCGCGAACCCTTTATGGACCGCAGGGCCCATCCCGTCTCCATGGTCCGCGCCGTCAAGCCGACGCGCAAGAGGGACGGCCGCCTCGGCCCCCCGCAGGGCTATCCGAAGGACCCTGACAAATACGCGGACCCGGCGAACTGGAAGTATCCCGTCCACACGCCGTTCCATTCGCGCGCGGCCCGGCGGTACTTCAACGAACCTCGGAACCGGGCGAAGTACACCCCCGAAGAGCAGGCGTACATCGACAAGAAGATCAACGAGGCCCTCGAACGCTTCGGCGTCGCGGTCAAGGTCAAGGGCGGCAAGATGGAGGACGAGGCCGGGACGATCCAAGCGGACGTCCCGATGAACAAGGACATCGACAAGATGTCGTCCGAGGAGCTCCTCCTCGTCCTCCTGGGGAGGAACCGCCTCGCCTCCGCAAAGGGGATGGACCCAAGCCTCGTGTCCCTCGACAAGTCGACGGACACGCTCCTGAGCGGCAGCGTGAAGGAGTACTCGGTCCTCATCGATCGCCAGGCGAAGCGAATCGAACATGACTGCGTCGACTTTCGCACGAACCGCGCGGTCGCACGCCTCTTCTGCAAACACCTCGGCGCCTTCCTCATGCAGGCGGACCGCGCGAAGACCACGCGCCTCCTGCGGGAGCTCCTGAGGGAGCGGGACCACTGGACGTTCGAGTGAGGCTCCGGCCGTCCCGCCACGCGTCTCGCGGCGATCCGGACTACTCCCGCACAATCTTGCGCGCGACGATGGGCGCGCGCATCCGGGCCGAACGCGGGGCCCAGAGGAAGGCGGCGATCGAGACCGCCGTCAGGCCGAGAGCGCCAACGGAGGCGACGAGGGGACCACTCCCCGTCGTGGGCAGCGCGGCCGCGAGATACAAAGGGGCGATGAGCCCCGCCGCAAGCTCCGTGGCGAGGCCGAGGCGCAGCCAGAGACGTTCGTCCCGCACGCTCGGGGGCGCGGTCCGAGCGACGAACAGGGCCGCGAGTCCGAGGACGATCGGCATCGTGAACACCGCCGTCACCACGGTCCCAAGGTTGCCGCCACCGCTCAGCGCCACGGCGAACGTGACGAGGTGGACGGTCAGCGCGAGTCCGAACGATGTCAGGTACGGCCTCGGGCTCCCGCGCCCCCGCCACGGGTCCTCCGCCAGCCTCGCCCCATCGAGGACTTTCCGTCCGTAGATCAGGAAGATGACCCACACGACCGCCGCAAAGAGCGGCTGGATCGCGTGGAGGACCGCCGCGAGGCCGTACACGGGGACGAGGGCGGACCAAGCGCTCGGCCAATCCATCCCACGACGAGAGGCGGACACGCGGACCGCAGACCGCAAGGATGCGGACGGGATGAACCTTCCCGGTCAGAGCCTCTGGAAATCCGCCTCGCGATCCTTCTTCCGCTCGAGCTTCGCCGTCGCCTTCGCGAGGGGCGCCTCGCACTCCGGGCACAGGCCCTCCGCGTCCAGACAGGCCTTGCACAGCCATCCGCCGCAATCGTGCTTCTCCACGCCGGGCGCGTGGTGCGCCTTGCACTTCGTACCGGCGGAATCCGTCGCGATCTTCGGTGAGGGTTCCTTTGTCGGGACGGCTTGCTTTCCGTCTGCATCGGACGGGGCCGCTCGGGGCGTCGTCGACACATGGGACTCCTCGTCGGGTTCCTTCGGCGCCTCCTTCTTCCGGACGACGTGGGTCTCCGCCTTCACCTTCCGTCGCTTCGGCTCGGGAGCCCCCCGCGTCGTGATCCGGTAGCCGCCACCCTCGAAGATCTTGAGGGACACCTCGAGCTTCTTCGCCTCGTAGGGCCCGAGGTTGAGCTCCTTCGCGAGGTCGACGAGGTTCCACTCCTCCTGCGGGAGGTCGAGGGCCTGTCGGATCAGGTCGTCGTTCTTCCACTCCGGCGTGGGCTCGAGGGGCGCATCGCGCACCCAATCGATGTAGCCCCAGATCGTGCGGGCCTCCTCGACGTCCACATGAGGCAGGACCGCGCTCACATCCGTGAGGCGCATGGAGTCGAGGTTCTCGCAGTGCCGCAGGACATTCGCCCCGACGGCCTCGAACTTCCGGAGCTCCTCCGCTTCGAGTAGATCCGGTGCGAGGACCGCGGGCTCGTTCACGTACCGGATGACTTCGTCCAGGTCGTCCAGGGGGACGGAGCAGTACTTGAACACCTCCTCCCGCGAGGCGGGCCGTCCGATGTGCCTCTCGTACCGCACGACGTTCCCCGCATACCCGGCGATCTTCGCGGCGCGGATCCGTGCGTCCGCGGTTTCCCGGCCGCCCAGGGCGGGCTCGTACGTCGGGTCGAGGGCGAGAGCCGCCTCGAAGCACTTCCGGGCGTCCTCGTACTTCCGGAGATGGAGGAGGGCGAGTCCCTTGCTGTTCCAGGTCGCCTTGTCGCGGGCGTCGAGGCCGAGCGCGCGATCGTACGACTCGACTGCGTCCTCGTACCGACCTGAGCGCTCCTCCGCAAATCCCCGCATCGTCCACGCGCCTTTGTCCGTCGGGAGGACCTCCGTCGCCCGGGCGAAGGCGTCCGCGGCCTCTCCGTAGCGCTCCGTCTTCACATGGACGAGGCCGAGACCCCGCCACGCGTCCGCGGACCGAGGATCCGCCTCGCATGCGGCCTGGTAGCAGGCGAGGGCTTCCGAATGGCGGTCGAGCGCCCCGAGGGCCTCGCCCTTCCACGTGAGCACGGCCGCATCCCGGGACTCCGCCTTCAGGACGAAGTCGAAGCAGGCGGCGGCCTCCGCCGCGTGGTCCGTCCGCAGGAGGCAGAGGCCTTTCGTCCGGTACGCGTCGTAGTTGTTCGGATCCCGCTGGAAGACGAAGGCGACGATCGAGAGGGCATCGTCGTAGTGGCCCTCGTGGGCGAGGCACATCCCTCTCCCATTGAGGAATTCCAGGTTCTCGTGGTCCAGGAGCAGGCCGTCCTCGAAGACCCTCCGGGCCTCGGGCACGCGACCGAGGGCGTACAGGAGCCGTCCCTTCGCGACGAGGGCCACCCGATCCCCGGGATTCAGGCTCAGCGTGTACTCGAACGCCTGGAGCGCTTCCTCGCGGCGACCCATCCGGACCAGGGTCGCGCCCTTCGCGTTCCACGTGCGGCGGTCCATCGGGTCCACGCGGGTTGCGTGCTCGATCTCCTCGAGCGCGGCGTCCGCCTTGCCGAGGGCATCGAGGGCGAAGGCCTTGCCCCGGATCGCGTCCGTGTCCCGCGGATCGATCTCCAGGAGGCGTTCGCCCGCGTCGACCGCGGCCCGGTACGATTCCTGGAGGAGCAGGAGGTCCCGCTTCGTCCGCAGGTAGTCTGCGCGCGCGGGGGCCAGGGAGACGGCCCGGGCGATCGACGTCAGGGCCTCCTTCCCCTCTCCGGCCGCGCGGGCGAGACGCGCACGGCGCGCCCATCCGTCCGCGTCCTTCGGGTCGATCGCCGTGAGCCGCACGGAGGCATCGAGGGCTTCCTTCGTCCGGCCGAGGGCCTCCAGGGCGTCGACGACTCCCGCCAGGGCGACGCGGTCCTTGGGCTCCCGGAGGAGGACTGCCTCGAGGACCGGCAGGGCTTCCTCGTATCGATGGAGCTCCAGAAGGCATCCCGCCTGTTTGAGCAAGGCTGGCGTCATCACCGGTTCCAGGACCGCCGCTCGGCCGTACGCCGCCGCGGCCTCCTCGTATCGCTTGAGCCAATGCAAGGCCGTGCCCTTGCCGAACCACGCCTTCGCCGAGGCCGCGTCGATTTGGATCACGCGCTCGAACGCCGTTACCGCGTGCTCGTAGCGCTTCGCTCCGTCCAGGGCGAGGCCGAGGACGTACCAGGCCTTCGCATCCCCGGGCGCGTACCGCGTCGCGCGGTCGAGGGACTCGATCGCGTCCGCGTACGCCTTGAGCCGATACTGGGCGCGACCCTTCTCGAACCAGAGGTCCGCGGAGGTCGGGTCCGCCTCGAGCGCGATATCGTGCGTCCGGATGGCGTCCTCGTACCGTTCGAGGCCGACGAGGAGGGCCGCTTTCTTCGCCGCGGCGATGCCATGGCGGGGATCGAGCCTCAGCGCCGCATCGTATGCGCCGAGGGCTTCCTCCTTCTGGCCAAGGGCCTCGTGGGCTTCTCCCTTCGCGAGCCAGGTCGGCTGATCGGCCGAGTCAATCGAGAGGAGCTGGTCGCACGTCCGCAGGAGGACCTTCGGGTTCTTCGAGGATCGGAGGGCGTCCCGCTGGCCGCGCAGGGCGTCCAGATCGTCCGGGGCGACGACCCGGAGCTGGTCGAACGTCGCGTACGCCCGCTCGGGTTTCCCGAGCGCCAGGAGGGCCCGGCCCTTGTCCTTCAGGGCGCGGCCGTTATGAGGCTGGATCGCAAGGATCGCGTCGCACGTGGCCACGAGGTCCGCCCACCGCTCCGCCGCGAGGAGGAGCTGGCGCTTCGCCTCGAGCCCGTCGTAGGACTTCGGCTCGACGGCGAGGAACTCGTCGAGGGACCCGATCGCCTCCTCCCGCCGGCCGAGTTGCGCGTACGCGTGCGCGCGGGCATACAAGGCGGCCGCGTGGCGCGGATCGAGCGAAGCGATCCGTGAGGCTTCCTTCACGACCTCGTCCCAGCGAGCGAGAGCGCGAAGCGCCTCGAGTCTCCCCGTGTGCGCGGGCAGGGACTTCGGGCTCAGGGCGATCGCCCGGTCGTATGCGGCCACGGCGTCGACGCTCCTCCCGAGTTGGTGGAGGAGGTTCGCGCGCGCGAGCCAGGCGCCCATGTCCCCGTCCCTCTGGCGGAGGGCCTCGTCGTAGGACCGCAAGGCGTCCTCACCGGATCCGCTCGACACGAGCACATCGCCCCGGAGCTTCCACGCGTCCGGGTCGTACGGATCGATCTGAATCACGCGGTCGACGCATCGGAGGGCCCTCTGTGGATCCTGCGTCGCCACGTAGGAGAGGGCTTTCCCTTCAAGGGCCTCCTTGCGGCTCGCGTCGATCCGAAGGGCCCGGTCGAAGGCCGCCTGGGCCTCCTCGAACTCGGAGCGCCGTCGATGGGCCTCTCCCTTTCGGACCCACAGGTCCACGTCGTCCGGGACGAGTCCCAGGATCCGCGCGTACCCGTCCACGTCATCGGGATTCAGGTTCACGACCTGCGTGTACGCTCGAATCGCCTCCGGGTGCTGGCCGAGCGCCACGTGGGCGTCGCCTTTCTTCTCCCATATGGGGCTCGCCTTCGGATCGATCCGGAGGGCCGCATCGTAGTACGCAAGGCCTTCCGTCGCGCGGCTCGACGCGACGAGGAGGTCTCCCTGGAGCGCGAGGCCCGTGCGGCCGGACGGATTCAGGGTGAGCGCGCGCGTGGCCGCGGTCTGCGCGGACTCCGTCTGCCCCGCGGCCAAGAGGCCCGTGCCCACGTTCGCATAGGCGTCGGACCACTCCGGGCTCGGCGTCGTCCGGTCGGCGCTTTCGAGGAGACTCAGAGCGCGTGCAAACGCCGTGCCGGCCCGAGACGCCGAGCCGGTCCCGAGGGTCCCGCGACCGGACTCGGTGAGCCTTCGGACCTTCTCGAGGAGGCGAGCTTCGCGATTCAGGAGGCCTTGGAAGAGGGCCATCGGTCCATCCCATCCCACTGGACACGGCCATGGAGACCGTGTCGGACAAGTGGCCGACATGGAGCACGATGGACTTATAGATATCGTCAACGGCGGACTGGAGCCTCTCGGCCGCATCGCGATTTCTTCCGGCATGGGGCCGAACCGTCGTGGTTGCGACCTGTCGACGCACCTAAATACATCGTCCGCCATTTGGCGGACGGTCGTCGGACCGGGATGGGACAACCTTGGCCACGAAGAAGACGAGGGCTCCGACTCCGCCCGCGGATCCGGGCACGCTGCGGAAGGAAACACGGGACTGGCTCACGCGAAACACGATCCCGAATCTGCGGGAGATCGCGACGGACCTCGAGAACACCGGCGAGGACGTGGGAGACCTCGTCGAGGCCATCAACGAACTGGAGACGCTCGTGAAGTCAGGCCCAGCGGGACGCAACGTGCGCGGGAAGGCAGAAGCCTGACGGTGCGCGGTCATGGTTCGGATCCTCCGAGCACTCAGGATTACGCACCACGGGAAAGACCTCAAGTACCCCCCCGCGAGTGTCCCGACCCCGCGCGTGGGTGGTCCAGCGGTCACGACCCAGGCCTTCCAAGCCTGAGACGCGGGTTCGACTCCCGCCCCACGCATGGGCGGACCTCTCGCTGTGAGAGTCCGCGAAAAAATAGGTGGACCGGCGGAGTCGTGGAGGCGACCCTTCTCCGCCGATCTGGGATGGATGGGTTGAGCGTTACCCGTCGTCGTCGGACACGTCGAACTCGAGGGAGCATCCGTACGACGCGTAGACGTCCTGCCAGCTGTGGTCTTCTCCCGCGTACATCTCGTTCACCGGGGCCATGATTGCCGCGCTTTCCACGGACGTCCGAAGCGCCAGGGTATATAAAGCGACGAGCGCAGGGGAGGTGCGCGAAAGTAATCGCTTGTGTGCGTGAAAGTACCGGTGCCCGAAGGGCCGAGGCGCGTACGCTTCAAGGTCCCGTGGGCCGCTGCGTCGGTGGACCGTCATGGCCGCTCGGATGGCGCCCTCGTCCCGATTCGGGATGATCATCGTCCTGGGTGCGGTCGCCATCGCGATCATGGTCGGATGGATGGTTGTGATCCAGTTCCTCCTCGGACCGATGGACCCGAGCGAGGAGACGACCGTCTCCCTTTTCCTCCGTTACTCGAACTTGGGCAGCTTAGTCGGCGGCACAATCCTCATCCTTGGCCTCGGATGGATCCTCTACCGCGCGCACGAAAAGCCTCCCTGGATGTTTGCCACGCCCGTGCTCCTACATGCGGGCGAGGTCGCGATCGTCCTCGTGAACGCGTACGCGCTTGTGTCGATCTTCTCAGGCCCGTCAGCGATAAACTTGAACATCCTTCCGTTCACGTACACGTTCCTCGCGTTTGCCTCCGCCACGAGCCTTTTCGTGCTCCTGTTGCTTGCGCTGCCCGGCCCCGGAGTCGTCCTGCGGCCC
>Ga0209619_10002876_pt1 | contig 12452 bp, 10 predicted proteins | sample Rifsed16ft3_FD_184011 | JGI IMG/M metagenome (GOLD analysis project Ga0209619, IMG submission 184011) | Soil microbial communities from Rifle, Colorado, USA - sediment 16ft 3 (version 2) | ecosystem: Environmental > Terrestrial > Deep subsurface > Rock core/Sediment | place: Rifle, Colorado... | reverse complement strand
AGCAGATCGAGTGGACCGGGTCGGCAGAGTTCGCCGACTTCGTCCTCCCCGCCAACAGCTGGCTGGAGTTCGAGACCCTGGAGATGGGTGGATCCTGTTCCAACCCCTTCCTCCAGCTGTGGAAGGGGGGGATCGCGCCGCTCTACGACGAGCGGCACGGCCCGCTTGTGCCACCTGAACAGATGTGGCTTTGTGCCGGACAGAAAAATGCAGAGGTGAGTGGGGACCGATGAAGCGGGTGAGCATATAACTGACGTTTACAATCGCCTCAAACAGGATGGCAACCCCCAAAAGCCCAATCCTAAAACGCCTTCCCTGCAGATGGCTTAGGATGCTATAATATACAATAGCGGTTACCACCAATTCTGAGAAAGCCGCCAAAATGCTGAAAGCCGGTGGGTTCAGGTCTTCTCCTTCAAAAGTTTCCTCAATTTAAGATTGAATTTATCTCTGTCAACTTGATTGTAGCCGATTTTGTTTTTGAGAGCCGGTAGAGATATACTCTTGGAATCAGTTGGCCACCCTTCGAATCAAAGACCTTGAATTAGAGAACGATTTGCTGTCGAGAGTACCAGACGGTTGGTTACTAGATAGTCATGCAAACTCTGAGCAATCAAGTTATGACCTAAAACGTTATAGTGAATATAGTCAGTTCTAGGCTCATCATATAAGTCCCCTCGGTGGAGAAAGAGAGCCGCCACATCCAGGACATCTAATTTATGGGTCTGGGAAAGCTCCTTTAGGGCGTTGTTGTAAGCCCGGTTCATCAAATGCACCAGGGAGGTCTTGCCGGGCCCCCAATAGGCCTCAATTGAAGCCACTGGATTGGTCAAAAACAGTACTGGGATCTTATTTTCTCTGCAAATCCGCTCAATCTCTATTAAGTTCTGCTGATAATCTGTCAAAGATACTCTGGATACACCCTTTCTTACCAACTGGGGCTTAGAAAGCTTTCCCACCCAGAGGGATTTTAAGAGCTGGTAGAGGGTGGTTTGAGACAGGAGATTCTGCAGGTTTAAGACCCACTGAGAGGGGAGCTTTTGGTCTTTATCTGGTATGCCGAACTTGGCTGGCAGAAGATCATTCCAGCCATAGTTGATGGTGACCAAGTCCGGCTCCATTTTTAGGATTTTCTTCTTCAAGAAAATCTTCCCCTGGAAAGAAGAATAGCCGGTAATTCCTCCGTTTATAACTTCCATTTTCGCCAGAGGCCGGTTAGCCTCAAAAAGTTTCTGCAGCTGTTGCGGATAAGCCTGCTCTTGTTTTTGCCTCCAGCCAAAAGTATTGGAGTTCCCCAGACAGACTAAACGGAAGACCCCTGCTGGTTTTTTCTCAGAGACCTCTTTATCCCTTAAGCCTAAGGAGTTAATCTGGTACACCCCTTCCACCATAAAATTGCCTCTGATGACCTGCTTGGGCTTAAACCTCCAAAACAGATCGTGGTCTCTCTGGAAAAATTGGGGATAGTTAAGTTCCGGATTCAAGAGGAAATGAAGGTTATCCAGTTTAGGAGAAACTTTAGCCAGTTTCAAGACGACCTCAGATAAAGCCAGAAATACTCCCACACTTAAAAGCCCCAAGAGCAGGCCAAGAAAAAGATTCCTTAAAGAGGTGAAAAGCCTCACCTAAAACAAGGTGTAAATGAAAGGCAGAAGAGCAGAGCTTTCTGTCAGAACGATAAACAGGGATAAGAGCAGCAGAAATATCAATATGGGGGCCAGCCACCACCTCTTGCGGCAGCGAATGAAATACCACATTTCCCTAAACAGGGAGAGCCTTTCCTTAAATCCATTGCCTTTACTCATAACTCTACCGGATGGTAATGGTTTTGAGCTCATCTGGCAATACCTTCTTCTCCACGAAGGGTTCGGATTCCGGCAGGGTCTGTTTGTCCAGGACACAGTTGCCCAGAATAAGAAAATCAAGTCCTGAGCGGAGGAAAGTTGAATAGGCATCTAAAGGAGAGCAGACGATGGGTTCTCCTTTCAAGTTAAAAGAGGTGTTTAACAGAGCTGGGCAGCCGGTCTGTTTTTCAAACTCCTTCAAGAGAGAGTAAAAAAGAGGATTCTGTCTCTGGTTGACGGTCTGAAGGCGGGCCGAACCGTCTAGGTGAGTCACAGCCGGTATTAAGTTCTTCTTTTCGGGTCTGACCTGAGCCACCAGAAGCATATAAGGGGAAGGACAAGCTATCTCAAAGAAGTCCTTTGCCCGTTCTTCCAGAATGGCCGGGGCAAAGGGCCGAAACTCTTCTCGGAACTTTATTTTTTTATTTACCCGGTCTTTGGTGTGGGGATTTCGGGGATCAGCCAAGATAGAGCGGTTGCCCAAGGCCCGGGGCCCGAATTCCATTCTCCCTTGAAACCAGCCGATTACTTTGCCTTGAGCCAAGAGCTTGGCTGTCAAGGCAGGCAACTCTAGTTCCCGAGCTTTTTGATAGGCAAGATGTCTACCATTTAGAAATTGCTCAATCTCTGAGTTGGAATACTCTGGGCCCCAATAGGCGTGCTCCCAGACAAAATCCCTCTGATTATTCAACAGAGCGTAGTGGATATAAGCCGCCACCCCAACCGCACCTCCGGCGTCTCCGGCCGCAGGCTGGATGAAAAGGTTTTTGAATCCACTTTCTCGCAGGATTCTGCCGTTGGCCACACAGTTTAAGGCCACTCCTCCTGACAGGCAGAGATTTTCCAGCCGGGTTTCTCGCTCTAGCTGGATGGCCATCTTCAGCATTATCTCTTCTGTAACTTTTTGAATGCTGGCGGCCAGGTCTTTATGCTTCTGGGTCAAGGGCCCAGCAGGCAGTCTGGGAGGCATTTGGAATAGTTTTTCGAAATCTCGGCTAATCATTGAGAGGGCATAATCATAGGCAAAATAATCCATATTGGTTTGAAAAGAGCCATCCTCTTTAAGGCTAACCAGCTGATCTAAAATCAGGTCTGCATAGACTGGCTTACCGTAAGGGGCCAACCCCATTACTTTGTACTCATCCGAGTTGACCTGGAAACCCAGATAGTAGGTGAAGGCGTTGTACAAAAGTCCTAAAGAATGGGGGAATCTCTGCTCTTTGAAGATTTCAATCCGGTTTTGTTCTCCCTTTCCAGAGGTGGCTACAGCCCACTCACCCACACCGTCCACGGTCAAAATAGCTGATACCTGAAAAGGTGAGACTAGAAATGAAGAGGCGGCGTGAGACAAATGGTGTTCAATCATCAAAACATCTCTTTCATAGTCCAGCTCTTTTTTGATTCTCTGGGGAATCCAGATTTTTTCTTTCAGCCAGAAAGGGAGGGCCTTCAGAAAGGAAGGAAAAGAGCGGGGAAAAGTGGCCAGATAGCTATAGAGTATGCGCTCGAATTTAATGAAGGGTTTCTCATAAAAACCTATATAGGCCAGTTCCTTAGTAGAGATTTTCCCCTCCTTCAGGCAGTAGTTGATGGCGTCTGCCGGAAAGGAAAAATCGTGTTTATTCCGGCTAAAGCGCTCCTGTTGGGCGCAGGCGACCACTCTCCCGTCCTGAATCAGACAAGCCGCCGAATCGTGATAAAAGGCTGAAATTCCCAGAATGTTCATACTCTTAAAACTGCCTCTTGGCTCTCTCTAAACTTTCTTCCTGGCTGGGCTTCTCCATCCAGAAGGACTTATTCTTTTTCCAGTTTTTGTCCAAGAGGTCTTTTCCCAGCAATTTCAAAATGAGGGCATAGAATCCGAAAAGAGTGAAGTAGAACAAGGTCAATAAAATAATGGTCTGAATCTTGGCCAGCCGGCGGGAGAAGGCTTTCCATTTGACCCAGAAGCGCGACCAGATTTCCATAACTAAAATATACAAGACCGCCGCCCCAAATTCTACGTTGAAAAAATGAAGAAAGGCTATTATGCTACTAATAAATCTGTTAGTAAACTTGTCAGAGGCTTAGCCGAACCAACCAATATGCTGCAGCGCCAAAGGGGACCGGAGTGGTGGTACCAAGCTAAGAAACTTGCCAAGAGCCTGTTCGAGAAGAGAAAGTCCAAGCTCTGGCTGGTAATCTGGGTCCTGATCTTGGCCTCCAACTTTTTCTTCAGTGAGCTGGCCAGGTATTTTAACCAGCCCTATACTTCACAGGAGAAGATACTGGGGATTCCTTTGTTTACCACTGAGCCGCTGCGCTTTGCTATCGTTTCTGTAAGCGGAATATCCTTTGGCCTGGTCTCCCTGGGAGGTTTGGCATTCGGTCTTTTTTCTGTGGGAGGACTTGGCCTGGGGTGGCTGGCCTTGGCCGGCTTGGCAGCCGGTTATTTCAGCGCGGGAGGAATGTCGGCCGGATATTATTCAATCGGGGGACTGGCAATCGGTGGTTACGCTTATGCCGGCGGGGGAGTAGCCTTAGGCTGGTATGAAGCCGAGGGAAAACAAAAGGAAAAACTATTCGGGATGAAGCCCTATCAGGAACCGCTCTACAGAAAGGGGTAAAGTCTCAGCGAGCTTCTCTTTTTTCCAGCCAGCTGGTCTCCTTTATTTTTTCCAGAAGAGCTTGGGCAATCAAGCGGTGTCCTGCTTTGGTGGGGTGGCAGTGATCGATGAACAAAAACTCGTTATTGTTTTCCAGGAAGAGGGAATCTAAATCCAGCAAGGGCAGATTGTATAGCTGGGCCAGTAATTTGATTTTCTGATTATAGAGGTCTTTAGTCCGCAGAGAATGAAAATCCAGCTCCTTGGCTTTGTGGAATTCTTCCAGAGCAGAAAGCGTATCCCCCAACTTTTTGATGGTCATTCCCAGATTGTAATGCAGGACAGGATTTAAGCTATCTTGGCCCAAAGCCCGGGTGAGAAACTGCAGAGACTTGACATAGTCTTTCTTCGTCCAGAAAAGAACGGCCAGATTGTTGAGAGCATATATGTTGGCCGTCTCGGTGCTTAGGCTCTTTTGGTACTCAAAAATGCTTGAATCTAGATTACCGCTATCTGAGTATACCTGCCGAAAGACATTCAAAGTCCAGTAATCAATCTGAGGATATTTTTGCTTGATTTCAGACCAGTCCAGACAGAAAGCCATCTGGGCTGAGAGCAAGGCCCTGGACTCTTGTGGCATGATTAATTCTCCACTTTTTGTTTTCAGATTGAGAAAGGGCTTAAATTCAATGGCCGGGGGCCATTCCCGCGGAACCGGGATAGTAGTCAGAAGAATCTGGGCGCCAGGTTGTTTTGCCATTTCGATTATTTCCTTAAGATTATTAAAATAATCCGGGGCAGGAACTCTCAGCTTCAACTGCTCGGATTGTAGACGCTTTCGATGTAGCAACCTTTCTTTAAGAGGAATCAGGGCTCCTCGCAGGGCTTGATAGATGGCAAACCTACCCAAGAAATGTTGCAGGTCTGACAACCAAAAAGATTGGGGCAGAATCTGCCGGTCCTCTAGGAAGCCATTAAAAGAGGCATCATTATTGCCAAAGAAGAGCATCAGTAAATCTGGTTCCAATTGGACTCCGTATTTCTTGAACCAGACCACCCCCTGAGCAGAGGTATAGCCTGAGACAGAAGCGTTGATCAGCTCTAGGTCTCGGCCCGGATAAGTCTCTTTGAGTAGCTGTAGGAATTGCTCTCCAAAGGCCTCTTCCCGTCTGGGCAAACCTAAACCAACCGGGGAGGAATCCCCCAAAAGAAGGATTCTGAATCTTCCGGGTGGCTTTTGTTTTTGGAATTCAGGCCCCAAGGTTCCCTGGGAATTGGTCTGGAAGATATTTTTATGAAGATGGGGCTTGAATTCCCATAAAAGTAAAGGATCGGACTGGTGGACCCCTAGAAAATTTGAAAACAGCTGCTGCTGCCAGAGCCGGTTGTGATAAATAAATCTGTCTCTGCCTGAATCTGTTACTTTCCAATCAAAAAAAAGAGTAGTAAGACGAAGAGACAACTCTAAACCAGCTAGGCAGGCCAAGCTTATCAATACCCCGATTAAGACTCTTTTCATCTCGGAGAATATTGAGGGATTTTTAAGGTCTATAAAAGGCCTTCAATAGATCCAATAGATCAGTCTGGGTTTTGTCTCCTCTCTGGCCGAACAAGATAGCGGGCTGGCCAGCTTGCTCCGGAGTTTCCCCATTGTGAAAGAGGATTGTTACTGGCACACCCGGGAGGTTAAAGCGAGTCCTAAAATTCTGGTTACCTTTGGTCCCATCCACCTCGGCATAGGCAAAGATAATATTCTTGTATTCCGGCATCTGAGAGATAGTCTTGAAAGCCGGGTCAAACCTGCGGCAGTCCTTGCACCAATAGGCCGAGAAGTTGACTAAAACCCAGTCATGGCGCTGCAGCAGGTAATCCAGATTATCTTCAATATATTTATCCTCGCTTAATTTCGAGGAGTCAGCCGTCTCACCGTGAATGTAGACAAAATTGCTGGATTTTAGATAATCTTTATAGCCTAACTCATATACCGGAGTTTGCTCCCCTGATTCTGGGCGGCAGGCAAAGAGCAAAAGAACTCCATAGCCAATTGCTAAAAGTAACAATCTCTTTTTACTCATTATCAAAAAAGTAATGTTCTTAGAAAAAAACCTCAAGTTCACTAAGACTTATCCAGAAAATAGTCCGGTTTTATCTTACTTGGCTTCATCCACAATGGAGACAATTATCCGGTCGACTTGTTCGGCTATCTGGTCTATCTGGGCCTTAGGGTAGAAATCTTTCATCACTTTTGGCCTTAAGGCGGAGATGTAGGTTTTCCCATTCTGGGTATAGACCGAGATAGGGCAGGGGAGCATCAGGGCGATCTTGATATCTTTTTCCAAAACCTGGGAGGCATATTTAGAGTTGCAGACCTCCACTATCTTAAGCGGGCCCCGCTGGAATCCTTTTTCTGCCAGGGTGGCCTGGACATCGTGAGTGTGCAGGACCCGGAAGCCTTTTTCCTGGGTCTTGGACTCTACGTCCGCAACCGCCTGGTCAAAGATTTTCTTAGTCTCGACTGTATAATCGAGTTTCTGCATAGCTTTCTCCCTTTCTGTTACCCGAATACACTTAACCGGGCGTATAAATTTAGATTCTACCTAGACCGGCCACTCTAATTTATGCCAGGCCATCTCCCAGAAGAGATATTCCCAGCCAGAGGTGGTCAAAAAAATTTCTTCCAACCTTTTCAACCTGTCCGCGCTCTGTCCTATAGCACAATTGTCGATCCAGCCTTTGCACCAGTCAGTCAATTCGGTAAAATCTGAAGAGGAATAGGTCAAAATCCACTCTTTATAATGTTTAGCCTGGGGTAAACCCTGCTCTTTCAGGCGCAACCCAATTTCATTATAGCCCCAAAGACAGGGGAGTAAAGTAGCCATTGCATCGGCAGTATCTCCCTGGTAAACGGTCTTCAATAGATAGCTGGTGTAGCCCAGATTAAAGGGGGCCGCTTTAGTTTGCTCTAATTTTTTAGCAGTTATCCCAAAGTCTGAACAGACCCGGCGGTGCAAATCCATTTCTACGGTTAGACTAGCCTGTAAGATCTGGGAGAACTTCCTCATCTCCTCCAGATTTCCAGCCTTGGCCAGGATTAAGCCAAAGAAACGGCAATACTCCATCAAGAATGCATAATCCTGCTCCAAAAAGAAGACAAATTTATCCACCGGCAGAGTCCCTTGGCCGATCCCCTGGACAAAGGGATGGTTGAAATTTGCCTCCCAGATGGAGTGGCCTGCTTTTCTTAACTGTTCAGAAAATTTCATGCTTTCTCATATAAATTAAGTCTTGTCTCAGCCAGAATCAAATACCTACGCAAGAAAAGCCCGGGGTGCCGACCACTCACCCCGGACTCATGGGTCTACTAGGCTTGTAGCAGATGACTTATTTTAGCTCTTCTCTCATTTCCTCCAGCTCTTTTTTAAGCTGCTTTAACTCTTTCTGCAGCTCCTTTAATTCAGCCTTAAACTGGCTTGCATCCAAGTCATCGTCCGAAAAGACTTTGATTTTGGGAGAGATTGTCTTTCTGAATTGGGGAGCCTTAGATCCCCAGGCATCAGCGTGCCACTGGGGTTGCCCCTCCAGCTGAACCGTGACAGTGTTGTTCTGCCGGCCTTTATCTCTTTTGACCTCCACCTTAACCTGGTCACCCTTTTCTTTATCTTCCAGAGCCTGGTATACGTCAGAGGTATTCTTAATCTCATCATCGCCGATGTTGACGATTACATCCCCGGCCTTAAGACCAGCCTTCTCGGCCGGGCTATCCTCCCTGACTTCAGTAATCAAAGCCCCTTTACCATCTTCTACCCCAAAGTATTCCCCCAGCTGTTCGGTCAAATCCATAATTTGGACTCCCATTCTGGCTCGGTTGAAACCAGGGAAGGAAAAAGAGAAGGTCCGGAGATCTCCTGGCTCTGGCAGGGAGAGCTCCAGCTCTTTTTCCACTTCCTCTCCTGTCTCAGCGGAAGAACCAAGCTCCACATCCAAGGATTTCTTTTTTCCATTCCGGATGATTACGATTTTGACCTCATCCCCAGGCTGGTGTAGAGCGATGGCTTTCTTTAGCTCTTCAGAGCTCTCTACTTTTTGTCCATCCAAAGAGATGATGATGTCCTGCTCTTGCAGATCGGCCTGGTCAGCCGGGCTCTCTTCGACCACGTCTTCAATCAGGACCCCTTCTTTAGAATCCAAATCCAGGGCTTCCTGGGTATCTTGGTCTAGGTCCTGCAGATAAACCCCCAAAAAGGCTTTCTGGGCTGGAGCAGCCGGGGGGCGATCCCCCTTTTTGGCATCCGCGACAGCAAAGGCTGTTACTATGACGGCCACAAGAACCAGACTTCCCAGAACAAATTTCTTATAACTCATATTTCCTCCTCTGATATTTGTTTCACTTCATTCTTACATTGTAATTCGGGAAAAGTTCCACAGCTGACTCAAAATTGCAAAGCCTCAAGTTTGCATCAAGCCCAAGCGACAGACAGGGAGAAAGTCTATCCCAAACCAGAATTTAGAATCCTGATGGGATTCTGCTGCTAAAGAGACTCAGATAGTCTTAGTGGGTTACCTTACCATTCTCTGGGAATGTCTGCTCCCAAGCCGGGTCCCAGAAGAAAAGCGTTGATTAAAAGCCTCTCTGAACCGGCAAAGTATCCCCGGAAATTAGGAGAGCCGGCAAACAGGATAATCTGTCCCTTTCCTTTAGATTCTCTGGTCAGATAAGCGGTGCGGGCCCATCTTTCTCGGGCTTCCGGCCAGAGCAGACCACCCAAGCGCAGTTGTGAAGAATTAGCAAACCTCCCCGCAGTCTGCACCGGCTCCTTGGCCAGGAAGGCATTAGAGGTGTAGACCAAAACCGGCACCTTGTCGCCGGAGCCATAGGTCAGCCAATTTTCCGGATCCAAATCAACTCTTAAAATTACCCCTCTTGGCATAAATAATCTGGCTCTCTGGTCAGCATCTTTTAGTTCCTTAAGGTCAGGTTTGGCTCTGTTTTTCTCCTTCACCTCTTTTTTTTCAGTCGGCTTTGCAGTCTTTCCTGGCCCCCACAAATCCAGGCTGTCAATCTTATATTCTTCCGCCTGCTCCAGTCTGGCCAGAGCCTCCTGGTAGAGTTGTAAAGAGTCTAAGACCTGCTCTCTTAGCCTGACCTGACTTAATCCAGAGGAAGTGTCTGCGGCATAAGCAGCTGTGCTCCCTATGGCTATCAGGGTCCCTCCATTTTCTACCCAGGCTTTCAACTTGGCAATTCCCCCTTTTCCCAGCTCCCGGGCATACTCTTCACCACCACCCCAGCTGGAAGGGAAAATCAAGACGTTATAGAGGCTCAAATCTGTCCCAGAAAACCGGGTGATGTCCAAGGTAGAAATTCTGAGACCCAATTTCTGATCTAAGAGATGCCAAATGGCCCCAAATTCGGTAAAGTTTATAGGAGAATTGGCCAGTAAGCCAATTTTGGGGAGTTGCAGCAGATTAAATTCATTCCCACCCAAGTCTGCTCCCTCTTCAGCTAAGGCAGTATTGACCCCCCAGGTTTGGAGCCCATATTGCCGGGCTAATTTTTCCAAAGTTGTCACCAAATCAGATTTATTTTCGGACTTTCTCAGTAAGATGGTTCCCGGACTAAACTTTTTCCCTTCCACAGTAAAGGTCTTCTGGGCCACCCTGACTCTGTAATCTTGCTCTAAGAGTCTGGCCAAAACTTCAGCAGAGGCCTGGGAGCCGTAGGCAAACAGAAACCCATAACCGGCCTCTAGATTCTGGACCGAGCCGGTCGGCTTGCCCATCTCTGTTAGCATTTTTGCCGGGAGAGTGACTAGTTTATTAGTCCGATAAGCTTCCAGATTGAAAGCCAGAGGGACCGACCAGGAATTAATGTCATACAATTTAGAATCATTTCTCTTCTCCAACTCTTTGCGTTCCTCTTTCAGAAAACCTGTAGGGAGTCTGGGGTCGAATTCCAAGATGACTCTGACCAAATGGCTTAAGGGCTGAGCAGAACTGATAAGAAAAGTCCCTTTCGGAAAAGTCTTTTTAGGGATGCGGTTTTGCCAGATGTCGGTCAAATCAGTGGCAGTAAATTCTGTTTCAGCCTGTTTAACTTCAATGTTCTGCTTCAGCATGGTGCTGACAAACTCTTCGGTCCGGCTCTCATTGTCACCCGGAACAAACAGATAGGTGGTGACCGCTCCGGGCTGGATCGCTTTCCTTTTTTCCTGGTAATAATCCTGCAAGAGCTTTTGCCTGTTATCAGCGGCCGTGGTCAGATTAGCCAAGGAGCTTAAGAATTGTTGATGCACGGTCTGCCGGTAGGTCAGGACGATCCTATCCGGCCTTTTGACCTGGGAGCCTGCTACCCCAGCCTGCTCATACAGAATCCCCACCGCTCCCAGATAAATGGACCAAGAGCTCCCGTAACCTGGAAACCATTCTTCGTTCCATTCTCGGGTGTAATAACTCCAGCCGTATTTATCAAAAGCCTTGGCCTGGTCAGAAGCAAACTTTTTCCACCATTTGTGGATAGTGGAAGTCCAGAAGGGATTGAAAGGTTCCCGGGGAGGGGAGAACAAATAGGTGTCAAAAGGTCCCATCTCATGGCAATCCACCACTACTTGAGGATTCCACTCCAAAATAGCCTTGATTTTTCCCTGGCTCTCCGGGTGAACCAAGGCAAACCAGTCCCGGTTAAGGTCAAAGAGATAGTGATTCCCTCTCCCCCAGGGCCATAAACCAGTCTGGGAAAGAGTCTGCACATCCCAGCCGGTAACCTGGCCGGAGAAAGATTGGATTTGAGCAAGAATTCTTTCCCGGCCGTCCGGATTCTGCAAAGGGTCAATTATGATAATCAGATTCTGTTTAAGTTTCTTGGTCAAAGTATCAGTTCCAGCGGCTAACTGGTAAGCCAGCTGCAAGGCCGCATCCGGGCCGGAGAACTCATCTCCGTGGATGCCGTAAGCCAGCCAGGCCACAGCCGGCAGCTTGTCCATTAACTCTTGAGCCTCTTGGTCAGTCGCAAGTTTTCGGGGGTCAGCCAAACGACCTATATTTTCTTGTGTCTGGGCAAGTTGAGAAATGTTTTCAGACGAACCAATGAAGAGATAGTAAAGTTTTCTCCCCTCGTGGGTCTGGCCATATTCTTTCAACAAAACCTCAGGGCTGGTCTGGTCTAAGGCTGAAATATAGTTCACCATTTCTTCGTACCGGCAGGGCTTGGCCCCGATTACAAATCCCAGCACATTTTCAGGAGTTGGAATCCCGGAATCGTAGGTTCCCCCAGGAAAAAAGGGGATAGTATCTCCTGAGAGGGGCAATCCTGGGTTGGGATTTATGCCAGAGGCGGAACTGCGGAAGGGAAGGATTAAGCTAAAGAAGAAAGCGGATATAAAAAGAAAGGTTCTACTAGAATTTGTCATTGTAAGTTGCCTCATTATAATGGCGTTGTTTTTTCCTGAAGAATAAAACATAGTATAACACCTCAAGAGTGGAGTCAAGCTGATTCAATTGAGACATCTTCTCAGAAAACTTCAGTCAAAGAAAGGTTGCCACTTTTCCGGAGCTGATTTGGGAGTGGCCAGACTTATGATTATTAAACTGGAGAGGGATAGAAATAAAGCCGGATAGACCGTGGGGATTCCCAGGGGCTGATGCAAAAGTTCCCACACAATGGTGGTCCCCATTCCAGAGGCAATGGAGGCCACTCCTCCGGCTGGCGTGACTCGCTTCCAGAAAAAAGAGGCCATAACCGCTGGGGTAATACCGACTCCGTACATAGTATAGGCATACAAGGCCATCTCCAAGATCCCTTTGAAAAATCTCACTTGCAGGAAGGCTACCAAACCCAACAAAATTACAACTAAGCGAGAATAGAGAATCATTTTCTGGGGGGTGGGATGGGGATTGAAGAAGCGCTGATAAAAGTCCCGCATAATATTAGTGGCCGGCACTAAAAGGAAAGAATCAGCGGTCGACACAATGGTTGCCACGATGGCAGCCAGGAGCAGACAGCCCACTGCTAAAGGAAGACCATGCC
>Ga0209619_10002875_pt1 | contig 12456 bp, 17 predicted proteins | sample Rifsed16ft3_FD_184011 | JGI IMG/M metagenome (GOLD analysis project Ga0209619, IMG submission 184011) | Soil microbial communities from Rifle, Colorado, USA - sediment 16ft 3 (version 2) | ecosystem: Environmental > Terrestrial > Deep subsurface > Rock core/Sediment | place: Rifle, Colorado... | reverse complement strand
GTCAGTGCCAATGGACCCAGCCGATCTCCTTGCCCTTCTCGAAGGTGCGGAAGGAGAAGTCCACTTTCAGGCTCTGCAGGACCTTGTGGGCCTTCGCGATGTTCTGCCAGAACCCGGCGTTGTTCGCGTTCGGCTGCCACCTGTTCCCCCAGTCCCACGCGAAATCCCAGCTGCCCCACACGGGCTTCCAGCCGAGTTTCGTGAGCTCTTCGACGATCTGGGCGGGGGACGCGCTGAACGGGTTCATCTCCAGGCTCAGGTACGTGACCCACGACGCCAATCCGATGCCTCCCGGTCCCGCCGCCGCGGGCGGGCGGATGTGCGCGTCGGATTGCGGTGCGGGATACTCAATCCCCGCGGTCCTATTATCACTCGCGATTCTCACGTGGGACGCTCACGTGGGACGCGCGCGACGGACTGGGCTCTCGGAGGCAGCAGCCACGCGATGAGCCGTGCGACGACGGAAGCCCGGCGGGTGCGGCGGCGCGCCTCCGCGAGGAGCCAGATGGCGGCGTCCTCCGACCCGTATTCCCAGCGGGCGTAGTCGTAGAGGGTGGCCGTCCAGCCGGTCGCTGCGTGCGTGTGTCCGTTCGGGTTCTCGAACATTCCATTCACCTCGAACGGGAGAGGACGGCGGAGGGCGAGGAGTTTGAGCCGGCGTGCCGAGCCGCCGTAGGACGGGTCAAGGACTATCCCCCCGACCGCCATATGACGGGTCATGAGCCTCTGGGAAGTGAGTTTCCGTGCGCAGTACGACTACCCGTACATCCGGATCTCCAGCCGGTTCCCGGAACTTTCGATCCAGATGTGGTGCATCTGGAACCGCGAGCTGTTGAGTGTCCCGACCCAGGACGAGACGGTCCTGCGGGACTTCGAGGCGGAGGTGAAGAAGGCGGGGCGGATCGTGGACCGGTGGGTCGAAGGCCCCGATGCGCGGATCTTCATGCTCCAGTCCTGCACGTGCGGGACGACGGACAGCCCGTGGAACGTATGGGAGGCGCACCGGTTCGTGGACGCGCCGCCGAGCGTGTACAGGGACGGCTGGGGGTACTTCCGCGTCCTCACGTTCGAAGAGGAGGCGACCCGAGGGCTGTTCCGGGATTTCGGGAAGCGCGGGCCCGTCGAGCTGATCCGCAAGCGGGAGCTGTCGCTGAGCGTGCTGCCGACGAGCGTGTGGGTGAACAGCCTGTTCGGAGAGCTCACGGGGAAGCAGACGGACGCGGTCCTCAAGGCCCACCGGTACGGGTACTACAGCTCGCCCCGCCAGGTCACGACGGAGAGCATCGCGCACGCCTTGGGGGTGGCGCGCTCAACGTACGAGGAGCACCTGCGGAAGGCGGAGAACCGGATCATGGCGTCCCTGATGCCGTACCTCCAGTTGTTCGCGGCCGGGGAGAAGCCCGCCGAGAAGATGCTGTCAAAGGGGACCCCTGACGAAGCAGCGGTCGCGGCTGTGTAGCGTGGGGTTGTCCGCGCATCGACTCAAGGGATCCGGTGGCGGGCCGGTCGCGCGTGTGCGAGGGGAGGTCGATCAACGCCCGTCGAGACGCTGCCCGGCTTCGCTCCACCGGCCACCCAGGGTTTCGGAGGAAAGCTTAAGATGATGTAGGACTGTATAGCCAAGCATGCCTGTCATTACCGTCCGGATCGACGAGGCCACGCGCGAGGCGATGCAGCGTCACCGAGAAATCAACTGGAGCAAGATCATCCGCGACCGGATCGGTGAGGTTCTCGATCGGCGCGCGCGGCGGAACAAGCTCCGTGCGCTCATGATCGCAGAGGAACTGTCCCGGAAGCCTCCCGCTGGCTACGACAGCACGAAGACGATCCGCTACTGGAGGGACCACCTGTATGGCCCGAATCGTCGTCGACGCTAGTGTCGTCGTACAATGGTTTCTGGAGGAGCCGCACTCCAATTCCGCGCGGCGTCTCCGGGACGACTACGTCGCGGACGACATCGACCTCGATGCCCCCGCCGTCCTCCCGTTCGAGGTCCTCAACGCGGTCCGGTTCGGCGCCGGATTCCGGGCGGGCGAGTTGTCGAGGGTCGTGGACATGCTGGGCCGGTTCGGAATCCCCCTGCACCATCTGGAGGGCCCCTTCGCCGAGGTTGTGGCGGACCTGACGGATACGTCTCGGCTGACGGTGTACGACGCCAGCTACATGGGACTCGCGAAAGTTCTCGGCGTCCCGGTATACACCGCGGATGAGGCGATGATTCGCGCCAAGCCCGAGGGTGTCCGGGTTCTCCATGTGCGCGAGTATCCGGGGGCCGAGCGGGTCGGCTGAGCGCGTTCACGAACCGGGATCGCCGGCACGAAGACGTCGGAGCAGGAACCGCCGTGGTCGATTCAAAGCGGGATGTTCCCGTGCTTCCGCGCCGGTCTCTGCTCCCGTTTGTTCCTCGCCGCCAGGAGCGAGCTAACGAGCCGGGGCCGCGTCTCGTGCGGCTCGATCACGTCGTCGATGTACCCCATCTCCGCTGCCTTGTACGGGTTCGCGAACGTCCGCTTGTACTCCTCGACGAGCTCCGCCTCCTTCGCCTTCGGGTCTGCCGCCGTAGCGATCTCCCTCTTGAAGATGATTGGCACCGCCCCCTCCGGCCCCATGACCGCGATCTCCGCCGTCGGCCACGCGAAGTTGAAGTCCGCGCGGACGTGCTTCGATGCCATGACGTCGTACGCCCCGCCGTACGCCTTCCGCGTGATCACGGTGAGTTTCGGCACAGTCGCCTCCGAGTATGCGTAGAGGAGCTTCGAGCCGTGGCGGATGATCCCGCCGTGCTCCTGAGCGGTCCCGGGGAGGAATCCCGGCACGTCCACGAACGTCACGAGGGGGATGTTGAACGCGTCGCAGAACCGGACGAACCGGCCGGCCTTCGTGCTCGAGTCGATGTCCAGCACGCCCGCGAGCACCTTCGGCTGGTTCCCGACGACGCCGACCGAGTGGCCCGCGAGGCGCGCAAACCCGACGACGATGTTCTGCGCCCAGTCCCCCTGGATCTCGAAGAACGAGTCCCGGTCGATCACATGCGCGACCACGTCGCGGATGTCGTACGGATGGTCCGGGTCCTCGGGGACGATCGCGTCGAGCTCCGGGTCCTGACGGTTCGGATCGTCGCCGGTCTCGAGGAACGGCGGGTCTTCCGCGTTGTTCTGCGGCATGTATGAGAGGAGTTTGCGAACGAGCTCGAGCGCCTCCGGCTCCGTGGCGGCGACGAGGTGCGCGACGCCGGACTTGGCGGCGTGGACCATCGCGCCCCCGAGCTGATCGAACGTGACGTCCTCCGCCGTGACCGCCTTCACGACCTCCGGCCCCGTGATGAACATGTTCGACGTCCCCTTCGTCATCACGATGAAGTCCGTCATCGCGGGCGAGTAGACGGCGCCGCCGGCGCACGGCCCGAGGATCGCGCTGATCTGCGGGACGACGCCGCTCGCCTGGACGTTCCGCCAGAACATCTCCGCGTAGCCTCCGAGGGAGATCACGCCCTCCTGGATCCGCGCGCCCCCGGAGTCGTTGAGGCCGATGATCGGCGCACCGGACTTGAGCGCGAGGTCCATGATCTTCGTGATCTTGTTCGCGAACATCTCGCCGAGGGAGCCGCCGAAGACCGTGAAGTCCTGGGAGAAGACGTACACGAGGCGGCCGTGGATCGCCCCGTGCCCGGTGACGACGCCGTCGCCCGGGATCCGCTTCCGGTGCATGTCGAATTCCGTCGTGCGGTGGAGGACGAAACGATCGAGCTCGACGAACGAGTCTGGATCGAGGAGCAGGTGGAGCCGCTCCCGGGCGGTTCCCTTGCCCTTCGCGCGCTGCGCCTGGATGCGGTCGTGCCCGCCGCCGAGCTTCGCCTCCTCCTTCCGGCGGCGGAGGTCGGCCGTCCTCTGCTCTTTCGCCATCGACATTTGGCGGCGATGCCGCGCGTTCGTTAATACCCTTTGGCGGTGGGACCTTGTAGGCAAGACGAGCGGCACTTCCGCTCAGTTTGGCGCCCCCGGTGCGACACTAGAGGGCCGTGACCCTCGACGTGGCCCATCCGTGTCCGGCACCACAGTTCTAAGCGGTCGAGCACGCTTCGCCCCTCGATGACCGACCTCTCCGACCCGCTTGTACTCGCGACGATCGCCCTCGTACTCATCACAGCCGTCACGGCAGCGTTCACGGGGGCGCAGCGGAGGACGAGCAAGCGGCTCGCGGTATTCGGCAAGTCGCTCGCGGAGGTGGCCCTCTGACCAACCGAGTCCGCAAGGTCCCGAAGGGGGGCCATTCCCTCTACGCGCAGCGCTCCGATGAGTTCGCTCGATGCGCCGAGGACGCGGGCGGCCGCGGGCACTGGGACGCCGCCACCTCGAACGCGGTGCACGCGGCCTTCATCATGGCGGACGCCCTCGCCGCGTTCTATACAGGCCAGAGGTCGGCCGGTCCGCGTTACGAGGACGTGGTTCGGTTTTTCCGCACCCTCCCCTTGGAGAGGAAGGAACTCAATCGCGCCGTTCGGCATCTCACGGATCTCCTCGCAATGGACCATGTCGCCGAGGACGAAGGGCGTCGAATCGCCCCCAGCGAAGGCACGCAGGTGCTGCGCCACATGACCCGCTTCCGCGAATGGGCCGCGACGAAGCTGGTGCGTGAGAAGTGAGGAGACGCACGACGCGGGAGTTCATTACCACGGCGCCGTTGTCCGGCCGATGAGCCTTCTCCCGGACGAGGAGCGTCTGTACCGCGCTCTGTTCCTGACCGCCGAGGACGTGCCGGGCCTCGAGGCCCGAGAGGCCGTCCACCGCCCAGAGGCCGAGCCGGGGGACGACGCGTGGGTCCGGTGCGGCGGCGTCATGGCGGGATTCCAGGTCTGGCAGCGCATCCGGGGCACGGAGCTGGCGCGCCTCGTGGACGTGCGGTGGCTGTTCCCCTCCGAGGCCGCCGCGCTACGCTACCACGAGTCCAGGATGGCGGCGAACGCGGAAGGGTTCCGAGGGATCCCCATGGTCGGGATGCCCGGCGTCAACGTGGCGGCGTTCGAGGGCCAGGACCCGTTCGGCCTCGGCGGCGGCATGCGCATCTACCTCTTCGTGTTCGGCCGGGTATCCGCGAAGGTCTTCCTCACGGGGATCGAGGAGGAGGCGGGCAACGCGATCCTCCAGCGGGCGGGGGGCCGGATCGGACGCGCGCTCCAGTCGGAATCACCCGCGTGAACTGGGATGTCTCTCGGACGCGCGCGCGTCGTTCTCGACGATTCGCGGCTTGACAGTCGGCCTCACGAGGACCGTGGCGTGCCTCAAGGGCGCCCGAACCTCTTCGCCGAACGAGCCCGGGCCCGCCTGGCCTCGACCTCGCGATCGCGTGGCTCTGCATGCGTCTCCAGCGAATCCAGCAGACGCCGGCCGGCCGCGGCGACCTCCACGACGGCCCGATCGAACGCCGCCGCGTTGACCTTCGAAGGGGCAGCGAACCCCGAGAGCTTTCTCACGAATTGGAGCGAGGCCCCATGGACCTCCTCGTCCGTCGCAGGAGGGTCCACGTTGAACAGCGTCCGGATGTTGCGGCACATGGCGTTCCCCCTCGGGTGTGGTCGCTGGCGGCATTGAACCTTTCGCCGCCCCGGCCTCGGTCTCGAGGGCGTCACGAGGCCTCAATGGAACCGTCCGCGACCTCGACGCGCTTCCCTGCCTCGTCCACCACGACGAGCGCACCCTGCGGCGTGACCTCGACTGCGGTCCCCCGGACCGTCCCGTTCGCGGTGGACACCGCGACCTTCTGGCGGATCGTCGTGCACAGCGCCATGTACTCGCGCGTGAGGGAGTTCCGCGACCCGGAGCGGCTCGCGAGGTACACCTTCTCGTACTCGCGGAGGACGTACGCGAGGAACTCGTCGTTCGACACCTCGATCCCGGTCTCCGCCTTCAGGGACGTCGCCGTGCGCCGGACCTCCTCCGGGAGTCGGTCGAGGGGGACGTTCGTGTTCACCCCGATCCCCGCGACGACCCAATACGTATCGTGGCGGTACACGCCCTCGCACAGCACGCCGCCGATCTTGCGGTCGCGGAAGACGACGTCGTTCGGCCACTTCAGCGTGGCGAGCACGGACCAGTGGCGAAGGGCCTTCACGACCGGGATCCCGGTCGCAAGGGTCAGCAACCGCGCGCTCGTTTCGTCCCCCTTCAGGACGATCGAACAATACAGCCCGCCCGGCGGCGAGAACCACGCGCGCCCGTGCCGGCCGCGCCCCGCGACTTGGCGCTCCGCGACGATCACGGTGCCCTCCTCCGCACCCTCGCCGAGCAGTTCCTTGGCGGTGTCGTTCGTGGACTCCACCGCGTCGAACCGCAGGATCCTTCGGCCGAGGATGGGTTCCATCGGGTCGTCGGAAGGGACGACGCCCTAAGAACCTTCACCCGGGCCCGGTGAACCGGGTCGGATTCGCGTCTCCGCCGGGGTTGGCGGCGGCGGGCATCAAGTTCATTTTGTGAGAACGGGGTCGTAAGCTCTAAGAAAGGCTTCCCTCCATCGCGAAAGTCCCGGTGGTTCGATGAAACAGTCCGCACAGGCCCCGAAGAATGCTCCGAAGCGATCGCCGTTCGCGATGAAGTGTACGATCAACCGCACCCACCTGCAGGCGAACGCGGGCTCCTCCGTGTTCGTCGCAGTGGACCTGGCGCCCTCCGCGGCCGTGATCGCCGCGCGGAGCCGAAGCATCTCCCTGGCCATCGACTCGAGTGGGTCCATGGACGGCGAGAAGATGGAACAGGCGAAGGGGGCGGCGCTCGGCCTCGTGAAGCAGCTCCGCCAGGAGGACATGGTCTCGATCGTGTCGTTCTCGGACACCGTGAAGGTCCACCTCGCCGCGTCTCGCGCCGGGAACTTCCGGGAGGCGGAGTCCGCGGTCAAGGCGATCCAGGTCCGGGGGCTCACCGCCATGTACGAGGGACTCGAGGCCGCCTCCAAGCAGGCGCGCCAGGCGTCCCGGGTCCCCGGCATGGTGAACCGCATCCTCCTCCTGACCGACGGCAACCCGACGGTCGGCAAGACGAGCGAGCGGGACTTCGTGAGCCTCGTGCAGGGCATGCGGGAAGCTGGGATCACTGTCACGGCCGTCGGCATCGGGACGGACTACAACGAGGGCCTCCTGCAGAAGATCGCGGAGACCGGCGGAGGGATGTGGCACCACATCGAGGAAGGGAAGCGCGACCTCGCCGGCATCTTCCAGGAACAGGCCGCGCAGATGTCGGGGACCGTGGTCGCGAATCCGGAGCTGAAGGTCTCGATGATGCCCGGCGTGGAGCTCGCGGACGCCTACACCGTGCGGCCCGCCCTGAACCGGCTGCCCCGGCCCAAGCTCGACGGCGGCGCGTTCACGATTCCCCTGAAGGACCTGATCGCGGGTCAGGAGCAGAGCCTCGTGTTCCGCCTCGGCGTCCCCTCGCGGGCCGCGGGGAACGCCAAGCTCCTTCGGTTCGAACTCGTCGAGGTCGCGCAGGACGTCGTGGTCCAGTTCACTCCCGACAAGAAGCTGTTCAACACGGAGGCGAACCCGTACCCGCGCACCCTGTTGAGCTCGGCAGAGGCCACGGTGCTCATGCAGCGGGCCGTGCAGACGAAGGCGGCGGAGGCGTTGCAGAGGGCGGAGACGATCGTGAAGGCGCTCGCGGCGGACGCCGGCGCCGCCGCGGCGGTGCGCGCAAACCCCGCCCTGGGCGAGGTCATGACGACGATGCGCACCGCGCAGGCGACCGTCGCCCGCACCGGACTTTCGCTGAGCGAGTCCGCGAAGAAGGACTTCCTCCAGGCGACGACGATCATTGGCAAAAGGAAACCAGTGAAGGGGTGATACACATGGCAAAGTGTTCGGATTGCGGGAGCGAAAACCGGGATGACGCCCGGTTCTGCGATGCGTGCGGTGCGAAGATCGTGCCCCAGAGCGCGGACGTGGAGCCGGGGTTCCCCGAGATGGGTGCCGGGGGCGAGGACGCGTTCCCCTCCGGCGAGGACGATGGCGGGAGCGATTCGAAGGCCCCCGAGGATGGCGACCTGACGGACGCCCCGGGGGAGCCCGAGGGTGCCCCCAGCCCGGCGGAACCGGAAGGCGGAGCACCGGCCGACGCCACCGCAGAGCCGGAGGACGACCTCGGATTGGATGAGCCCGAGGGCGGGAGCCCGACGGAGCCGATGGAGTCGACGGAGGTCGAGGAAGAACCCCCGGCGGAGTCGCCCGAGGACGGATACATCGTCTTCCCCGACAGCACGGAGGCGCCGATCCCGCCGTCCCAATGGCTGATCGGGCGCGCGGACCTCGCGAAGTACCTGACGGACCCGGACAAGGCGAACGAGATCTCTCGAGGGCACATCACGGTCTTCCAGGCGGACGGGAAGTTCTACGTCGAGGACGGGAAGACGATGGTGCAGGAGAAACCCAGCGCGAACAAGACCTGGCTCCTCCGAAACGGATCCAGGATCCTGGTGACCGGCACGGGTCGGAACGAACTCGAGGATGACGATGAGATCGATGTCGCAGAGCTGGTGAGGCTGCAGTTCGTCGTGAAGTAGGTTCCCGGTGAGCATGACCCTTCCCATTCCATGCACGCTCGAAGGAACGAAGGGTCGCTACGAAATCACGAGCCAGTTGGGGCAGGGTGGGATGTCCGCCGTCTACGTGGGAACGTCGAATCGCGGGCACGACGTCGTCGTGAAGGAAGCGTACGGGACGGACCTCGCGGCGGCCGAGGAGAGGCTCCGGATCGAGGCGCAGATCCTGCAGGCGCTGAGGTCGCCCGGCCATCCGCGGGTCGTCAAGTACCTCGACGAGGGTACGAACCTGGGCCCGTTCTGTCTCGTCGAGGAGAGACTCGAGGGGGAGACGCTGGCGGAACGGTATCGGGACAAGGCCGCCGACGAGCCGACCGCGACGCGGATCATCCTCCAGCTGCTCGAGGCCCTGTCCTATCTCCATACGCAGAACGTCCTCCACCGGGACGTCAAGCCCGGGAACATCTTCCTCGATGCGCGCCGCGAGGTCGTCCTCCTCGACTTCGGGGCCGCGAAGAAGGAGTTCCAACAGTTCCGCGGGGCCGGCACGATCATCTACACACCGGGCTGGGGGGCGCCGGAGCAGAACGAGGGGGAGGCGACTCCCGCGAGCGACCTGTACGGCGCGGGGGCCGTGTTCTTCTTCCTCCTGACGGGGCAGGACCCTCGGGCGTCCATGAGACAGTCCGCGCACGGCGGCGGGGAGCTCACCCGATCCCCCCGCGACATCGTGTCCAGCATCCCGCAGGAGCTCTCCGACGTCGTGACCCGGGCCATGGCGTTCGACCCCAAGAACCGGTACCCGACCGCCGAGGACATGGTCGAAGCGATCCAGGGGGGAGCCGCCAACCCCCTCGGGGCTCCCCACCTGATCATGCTCGGCAAGAAGTGCAAGATCAAGAAGACCATGGAGATCGGCCGGGAACACAAGGCGTGCGACGGGGCCTGCTCGAAGAACGGCTTCGGCCGTCCCCCCGACATCGGGATCCTCGACGGGGAGAGGTACCTGTCGAAGCATCACGCGAGGATCTCCAAGGACCGGAAGGGCCGCTGCTGGATCGAGGACCTGGGGAGCCTGAACGGCACGGCGAGGTCGAGCGACGGCGGGAGGACCTACCAGCAGATCCCCCCCCGCAAGCGCCAACGGCTGGCGGATGGGGACGTCGTGGCCCTCGTGTACAAGCCGGGGAAGGGACCGTACATGACGATTGAATTCAAAGGCGGATGAGGACGCGGGGTAGTGACCATGAAACGAACCAGAAATATCCTGAAATGGGGCGCCCGTGCCGGGGAGAACGACACGATCATCCGTTCCCCCTCCACGAAGGTGGGGTTTGCCACGAACGTGGGCAGGGTCCGATCGGTCGACGAGGACAGTCTCCTCGCGACGGAGATCCAGACCGCGTTCCTGTCCCAGCCCCGGACCCGACTGCTCCTGATGGTCGCGGACGGGATGGGGGGACACCGTCGCGGGGACGTGGCGAGCAAGATCGTCGTCCAGACGGTCGCGCGCACGCTCCTGCCGATGTTGACGAGCGAGGAGGAGGTCTCAAGGGCCGAGTACTGCACGGCGCTGCTGGATGCGGTCGTCGGCGCGAACCAGGCCGTCTTCGACCGGGCCCAGAGCAGCCCGGAGTACGAGGGGATGGGGACGACCCTGGCCCTCGCCGTCGTGGACGGCCGCAACCTGTACGTTTCGAACGTCGGGGACTCCCGGGTCTACCTCGTCAACAAGCGGGAGATCTGCCAGGTGACCCGCGACCACTCCCTCGTCCAGGAGATGGTCGACCGGGGGGAGATCACGGCCGAGGAGGCGAGGCATCACCCGAGGAAGAACGTGATCACGATGGTCCTCGGGGTCTACGGAGAGGTGACGCCGGACGTCGGGTGCCTGACCGTGGAGCCGGGGGACAGGGTCCTGTTGTGCTGCGACGGCCTCGTGAACCATGTCGAGGATGGGGACATCCATCGCGTCGTCGTGGAGACGGGCGACCCCCAGCGGGCCTGCGAGATCCTCGTCGCGCTGGCGAACAAGGACGGCGGGAAGGACAACATCTCCGTCGTGCTCGCGCCCATCCCCAAGGAACCGCGCAAGGAGGACAAATGATCCGCTCGGCGGACAGGGGGGACCTTGGATGAGGCGCATATACTTCCTCGCCGCGATCGCGCTGGCGCAGCTCCTCGTCGGGGTGGTCATGACGTACGACGCCGCCGCACCGGTTCGCGAGTCCGGCGACGTCTTCGTCGCCGCCGGGAACTTCCACCACTTCGAATTCGGCCTCCTGGGGCAGGGTCGGTTGAGCGGAAGCGTCTGGGAGCTGCAGAATCGGTCCTTCGACGTCTTCGTCTTCGATGACCTCGGGTACCTTTCGTTTCTGGCGGGCTCCGGCGGCGTTCCACCGCTCCTCGCGGAGAACGGAACGAACGTCACGATCGGCCTGGACCTCACGAGCGGCGGGCAGTATCACGTCGTGGTCGTGGACGATCCCGCGCGCGCCGAGCTCCGAGTCCACCTCGACCTGGTCGTCTCCGGACTGAGGACGAACCAGACGATCCTCGCGATCGTCGTGCTGACCGGCGGGTTGGCGCTGATCGGGGCGACCCTGATGTTGAGCGTCTGGGCATGGCGCAAGGGGCCCCCCGTCCCGAAGCCGAAGCCCACCCCGGCGGACGGGGCGTTCGACCCCTCCCCGGATCCGCTGGGCGCGTCGGTCGATCCGCTCAACGCTCCCCATGAACCGCGCGACGACGATACCCGGATCTACTGAAAGGCTCTCGACGCGAACGTCCGCCGCACGCCCGAACCGGGTCGGAGTCACTTCGGAACGGTGTCCGCGACGACTTGGTCGGTCTCGCTCCGCGTAGGCGGGGGCCCGCCGCCATGGGCGCTCGTTCGATGTTCCTTCGCCCACTCGACGGCCTTCCAGAAGCCGACGAACATGAGCGCGATCCCCGCGAGTTCCGCGAAATAGATGAGCGAGGCGGTGTCGATCCCGGACGCCAGTAACGCATCCCGGAACCGCGAGATCCCCGTCCCGAGCGCCTGCACCGTCGCGCCGACCGCGATCCACCCGTTGTATGTGAGCCGGTATCTCACGAGGCCGACCACGGCCAACCCGATAAGCGCGATGCCCGCTGGAATGTTCAGGAGCGGGGAGAGCAACCGCGGCAGCGACCCCCGAACCCACCCGTCCCCGCTCACCGGCACGCCCTCGTTGAAGGAGCCGATGATGCCCGCATCGGTCGGCGCGGTCATCGTCGCGGCTACGAAAGCGACGAACAGCGCGACCACGTATGCGGCGAAGCCATGTCCCGCCCGCCGGTTCACGATGTACACGGACCCGAGGCCGAGGAACCCGACGAGTCCGCCCGCCCCGAGGAGGTACCACGTGCGGAACAGGCCGTCTGTCCATCCCCCCAGCTCTGCGACGACCTGGACGATCGCGACCGCAGTGAACATCGCGAGCCCCGTCGTCCACGCGACGTGGTGGGGCTTGCGTCGCTCAAGGAATAGGCGAAACACCATGGCGGTGAAGAACAGGCCGATGACCGCCGCCGCGAGCGAAACGACTGCGCCCAGCGCCGCCACGCCCGGCGGCACACAGCGGGAGAATAAAGAGGTTGCGTGCCGTCGGTGATGTTCCCCCGGGTCTCTCGCCAGTGGGTAAGGGCCGGGAGAGATTCTCGATCGATTCCTCACGGCCACGGGACGACCAGCCGCCGGGAAGGCCTCGTCTACTAAGGGGCGAGGCCCTCACGGGGTGGCGGAAGTGGCGGCGTTGGCCCTTCGTCAGGTGGCGGGGAAGGTGCGCCGGCCTGACGCCGCGCGTACCAGATCTGAACGAGCAGGCCCGCCAGGAGGATTGAGACGTCCACGAACGTGCCCAGTCCCGCGATCGGCGGCACCATGAGCCACGCGGTGAACCAGTCCAC
>Ga0209619_10002874_pt1 | contig 12462 bp, 12 predicted proteins | sample Rifsed16ft3_FD_184011 | JGI IMG/M metagenome (GOLD analysis project Ga0209619, IMG submission 184011) | Soil microbial communities from Rifle, Colorado, USA - sediment 16ft 3 (version 2) | ecosystem: Environmental > Terrestrial > Deep subsurface > Rock core/Sediment | place: Rifle, Colorado... | reverse complement strand
GTATGATTTCCCACTTCTGGATGGCCGAGTCGATCGGGATGAGCTGGTCGGCGGGTCTCGTCTGGGCGGGGTCGGTCGTGCAGCTTGTAAACTTCCGCGGGCTCTTCCAGTCGTCGTCGAAGACTCCCTGGGCCCGCCGCTTCGTCGCATCGTCTCTCGTCTATTTCTTTCTTGCCGCTACCCTGGGACTGGTGCTGGCCCTCGCGAAAGCCTACGACGTTAGACCGTCCTTCCTCGCCGATCGGTACCTTGCGAACGTCTTCGCCCACGCGCACCTCGCGGCCGTGGGCTTTGTCCTTTCGATGATCTTCGGATTCCAGTTGAAGCTCGTCCCCACGACCGAAGGAAGCCCATCGAGCTTGCCGTATCGGTTCGCCCTCCTTCACCTCGGAACGTTGGGGCTCGCGGCCTCGCTACTTCTGGAAACGTCGCCGGCACCCTTCGCGCTCGCGCTCGCTCTCGTCTGCGGATGGCAAGCGCTCGGTCCGGCGACGGCATTCGCGAGGGGCCGGGCGCGGGAGTGGGAGCTTCTCGGGCTCCTTCTCCTGACGCTCACCGCCGCCCTCGGCCTCGCGCTCGCTCTCGGCTGGCCGGAGGAATCGTCGCCCGCGCGCGGCCGCGCGCAGCTCGCCTACGGCTTTCTCGGGCTCTTCGGTTTCATGGCCCTCACCGTGGTCACCGTAGCCTTCAAGCTATTCCCGATCTTTGTTTGGAAGGAGAGGTTTCAGCCGGAGTTCGGAACGCGTCCCGTTCCCGGGATGAAGGACCTTCCGAGTCAGGGACTCCGGATCGGGGCGAACGTCGCCACGTTCGCGGGAAGCCTCGGGACCGGAATCGCGATTTTCGCGGGGAACCCCTTGGCTCTGACCCTGTCGACGAGCGTCCTCGCCGTGGGAATCGCCGCCTTCGTTCTCAACCTGCTGCGCGTCGTTCGGTGGAGCTTTGTGAATTAGCCCAAAACGTCCACGGCGGCGCCGGTCATCGCGTCCGGAGCCTCGGTTCCCAGATAGACGATGACCGAGGCCACGTCCTCAGGCTCCATGTCGGGAGCGGCTCCGGGAAGGCCTTGTTGAAGCATCACCGTGTTCACCGAACCGGGGCAGACCGAGAACACCTGGATTCCTTTGGGCTTCAACTCCTCGGCCGTCGCCAGACTGAAGCCGAGCAGCCCCCATTTCGAGGCGCAGTAGGCGGTGAGGAGGGGAGTTCCGAGCTTTCCCGAGATCGACGAGACGTTGACGATGCGGCCCCGGCCCCGTTCGATCATGGAAGGGACGACCGCCCGCGTGCACAGAAAGGCGCCCTTGAGGTTGACGTCGAGCATGCGATCCCAGGCCGCGGAATCGATCTCGACCACAGGAGCGCGCTCGAGGGTGCCGGCATTGTTCACCAGGAGGTCGATCGGCCCGAGCTCACGTGCGCTCTTCTCCACCATCGCGGCAACCGCTGCTTCGTCGGAGACGTCGGTGGGAATGGGGAGCGCGCGTCCACCGAGCTTTCTGATTTCCTGCTCGACGGCGGCGAGCGCCTCGCGGCTTCTGGCGGCGAGGGCGACGGAGACTCCGCGTCGGGCCAACGCGATCGCCGTTGCGCGCCCGATACCGCGGCTCGCTCCGGTGACGATGGCGACACCGGGAAAAGACATAAGAAACTAACGCCTCTGCGTTCTTTCCGGATTCATTCGAAGCTCTCGAGGCTCTTCAGGAACTCGAGCCGGAGCTCGCTCTTGCGGGCGAAGGCGCCGGTGAAATGCTGGGTGATGGTGCGGGTGCCCTTTCGGTCGGGATGGCGCATCGTCATGCAGAGTTGATGGGTCTCGAGAGCGACCGCGGCGCCCTCGGCCTTCAGGTGCTTCGTCAGCGCGTCCGCGATCTGCCGCGTGACCGTTTCCTGGATCTCCAGGCGATGGGCGTAGACGTCCACGAGCTGCGCGAGACTCGAGAGCGATGCGAGCTTCTTCCCGGGGATGTAGGCGAGGTGCGCCCGCCCATAGAACGGCAGCAGATGGTGAGGACAAAGCCCATGAAAGGGGATCCCCTTCAAGAGCACCGTGCTCTTCGGCCCCGCGGGCACGGGATAGGTTTCGGCGAAGAGGGCGGCGGGGTCGGCCCGGTATCCGTCGAGAAAGCTTTCCGTCCAGGCGCGCGCCACACGAGAGGGGGTTTCCTCGAGCTCCGTCCCCTCGATCTCGATTCCCGCGGCGCGGAGAAAATCTCGAATCGCGGTCCGCATGCCCGCGGCATCGGGCCCGGGGGGGATAGCGCTAGATGGTCGCCGTCGCCCTTTCGGCATCGAGCTCACCCCGGTAGATCACGGCGCTGTCGTCGGTCTCGTAAAGCTGCATTTCTTTGAGGCCGGGCAGATGCGGCGAAAGGCGTTTCCACATCCACGTCACCACGTTCTCCGCCGTCGGGTTGTCGAGGACGAGGTTCAGATCGTTGTGGTCGATGTCCGCGAGGACCTTCTCGCGAACGATCTCCTTCACCTTGACGAAGTCCATGGAAAGGCCGGTGGCGGGATCGACCGGGCCCTCGACGAAGACCAGGAGCTTGTAGTTGTGCCCGTGCGTGTGGAAGCAGGGTCCCTGGTAATGCGGAAGCCGGTGAGCGGCGTTGAACTGGAACTCGACCCGAACGATCACACGCCGATGACCTGGGCGGTCAGGCTCCGTTCGCGCGGTCCGTCGAGCTCGGCGAAAAGGATGCTCTGCCACTGCCCGAGGGGGATGTTGCCTCCCTGGATGGGGAGCGTCACGGCGTGTCCGAGGACGATCGCCCGGATGTGGGCGTCGGCGTTCTTGCGCTCGCAGTCGGAACAGTCCTCGCAGTTGTGGAGATATCCGTGCTCGCGGTGAGCGAGCCGCTCGAGGAAATGCTTGACGTCCGCCATCAGCGCAGCCTGGAACTCGTTGATGAAAAGGGCGGTCGTGGTGTGGAGCGTCGAGAGGATCAGAAAGCCCGCCTTGATGCCGGAGGACTTGACCAGGTCCTTGATCCGGTCGGTGACGTTGTAGAGCTCCACCCGGGAGCCCGTCACCACATTGAGCGTTCGAGAGAACATCTTCAATTTGCCCTCGAGCACCTCGAAGGAAATTTCGGCTGGATCCAGTGTCTTCACGATGACGCTGGCGCTCTCGGACGCCCTATTGTTCATGTTGTTGTACTCCTTCTCCTCAGCAGTTCAATATTCGAAAAAACCGCGGGCCCTGCAAGCGGGCGCCGATCCCGGGTTCGAGCGCGATTCGTCGCTTCAAGATTTCTGAGAGCTGGGTTTCAGTCACTCTGGATATCGTTGCAGCCGAAACCACTAATTTATTACAGCGTTTGGAGTTTGGCAACAGGCTCGTTTGCCGCCTTGCCCCGGTCGGGAACCAGCATGTAAGCTGCGGCGAGCGCCCCCATGCTGGAGAAGCCCTTCCGCGACGAGCTCCTTCGCCTGCTCGATCCCTCCGCCTGCCTCTTCGAGCCTCACCAAGTCCTGGTCTACGAGTGCGATGGGTCGACGGCCTTCAAGTCCGTTCCCGACGCCGTGGTGCTCCCGAGGTCGACCGAGGAGGTGGCGGCGGTCGTCCGGCTCTGCGATCGGGCGGACGTTCCCTTTCTCGCCCGGGGCGCGGGCACGGGGCTTTCGGGTGGTGCGACGCCGCGGGAGCATGGGCTCGTCATCGCCCTCACGCGTATGAATCGCCTCCTGGAGCTCGATCTCGAGAACCGCGTCGCCCTCTGCCAGACGGGTCTCGTGAACCTCGAGATCTCCCGCGCGGTTGCTTCTCACGGCCTCTACTTCGCGCCCGATCCGTCGAGCCAGTCCTCGTGCACTCTCGGTGGCAACGTCGCCGAGAACTCCGGAGGACCCCACTGTTTCAAGTACGGAGCGACCACCGCCCATGTCCTCGGCCTCACGGTGGTGATGCCCTCGGGGGACGTCGTCAGGATGGGCGGACCGCGGGATGGTGTGGGCTACGACCTCGTGGGACTCTTCGTGGGCTCGGAGGGGACGTTCGGCATCGCGACCGAGGCTCTCATACGGCTGATGCCTCTCCCCGAGACGGCGAAGACGCTCCTCGCCCCGTTTCGGAGCATGGTGACGGCGTGCGAGGCGGTTTCCCAGATCGTGGCGTCCGGGATCGTGCCCGCGGCGCTCGAGATGCTCGATCGACCCACGATCGAAGTGGTCGAGGCGGGCGTCATCGCCGCCGGCTATCCCCGCGACGCCGAGGCGGTGCTTCTCGTCGAGCTCGATGGGGCCGCCTGCGGCATGGACCGGCTCCTTTCGGAAGTCCGCCGCATCTGCCTCGAGCGTGGGGCCATCTGCGTTTCCGTCGCTCAGGACGAGGCGGAGCGGGCGCGGCTCTGGCTCGGGCGCAAGGCCGCCTTCGGTGCCATGGGCCGGATGTCGACCGACCTCTACGTCCAGGATGGTGTCGTGCCCCGCTCGAGGCTTCCCGAGACCCTCGAGCGCGTCGCTGCGATCGCGGCGAAGTACCGAATCCGGGTGGCGAACGTGTTCCACGCCGGGGACGGCAACATCCATCCCTGCATTCCCTACGACGGCCGGGACGAGGACGAGAAGGCGCGAGTCCTCGAAGCGAGCCGCGAGATCATGGAGCTCTGCGTCGCCATGGGGGGCTCGATCAGCGGAGAGCACGGGATCGGGACGGAGAAGTCGAGCTACATGAGCCTGCTGTTCTCGGAAGACGATCTGGCCTTGATGCTCTCGGTCCGCGAAGTGTGGAATCCCAAAGGGCTCCTGAACCCGGCGAAGGTCCTGCCCACGGGCTCGGGCTGCGGCGAGAAGCGGTCGCTTCCGAGCATCGCGGCATCGGCGGGAGCCTGGATTTGACGATCGAGGCCGACCCATCGCTGAAGCGCCTCCTCGACGAGGTCGAGGCCCGGCCGCCCGGTCCGGCGGATCCCCTCATCGATGGCCTTTCGCCGTCTCTGGTTCTCGAGCCCGAGACGGAAGAGGGCTGCTCCCGCGCGCTCGCGCTCTGCCAGAGCGAGGGGATGGCGGTGGTGCCTCTCGGAGCGGGCACGAGGCTCGAAGTCGGAAATCCGCCAAGCCGTCTCGACGTCTACCTCTCGACCAGGGCGCTCGCGGGAATCGTGGACCACGTGGAAGGCGACCTCACGCTCGTGGTCCGCGCCGGCACTTCCCTCGAGGCTCTCAATCGGGAGCTTTCGCACGCCCGCCAGTTCCTGCCGCTCGACCCGCCCCTTCCCTCGAGGGCGACGATCGGCGGAATCCTCGCGCTGGGCGAGCCGGGTTTCCGCCGTCGTCCCGGCGCCCGCCCCCGGGATCTCCTCCTGGGCTTCGAGGCCGTCCTCGCCGACGGCACGAAGGTCAAAGCCGGAGGGCGCGTGGTGAAAAACGTGGCCGGATACGAGCTTTCGAAGCTCTTCGTCGGCTCCGCGGGAACTCTCGCCGTTCTCACGCGCGCGTACTTGAAGCTTCGCGCTCTTCCCGAGGAAGTCGTCACGCTCGCGCTCGTCTTCTCGCGGCTTTCTCGGGCCGCACAGGCCTTTCACGGAATCGCGCGTCAGGGGGTCCTGCCCGAGGCCGTCGCCCTCCTGAACCCCGAGCTTTCGAGAGAGCTCGGGTGGGAGGATTGGACGCTCCTCGCGCGCTTCGAGGGATTCCGGGAGGAGACGAGCGAAGGCGCCGACGAAGCTCGGAGACACGCGGGCACGCGCGGCGCGGAATCCACCCGCTCGGGAGTCTGGGACGAGCTCCGGGACTTTCCCGCGAGGCCGCTCGGCGAGGCCGAGCTCTTGCTGCGGGGGCAGGCGGCGCCGGCGCGCTTGTTCGCGCTCGCGGAGTCCTGGCAGGACGGCGGCCCTCTCGTCGCCTATCCCGACTCCGGTCTCGTCTATAGCCACACGCGAGATCTCGAAGCCCTCGCCAACCGGCGCGAGACCGCGGCCTTCTGCGGGGCGAACGCCGTCATCGAACGAGCGCCGTCGTCGATCAAAAACGAGATCGACGTCTTCGGCGAGATCCCCCAAGCCTTCGAGATCATGAAACGCGTCAAAGAGAAGCTCGACCCCGGGGGCGTTCTTTCCCCGGGACGGTTCGTGGGGCGCCTGTGACCGCGCTCTACGAGAAGACGCTCGCCTGCGTACACTGCGGGCTCTGCCTTCCCGCCTGCCCCGCCTATCGAGTGGATCCTCGGGAATCGCTCGCGCCCCGAGGACAGGTCTACAACATCCGCGCGGTCCTCGAGGGACGCCTCGAGCTCACTCCCGCCCTGGCCTCCGAGATCTACGAGTGCCTCGCCTGCCGCGGGTGCGAGTCCGTCTGTCCCTCGGGAGTCCCCGTGGGCTCGATCGTGGAAGAGGCGCGAGGCCTCATCACCGAAAAAAAGTCGGAGGGAAAGGGATTGCGGCTCTTGAAGCGCTTCCTGCTCTCGGGAGTCCTCGCGCACCCGCGAAGGCTCTCGATGTTGATGGCGCTCCTGCGGGTCTACGAGCGTTCGGGGCTCCGGTCCCTCGTTCGGTTTCTGCTCGCTAGGCTTTCCCCCGCTCTCGCCGAGCGCGAGCGTCTCATGCCTTCTGTCGGCCGCAAGCGCGCGCCCCTTCCCGCGCTCGCCCCGCCCTCGGGCGAGAAGCGCTCCCGGGCCGCGCTCTTCGCCGGCTGCATCGCCTCGCACTGTTTCGCCGATGTCAACGAGGCGACGGTGCGCGTCCTCCAGAGAAACGGATTCGAGGTCGTGGTTCCCAAAGACCAGGTCTGCTGCGGCGCCCTTCACCAGCACAACGGTCTTCCCGAGACGGGCCGCCGTCTCGCCCGAAGAAACGTCCAGGTCTTCGAACGGGCCGAGGTCGATCACGTGGTGGTGAACGCCGCCGGATGCGGTGCGGCGCTCTCCGAGTACGGCGAGAATCTTCCGGGCGACGCCCGGGCCCACGCCTTCTCGTCTCGAGTGGTCGATATCTCAGCTCTCCTGGTGCGCGAGGGGTTCGAGCCGCCGACCTCGGCTCTCGCTCCCATCCGCGTCGCCTACGACGCACCTTGCCACCTGTTCCACGCGCAAAAAGTGAAGAACGAGCCGCGCGAGATCCTCCGGAGCATCCCGGGAATCGAGCTCGTCGAGCATCACGAGTCCGAGAGATGCTGCGGGAGCGCCGGCATCTACAACGTGACCCACTACGCGATGTCGATGGAGGTCCTCGAGGGGAAGATGCGCGAGATCGCGAAAGTGCGGCCGGACGTCATCGCCACGGGAAATCCCGGCTGCCACATCCAGCTCTCGGAAGGCGTGCGCCGCTTCGGCCTTCGAGCGCAAGTCGTGCACCCGGTCGTCCTCCTCGACCGTGCGTATCGGGCCTAAGAACAGGAACGAACGCAAAGGCGCAAAGAGGCAAAGGCGCAAAGAAGAGATTCCAAATACAAGGGGGATACGGGGATAGGAAGGGATAGGGAGATAACTCGCCCCTTTCCTGATTTTACGTCCGCATCTCCTCCTCTCTCTCAATTCCCTTTGGATTTCCCTTTGCGTCCCTGCGTCCTTTGCGCCATTGCGTTCTTCTTTTTTTTCGTGCCTATCGAGCGCTAAATCGTAAGAACCAGCTTTCCGCTCGTTTGGCGGCTCTCGAGAAGCCGGTGGGCCTCCGCGGCCTGAGCCAGAGGGAGCGTCCGGTCGATCGTGACCTCGAGCTCGCCCTTCTCCATCCAGGAGAGAACGTCCCCGGCGCGCGCGAGGAGCTCGGCACGGTCCAGGGTGTAATGGGCGAGGGTCGGGCGCGTGAGAAAGAGCGATCCCCTCTTCGCGAGATCGCCCGGATCGAAGGGTGGAACCGGCCCGCTCGACTGGCCGAAGAGCGCCAGAAGCCCCCGTGGCCTCAAAGAGCGAAGGCTCTTGTCGAAGGTCGTCTTCCCCACGGAATCGTAGACCACGTCGAGCCCGCGCCCGTCCGTCTCGCGGCGGGCGACGGCCTCGAAGTCCTCCTCCGTATAGCGAATCACGACGTCCGCTCCCGCGCGCCGCGCCGCTTCCGCTTTGGCCTCCGTCGACACCGTTCCCAGCACGCGCGCGCCGCGCTTTTTCGCCATCTGCACCAGAAGAAGACCGACTCCCCCGGCCGCCGCATGGACGAGCGCCTGGTGACCCGGGGCGAGCGGGAACGTCGAGTGCGCGAGGTAGTGCGCCGTCATCCCCTGGAGCATCGCTGCGGCGGCGGACTCTAAGCTCACGGTGTCGGGGATGGGGACGAGCCGAAACACGGGCACGACCGCGAGCTCCGCGTAGGAGCCCGTGGCCATCGCGTACGCCACGCGGTCGCCCGGCCGCACTTCTGTGACGTCCGGGCCCACGGCTTCCACGACACCCGCGCCCTCGTTTCCCGGAGTGAACGGAAGGGGAAGGGGATAGAGACCGGTGCGGTGGTAGATGTCGATGAAGTTGACCCCCGCGGCCGAAAGCCGCACGAGGGCTTCTTTGGGCCCCGGAGTCGGGGAGGAGGTCTCCTCGAGGACGAGGACCTCCGGCCCTCCCACGGCGTGAACGCGAATCGCTTTCATGGTCAGCCCCCCCCAGTTGAAATTGAAAGCTACCGCAAAGTTGCTACCACCGGCAACCTTTTGTTAGCATTGAGTGTTTGCTCGTCCTGCCCGAAGGCACGAAAGGAACTTAAAGGCCAACGATGGCCAACTTGCCGCTCGCCAACATCTTCAACCGAAAGACCCGGACGACGGTCGGGATCCTCGCCGTCGCCCTCGGGGTGGCGACGGTCATGGTGCTGGTCGGTCTCGCCCAGGGAAGCCTCAACGAGACCGCGCAGCGCATCCAGAACGTCGGCGCCGACATCCTCTTCCAGGCCCCGGATGCCTCGGCGTTTCTCGCGATCAGCGCGGGAGTCCTCCCCGAGCGCCTCGAGCCTCTCCTTCGCGAGACGCCGGGGGTCGCGGAAGTGACGCCGGTGCTGGTGAACAACGTCACCCGCCTCAAGGGAAACCAGAAATTCGTCATGATCTTCGGCATCGACCCGGAGAGCTACAACCGGATCGGACACGGGCTCGAGCTCGTCGAGGGACGCGGACTCGAAAAGCCCGGCGACTTGCTGGTGGACACCGTTCTCGCCCAGGCGGATCAAATCAAAGTCGGAGACAAGCTCCAGATCATGAACCGCGACTTCGAGGTTGTGGGAATTCCCAAGGCGGGCGCGGGCGTTCGCATCTATATGGGGCTCGACGACATGCAGGCGGCGACTGCCCAGCCCGGAGACGTGTCGTTTTTCTTCGTGAAGGTGAAAGACGACCAGGACGTGGCTCAGGTGGCGGCGGAGCTCGAGAAGCGCTTCGAGGGTTACAAGGTCACGGCGCTCGAGTTCCTGAGCGCCGCGATGAAAGAGAACGCGCTCGGCCTGAAAGAGTTCATCCGCGCCCTGTCTCTTTTCGCCGCGCTCATCAGCGGCCTGGTCATTCTTCTCGCGATGTACACCACGATCATCGAGCGGACGCGCGAGATCGGGATTTTGAAAGCTCTCGGCGCGGGCCAGGGCTACATCCTCAAAGTGGTGATGGCGGAGTCGTTCTTGATCTGCGTCATGGGAGTGGGAGCGGGGTACCTCCTCTCGGTCCTCGGACGCTCGGCTCTCCTCCATTTCTTTCCCACGCTTACCGTCGACTTGATTCCCCGCTGGTTTCTCATCTCGGCTATCCTAGGAATCGGCGGCGGGCTCCTGGGCGCGCTCTACCCCGCATATCGGGCGGCGAAGCTCGACCCGGTAGAGGCGCTCAACTTCGAGTGATCGACCCTCCGACGAACTAAGAATGACCGACCGGCCCAGCGTTCTACGGACCATCGCCGTACGCAAGGTCTATCGCACCGGGTCGCTCGACGTCCCGGCGCTCCAGGGAATCGATCTCGACGTGAAGGAGGGCGAGCTCGTCTCGATCATGGGCCCGTCGGGATGCGGAAAGACCACTCTCCTCCATATCCTCGGAGGGCTCGCGCAGCCGACGTCGGGCCACGTATTCGTCGACGGCGTCGATCTCGCCGCGATCTCGGACGCCGACAGGACGCGGCTCCGGTGCCGGAAGATCGGCTTCGTGTTCCAGCGGTTCAACCTCCTCACCACCCTCACCGTGCAGGGGAACATCGAGATCGCGCGGCAGATTTACGGGGGCAAGCCGATCAGCCGCAAGGAGGTTGGGGATCTCCTGGAGATCGTCCACTTGCGCCACAAGCTCGACTTCAAACCGCTCGAGCTCTCGGTGGGCGAGCAGCAGCGCGTCGCCATCGCGAGGGCGCTCGTCAACGAGCCCGCGATCATCCTCGCCGACGAGCCCACGGGAAACCTCGACTCCCGAAACTCGGAGCAGGTGCTGAGGCTCCTCGCGGACCTGAACCGGGAGAAGGGCCAGACGATCGTGATGATCACCCATAACCCCCAGGCGGCGGAGATGGGAAACCGCACGGTCGAGATGCTGGACGGGCAGATCGTGAGCCATGGCACCGCCCCCGAGCTCGTCCGTGAGTCCCGGGAGGCCCGCACCCGCGCGCGCTAGACTCCATTCAGGGTCGGAGACATGCAGGAGATTCGCTTCATCCTCTTCGCATTCGCCTTGTCTTTTCTCGTGGGCGAACCCGCGCGCGCCGATCGCCTGGACGAAGTCCTCGCCGAGATGAACAAGGCGGGAAAGCGCCTCAAGACCATGACCGCGGATTTCGTCCAGACGGATCACGACTACCTTCTCAAAGACCAGGAGGACACTCGGGGAAAGCTCTACCTCGCGGTCCCGGGCCGCATCCGCTGGGAGCATGCGCCTCCCCGGGAGAAGGTCCTCGTGGTGAAAGACGACCTGGTCCGAGTCTACAACCCCACCGCCCGGCAGGTGCATGAGTTTGAGCGCGGCAAGGGGTCGAAGAGCGGCGGGGCCGACCTCCTCATCGGGTTCGGGAGCGGAAACGAAAAGATTCGGGAGAGCTACGACGTGAGCCTGGTGGAGGAGGCGGAGCCGACCGTCTCCATCGCCCTGGTGCCCAAACCGGATTCGCAGGCGTCGCTCTTCACCAAGATCGAGCTCACCCTCGACAAGAAGACCTGGACCCCGGTGCGGTCGGTGTTTCACTCGCCCAACCGCAACCGGGCGGATATCCGTTTCGAGAACGTGGCCTTGAACCGCGATCTCCCCTCGGGCATCTTCGAGTTGAAACTGCCCCCGAACGTGGAGATCATTCGGAACTGAGATGCGCTTTCATCCTTCGCGAGTCCAAACCCGCTTGCGCGAGCTCTGGATGATCGCGAAGGGACTGGCTTCGACCCGACATCCGATCCTGGCCCACGTCATCCCCATGCGGCGATGCAATCTGGCCTGCACCTACTGCAACGAGTTCGACGACTTCTCGACCCCGGTCCCTCTCGAGGAGATGAACCGGCGAATCGATCACCTGGGAAAGCTCGGAACGGCGATCGTGACCATCAGCGGAGGCGAGCCGACGCTTCATCCCGATCTCGACCAGATCATCCGCAGGATCCGGAGGAACGGGATGATCGCGGGTCTCATCACCAACGGCTACTTCCTGACGCCTTCGAGGATCGAGCGACTGAACCAGGCGGGGCTCCAGCACCTTCAGATCAGCATCGACAACGTGAACCCCGACGACGTGTCCAAGAAGTCGCTCAAGGTTCTCGACCAGAAGCTCCGGAACCTGGCGGAGCACGCCCACTTCTACGTGAACATCAACTCCGTCATCGGAAGCGGCATCAAGGATCCGGAGGACGCCGTCACCGTGGCCGAGCGCGCGGTCGCTCTCGGCTTTTCCACCACCCTGGGGATCATCCACGACGGCTCGGGAAAACTCGTTCCTCTGGGCGTGCGCGAGATGTCGGTCTACGACCGGCTTCGGGCGCACGGAAAGAAGAGCTACGCCCGCTTTCTCGGGTTTCGCGAGGACCTGGCCCACGGCCGGCCCCACAACTGGCGCTGCCGGGCCGGCGGCCGCTACCTCTATATCTGCGAGGACGGGAAGGTCCACCTCTGCTCCCAGCAGAGGGGATATCCGGGCGTTGCTCTCGTCGAGCTCACCCGCGAAGACCTGAGGCGCGAGTTCGACAAGCCCAAGACCTGCGCCCGCTACTGCACCATCGCCTGCGTCCAGATCGTGGGGCTCTTCGACAACTGGCGGTCGCCGCAGTCGGGCGAGCCCTACGTGTCGCGTCGGCCGAAAGATCTCGTCAACCCGGTTCCGGCACGGGTCGACTCCTCCCTCGAGCCTCAGCCGACGCAGATTGGCCACTAGAAGGTTGAACAAGGAACTCGTCCTTGCTAGAGTAAGGATATGGCGAAGGTGACGAGCAAGCTCCAGGTGACGATCCCCAAGGCGCTTGCGGCCGATTACGGGATCGAGCCAGGCGACGACATCGAGTGGTCGGCGTCTGGAGATGCGATCCGGTTGAGCCGGAAGGCAAGAAGCCGGGAGCTCGACGTGAACGCTCGTCTTCAGCTCTTCGACAAAGC
>Ga0209619_10002871_pt1 | contig 12466 bp, 7 predicted proteins | sample Rifsed16ft3_FD_184011 | JGI IMG/M metagenome (GOLD analysis project Ga0209619, IMG submission 184011) | Soil microbial communities from Rifle, Colorado, USA - sediment 16ft 3 (version 2) | ecosystem: Environmental > Terrestrial > Deep subsurface > Rock core/Sediment | place: Rifle, Colorado... | reverse complement strand
CCTCCTTTCCCTATCCGGATTCGAAGTCCTGCGTGCGTGGCGCGAATATCTCTGGCCACTACGTCTTCCGGGAGTCGATGCGTTCTTCAATCGCGTGGTGGTTCGACTCTGGCCGTTCTATCATCTGGCGATGTCGAACTTCATTCTGGCGCGGCCCGATCCCTATCTTGTCCCTGAACGAAGAGCCGCCTCGGTCTCCATCATCGTGCCGGCGCGTAACGAGTCCGGGAATATCGGCGCCCTGCTTCAGCGTCTGCCGCGCATGGCGGCGCAGCAGGAAGTCATCTTCGTCGAGGGGCACTCGCGCGATTCCACCTTTGAGACCATCCGCGATGAACTTCCGCGCCATCCGGAAGTGGACGGAAAACTGCTGCGCCAGAGTGGGGTAGGTAAAGGGAACGCCGTCCGCGACGGCTTCGCCCAGGCTTCGGGAGAGGCGCTGATCATCCTGGATGCCGACCTGTCCGTTCGGCCGGAGGACCTTCCTCGATTCTACGAGGCGCTGGTCAGCGGGGTCGCCGATCTGGCCAACGGGGTCCGGTTGGTCTACCCGATGGAAGGCGAGGCGATGCGCTTCCTCAACTTGATCGGAAACAAGATGTTCAGCTATCTCTTTTCGTGGATGCTCGGCCAGCCCATCAAGGACACGCTCTGCGGCACCAAGGCCCTTTGGAAAGCGGACTACCTGAGGATCGCCGCGGGCCGGGAGGCCTTCGGGGATTTCGATCCGTTCGGCGACTACGATCTTCTTCTTGGGGCTGCCAAGATCGGGCTGAGAATCCTCGACATACCGATCCGCTATCAGCAGCGTGTCTACGGTCGAACGAACATCGACCGCTGGCGTCACGGGTGGGTTCTGCTTCGGATGGTGGTTTTTGCCGCCCGGCGCCTGAAGTTCACGTAAGTCGTCGCTCACGCCGAACGAAAGAGACCGGCTCATGCGAGTCGGGATGGAGCGCGGGGATCAAGGACGATGGGAAGACCGATGGCCGTCGGCGGGCGTCTCAAGCATGCGGGGCAGACCTTTTGGGTGCCGCTCGTCCTCATCGGGCTTCTGTGGGTGGCGCGGTACTGGCACAGCTCCGCCTTTGGCATCTACGAGGACGACCTGACCGTTATTCCCCGCGCCGTCAGCATGTCTACTCCCGAGCTTTTGGACTACGTCGGCAACTTCATCGTCCACCTCTACGACGACGGCCGTCCCCTCTTCAACAGCCTGAATGTCCTCCTTGCGGCGTTCAGCTGGAGGGCGGCCGGGATGACCGGCCCCTACCTGCTCGGCTTCCTGATCGAATCCGTGAACGCCGTCTTGTTCTACACGTTGATCCGTCGGCTCTACGGCCAGAAGGTTGCCGCATTTGCCGGCGTGGCCTACGTCCTTTACTCGGCCGACACGACCCAGGCCTGGCTCCACCGCTCGCTGGGGGCTGAGCCTTCCCTGACCCTGCTCTTTCTCGCGCTTCACGCCTATCTCTCCGATCGACTCGTTCTGGCTTATGGCTTGGCGGCCGTCATCCTCTTCTCCTACGAGTCGCCATACACCGTCTTCTTATGCGCCCCGCTGTTGGCGGGTCCGCGGGGGCGTGGCAAGCGGAGGGAATGGATCCGACATCTGGCCATCACGCTTTCCGTTCTGGCCGGGGCCTATTTCTTGCGGCGGACGATCGGCACGGAAAGAGTGACCGGTCAGGCCATCGGGGAGATGCTCCAAACATCGGTGATCCACGCGCTGGAAGGGCCTGTGGTCAGCCTGGGGACGTACGCTCTGCGCCCTTTGCAGGCGGCCGCCTCGCTCAACGGGGAAGTCCTGCTTGCGGCTGTCTTATCCTTACCCATCTTCCTCCTGCTGCTGGGCAAACGATGGGGGACGCCTGCTGTCCCTGACGACCCGTCGCGTCAGGCCGCCATGGGCCTGCGGGCATCCTTCCAAGAATATGGGCGACCCCTTCTTGCGGGCCTGGCGATGCTGACCTTGGCTTACCTCCTCACCTTTACGGTGCGGGCCTATGCCATCAGCGGCCGCGACACGCGCGTCCATTTCGCCGCGGGCCCCGGTGCAGCGCTGGCGATCGCCAGCCTGGCGTGCATCCTCTTGACGTGGCTTCGACCTGGCAAGATGAGATGGGCCGGAGCGGCGGGGCTGGCGGCGATGCTGGCGCTGCTGCTCGGGTTCGGATTCGTCATCCAGCAGGACTATGTCACGGCGTGGACTTATCAGCAGGAATTCTGGACCCAGGTGGTGGCCCTGGTGCCGGATGCCTCCGAAGGGACGGCGATCCTGGTGAATCCCGACGCGCTGAAAGACACTCGTCACATCGCGGCCAACTACTGGAACCTGCCGCGCGTCCTCGAGCAGATCTTCTCCTACCCGGCGGACTGGAGCACACCGCCGCGGGTCTACCGCCTGGCCGAGGGCTGGGAGGACCAGATCCTTGGGCCGGACGGCGCACTGGTCCTGGATGAGGGAAGCGCCTTCATCCCACCGGCGAACTACACCCAGGTCTCGCCCGATCGGACCGTCCTGCTGGAGGGGGACGGCCAGGGGCTTGTGCGGCGGGAGGCCATGATCCTTCAAGGAAAGACCTACGCCCTGCAACCACGGGCGGCGGGACCCAGTGAGACGTATCCGCATGGTTTCCTGTACGACTACCTGATTCTCGCACCCGAGGCGGCGCCGTGACCCGACCCGCGCGGATCTGAGAAATGCAGAACGCGAGTCCTCTCGTCTCGATCGTTACGCCCTCCTTCAACCAGGCGGCCTACCTGGAATCGTGCATCCAGTCTGTCCTCGAACAGGACTACCGGCACCTCGAATACATCGTCGTCGACGGGGCTTCGACCGATGGGAGCCTCGACCTCCTCGAGCGCTACGCAGACCGGCTGGCGTGGTGGGTGTCCGAGCCCGACGCAGGTCAGACGGCCGCCATCAACAAAGGCCTGTCCCAGGCGAAGGGCGAGATCGTGGCCTGGCTGAATTCCGATGACGTGCTCTACCCCGGCGCGGTGGCGCAAGCGGTCGAGGTACTGCAAGCCCATCCTGAAATCGGCCTGGTCTACGGCGCGGCCGACTACATCGATGTCGCGGGGCGGAGACTGGGCCGCTTCCCGTCGGCCTCGACCGATTACACCAGGCTCCGCCGCGGCTACGTTCACATCCCTCAGCAGGCAGCCTTCTTCCGGGCGCGTCTGTGGAAGATGGTGGGACCCCTGGACGAGTCCTTCCACTTCGCCATGGACTACGACCTGTGGGTCCGGATCGCGGCGATTTCACCGATTGCGTTCCACAACCACCGCTGGGCGGGGTTTCGGCTGCATCCGGGTGGCAAGACGACGGCGCGCGATGACTTGTGCTGGCCGGAGATGCTCCGGGTGCACCGGCGGCTGGGAGGCAGCAGGCTGTCCCTGTTCTACCTGCGCTACATCATCCGTCGACTCCTGGGACCTGCGTGGCGCCTTCGTCTGGCGTTGGGGGGAAAGGCGGGCCGGGATGGGTCGTAACCTCGCCCGGTTCTTCCCATGATCGAATCCAGAGAGGCCCTGTTCTCAAGTCTGCCGTGGCCCAGCACCTTCCCGGCCGCGCAGTTGCCTTCTCCTTAAGAGGGTCGAAGCTATGGAATCCGCGGCATTTATCCCTGTTCTGGCGTTGGCAGCGGCCTTCACTCTCCTGTGGGGCGGGAGCCTGGTTGGTTCGGGCCGGACGACGGATTGGCGACCGGCGTTTCTGCGGGCCACGATCTTGACGGGTGGACTGGCGCTGTTGTTTGGGGAAGGACTCAGCCTTCTCCGCGCGATTGACCGATGGCCGCTGGCATTGTGCTGGGCACTGAGCGCCGTCGTCCTGGCCTGGGCAGCCTGGCGGCGAGGGGCGCTGAAGGCCGTCGCGGTTCACCTTCGCCGAACCTCGCTGGGCAGGTCCTGGCCGGACGGGGTTCTGCTGCTTGGGATCCTGCTGGTCGTCGGCGTGTTAGGGGCCGTGGCCTGGAAGTCACCACCGAGTACGGTCGACGCCCTCATCTACCACATGGCGCGCGTCGTCCATTGGGCCCAGGACCGAAGCCTGGCGCACTACCCCACCATCTACGCCCACCAGCTGCTGAAACCGATCTCGGCGGAGCTGGCGATCCTCAACTTGCGAGTCCTTTGGGGCAGCGACCAGGTGGCCGGCCTGGTGCAGTGGTTCAGCATGGTCGGCTCGCTGGTCGGTGTCTCCTGGATCGCGAGCCTGATGGGCGCCCGGCGGCGAGGCCAGCTGCTGGCCTCTCTCTTCGCCCTGAGCATCCCGATGGGAATCCTGCAATCCACCAGCACGCAGAATGACTACGTGGTCGCCTTCTGGTCGGTCTGTCTGATGGCGCTCATCGTAGAGGGCAAGAAGCGTGAGATCTCCTGGTGGGACAAGGGCCTGCTGGCCCTGGTCGTGGGGCTGGGGACGCTCACCAAGGGCACGTTCTTCGTCTACGTCATCCCCCTTCTGGTGTGGCACTTCCTCCCCAAACTGTGGCGCGAGAAGCCGATGGCATGGCTTGGCGAAGGAACGCTGGTCGTGGCCGTCGTCGTCATCTGCAACGCCGGATTCTGGGCTCGGGACATCGAGACTTTCGGGGGACCCTATGGCCCGTCCGACTGGCTTCGAGCGAACCTGACCTTCCTTCGACTCCCCTCGTCCGAGCCGGAAGCGACGCCGGTTCCCCAGGGGGCCGAGGAGCTTGGCGAGCCAGAGCCGCCGGAGAGTTCGGGAGCCGCAGCGGGCCTCGGCGGCGCCGTGGCGCGGATGGTTGCCTTCAATCTGAGAACGCCCTCCTCGGCGATCAACCTGGCGGTTGTCGACTTCCTTTCCCGCTACCCGCAGGTCTTCACCGATGATTTCTTTTCCGACATGGCGAACATCATCTGGAGCCATGAGGACACGGCGGGGAATCCGTTGCACCTGCTGCTGATCTTGGGATCCGCCGTACTCGTGTTCCTGATCCCCCGAGTGCGCCGTGATCCTTCGCTCCTTCCGGCCGGCATCACGGTCCTGGCAACTTACCTCATGATCCCGGTTGTCGTCGGTCATGGCGCTTCGCTATGGGGTCTGCGCTATCAGCTGCCCTTCTTCGTCCTATGGGCGCCTGTTTTCGGTGGGGCGGTCGGCGCGATCTTTCGCGGCTGGATCGGATGGCTCGCCGGCCTGGGGCTTCTCGTGGCGAGCCTTCCCTGGGTTCTGTTCAACAACACCCGCCCGGTGATCGGTGCACCGCCCTGGCCGACCCGGACGGAGAGCGTCTTTGTGGCTTCGCCCGAGGACCTGGCCTTCGCCATGGTTCCCAGGTCCGGACACCCGGCGAACGCCGAATCGCTGTCGGCCATCGCCGATCTGGTTCAGGAGCGCAGTTGCCGTCAGGTGGGTCTGGTGATCGACCCGAGCGGGCTGGAGTATTTGTATTGGTGGGCCCTCCAGGCCCCGCAGAGCGGCATCCGCCTGGAGAACCTCAACGCCATCCCGGAAACCACGCGCTACCTCGACCCCGCCTTTCGGCCGTGCGTCGTCGTGTGCACGCTCTGTGGCGGCGAAGTCTATGGCGAACTCCCGCTGATTGCGGATTTCGGGGGCAACAAGGTTTATGGGGCCCGGCCCTGATGCCGCCAGCCGCGGCTCACTGCCTCCTGTGCCTCGGACGGTCGGGAGACATGGACGGTCACTGTCGCCGCGGCCAGCTTGCCATTACCCTTGTGGTACTCGCCCCATGTTCGTCAGGCGAATCCGCGCTCCGGTCTCTTGTTTGGCCGACCCGTGCCGCCTCCCCTTCGTATGGAGCCCCAGCAGCGTCTTGAGGGTCTGGGGCCCCCGGGGCCATGTAGGCTGCCTCCTGGACGTTAGATGATGCACCACTACCTCGGATCCGGACGCTGGCGCAACGTCGTGTTGTGGATCCGCCGCGGAGGCCTGAGCCTCGTCGACCAGGCAGCCGTCTCACTGACCACTTTCCTGGCCAGCGTGCTCCTGGCCAGATGGATGGGCCCCGAGGCGTTCGGTGCCTACGCGGTCGCCTTCTCCGCGCTTCTGCTGGTTTCCGGTTTGCAGAACGGAATGATCCTTGAGCCGATGAGCGTGTTTGGGCCGTCCCTGTACAGAAGCATGCTCCCTGGATATGTGGCCCTGAACCTGCGCGCGAATTCGGCCATCTGTATCGGACTGGCTGGACTCCTTTCTCTTGCTGGGCTGGCCGCGGGATCCATGGGGACGGTCCTGGGTCAATCCTTCCTTGGCCTGGCGGTCTCAGTTCCTCTCATTCTGACCTATTGGTTCCTGCGACGAGCCTGCTATCTCCGGTTACGTCCGGGCCTGGCAGCTGCCGGTGGCGGAATGTACGCCGGGGCTGTGTTGGGGCTTCTTGCCGTCTTCCACCTGCGCGAGTGGATTTCCCCTCTTACGGCGTTCGTGACTCTTGGCGCCGGTAGCGCGATGGCCTGCCTGCTCCTGGCCGCTGTTCTCCTGCGTCGTGAGAGACCCGGCCGGGGCGATGCGCCGCCCAGGCGGGAGGCCCTTCAACATCATTGGAAGTACGGGAAGTGGATCCTGTCGGCCGGCCTTCTGTCGTGGCTGGTGAATTCGGTGACCGTTCCGCTGTCAGCCGCGATCCTCGGCCTCGAAATGGCGGGAGCCTTCAAGGCGCTGGAGAATCTGGTCATGCCCCTGGACCGATCCTTCACTGCCTTCGGCCTATTGGCCTTGCCGGCACTCTCGACGCGCCGCGCCAGGGTAGGGGATAGCGAGACGTTGAAAACATCGGGGCGTCTCTCTTTCGTGGCCGTCGGCGTCGCGCTCTGCTACAGCGCCCTCTTGATCTTCGCCGCCCCTCGGATCGTCGAGCTTGTCTATGGGGATCCGTTCTACGTCCAATACAGCTGGATTCTGGTGTTCTTTGGCGTATCGGCAGTCCTCGGTGCAGCCGGATTCGGCATCGCCGCAGGCATTCGTGTGATCGAGAAACCGCGCATCGTTTTTGTCTCCCTGATGATCGGTGTGGTCCCCGTGGTTCTGGCCGGGGTGTGGTTGACGACCGCGATGGGACTGGCGGGCGCGGCACTGACTCAGCTTGCGGGGACGGCGCTCAATACGGCAAGCCTTGTCTTCTATTGGACTCGCCTGGTAAGGAAGCGGGCCCGCTAGCCGCTGGGCGAAGCGACGAATCCCGCGACGCAGTCCATGCGCGCGGCGGCCAGGCGCGATCCACTCCCCCAGGAAGGGCCAGTCCGCCGTGTTCTGGAGGCATCTTGAGATGGAGAAGGGTATGCTGGAAGCGGCAAAGAGAATCTCCTGGAGCCTGCTCCGAGGCTTGAGTCTCGGCTGGCTGGTGTCATGGCTCCATCCTCGAAGCGCGCTACGGGTCTCGGGGTGGTTCCGTAGCTTCAGAACGGGCAAATCGGTAGACCGCAATGGTCAGCCCATTCCGTGGTTCTCCTACCCCGCGGTGGATTTCCTTTCCCGCATCGACCTCTCCGACTTGCGGGTATTCGAATACGGCTCGGGGGGGTCCACCGTGTGGTTTTCGAAAAGGACCAAGGAGGTCGTGTCGGTCGAGCACGATGAGAGATGGAGCGGCTTCGTTTCTCGGCTGGTGTCGCCGCCCCACAAGGTCATCCTCCGGCCCGCCGGGCCTCGCTACATCGAGGAGATCGGCGAACACGGGCGGTTCGATGTTGTCGTCGTAGATGGGCTTGACCGCGGGCGATGCGCCCTGGCCGCGGTAGAATCTCTCACTGCGGAGGGTGTGATCATCTGGGACGATGCCAGCAGGGCGGACTTCAGCCAGGCTCTGCCGGAAATCACGGATCGGGGTTTCCGCCGATTGGTGTTCGCCGGCATGGCCCCGGTCTCCTTCCTCGGTTCTGAGACCGCTGTGCTTTATCGGAGTGGCCGGAACTGCCTTGGCCTCTGAGTCGCTTCCGTGAAGGCGCGCGCATCCGGCCTCGTGCCTCTATGTGTGGTGGTCGCGGCAAGATCCTGGCGCTCGGAGGCCGCTTACCGGCGAGTTCATCATCCTCCGGGGTTGGCCCAGCCCTGAGCGAGTTCTCCAACCGGTTTCCTGTGAGCTCACAACGATCGACCGCGCAAGGCCTGCCGGTCGGCTGTAGCGGGGAGCGTTAGGTGTTGCCACCTAGGCTCAAAGTCTTGCTTGCCCTGCGGGCCGTTCCGCACTATCGGCTTCCGTTCCTTGAGAAGCTTCGCGATCACCTGCGAGATCATCGGGTCGAACTCGACCTGGTCTACGGCCAGGTGGGAGAGGTCCGCTCGAAGAAGAACGACACGGTGGAAGTGCCATGGGGAGCCCGGATCCACAACCGGATCATCGGCCTAGGACCTCTTGAGTTCTACTGGCAACCCTTCCTGGACCACGTTCGAGGCGCCGATCTCGTGATCGTCACCCAGGAGGCCAAGCTCCTCGTCAACTATCTGCTTCACGTATGGCGCGAGGCCGGGCGGATCCGGATGGCCTATTGGGGCCATGGCGCGGGCTTTCGCAGGAACCGCCTGTCGTGGATGACGGAGTGGGGCAAACGCCTGCTGGCTCGCAGAGTGGATTGGTGGTTTGCCTACACGGAAAAATCGGCCCGCGTGCTGGCGGCAGCCGGCGTGTCTCGCTCGCGGATCACGGTGGTCAACAACGCCATTGACACCCGGAGCCTCGTCGCAGCCCGCAGAGCCCTTTCCCAGGAAGAATTGGAGTCATGGCGGGCACGTCTAGGCATCCGGTCCAACAACGTGGGCGTCTTCGTCGGCGGAATGTACAAAGAGAAGCGGTTGGACTTTCTCCTTGAAGCTTGCCGCCGCATACGTGGAATCGTGGCGGATTTCGAAGTGGTGCTTGTCGGCGATGGACCGGAGGCAGATCGGGTCAGGCGCGAGGCCGAGCTTCAGCCGTGGGTCCACTATCTCGGTCCTCTGTTCGGCCATGATAAGGTCGCGCCGCTGGCGCTGGGAAAGGTTCTGCTCATGCCCGGGCTGGTGGGGCTGGCCGTCCTCGACTCGTTTGCCATGGAGACGCCATTGGTGACGACTTCGGTGCCGTATCACAGCCCGGAGATCGAGTACCTCAAGGAGGGCGTGAACGGCGTCGTGGTGCCGACCGCCGAGGGAATGGACGGATACGTGGAGGCGGTGACCTCGCTGATTTCGGAGCCCGGGGCCCTCAGGCGCTTGCAGGAGGGTTGCCGGGCCTCGGCGATGGAGTATTCCGTGGAAAACATGGCCGAGCGATTCGCCGGCGGCATCATCGCCGCCCTCGAGCGCACATGACCGAGGATCGGGGCCGGTCGGGCCGATTGCCATCACGCCCTTTCCGGCCATCACCGTCGCATGAGACTCCATGACCAGGGTGATTACGACGCCGGCGGTATTGAGCGACTGGCTGGTGAACCGCCAGACCTTTGCCGGGGCCATTCGGGCCGCTCGAGGTCGAGCCCTTTTCGTCGTCGGGAGCCCGGTCGACCTGCGTGGCCTGGCCGCCGGCCGGCTCCGCATTCCCGGGCTGGAGCAGATCGAGATCGGCCTGTGCTCCCCTTCCGACCGCGGCCGCCTCGTTGATCTGGCGAGGGCGGCCGGCCAGGCCGGGTTCCGCTTCGCTGCCGATCATGTCCTGCTCGGGGAGGCGGCGACTCATGACCGCATTCGAGGGGCGCTTCCGTCCTTCGATGAAACCATCCGTTCGATCGAGACTCTCAGGTCTGAGGACGGAATCGCTGCCACGGCGACCGTGCCTCTGTGGCCCGAAACCGTGGGGCAGGCATTCGGCCTATGGCATCGATTGGTCGGCGGCGGCATCCCATTCGTCGTGACGCTAGGGCGCCTTTCCGGTTTCGACCCGGCCCGGCGCTCCATGGCGATGGAACTGCTGGAAAACCTGGCGCACCATCCGACAACGTCCAGCGTATGTCGCTTCGCCTATGAACAAATGCGGTCCTCGCTCGAACGCGGGTTGGCGTTTGCGTCGGCGCAAGACAACCGGGTGGTGGCAGAAGGCGCCGGCCTGGAGACGGTGCACGAGGCGCTCAAGGACGGGCTGATCCCGCCGGCCATGCGACGGCCCCCTCCGAGCTGGCGCCTGCGCCGTCTCTTGCAGGCGCGCAAGGTGGACAAGTGGCAGATGCTCGTGCGCGGCCTGTCGCTCCTGGGGTCGCTTTCCGTCGGCAGGAGCCGAGTCGGACAACCCCCAGGCGCCGCCAACAGCCCGGCGCGGGCCCTTGTCGTCGGATGGTATGGAACGGAGACCGCCGGAGACAAGGCGATTCTCGGTGGAATCCTGCAGGGGCTCTACCGGGCTGATCGCGATCTGCGCGTGACCGTCGCTTCGACGCTGCCCTTCTACACGCGACAGACGATGGAGCAGTTGGGACTCGGCCATCGGGCGGATGTGGTCCCGCTGGACATGCAGGCCCTCGAGGGACGCATGTCGTCCTTCGACCTCGTGCTGATGGGCGGCGGACCGCTGATGGACCTGGTTGAGCTCTTCGAGTTGCTGCGCGTGTTCGAGATGGCACGACGGGCCGGAGCGCGGACGGTGATTGCCGGCTGCGGGATCGGACCGGCCGAGTGGCCGTTCACGCCTGCGGTGATCCGGAGGATGGTGGCGCTGTCGCATGAGGTCGTCGTGCGCGATCAAGCGAGTCTGGCCTTGCTCCGATCGTGGGGCGTCGACTCCTCCCACGTGCAAGCAGCTCGCGATCCGGCGCTCGCCTACATTGCGCAGCTGGCTTCCTCCGAGCCGAGCCGGAACCCTGCCTCGCCCGTGCTTGGGATGGCGGTGCGGGAGTGGCCCTGGAAATTCGGCCGGTTCCTGGGGAGGAAGGAGTTCGATCGGAAAAGCCGGGAGCTGACCGGGCTATGGGCCGAGCTGGGGGACTGGTTCATTGAGACCTACGCGGGGCAGGTGTCACTGATCCCCATGCACACGCTCCACAACGGAGGAGACGACCGTTGGCTGCAGGCAGATGTGCGAAGCCGGATGAGGCGCCCGGACCGCGTCCAGCCCCACCTCGGATCGACCTCCCCGGCCGCGACGGCGGGATTCTTCCGGGGTTGCGATCTGGCCATCGCCATGCGTGACCACTCGGTGCTCTTCGCGACGATCCAGGGGTTGCCTTTCCTGGCGATCGACTACACTCACGGCGGCAAGATCGGGGCGTTCATGAAGGAGATCGGGATGTCGGAGTGGCTTCTCGATCTTGAGAGCATCGCTTTCGAAGACCTACGAAGCGCCTGTGTGCGACTCTGGCAGGAGCGCTCGGCCGTTCGCCAGAGGTTGGAGGGTCTTCGGGAGGGATTGGTCCAGGCTTCGCTGGTGGCCGGGCAGGTTGCGGCAAATCAGCTCTCGCCCCGAGGCAGGGAATGAAGGTCCTTATCTGCCACACGTACTACCGGCAGCGGTCGGGCGAGTGTGCCGTTGTGGAACGCGAAACGGAGCTGCTCCGGCGCCATGGGCATGAGGTGGAGCTTTTCACCTACGACAACCGGGACGCTGACTCCAAAGGTGCCGTGGAGCTGGCCGCCAGGTCGGTGTATTCTCCATGGACGGCTGCGGAACTGAAGGCTTTCGTCGATGGGCGGGCTTTCGACGTGGCGCATGTTCACAACACCTGGGTCCTGGCGAGCCCGTCCCTCTTCCCGGCCCTGGGTGCCCTCGGTCTGCCGGTGGTCAAGACCATTCACAACTATCGCTGGCTCTGCCCGGTGGCGACGTTCTACCGTGACGGTCACCGCTGTCACGACTGCGTGGAGAAAGCCGGGGGTGTCCTGCACTGCGTGGTGCATCGATGCTACGGGGGGAACCTGAAAGGTTCGCTGGCGGCCGCCGCCCGGCTGAAGCTGGCGCGGGACGTTCTGCACGTGTACCAGCGCGAGATCGACGTCATCATCGTTCAGAACGAATTTGTAAGGGACCAGTTGACGCGCGCCGGATTCGACTCTGCCCGGATGGTCACCAAGGGGAACTTCCTGGAGGTGCCGGCCGGCATCCGCCCGTCGCGCGGCGATTACCTGATCTTCTTCGGGCGGCATGAACCGTCCAAGGGGTTGGCGACTCTGTTGGAGGCGATGGGCCAGAACCGCATTCCCCTTCAGATCTTCGGCGAGGGTCCTCTGACGGAGTGGCTGAAGTCGGAGACGGAACGTCGATTCCCAGGTCAGACGCGGCGCGTCCGCGTGGCGGGCCATGTGCCGCGGCGCGACCTGGACGAGGCCATCGCCGGAAGCCGGGCCGTCGTCTTTCCGTCGGAATGGTACGAAAGCTATCCCCTGGCGATCGTAGAGGCCATGGCCTTCGGCAAACCGGTGGTCGCCTCGAATCTCGGTGGAGCGGCGACCATCGTGCGAGACGAAGTCAACGGCCTGCTCTTCCCTCCCGGGGACGCCGAAGCGCTAGCGCGCTGCCTGGCGCGGTTGTGGTCGGACGATGGTCTACAAACTCGATTGGAGGCGGGCGCCCGC
>Ga0209619_10002869_pt1 | contig 12468 bp, 6 predicted proteins | sample Rifsed16ft3_FD_184011 | JGI IMG/M metagenome (GOLD analysis project Ga0209619, IMG submission 184011) | Soil microbial communities from Rifle, Colorado, USA - sediment 16ft 3 (version 2) | ecosystem: Environmental > Terrestrial > Deep subsurface > Rock core/Sediment | place: Rifle, Colorado... | reverse complement strand
GTCGAGACCGTGCGCATGCTGGTCGACGGCGGGCTCCTGGTCGAGCAGGACGGCCGGTACCAGGTGGCAGGCGACATCTCGCACCTGGCCGTACCCGAGACGCTCCAGGCGCTTGTCGCGGCGCGCATCGACGGTCTGGAGGGGGGCGATCGATCCCTTCTCCAGGACGCCGCCATCCTCGGTCAATCGTTCACCGTGGCCGCTCTCGCCGCCCTGAGCTCCAAGCCAGCGACGGAGCTCGAAGAGCGCCTGCGCGGGCTGGTGCGCAAGGAGGTGCTCGTCCTCAACGCCGATCCCCGCTCACCCGAGCGCGGGCAGTACGGCTTCGTTCAGAGCCTCATCCGCGAGGTCGCCCATGAGACGATCTCGAAGCGCGATCGCCGTGCCAGGCACCTGGCCGCAGCGCGCTACTTCGAGACGCTCGCCGACGAAGAGCTCGCGGGGATCCTGGCCAGCCATTACCTGCAGGCCTACGAGGCGACGGCGGCCGGTCCGGAAGCCGACGCGCTCGCTGCCCAGGCCCGCGTGGCCCTGCGGGCGGCCGCCGAGCGAGCTGCGGCCCTCCATTCGCATGAACAGGCGCTCGTTTTCCTCGAGCAGGCAGAGGCCGTCACCACGGACCCAGGCGAACGCGCGGCGCTGTGGGAACGGATGGCCGAGGCCGCCAGGGCCGCGGCGCATTACGACCTCGCCGAGCGACGCCTCGAGCAGGCCGTCGAGTGGTACGGGCAGCAGGGCAATGCGGCGGCGATGGCCCTGGCCACCGCTCGCCTCGGGGAGACGATGGTGCGGGCCGGACGCGTCGAGCCGGCGATCGCCCGGCTACGCGGCCTGGCGCCCAACGAGTTGCCCCCGCGCGAGATGGCCCGGCTGAGCGCGGTCCTCGGGCGCGCCTACATGCTGCACTCCGAGTTCGAGCTCGCGCTTGAGGCGATCGAACGGGCGCTGCCGGCCGCAGGCGAGGCGCAGGACGTCGAGACGGTGGCCGAAGCGCTCGCCAGCAAGGGCCCGATCGTGGAGCACCTCGGACGGTTTGACGAGGCGGTTGCGACCCTCCACGGCGCCATCGCCCTCGCCGAGTCCCATGGTCTCATCGGCACGCGCCTGCGCGCCGCCTACAACCTGGCCGGCCGGCTCTACTCCGACGACCCCGCGGCGGCATTCCGCGTCCTCAAGGACGCGCTCGAGCTCGCTCGTCGGCTCGGCCAGCGGGGCTGGTTCCTGCCACTCGCCGGTTTCTGCATCGGCGCGTGCGTGGACGCCGGCGAATGGGACTGGGGATTGTCTCTCGCCGCGGAGGCCCTGGAGGGGGAGGTCCCGCTCAGCGGCCGCATGGACGTCGACACGTGGGCCGCCCAGATCCACGCGAAGCGGGGGGAGTTCGCCACGGCGGAGCGACTGCTCGATGGGCTGGGACCCGCCGTGGAGGCGACCACCAACGTGGGCGATCGGGCCAGCTATTGGTGGGCGCGCGCGGGAGTTGCCCTCGCGATGGACCGCCTCGAGGATGCGCACGCCGCGGCACTTCAGGCCGTCGCGATCGCACCCGACTCGGATAACGCCCAGATCGCCCACGGACTTGCGGCCATGGCCGCCCTCAGGCTCGGGGACGTCGGCCGCGTGCGCTCCTCGGTCGAGGCCATCGCCCAGGCGAATCGGCAGGGGCGTTACGCGGCCGCTCACTACGAACAGTCGAGGGCCGGCCTCCTCGCCCTTGAGGGCAAGGTGTCAGAGGCCTCGCGCCTGTATGTCGAGCTCGCTCGCCGCTACCGCGACCTCGGTTCACCGGACGATGCGGCCAATGTCACGCTCGAGTTCGTCCTTGCTTGCGGCCCCGACACGCCCGAGGCCAGGGCTGCGGTGGAGGAAGCGCGCGCCTTCTGGACCAGGGTCGGGGCACGGGCGATGCTCGATCGCCTGGACGAGGCGATCGCCCGCGGCCCACTTGGCCCGACGAAGAAGGCCGGCGCCCGGATCGAGCCGCGCGCCGGCGAGCGGGTGACGGCGTCGACCCAGTCATGAGCCGCGGCTTGCGGGCGGCCCTCGCGCGCCGGATCCAGGAGTTGCGCGATCGGGCCGCCGAATTCGCGGCCCGCCGGGAAGCGCTGCGCGGCATGACCACACCGGCCATCGAGCGGGCGACGCTGCGCCTCCTGGGGATCAACGGGTTGGATGCCAACGGCGACCCGCTGGCCGCTTCGGTCGTCGAACGCGCGGCAGGCGCTGGACCGGATGGCCTGGGCGCCGGCACGGCCCTGCCGCTCGCCGCCGCCGCCGTGGCACGGGGGCTCGGGGCGCAGGATGCGGCCCTCTCCGTGGCGGGCGGCGAGATCGACATCGGGCTGGAGGCCGAGTTTCTGCAGGACCCCGAGCGGCGCGCCGCGGCCGAGCGGCAGCTGGCGGACTGGACGGCCGAGGCCTTCGAGCGCATCGACGCCAACCGGACCGCTCGCCACGAGCTCGGCGATGCGCTTGGCGGGGGGGAGCGGCCGTGGCTCGGTGCCCGGGTCGGTGCGGTGCGGCTCGACCACGCGACCTCCGAGGTGCGCGGGTTCGTCTCCGCCGGCGCACAGGCGCTCGTCGTCCGTGTGCCGCGCGGGCGGGAGCTCCTCCCTGGCGCGAGGGAGATCGCAGACGAGCGCCTCCCCGCGAACGTGGATCCGCCGCCTGCCGGCAGCCAGCGAGGGCTGGCCGCGCTGAGAAGCTTCCTCGATGAACTTGCCGCGGAGGGCGGGGCGTACCTCCTGCTGGCCACGGCCACCGACGGGCTGGCCGCGCCGGAGCAGGCCGTCGTGGCCGGTTTCGAGCGGGTCGACCTCGTCTTTGCGGACCCATTCGATGAGATCGCTCTCGGCGTCGATCCGCAGCGTGCGTTCGTCGACCACGCCGCGAGCCAGTTGCTCCTGGGGCGCAGCGGGGCGGTACTCGTCCTCGGTCCGGGACCTCTCCTGGCGGGTCCGGAGATCGCCCGCGGGGAGGCTCTTGCGGCACTGACGCGGGTGGGACGCAGCATCGCCGCCCAGGCGGCCTCGGCCGCGTGGGCGGGCGCATCGGGGCTGGCGCCGGGACAGGTGATGCTCGAGGTGCCATTCGAGGTCCCGACCGCCGCCCCGGACGCGGCGCTCCTGCTCGCAGAGGTGACCGTTCGGCGGATGCTCCACCCGGGCCACGGGTTGGCGATCAGCGAGCCGTCGGGGACCGAGCCGGAGGCCTGGCGCCTCGCCCTGCCTTTATGCCTTGCCGCGGGCGGAGAGGCGCAGCTGGTGGTCCACCGCGCGCGGCCCGATGGCTTCGCGTCGAGGGCTGCCGAGTCCCGCGCCGCTGCGGCGTTCGCCCAGGTCCTGGGCCGCGCGCTGCCTCGGGTCGATCTGGACCCGCCGCTCCCGTTGGGTGAGGCAGTCTTCGCGCTCGCGCTGGACCTCACCGCCGTCGCGGCCGAGACGCTCGAGACTGCGGCCGCGGAGGGTTGGGAGCCGCTGGTCGGTTCCGTGCCCCTCGTCGAGGGTGCCGCGCCGGCAGGCCCGAGCGCTGCTGGTGTCGTGCCCCGGCGAGACTACGCTGGTCCGATGGTGGCGACGGCCGCCAGGGAAGGAGGTTGACGATGGATCCGGACCCCGGCCCGCGCAGCCCGGAGGCGGGCGCCGATGGGCACGTTTGGTACCGCGGCTACGGCTGGTGGGACGGGCACCGCGGCTTCCCCTGGCTGGGGCTCCTCCTGGTCGCCCTGGGAGCCGCCCTGGTCATCCAGGAGGTAGACGCGCGGGTCGACACCAGCCACTCCCTGGCCCTTTTCGCGGGGCTTGTCTTCTCGGCCGCGTTCGCCCTCGGCTGGTCGGGTGGGGCGGGGCTGCCCGCGGCACTCCTGACGGGCTGGGGTCTCGCACGCGTGCTCCAGGACCTCGGCTACATCGCCGGATCAGGCTGGACGGCGCTTCTCGTGGGGGCGGCCTTCCTGGCCGTCTACCTCATCGGCCTCACCCGCCACGCCGGCCGCCATGGCTGGGCGCTGTGGGTCGGCCTCGCCCTCGTGCTCCTTGGGGCCGCTCAGATAGCGCTTCGCGAGATCCCCGGCCTGCCGCCGCTGGACGCCTACGTGCTGCCGGCTATCCTCATCGTTCTCGGCGCATTCCTGGTCATCCGGGCGCTTCGCCCGCGGACCGGCTGAGGGCTACCGCGTATACGCGCCCAGAGGGTCGAGCTCTTCGCGGATAAGGCGCAGCTCCTCGTCCGACGGTGGGGAGGTGGACGGGAGTGGATCGGCCAGGAGCGGCTCCCAGGCCATCGTCGCGCGGACCTCGTCCAGCGACGCGCCCGGATGGATCGATTCGAGGCGCATCTCACCCGTTTCGGTGAAGCGATGGATGCCGAGGTCGGTGACCACCACCGAGGGACCGCGCCCGAGCCAGCCTTCGTCGCGCCGCAGGCGCGCGGCGTCGGCGCCCCCGCCGAGGTTCCCGGGCGAGGTCCGGAAGTCGATCTTCTCGACGAACGAGCGCGTCGACTGGCGCATGATCACGAAGACCTCGCGCGCGTTGATGGCGATCTCGCAGGCGCCACCCGAGCCCGGCAGACGCACCTTCGGGCGATCGTAATCGCCGATGACGGTCGTGTTGATGTTGCCGAACCGGTCGATCTGGGCCGCCCCCAGGAAGCCGACGTCGATCAGCCCTCCCTGAAGGTAGTACGCGAAGAGCTCGAACATGCCGGTCGTGGCCGTCGCCCCGGTGACGATCGTCGGGTCGCCGATGGAGAGGGGCAGGCGCGCCGGTCGGGCGCCGAAGACCCCCGACTCGTACACGAGCTCCAGGTCCGGGGCCACGGTCCGCTGGGCGAGGTTGCAGGCGATGTTCGGGAGCCCCACCCCGACGAAGCAGACCTTCTGCCCGGCCAGCTCGCGGGCGGCGGCCACGATCATCATCTCGGAGCGCGAGAAGTCGGCGCTCACCGGTAGGCCCCGTAGTCGACCGAGCCGGAGGGAGCCGGCCCGGGTTTGAGCGCGGCCAGGCGTTCCGGGCCGAGCTTGGCCACGTACTCGTCGCGACCGCCCACGCCGTGGACCCACTCGTCGAGCCACGCGTCCAACGCCGCGGGATCCCGGCTGATCGCCTCCCACTCGAGGTAGAAGGCGTTGTCACGGTCGTAGTAGCCCTGCACGTAGGACGGGTGCGCTCCGAAGGGCTCGACGACGACGGCGTCGACGATGAGGCCGGGGATGGCCGTGCGGTTCGGGTCCGAGCGCACGACCGCCTCGTCGACGAGCTCCTCGACCACGACGATGACCCGCTCCGCTGCGAAGGCGGCCTCGCGCTGGCAGCCCAGGAGACCCCAGATCTGGGTGTTGCCGGCGGCATCGGCGCGCTGGGCGTGCACGATCGTGACGTCGGGCTTGAGCGGCGGCACCGCGTAGACCGTCTCGGCGCCAAAGGGGGAGCGCACCTGCCGGATGTTCGGGTTGGCCGCCGGCAGGTCGGACTCGAAATAGCTGCGCAGCGGGTAGAAGGGCAGGTTCGCAGCGCCGGCGACGTAGCGCCCGACCATGCCGTGGTGCGAGTACTCCTCGAGCTCGAGGGGCGCCGGGTCGGCCGATTCGACGCGCCGGCGGATGGCGTGCAGGCTACCCACCCCGGGGTTGCCGAGCCACGAGAAGATGAGCTTGCGGGCCACCCCCGCGGCGACCATCTGGTCGTAGACGAGATCAGGCGTCAGCCGCGCGAGGGTGAGGTCGCGCCTCCCCTGGCGGATGATCTCGTGCCCCGCGGCGAAGCTGATGAGGTGGGTGAAGCCTTCGATGGCGACCGTGTCGCCGTCGCGCACGAGCTCCGCAACGGCGTCGCGGAGACTCGTCAACTTGGAGCTCACCCGGCTCGGTGCTCGACCTCCGCCACCGCCTGCTCGAAGATCCCCACCGCGACGTCGACCTGCTCGGGGTCGACGGACAGCGCCGGGCACATTCGCACGGCATCGTCGCCGGCCTCCAGGACCAGGAGGCCGCGCTGGAAGCTCGCCTGCTCGACCGCTGCGGCGTGCTCGTGCGAGTCGAAGGCGATGCCGATCATGAGGCCCTTGCCGCGCACCTCGCGCACGACGCCGTAGCGACCCACCAGCCGCTCGCGCAGCCGGCCCATGAGCCGGTCGCCCATGCGGGCTGCGTTGTCGATGAGCCCGCTCTCCAGCAGCCGGATCGTCGCGAGTGCCGCCGCGCAGGCGAGGGGATTGCCCCCGTAGGTGGAACCGTGGGCGCCTTTCGTCCAATCGAACAGGTCCGCGCGTCCGACCATGGCCCCAAGGGGCAGGCCGGAAGCGATGCCCTTGGCCAGCACCACGATGTCCGGTTCGACGCCCCAGTGCTCGACCGCCCACATCCTGCCGGTCCGCCCGGCGCCGGTCTGGACCTCATCGGCCACGAGGAGGATCCCGTGGCGGTCGCAGATCTCGCGCAGCCCGGGCAGAAAGCCGTCATCCGGGACGACGTAGCCGCCCTCGCCAAGGATCGGCTCGACGAAGATGGCCGCGACCTCCTCGGGCACGACGACCCGCTTGAAGAGCTGTTCCGTGATGAAGTCGAGCCCCTCCTTCGTCCCGTAGGGGGCGTGGAAGACGCCCGGCAGCATCGGCCCGAAGCGGGCATGGTAGCGCGCCTTCGAGGCGGTCAGCGTCACCGCACCGTAGCTCCGTCCGTGGAATGCCCCGAAGAAGGCGATCACGTTGGGGCGCCCCGTGGCATGACGCGCCAGTTTGAGGGCGACCTCGATGGCCTCGGTCCCGGAGTTCGTCAGGAAGGCGCGGTTCGGCCCACGCGTCGGGGAGATGCGGCCCAGCTCGCGGCACACGTCGACGTAGATGGGCAGGTAGAAGTCCGAGGCCGAGAAATGCAAGAGCTTCTCGGCCTGGCGCTGGACGGCAGCGACCACCGCGGGATGGACGTGCCCCGTGGACGTGACGGCGATCCCCGCCGCGAAGTCCAGGAAGAGGTTGCCGTCGACGTCCTCGACGACGAGCCCGTCGCCCCGGGCGGGGACCATGGCGTAGGCGCGCGGCAGGCTGGGCGAGGTGTAACGCGCGTCGAGCGCGATCAGCGCGCGCGCCTTCGGTCCGGGGATCTCGGTCACGAGGTCGGGCACGGGGCGCCCGCCGCCGAGCCGGGCATCACCGGCTCCGCTTCCGGTGAGCCGATCAGCGAGTTGGGTCACACTTCCTCCTTTGGGGGTCGGACGCGAGCCGGCTGTCCCGAGTCTAGCGGAGCCGGTACGCCGCCACCGGTCGCTCGAAGCCCCTCAGCGTGAGCTCGTCCGCATCGGCCCCGAGCGAACGTTCGGCCAGCCAATCGCGCACCCGGCGGTGGGTCTCGTCGCTGAGCACGATCTCCCCGGTCGAGGCCGCACCTTGCAGGCGGGACGCCAGGTTGGTCGCCTCGCCCACCGCGCTGATGTTGGATCCTGGGGTCAGCTGGCCAACGATGGCCGGCCCCGTGGCCAGGCCGATCCCCACGGGCATGCCCGCGTAGGCGGCCTTATCCCGGATGGCCAGCGCGGCCTGCAGGGCATGAAAGGCATGGTCGAGGCGGGCGCCCGAGACGTTGAACACCGCCATTACCGCGTCGCCCGCGAACTTGTCGACGACGCCGTGGTGGCGTTCGACCTCCTTGGTCGCCCAGCGATGGAGCGTAGCGAGCCGGTCGACGGTGTCCTTCGGGGCGCGCTTGCCGGTCAGGGCGGTGTAGCCGCGCACGTCGAGGAACATCACGGTCGCGACGACCTCGGTGGGACGAGGACGGCCCGCCCGTGCGGCGCTCGGCGCCGGCTCAGCCGCTCCGCGGCCTGGTCGCTTAGCTCGCGTGGCTTCACCCGACGCCGCCGCCTGGGCCGGGCCTTCCGCAAGCCGGCGCGAACGCCCGCGGCTGCCCTTTGCGCCGATCTGCCTCGCGGTCCCAGCCGACACCGAACCCAGGCCAGCCAGGGCCTCGCCCGCGCGGCGCGCCTCGCCCACGTGCCCGTGCTCCCGCGCCTCGAGCAGGACCTGGCGGAACTCGCGCCCGGCGAGGTCGCGCCGGCCCGTGGCCTGCAGGGCCGTGGCGAGGACACGCCGCGTCCGCCACTCCTCGTCCCGGTACTCCACCCTGGCGAATCCCTCGGCCGCTCGCGTTAGCAGCCCTGCCGCCGCGTCGGCGCTGCCCGTGGCCAGCGTCCATCGTCCCTCGGCGCGAAGACGGTAGGGGTCGCTTGCGTCGACGCCCGACCCGGCCACGAGGTCCATCACCCATCGCGAGTCCTCGTGCCGGACGCCCGCCACGAGCACCTCCACGATGGCCTCTGCCAGACGCCCCTCCTCGACCACCCAGTTACTGCGTCTGTGGGCGAGCAGTTCGATGGCCGCATCGACCTCCGCGAGCGCTCCGTCGAGGTCGCCCGCATCGAACAGGACGCGCAGGCCGCATGCGGCCACGGGCACGGCATCCTGGCGCTCCTGTCGGCCGCTCGCCCCCGGCAGGGCGGCGCGCGCCTCCTCGTGGCGGTCGAGCATGCTCAAGGCGAGGGCATCGGTGCGACGGGCCCAGTCGGCGAAGGTGCTGAAGCCCAGGTCGGTAGCGGCTTGGATCGCCGTCGTCAGCAACGCATGCCCGGCCTCGGGCTGTCCCCTCAAGACCGCCGCGCACCCTTCGAGGTAAGGGATCCACGGGGCATCGGTGCCGGTGTCGCGGATCTGCAGCTCGCGGAACAGCGGCAGGCGCTCGAGCGCCTTGCGGAGCCCGTATCGAAAGATGCGCGTCTCGAGCTCGTTGAAGAACGCGTTGCCGGCGATCCCGGGATAGCCGGCCTGCGTCGCGTCCCGGCTGGCCTCTTCGAGTCGCGCGTACCCCTGCTCCAACGTATCGCCGTGGGTCTGCATCCCGCTTGCGATGAAGACCTCGGCCCAGATCCGCGCCGCGTCCGCTCCGGCCAGGGCGGCGATGTCTCGCGCCCGCGTGGCCAGCTCGACGGTCCTGTCGCCGTCCCACTCGAAGAGGCTGAGGCCGGCCAGGCGGATGTAAGCGGTGGCCAGGTCCGCGCTCGGGCCGAGCGACCCCAGCTCGTCGCGGGCCCGGTCGTATTCCGCGCGGGCTCGGTCGGGCCGTGACATCTCCCAGTAACAGCGGCCGAGGACCAGACGGAAATGGGCGGCGTCTGCCACGCGCCCATGTTGCTCGAGGACCGCGATCGCCCGCTCGAGCAGCGGCACCGGATGCTGGCTGTCCCCCGCCCAGTAGAGGGCCTGTCCCTGCAGCGCCATTATCTCGGCGCGGCGCGGCTCGTCAGGGACCATCGGGACGACGCGGTCGTAGAGGGCGACGGCCTCGCGGAAGCCCCGACGACGCTCCGCCTCGGCGGCGGCATCGAGGGCCACGGGGAGCGCATCCTCGCGCCGTCCCGCCTCGAGCAGGTGATAGGCGAGATCGACCGGCGGCGTGTCCGCCATGGCACGGAGTGCGTCGGCGGCCCGTCCGTGCAGGTCCATGCGCCTGGGGGTGATGAGGTCCTGGTAGATGGCTTCGCGCGTGAGCGCGTGGCGGAAGCGGTAGCGGTGGGTATCGGTCTCCTCCTCCATGAGCTGCTGCTGGACGAAGAGGCGCAGTCCCCCCTGGACGCGCTCCTCGCTCGGCCCGGCCAGAGCCGCGAGCGTCCGGTAGTCGAAGGAGCGGCCAAGCACTGCCGCCGACTGCAGGATGTCGGTCTCCTCCTCGCTGAGTCGCTCGAGGCGCAGGAGGACCGAATCGGTCACCGTGCGGGGGAGGCTCAGTTCCCGGAGCTCGCGTCGCTCCCAGCCGGTCTCGGTTCGGTAGATGTCGCCCCGATCCAGCGCGGCCTTGAGGAGCTCCTCGGCGACGAAGGGATTGCCCTCCGAGCGCTCGTACAGGAAGTCCCGGAACTCGTCGCTGACCTGGTCCGTGTCGAAGATCGCCGCGATCATCTGGGCGATGCCGTCGGGCGTCAGGTGCTCGAGCTCGACGAAGCGCGCCGTGCCCGTGCGGCGCCAGCCCTGAACGAGCGGGAGGAGGGGATGGCGCCGGTTGAGCTCGTCGCTGCGGTAGGTGGCGAGGACCATGATCCGCGTGGTCCGCAGTCGGCGCGTCATGTAGTCGAGCAGCTCGCGGGTCGAGGCGTCGGCCCAGTGGATGTCCTCCACGATGAGCAGCACGCCGTGCGCGTCGGCCGGGATGCGCAGCAGGGCGATGACCGCTTCGAAGAGCCGCAGTCGCCCCTGCGTCGGGTCGCCGCCCTCGCCATGCGAGGCCTCCGGGTCGACCTGGGGGAAGAGCTGCGCGAGTTCGCGACGGAACGGCCCGAGCCGTTCGCGCAGGGCATCCACGTCGGCGATCGCCAGGTAGTTGCCGATGGCCTCGAGGAGCGGCAGGTAGGGGAGTGCCAGTTCGGCTTCCGAGCAGCTGCCCTCCATGACGACGGTGCCCGCCCGGCGGGCGACCGCCTGGAGCTCTTCGGCCAGGCGGGTCTTGCCCATGCCCGCCTCGCCTGCCAGCACCACGACCTGGCCTTCGGCTCGGTTCGCCGCGAGAAGGGCATCTTCGAGCGCCTCGAGTTGGACCGCGCGCCCGACGAGCACCGGGCAGAGCGCGCGGTCGAGCACCTGGGCCATGGCCCGTAGCCTAGCGCCGGCTCGACTGGGGTGGTGGTGCGCCCGTCCGGGGCGACATCGCAGGTGACGTCAACATGTCGGTGCTGCGGGGCGATCCCGGCCGGCCTTTCGCGCCCGGATCGCCCGCCTGACCGCATCGACCGTGCAGATGGCGCGCGATCTCATCCGTTGGATCGTCCTGGAAGGCCGCGAGGGCCGCCCGGCAACGGGAGGTGTTGAAATCATTTGCGTTCACGCCGGCCACGCCCGGCCTCGCGCCAGGTGGCGGCGCCCCGCCGGCCACGCCCGGCATCCAGGTCCCCCGCGCCCGGAGGAGCCCTCAGTCGACGATGGTCTGGCTCTGCTCGCGCAGGAACTGCTGCGCGTAGTAGAGGCCGCCACCCGCCTTGCCCGTCGTGCCTGACCCCTTCCAGCCGCCGAAGGGCTGGATGCCCGGCCACGCCCCGGTGGTCGCCCCAGCGCGACGATTCACGTACACGACACCGGCCTCGATCTCGTCAAGGAACCGGGCGACCTCGGCGCGATCCTCGCTGTAGAAGCCCGCGGTCAGCCCGTAGACCGTGTCGTTCGCCAGGCGCAGGCCCTCGTCCAGCGAATCGATGTGGGCGAGGACCGTGAACGGCACGAAGAGCTCTTCCCGGAAGAGGCGGTGGTCGGTCGGCAACCCTTCGGCGACTGTCGGCTGGACGAAGAACCCGGCATCGAGGCCGTCGCCCGTGATGCGCTCGCCGCCGATGAGCACGGTGCCGCCGCGCCGAGCCTCGGACACGGCGCGCTCGTACTTCTCGATCGCGCGCCCGTGGATGACCGGCCCCAGCCAGGTCTCCCTCCGGAGCGGGTCGCCGACGACGACGCGGGACGTCTTGTCGAGCAGCAGTCCCACGAACTCGTCGTAGACGGCCCGCTCGATGTAGACGCGGCTGTTGGCCGAGCACTTCTGGCCGCCGAAACCGAAGGCCGAGCGCATGACCCCTTCGGCCGCCTCCTCCAGGTCGGCCTTCCGGCTCACGATGGACGGGTTCTTGCCGCCCATCTCGACGATCACGGGCTTGGGATAGAGCTTGGGAAACCCGCGGTAGATGGCGAAGCCGACCTCGTACGACCCCGTGAAGATGAGGCCGTCGAGGCCGGGGTTCTCCTGGAGCTCCTGGCCGACCGTCTCACCTGGCCCCGCGACGTAGTTGAAGACGCCGTCGGGCAGGCCCGCATCGCGCAGGATCTCGTACAGCTTGAGCCCGCAGAACGGGGCGTCGGAGCTGGGCTTGAAGACCACCGTGTTGCCGGCGACGAGGGCCCCCGACGCAGGCCCGCCGGACAGGGCGAGCGGGAAGTTAAAGGGGCTGATGACCGCCCACACGCCGTACGGCTTGAGGACCGACCGCGTGTGCACGCTCGAGTCGCCGAGGTTCCCCATGGGCCGATCGAAACCGTCGTTCAGCTCCATCTGGTCGCAGTAGTAGCGGATGAGGTCGGCTGTCTCCTCCACGTCGCCGAGGGCCTCGAGGCGGTTCTTGCCGACCTCCACGACCATCAGCGCCGCGAGTTCCATCTGGCGCTCGCTGATGAGGTCGGCCGCGCGGCGGAGCACCGTGACGCGCTCCTGCCACGGCCGGTGCCCCCAGTCCACGAATGCTTCGCGGGCGGCGGCGATGGCGTCCTGCGCGTCGCGGCGCGTTCCCCGGGCGAACGTCCCGAGGAGCGAGCCATCGACGGGACTGCGGTCTTCGAACGTGCCATCCCCGTCACGCGGCCGGCCGGCGACGTGGTTGCGGTGCTCGCCGCCGAGCCAGGCGCGCGCGCGGGCGATCCCCTGCTCGAATGCGGCGTGCAGCTCCTCGT
>Ga0209619_10002867_pt1 | contig 12474 bp, 9 predicted proteins | sample Rifsed16ft3_FD_184011 | JGI IMG/M metagenome (GOLD analysis project Ga0209619, IMG submission 184011) | Soil microbial communities from Rifle, Colorado, USA - sediment 16ft 3 (version 2) | ecosystem: Environmental > Terrestrial > Deep subsurface > Rock core/Sediment | place: Rifle, Colorado... | reverse complement strand
CGAGACGATGGTTCGCCGGGGACGACTGGTATCCCGTGCCGACGATATCTGACCTACCTTCAGGCCAGCCCGGGTCAGGATCAATTCCCCCTCCAGTTGCAGTTTGCCATTAAGGTCCGGCATCACCATCTCGATGGGCGGCGGTCCCAGCGAGACCAGAAGGTTGACGCGAGGGTCGGTCGCATCGGGAGCTTGCGCCGGCGGTTGCTGGCGCATGACCTGGTCCGGCTGGCTGCCGGGCAGATGAACTTGCGCCACGCTGCCCAGGTGCAGGCCGCTCTGGAGAAGAATAATGCGGGCAGCGCGCAGGCTTTGGCCCTCAACCCCGGGGATCGTAAATTTCCTGGGACCCAGACTGATCGAAACGTGGATGGCGCGGTTGGCTTTGATCTGGGTGCCCGGCGGCGGGAGCTGCCGGATGATCTGGTCAACCGGCTGGTCGCTGTAGGCGCGGTCGGCAATTTGCACGGGAACGCCGAGCGTTCGCAACTTGCTCCGCGCCTGCGCCACCGTCAGGCCAACCATGTTGGGAACTTCCACTTGCTTCCCGCGAATGGCAAAGCGGATCGCCGTCACGGCACTCAGGAAACCGGCCGCCACCAGAAGAAAAGCCAAAAAGAAAATCTGCAGGACCTGGGCCAAGCGTTGCCGTACGGTCATGGGTGATTGCCTTGCGTTGTCGCCGCCTCGAATTCCAGATTGTAGCGCAGTCCGCCAGACTTTGCCCTCTGGAGATCACCAAGGCTCCCGACAACTCGGGGTCGCTTGCCTTCCGTGGCGGCGAGCTTGAGCCCGGCCTTTCTTACTTTGGAAACCCCCATCCATTCGCTTGCTCGAAGATGGCCGCAAAAAAACCATCGGTGTGGTGTTCGGGCGGGAAGGTGCGGAAATACCCGGCGGCATCGAAAAGCTTTTCCGCCAATTCCGGTTTCCTCAGGTGGGGAAGCAGCGCCTCGCTGCCCTCCGCCGCGGCGAGACGATGAAAATCGACTTGCCCGGACAACACCTTTTCCACGACTTCCTCGTTTTCCTCCCGCTCGAGCGAGCAAGTCGCGTACACCAGGCGCCCCGCCGGGGCAAGCGAAGCCAGAGCGTTGCGCAGGAGGGCGACCTGACGGCGATGGAAATCGCCCAGGTCTTCGGGTTTGAGCCGCCAGCGGATTTCGGGATGGCGAGCGAGCGTGCCCGTGCCCGAGCAAGGCACGTCCACCAGGATGCGGTCAAATTTCACCCCGAACGGCAGTGGCCGGCTGCCATCCAGCGCCACCAGCGGCACGGTGTTCACGCCGACGTTGAGGAGCAGCGTGCGCGTCCGCCGAAGACGATGCAGGCGACGGTCGGCGCCAAAGAGGGTCCGCGGGTTCCCGCGTAGATCGAGCAGCGCGGCGAGCTGCGCGGTTTTGCCGCCGGGCGCGCAGCAAAGATCGAGCACACGATTGCCTGGCCGCGGCGCGAGCCCCGATCCTGTCGGGGCGAGCAACAGGGCAATCATCTGTGAGGCTTCATCCTGAATGGCCAGCCAACCGCGCTGCCAGGCCTCGCTGCGCTGGATATTCCCGCTGCGAATGGTAATCGCATCCTTAAGCCATCGGCTTTCTTCCCACTCGATCTTGTCCCCGGCAAGCAGCGCGAGAATTTCTTTCGGCGAAGCCCGCGCGGTCACCAGGCGACAGCTCAGCCGGGCATGCTGGTTGTTCGAGGCAAGCAGGCTTTCCGTGCGGTTGCTGCCAAACGCAGCCAGCCAGCGCTCGACCAACCATCCGGGATGAGAGTGGAGAATGGCCAGCCGTTCGGCGGCTGAAAGTTCCTGCGGAAGAAATCCTTCAAGGGCTCCTCTGCCCAAGGCCGATGCGCCCGGGGCGCGCCGCCCGGCTTTCCGAAGCACAGCGTTCACCAGACCTGCCGCGGAACGTTTGCGCGCGAACTTCACCAGCTCCACCGACTGGTCAACGGCGGCTGCTTTTGGGATGCGCTCGAGAAAGCGCATTTGATAGAGACCGAGCCGCAAAGCGAGCCGCACCTCCCAGTCCAGCCTGGCCAGCGATTTGGCAGCAATCTTTTCGAGCAAGAAGTCGAGCTGGCCCTGCCAGCGGAGCACGCCGAATACCAACTCGTGTGCGAGCCTGCGATCTTCTTCCTTCAGGTTTGCCGTCAGGGGCGAGTGCAGCAGCTCAGTGGCGTAGCTGGCCGTGCGCTCGACCCGGGCCAAAATTTGAAACGCGATTTGGCGAGAAGCAGTGAGGGGCACCTGTTCCCCATCGTTGCCAGTCAGCAAAATTTGTCGCCGGTCAGGAGCTTCATCCCATTCATGAAATCAAGCGCCGAGATGCGCTTCCGATTTTCCAGTTGAAGCTCGTCCACCCGCAGAGGAGTCTGGCCGCCACAGGTGACCATAAGCCGACCGGATTCCACAAAAATGGTTCCCGGCGGATGCGCTCGAAGCGGGCCGGCTTCCGACCAGCTTCGCCAAAGGTGGCACAACTGACCGCGAAAAGAAGTGAAGGCCCCCGGCCAGGGCGCAAAGCCGCGAATCCGGTTGTGAATTTGTTCCGCCTTGAGATTCCAGTCGATCCGCCCCTCGTCTTTCTTGATACGGGGCGCGTAGGTAGCGAGCGCGTTTTCCTGCGGTCTCTCGATGATCGTCCCGGCTTCAAGCCCGCGCAACGTCCGAACCATCAGGTCGGCGCCGAGCGCGCTGAGGCGGCCGGCGAGCGTCCCGGCGGTATCGCCAGGAGCAATTTCCACTTCCTGCTGCAAGAGGATGGGGCCGGTGTCCATCCCCGGATCAATTCTCATGGTGGTTACGCCGGTCGCGCTCTCGCCGTTCACAATCGCCCATTGGACAGGCGCCGCTCCCCGGTATTTGGGCAGGAGGGATGCATGCAGGTTGATCCAACCATATTTCGGGATGGCGAGCAGGTCCGCCGGGATGATCTGTCCGTAGGCGATAATCGCGACGGCGTCCGGCCGGGCTCGCTCGAAAAATTGCCGCGCTGATTCGCTGCGCATTTTTTCCGGCTGATAAACATGAAGGCCGTGCTCGAGCGCGACTTCCTTTACCGGCGCGGCAGAAACTTTCTGCCCGCGCCCGCGCGCCCGGTCAGGCTGCGTAACCACCGCCTGGACGGGAAACTTTTCCACCAGCAGCTTGCGCAGCGTGGGAACGGCGAACTCGGGCGTGCCGCAGAAAACCAGGTTCATGATAGCGGTTCCTTCGTCAGTCCGTCCTGCGACGGGGGACTGGCGGGAGTGAAATCCGGAAGAAATCAGGGCAGGTTCCCTACTGGTTCCGACACTTGAAACTTGAAATTCATCACCGGACACTCGGCGAGTTTCGAATTTCGCTTTTCGATTTTCGCATTAATCTTAATCTTGAGGCCTACCACTCGCCCGCCTTGACCTTCTTCTTGATTTTGCGCTTGATCATATCGCGCTTGAGGAAGCTCAAGTGGTGGATGAAGAGCCGGCCGTCGAGGTGGTCCAGCTCGTGGCAGAAGGCGCGGGCCAGCATATCTTCGCCTTTCATCTCGTACCACATCCCGTGGACATCCCGGGCGCGCACGGTGACAAATTTCGGCCGCCGCACGTGAGCGCGAAAGCCCGGCAGGCTCAGGCAACCCTCCTCCTGGGAAACTTCGCCCTCGACGTGCAGGATCTCCGGATTGGCGAGCACGAGCCTTGCTTCGGGGCGCTCGCCCGAGGTGACATCAATCACGAGCAACCGCCGGTTCACGCCGATTTGGGGCGCTGCCAACCCGACCCCCTGAGCGGCGTACATGGTCTCAAACATGTCGTCCACAAGCTTCTTGAGCGATTCATCAAACGTGGCGACGGGCTCGGCGGGTTTTTCCAGCACCGCGTCGCCGTACTTCACGATGTCGTAAATCATCTGGATTAGTGCCGTTCCAACTTAGTGAGCCGATGCATTATACCCACGCGCTGCAAGCTCCAAGGATGCATGTGGCTCAGGTGCCACGCACCCACAAGTTGGTACGAGCAGGAAATAGCCCGAAAGAGTTGGAACGGCATTAGAACTCCCGCAGTTGCTGCTGATAGCCTTCAAAATTCCGGCGCACCTCGGCCAGCGTGTCGCCGCCAAATTTTTCGAGGAAGGCGCGCGCCAGCGCCAGCCCAACCATCGCCTCGCCGGCGCAGCCGGCTGCCGGAACCACGCAGACATCGGAGCGTTCATAAGCTGCGCGGACCACCTCCTTGGTGACCAGATCCACCGATTGCAGCGGCCGGCGCAGCGTGGAAATCGGCTTGAGGTAGCCGCGAACCACCACATCTTCGCCGTTGGTGATCCCGGCCTCGAGCCCGCCGGCATGATTGGCCACGCGAGTGAAGCGGCGCTGTTCGGCGTCATAGCCGATGGCGTCATGCACTTCCGAGCCAGGCATCTGGGCCGCCCAGACACCCGCTCCGATTTCCACGGCTTTTACCGCCTGAATCGACATCACCGCCTGGGCCAGTTGGCCGTCCAGCTTTTCATCCCAGTTGGCGTGCGAGCCCAGCCCCGGCGGAACGTGATGGGCGACCACTTCAAAGATGCCGCCCACCGAATCACCCTCCTTGAGAGCCCGGTCCACTTCCGCCTTCATGGCTTGCTCGACGCGGGAGTCCACGCAGCGCAGCGGCGAATCGAGATTTTCGTTCGCGGCAACAATTTCCTCCCAGCTTGCTGCGCGCTCGAGCCGGACGCCGCCGACCGCTAGCGTGTGGCTCCACACCTCGATGCCGAACTCGCGCAAGAGCAGCCGGGCCATGGCCCCGGCGGCCACCCGCGCCGCTGTCTCCCGGGCGCTCGCTCGTTCGAGCAAGAAGCGGGCGTCGTGCAGGTCGTATTTGAGACAGCCGGCGAGATCCACGTGGCCCGGGCGGGGTTGCGTCAGCGGGCGTGCCCGGTCGGCTGGCGGCTCCTGCGTCACCGACATGGTCTCCTGCCAGTTTGCCCAATCGCGGTTTTCGATCTGGAGCACGATGGGAGCGCCGATGGTTTTTCCGTGGCGGATGCCGGAAAGCGCCTGCACATGATCCTTCTCGATCTTCTGGCGCCCGCCACGACCGTAGCCCAACTGCCGGCGGTGAAGCTGGGCGTTCAAAAAATAAAAATCCACCGCGAGGCCCAGCGGCAAGCCAGAAATCAGCGCGATAAGGCATTGTCCGTGTGATTCTCCGGCGGTTTGAAAGCGAAGCATCTTGACTCGAGCGGCCTGCCGCGGCGGGCGCGTTTCATCAGCCTCGCATAGTCGCCGCGGCGACCAAACAGCGGCCTGTATGCGCCACCCGGCGCAGAAACTGGCATTGTACCCAAGGCATCGAGGAGCGTCAAAACAATGCCTAGGCAACTCCCTTGACGCTTGGGTAAGGGGAAGCTAGATTGGTCGCCGGAGCGACCCATGGGGGCTTTGAGCGTCCTTTCCGAGATTCTCAAGCGCAGGGTTTTGGCTGTCCAGAATTACACCCTCCTCTCGGCCCGGTCAGTCAGGAACCTCGCCGGGCATCCTCGCTATCTCTACGACACCATGGCGCAGATGGACATCATCGGCGTGGGTTCGCTCCCGATTGTCATCCTCACCGGATTTTTCATCGGCGCGGTGCTGGTCTTGCAGACGGCGGCGCAGTTCATGGCGTTCGGGGAAGCCGCGCTGACCGGCGACATCGTGGCCCTTTCCCTTGTGCGCGAGATCGGGCCGGTGATCACCGCGCTGCTGGTGGCCGGGCGAAACGCCTCGGGCATTGCCTCCGAGCTTGGCTCGATGGTGGTCACCGAGCAAGTGGATGCGATGCGGGCGATGGGCACTGACCCCACGCGCAAGCTGGTGACACCGCGGGTGGTGGCCACCACCTCCATGCTGCCCCTGTTGACGATTGTGGCCGATTTCGTCGGCCTGGTGGGCGGCTTCATCGTGGCTTTTTTCGAGATTCACCTGAGTCCGGTTCAGTTCTGGACGCGGGCAGTCGGCGCGCTCGAATTCAAGGATCTGGTCCAGGGCCTGGCCAAGCCGTTTCTGTTTGGCTTCATTGTCTCCTCCGTCGGCTGCTATTATGGCTTGACGACTCGGGGCGGCACACAGGGCGTCGGCCGCTCGACCACCGAGGCCGTCGTCACCTCCTCGGTGCTCGTCCTCGTGTCAGACTTTTTCGTAACCAAGTTTCTGCTATGGGCGCTGGAAATGTAAGCGGCCGGGGCGCCGCCGCCGGCTACGCGATTTGCTTCGAAAACGTCTCCCTTGCGTTTGAGGGGAAGCCGGTGCTGCGCGAGATCACCTTCGCGGTGCCGGAGGGGGAAACGCTGGTCTTGCTCGGCGAAAGCGGCGCCGGCAAGACGGTGCTACTCAAACTCGCTCTGGGTTTGCTGCGGCCTGACGCGGGCCGCATCTCGATCCTCGGGCGGGAAATCACCGGCCTGGCGGAAGAGGAGCTGTTCGAGATCCGGAAAAAGATTGGCATGGTGTTTCAGGAAGGAGCGCTGTTCGATTCGCTTTCGGTGGCGGAGAACGTTGCCTATCGCTTGCAAGAAGAGGGCGTGCCGGCCGAGGAGCTCGTGGCGCGCGTGCGCCAGGCACTCTGCTTTGTCGAGATGGAAGGGGCGATGGTCAAGCTGCCGGCCGAGCTTTCCGGCGGGATGCGCCGGCGAGTGGCGATTGCCCGGGCGCTGATCAGCAAGCCGCCCATCCTTTTTTACGACTCACCGACCGCCGGGCTCGATCCCGTCACTTCCGAAACGATCTTGTCGCTGGTGCTGCGGCTGCGCGACCTGGAGGGCGCAACCTCCGTCCTGGTGACCCAGCGCCTCCAGGACGGCTTTGCGGTGGCGAACTATTACTTCGACCGGGAGGCAAACCGGCTGCGTCGGGCTACCGGCCCGACGAACGGCGCCGGCGGTCGTCATGATACGCGCACCATCTTCATGATGCTGCGCGACGGAGAGATTTTCTTTGAAGGCGCGCCGGAGGAGATGGCCCGCAGGGGCGATCCCTACCTCGAACAGTTCTTGCGCTGAGGACCTGCCCTGTACCATTCCGGTACAGGGCCTGCCCGGCCAACGGCGGGGCAGGAACGAGTCGCGTGGAAAGGGAGGCATGTCATGGCAAAGCGAGGCGAACTTTCTTGGACCCAGCTCCGTGTGGGATTGCTGGTGATTGTGGCGCTGATGATCTTCATGGTGGCGATCTTCTACATCACTGGCCGGGGCAAGTTGCTCGCCGGTAAATACACGCTCGTCACCTACCTGCCCGAGGCGCAAGGGCTCAAAGAGGGCGCGCCGGTGCGCCTGGCCGGCGTCGAGGTGGGCAACGTCGATCGGGTGCAACTCTCGCCCTATCGCGGCGACACGGCTCGCAGCGTGGCCATCACCATGCGCATCCTGAAGAGCTATCAGCCGGATATTCGCGCCGATTCCAAGGCCTCCCTGATCACGGAAGGATTGCTCGGCGAGCGGATGGTGGACATTACCCGCGGCTCTCAGGGGCCGCCGCTGGCCGACGGCGGGACGGTTCAGGGGAAGGAAGAGGCGGCGATTAAGTTGATCATCGAGCGCACCAATGAGGTTGTTTCCAACCTGAGCGTCATGACCGATCAGATCCGCGACATCGTCAGTCGCGTCCAGGCCGGCCAGGGGACGCTCGGCAAGCTCGTTCGAGATGAAACGCTCTACCACCGCGTCAATGCCGCTGTGGATGACGTGCACAAGCTGACGCAGCGAGCTGCCGCCGGCGAGGGCACGTTTGGGAAATTGATGGTCAGCGATGAGTTGTACGACCGCGCCAACGCGACGATGAAGCGGTTCGAGACCATGGTAGCCGACGTCGAGGCCGGCAAAGGAACCGTGGGCAAATTGCTCCGCGATGAGGCCATGGCCGCCCAGACCACGCAGATGGTCGAGCGCATCAACTCGGCCTTCGGCGACATCGAGGCCGGCAAAGGTACGCTCGGAAAACTGGCCAAAGATCCGGCGCTCTATGACGAAGCCAAGTCCACTTTTTCGAACCTCAACAACGTGACCCGCAAGCTCGACAAGGGCCAGGGCACTTTCGAAAAATTGATGGACGACCCAAAGCTCTATGACAATGCCAACGGGCTGGCGGAAGACCTCCGCGGCTTTGTCGCTGACTTTCGCGCCAACCCGAAGAAGTACATGCGGTTCAAGTTCGGAGTGTTGGTGTTCTGAGCCGGGAGGTCATGATGCGATTCCTTCTTTTGGCAGCGCTCTTGACTCTTGGGATTGCCTCGCTGGCGGAGCAGCGGCCAGCCGATCTGGTGTTGCGTGGCGGGCCCGTGATCACGCTCGAAGACAAGCAGCCGGAAGCGCGGGCAGTGGCAGTGACCGGGGGAAGGATCGTTTACGTTGGCGACGAGAAGGGGCTGCGAGGGTACATCAGTCCGGGCACGCGGGTGGTGGAGCTCAACGGTCGCGCCGTGACGCCCGGCCTTCAGGACGCCCACGCGCATATGTTGGGCCTCGGCCAGTCACTGGAACGTTTGGACTTGCGCGGGCGCAACCTGGAGCAGATTCGCGCTCTGGTGGCGGCTGCCGCCAGGCAACGCAAGCCGGGCGAGTGGATTTTCGGCCAGGCTTGGGACCAGACCGATTTTCCCAACAGGCAGTTCCCCACGCACGCCATTCTGGATGAGGTCGCGGCCGATCATCCCGTTCTCCTGTCGCGCGTGGATGGCCACGCCATCTGGGTCAACCGCAAAGCGATGGAAATGGCCGGCGTGACCCGCCAGAGCAAAGAACCACCCGGCGGAAAGATTCTCCGCGACGACCGGGGCGACCCAACCGGCATCTTTCTCGATAACGCCAACGACCTGATCGAAGCGAAAATTCCGCCGAGCAGCCCGGAGGTTCTCCAGCGACAACTGCTGGCCGCCATGAAGGAGTGCAATCGCTACGGCCTGGTGCGGGTCCACGACGCTGGCGTCAGCAAGAGCGGGCTTGAGGCTTACAAGGCGCTGCTCGGGCAAGACAAGATGACTGTGCGCATCTACGCCATGATCGGCGCCTACGATGGCGCAACGGATCTGGCGAATCCCGATTCCACGCTGAACCATTACTTGGCGCGCGGGCCGGAAGTGGATTTGGGCGAGGGGATGCTGACGGTGCGCAGCATCAAGATGATGGCCGACGGCGCGATGGGCTCCCGCGGCGCGGCTCTGCTCGCGCCCTACCGCGACGATCCCGGCAACTCCGGCCTGATGCGCGAAAGCGAAGAGTCCATCTATCGCGTCACGAAGGCCGCTCTCGAGAAAGGTTTTCAGGTGAATGTGCACGCCATCGGCGACCTCGCCAACCGTGTTACGCTCAATGCGTTTGAACGCGCCCGCAAAGAGGTTCCGGCGGCGCGAGACCCGCGGCTGCGGGACGAGCACGCGCAACTGGTGGCCCCGGAGGATATTCCCCGCTTTGGCAAGCTTGGCGTCATCGCTTCCATCGAGCCTACGCACGCGACTTCCGACATGAAGTGGGCCGAAGCGCGCGTCGGCCCCCAGCGCGTCAAGGGTGCCTACGCCTGGCGATCTATTCTGAACGGCGGCGCGCGGCTTGCTTGCGGCTCGGATTTTCCGGTTGAACTCGTCAATCCGGTTCTTGGGTTGTACGCCGCCGTGAGCCGCCAGGACGTGGATGGCAACCCGCCCGGGGGCTGGCTGCCGCAGGAACGGCTCACCGCGCTTGAGGCGCTTCGATGCTTCACCACGGATGCGGCCTACGCTGCCTTTGAGGAAAAAGAGGAAGGCAGCATCGCCGTCGGCAAACGCGCCGATCTAGTCGTGTGGAACCACAGCCCCATACAAACGGCGCCCAGGGACGTTCTGAGCGCGGCGGTCGAGATGACCATAGTGGGTGGCAAGGTTGTGTACGAGGCGGGCGCCAAGGCGCAGCAGTAGTGACGTGCGCGGACAACCAGCTAGGTGCCTAAGTTTTGAAAGTTCCAGTACCTTCAAGGGTCAGCTGGGGACAGGGTAAGTTCGGTTATGGGAAACTGTATTTTTCTACAATAAACGGTACCAGAAGTAGCTAGCCTCCTCACCAACTTCGGCGTGTTCTTGTAACCTCTTGAAAACATGAACCGCCCATGTTGTATCCCTCGACTCCTCGTTTGGAAGGTAAACTGCTTCGCAGAAAGCCAGTAGTTGGGTGTCCAATAGCGTTGCCTACCTGCTTCCGCGTGGAGGGGGCGGTGGGGGGAGGGCATACGCGTAAGGCAGCCCTGTTTCCTGGAATGACATTTTGGTACGGAGGCGTAGTATGAACAGCCAGAACATTTGGAGGGCATGGGTGTGTCCGCTCTCCTTCGCTTTGTTGCTTTACTTCGTCGTGCTTCCGCCAGCCGCAGCTCAATATTCAGAGACCACAGGGGTGATCCAAGGCACGGTAAAGGACCCAACGGCCGCTGTGGTTCCCGGGGCCAGCGTGGAACTTAGCAGCATCGCCCTGATCACAGCCAAGAAAATTGAAACTGACAGCTCAGGCTACTTCCGGTTTGTAAATCTGCCTCCTGGGAATTATTCCCTTCTGGTGACCGCACAGGGCTTCAGCCAGCAAAACCGGACAGAAATCAAGCTTGAGGTCGGCAAGGTCCTCACCATTGATGTCACCCTCGAAGTCGGCGCGGTGACGCAGACCGTTGTCGTGGAGTCGGCCCCGCTGCAGATTGACACTACCTCGAACAAGGCGGCGGTGAACTTCACATCCGAGCAAATCACAAATATGCCCAAGGGCCGTTCGGCCTTCTTGATGCTTGGTTTAGCCCCGGGGGCGCGGTTTGAACCCTTGCAGGGGAGCGTCCGCGGGGACGCACGAGGCGTGGACGCCGGGTTTCAAATCGATGGCGCCAGTGACGGCGAAAACGTCTATGCGCTGGAGGGGATGGACACCACCAACATCCGCACCGGAGGCATTGGAGTCAATCCTCCCTCAGACTTCGTGCAAGAAGTGCAGGTCAAGAGCAGCGGCATGGAAGCGGAGTACGGCGGCGCGCTCGGTGGTGTGGTCAACATAGTGGAAAAACGGGGCGGGAGCACCTGGCATGGCGCCGGGCTCCTGTACTACCGTTCGGATGTTCTCCAGGCGAGCGAGCGGGTCACGCTTCGCCTGAATCCGACATACCCGCTGCAAACTGGCATCCGACTTTCGGAGCCGGCCGAGAATTACCAACCCAAGGAAGACCGTTGGAAGCTGCTTGAGCCTGGCTTTGAGGCCGGAGGGTTCGTCCTGAGGGATAGGTTATGGTTTTACGGTAGCTACATCCCGTCCATGTTTCGGCAAACCCGGACGGTCTTTGTCAACTTCGTCCCCGCAGCTCCGCAGTCTCCCTTCACTGGCCCGCGCGACTTCCCAACAACGGACACGACTCATTACGCGTTAGGCCGGTTGGACTGGCAGGCCGCACGAAAGGTCCGTGCCAGCTTCGGTTGGCATTACGCTTATCGGCGCGCAACCGGCCAGTCGGTTCCCCGGACTGATAGCCCATTCTTCGATCCCAACGCACCGGACCTGGACCCCTCTCTCTCAGGCACTCAACGCAACCAGTTCAACCCGGACAGCACACGCGATCCGGGGACCTTCCGTGCGGACACTGGGTTTGTTGCACCCAATTCGACTTACACGGTGAACGCGGACTGGACCATTAGCCCCAAGTTTGTCGTGACGGGGCGATATGGCTATTGGTTCACGAACCGAGGAGATCGCGGAAGACCGGTGGGCGTCCGCCGCGAATACATACTGGCGACGGCGGGCGTGACGGGCCTGGACGGGTCGGCAATCCCGGCTGGCGTCCAGGGGCCGGCCGACTTCTCCAACATCCCGAGCAACAGCCAGACCATTTTCGACGTGCTGACCCGCCACGGCCTCAATGTGGACGCGTCGTACGTGTTCCGGGCTGGCGGCACCCACACGTTCAAGGGCGGCTACGCGTTCAACAGACTGGCGAACGACGTGCAGAATGCGTTCAACACCGCGTGGGTGCGAATTTACTGGGGTCAGGACCGAACGTCCAGCGTGATTACTGGAGCGGGACAGGCGTTTTGCGCCCCCACTGGCGCCAATCGGACGCGCAACAGGACCCTCTACGGCATGGACGTCTGCCAAGGCATCTACGGGGCTTACCTGGTTGGAGTTAGCACTGAGACGACAGGCAAGGTTTCTAGCTTCAACAACTCTCTCTATGTTCAAGATACCTGGCAGGTGGGCAGAGGCATTACCTTGAACCTCGGTGTCCGGTTTGACAAGGAGTATCTGCCCTCCTTCAAGCCGTACCCGAACGACCCTCTTGCCTCCCGGCCTATTGACTTCGGCTTCGGGAGTAAGGTAGGTCCCCGGCTCGGAGGGGCTTGGGACGTTTTCCGGAACGGCAAAATGAAGGTGTACGGCAGCTGGGGTTTCTTCTACGACATCATGAAGTACGAGATGCCGCGGGGCGCGTTTGGCGGCGAGTACGGCGCCTTCGATTGGTGGGAGCTGAGGCAGCG
>Ga0209619_10002865_pt1 | contig 12482 bp, 8 predicted proteins | sample Rifsed16ft3_FD_184011 | JGI IMG/M metagenome (GOLD analysis project Ga0209619, IMG submission 184011) | Soil microbial communities from Rifle, Colorado, USA - sediment 16ft 3 (version 2) | ecosystem: Environmental > Terrestrial > Deep subsurface > Rock core/Sediment | place: Rifle, Colorado... | reverse complement strand
GAGAAGCCTTTGAGTTTAATGATTTGAAATCAACAGCGGGTCTGGATTCCTTGTCCAGCGCGCCTTGCTTCCTATCCTCCAATGCGTCGGGCGGCAGAGGTTGCATCACAAAATCGCCAGGCAGTTTCTGTGTCTTGGTCTTGGATCCAAGCAAGGCGTGCTTGAAATCTTCAGCGGTCTGATAGCGGTCGGCGGGATCAACACTCATTGCCTTTTCAATCGTCGCGGCAAACCGTCGCGTAACCTTGCCATTGCGTTTGCGCAATGGGGTCAGTTGTGTATTATCCATTGCGCGGGCAAGGCCATCTTCAGGGATGATGCCGCTTAGCGCTGCGTAGAGTGTGGCGCCCAAAGAGTAAATATCTGTACGCGGATCGGTGCGTGCAGTGCCGTATTGCTCGGGCGGAGAATAACCGGGCGTCATCGCACGCGCGCCGGTCGTGGTTGCCTGACTTCCATGCAATACCTTGGCAAGACCAAAATCCACCAAAAATATATGGCCGTCCGGCGTGATCTTGACATTCCCGGGCTTGAGATCACGATGCAAGATCGCGGGTTTGCGGGTGTGGAGATAGGTGAGCGCGTCGCAGATCGCCGCGCCGATCAAAATCGCTTCATCTTCCGTGATGTTGCCTAGGCGCTCCATGCGCTGGCGCAAATCCTCCCCCTCAATGTAATCCATAACAAGATATTGCCCCTCATCGCCAATCACAAAATGATCGGTGACGCGCGGCAGATTGGGATGGCGCAGGTTGGCAAGGATGACCGCCTCAAGGCGAAACTGGCGCGCGTATTCATCCGTTGTAAACAAATTCTCTTTAACGGCAACGTCCACGCCCAGATTCTCATCCACCGCGTGATATACCGACCCCATCCCGCCCTGACCGAGAATCTCAACGATGCGATACCGCTTGTGTAATAACGCGCCACGTTCGAGGGTCATTTGCTAAGAGAAACTCCCAGGGTTATTAAGCCCAAGATTTGGGGATTATAACAGAGCGGCATACTACCTGTTGGGTCTCCCTGCCAATTTGAAATGAAAAAACAACCAAGGTGCACCGGCTATCACCCAGAAAACAACCAGCGAGTAACGGAAATAACGCAGAATATATGAGATCGATGATTCGTCGCGCGGAAAGATTTGACCAAGCCCAAACAACAGAATGAGTATCCCGATCAAGCCGACCCCGTAACGGAGCGCCCGCTTCTCCATCGGACCGGAGGCCTGATAGCCGCCACGAGAAGCGATCCACGCCGCCCCGGCCGCGAGGCCGAAGAGCGATCCGGATGCTGTGAGGATTCGCTCGATCGAAACGGGATCAGGTAAAGGCCCCGCCCGAAGCGCATTATCCTTCCACTCTTCAGGAAAGCTGTATCCATCCAGACGCGCAGCGCTCCACACGCCAATTGCAAGAAAAACCATGGATACAACGAAACCAATCAGCACCTGCTGACCCAGCGTTCTGCCTTTGAGCCACACAACAGCAGAATCCCATAACCCCGTGACCACCCACAGTATCAGGCCGCCAATCAACCAGCCTGCGATAACATCATGTACGAAGTGCACACCGAGGTAAAGACGGGAGAAGCCAACGAGAAATGCGAGGGTAAAAGCAACAATCCATGCCCGGCGTTTATGGACGCCAGAGGCCATAATGCCCCATAATCCTATGCTATTTTGTGCGTGACCTGAAGGGATGCCAAACGTACTTTCGGCTGCAAAAGCCTTGACCTGCGCGCTGACCCAATAAGGGCGCGGGCCGGCAAATAGCAATTTGAAGATCAGTTGCAGGTTATTACTGAGCGCAAGAATGACAGCAATCCGGAGGCCCAATCCCGCATCCACACTCCAATAAATGAGTGGCAATACCAGGAAGAAAAATTCCTGTGAGCCGAGGAAGGTAAAAAATCTCATCGGCGCTTCCAGCCAGCCACCCAGTGACTGAATGGCAACGATCCAGTTAACACCAGTATGAACAAGGAACTCCATGCAAGCCTCCTTTTTGATCCAGGGTGTCAGGTGAATTGGGTAACCAATTAAAAAACCCTTCCTCAGCATTTGACGATATGCTCTCTTAATTGTACACTCAGGAGATGGAAAAGTCACCTGCTCCAGGCCACTGGTGGGACTGGCCGGCTGTCGCCTTGCTGTTTGTCCTGTTACAGACTGTTGCAGCGCGCCTGGTGGCAACCTCCTGGACGCCCTTCCTGTTTCTCACTCAGACCTGTGCCTATATTGGATTTGTGGTTGGCACAGCGCTGGGATACAGCCAGTTCCATCGCCGGACTGTTCGCTGGCTCACGTTTTTCTATATGCTGATCATGCTCCCATTGCAGTGGACACTGGTGATTGACCAGCAGGTCTCCCTCGAGGAACAGCTTGCCAGCGTTGCAGGGCGTTTGTACTTTTCCACCTCTGATCTCTTTGCGGGCCGCCCTGTGGAAGATCCGTTCTTCTTTGTGGCGATCATGACAATTGCCTTCTGGATCATAAGTTCCTCGGCAGGATTCCAGCTCACCCGCCACCAACATTATCTTGCCGCGGTCCTGCCCTCCGCAATCGGTTTGCTTATCATTCAGAGTTATGATAATTCCGTTCAGGGGCGCTTATGGATACTGGCTTTCTTCGCGTTCATTGCACTGCTTCTGCTGGGACGCCTGCACTTTCTGCAAAACCAGAAGTCATGGCGGGAACGACGCGTTTTTCTCTCCCCGGACAACAGCCTTGACCTGACCACTACAATGGCAATCGCAGCAGGATTGATCATCGTTGTTGCCTGGACTGTTCCGGCTTCCCTCTCCAGTCTTGATTCCGCGGTAAAGTCATGGAATCGATTCACCAGACCGTGGAGGGATTTTACCCAAAAAATGGAAAACGCCGTCGAGGCGCTGGAATCACCAAGTGGGGGAAAACGAGGCGAATTCTTCGGTCCCGAACTCGCGCTGGGCGTCGGCTTCCCTCTCTCAGATTCGGTCATGTTTACAGTGGAGGTGCCCGACCTGCCAACGGATGAGAAACCTCCCCGATACTACTGGCGCGGGCGCACTTACGATCACTTCGTCAAGGGGCAATGGTACACGACCGGAACCACCCGTGAAGTCTATTCTCCAGCCTCCGATATTTCCACGCTTATCAATGTAGAGCAGGGGAAGCCGGCCCACTTTGTATTTAATACCGGTCAAGCAACATTCTCACTGCTGTATGCCCCCGCACAACCTGTGTGGGTCAGCCGCCCAGGTTCCACCCTGACGATACCCGCAGACGCTGGCAGGGATATCGTCTCCTGGAGTGCTGTCCCGGCCCTGCTGGCAGGAGAAACATATCAGGTAGATGCCTTTCTTAACAACCCAAACATAACACAGTTGCGCGAGGCAGGCGAAGAATATCCCCAGTGGGTCGCAGACAAATATTTACAACTCCCTGAAAATTTCTCGCCGCGGATACGCCAACTGGCTGCGGACATAACGGCACAATCTCAAACACCGTATGATAAAGCGGTCACAATCACCCGCTATTTGCGGGACAACATCGAATATGCGCCTACCATTGCGAAAACGCCGCGTAATAAGGATCCGCTCGAATGGATCCTGTTTGAATACAAGCAGGGTTATTGCGTTTATTACGCCTCTTCCGAGATCCTTATGTTGCGCTCCCTGGGAATTCCTGCGCGCATGGCGGTTGGGTTCGCACAGGGCGAACGCAGTGCGGACAACAGTTTCACCGTTCGCAGATTCCATGCACACGCCTGGCCTGAGGTGTATTTCCCCGGCATCGGCTGGGTGGAGTTTGAACCGACCGCCAACCAGGTCCCGCTCAACCGTCCTGTCGCGCCGCAAAATCCGCTCGATGAAAACAGTGGTTTTCCTCGTGATTCCCTGCGAACAGAGGACAGTCTAAACTTTGCCAGCAGGGAGCCTGTTGAACAAGAAATTGATCCCAACGCTCAACCGGATACGGGGCTCAATCCCCTCTACCTGCTTCCATTATTGATCGCCCTCGCGGGGCTGACAATTTTCCTCGGCCGTCGTTACACCCTCCAGGCGCGCCTCCCGGCATTCATCCGCGTAACGATGGAACGAAGCGGGATCGAAACGCCGCTCTGGATCACTCGCTGGGAACGCTGGGTAGGCCTCTCTCCAATCGAACGAGCATTTGAAAGCATCAACTTTGGACTGCGGCAGCTGGATGAATCACCACCCATCCACGCCACGCCCGTCGAACGCGCCGACAGGCTATCCCACATCCTGACTCCCATGGCGGATCAAATAAAGATACTTCTGGACGAACACCAGACATCCCTTTATACTTCCAGAACGGCGGATGTCAATCAGGCCCGACGCGCAGCATTCAACATACGTGTGCAGACCATCCTGGCCCGGGTTCGTCATTTGCTGATCGGCAAGTACGTTGTCGATTCATAAATTTCCATTTCAGCCTCCGGCCCTTGCGAGAGCACAGGAACCCCCGTGGATACAGCCAAGTTCAAGTCCATCTCGATAAACGATCAAGTCGTTGCCATCACCCAGCAAAGCGCCAAACTGCGCAAATCACTGGATTCCCAACGCGCCCCGGAAGTGATAGACGGGCTAAAAATCCTGGAAAATTCCCTCGAACGCGTCAGCGAGTTCCTCATCCCATTTGAACTACAATACAGTCACCTTAAAGCATTGGCCGGGATCGGACAGGTCGTCAATTCCACGCTGGAGATAGATCAAGTACTGCAGACCGTGATGGATACCATCGTCCGGCTGACAGAAGCGGAACGCGGATTCCTCATGTTACGCGATGAGCGCGGCGAGATGGTCATTCGCATCGCGCGCAACTGGGAGCAGGAATCCATTAACAAGAACGAATTCGCCATCAGCCGCACGGTCGTGCAGCGCGTGATCGATGGAGGCGAAGCCATCCTCACCACCAACGCCCGCGAAGACCCGCGCTTCGGTGAGCAGGAAAGTATCATTGCATTCAATCTGCGCTCGATCCTGTGCGTGCCGCTCACGGTCAAGTCCGAACTGATTGGCGTGATCTACGCCGATAACCGCATCCGTTCGGGCATCTTCACTGAGTCAGACCGTGACCTGCTGATCGCGTTTGCGAATCAGGCCGCGGTCGCCATCGAGAATGCGCGTCTGTTCTCCTCCCTCAAGCGCAGCCTCGAAGAAGTGACCGAACTCAAGAACCTCATGGACGACGTGTTCGCGTCCATCGTATCGGGGGTGATCACAGCCGATGTACAGGACCAGATCACCCTGTGCAACCGAGCCGCCGCAGCCATCATGGGACATACCTCCGCAGAGATCGTCGGCCGTCCTCTGGGTGAGGTCATCCCCACGTTCGCGGCTGAAATCCTCCCGCATCTGGATGCAGTCCGCAAGAGCGAACAACCCATCGTCGGACTCGAACTCAGCCACCACCTGCCCGAGCGCGGCTACGTGGATTGGCGCTTCAACCTCTCCCCACTCAAAGACGCGGGACAAAAGACCCAGGGTGTGGCAATCGTGCTCGACGATATGACCGAACGAAAAAAACTGGAAGGACAACGCAGCTTGTTGCAAAGGATGGTATCACCGGCCGTGCTCGATCAAATTGACCCGAACAGCCTGCAGATCGGCGGCAAGAAAGTGGATATCACGATCCTGTTCGCGGATATTCGCGGCTTCACAGCTTATAGCGAGCAGCACACACCGGAAGACCTGGTTGCCGTGTTGAACCGTTATCTCGCGGCGGCTGCGGAGGCAGTGCTCGCTCACGAAGGCACTGTGGATAAATTCCTCGGCGACGCGGTCATGGCATGGTACAACGCGCCACTGCCGCAGCCCGACCATACCCTGCGCGCGGTGAAGTCTGCACTGACTCTACGGGGCACGATCGCGAACCTGCATGCAGAGATGCCCCTGGAGACTCATCTCGATTTCGGTGTGGGTATCCATTATGGGGAAGCCATATTAGGGTGGATCGGCACAGAGAAACGTCTCGAATTCACCTCCCTTGGCGATAGTGTCAATACCACCAAACGTATCCAGGAAAATTCAGCCAAGAATCAAATTTTGATCAGCAGGGAAGCTTACGAACGCGTGAAGAATGAAATTGATGCAAAGCCCTTTGCGCCCCTGACCGTGAAAGGCAAGAACCAGCCGCTGGAAGTGTATGAGGTATTGGGGTTGAAATGATTACCACACCCTACTAACAAACCTCACCAACTGCTGCATGCCCTGCGCGATGGGCGCGGTATTGATATATTCATGCTTCGTATGAGCGCCGCCGCCCGTTGTCACGCCCAGCACAATGGCGGGATACCCTTTGCTTAGTGGAACATTTGCATCCGTAGAACCTGAGATCAGCGCCGATTCCAATCCCTGTTCACGCAGACAGTTCTCTGCCAGCTTCACAAGCGGATGGTTCACACCCATCTCTCCCACGGGACGCTGGCCGATCACCTCAGCTTCAAGCGTTACCCCCTGCCTGTTCGCCGCCTGAATTAACTTTTCCGCCGCTGACACCAATTCCATCAAAGACTCCTGCCCCTCCGAACGCAAATCCAGATCGAGCACCGCCTCAGACGCAATGACATTCACCGACGTGCCTCCGGAGATCTTTCCCACATTCATCGTGGTACGCGGATGGCCCGGCAAGTCCAGTGACGTCAACTGCACGACCAGTCTCGATAATTCATGCACTGCCGATGGCTGGCCATAGTCCGACCATGAATGTCCACCTGAGGTGCGCGCCGTGACACGATAGCGCTTGACTCCCACCGCGCGGTGATAGACATGTCCCAACGCCAGACCCTCAAGAACAAGATACGCACGCACACCTGCCCCAAAGCGATCAACGACTGCCTTCATACCGCGCAAATCGCCAAGTCCCTCTTCGCAAACATTTGCCACGAACCATACATCGCCAGCCAATTCGATATTTCGTTCGCGCAGCGACCATAACAGGCCAAACAACGCGGCAACGCCGAGAGAGTTGTCCCCAAGCCCCGGTCCATGGACCCGCTCAGGCTGGCGCGTGATGCGTAGATCGGTGTCCGCTGGAAAGACCGTATCCATGTGGGCGCTTACGATGAGCGGATTCCCATTTCCTTTCCCAACCAAACGAGCCAACACATTGCCCGTTTCATCAATGCAAATGTCTTTCAAGCCCTTATGATCGCGTGTAAACAACCGGCGTACGAACTCCGCCCGCTTTGACTCCTCAAAGCTCGGCGCGGGGATCTGCTGGATTTGAATGGCAAGCTCGATCACGCGTTTCACAAGATCATTCATCACTTCGCCTTTATCGAACCCATTACCAACCACCAATCTCCAATCACTAATTACCAATCACAACGCTTCGTCTTCGTTCCTCTTTATCCCTGCCCATACCGCAGGTGCAGATCACTCGTCACTCCGCTCAGCGCGAATTAAACCTCCCTTACCATATCCTTCAATGCATTCAAGCGCGCCTCTGCCAGGCCCGGCAGCACATCCAGCGGATAGAATGCGCCATTCCCCTCCAGCTTCAGTGAAGCAGAGACATTTCCATACAACACACCTTCCAGCGGATCATAGTTCCTGCAGTACCCCGCGACAAAGCCTCCGCAGAACGCGTCCCCCGCGCCGGTCGGGTCTGCCACGCGCGCGGGATAGGCAGGGATCTCCCATTTGCGTTTCGTGTTGGCATCATACAGCAATTGACCACGCCTGCCAGACTTGATGACCACATATTCGCAGCCATACAGCGAAACTGCTTCCGCCATTTGCCACAGGTCATGCGTCGCACCCCAGAACAGATTGCGCAAATCCTCCTGCGATGGCAGGAAGGCCGTCACGCCGTTAAGCAAAGCCGGTAATTCGCGCCGCGCGGCCATGCTCATGGTGGCAGGCGCGGGATCCAGTGTGAACGTGCTTACAGTGCCGCGTTTAAGCCCCGCGATCAACTGGGTCTGCGTGATCAGATCCATCGGGCACAGATGCGCGGCGCGCGCATCCAGAAAATCGTTCGGAATATCCGTCACCGAAAGCACGCCTGCCTTATCGGCTCTCTTTTCATCAGGCGGTTGATAGCCAAGCAATGATTTGGGGAAGCTCATCTCGCGGCGCGCAAAATGCGAAACGGGATTGATGTGATTCACTTCGAACGATTCATTGTACGCGAGGAACTCCCTCACATCCATGCCTTCGGAAAGGATGCGGATGCCGCGCGTGTCGAATCCGCGCGATTTGCACTCATTCAGCCACTCGCGCGGATAGTCATTCCCGACGCGTCCCACCAGGCCAACATCTGATTCCCATACCCTGAGCCCCGCCGCAGCATAAAGCAGACTGCCACCCGCCGCATCGAGCCGCGGCGGACCCATGGGAGGCAATAGATACTCGCGTGTTAATTGGCCAAAGACCAGGAAATGGGGATCCATGTACAGGGCAATTATAAAAGAGATAATAAAGGGGCAGTCACTTTTGCAGAGCATCCTCGAAAGGGAAAAGCAACTGTCACCTTCAAAAGCCACCAGGTGGCGGATGTATGGTCACTCAATAAACGGAATGGATGAAGGTGCGCGTTGATTTGGCTGGCTAACAGGCAACAGGAAAGTGAACGTGCTTCCTTTGCCTTCTTCGCTCTCTGCCCAGATGCGGCCACCATGCAATTCGACCATTGCCTTGGCAACGGTAAGCCCGAGGCCCATACCCCCAAAACGGCGCGTGAGGTGGGTTTCCACCTGAAAGAAGCGCTCAAATATGCGCGGCAGATCTTTGGGAGGGATGCCGATGCCGTCGTCCATCACCGACACTTTTATATGGCCCGGGACTTCATCCACACAGACCGTGACATGCCCGCCTGAATCCGTGAACTGGATCGCATTCTTTATCAGATTGCTCAAAGCGATGCTGATCTTCACACCATCTGCATCCAGGTAAAACGGGGAATCTCCAATATTTGCTTTAAGAGTAATGTTCCGTGAGTTCGCCTCATCCTGAAACGTGATGATCACATTTTCTGCGATCTTCGCCAGCGACACGCGCTGATTTCGCACGCGCAACGCTCCGTTTTGATAGTTATCCACATCCGAGAGATTCTCGACTATCTCCTTCAGTTTCGTGGCATTCCTGATGATCGTATCCAACTGATCTGCGTGTTGCTGGCCAATCAGTTCGCGCAGGAATGTGGCATGCCCGAGGATCAAGCCAAGGGGAGTCCGGAGCTCGTGTGAGGTGATCGCGATAAAGTCCGTTTTGAGGCGTTCGAGTTCCGCCAGTTCGATGCGCGCGACTTTTACCTTTCTCTGAAGATCCATATTCTTCATTGCCTGCGCGGCCAGTGCACCCAGCGTTTCCAGAATCGTCAGGTCTTCTTCGGTATAATGTGCATCGTCCTTTTTGTTGAGCGCCTCCAGCACACCGATCACTTCGCCGCGTACCATGAGTGGCACTGCCACCAGAGAATGTGTCTCATGCCTTGTCACACGGTCTATCACCTTGAAATGACGCTTATCCACCTTCACATCCTGGATGATCAACGGCTGTCCGCGGCGATAGACCCAGCCTGCTGCGCTTCCCTCCAGAGGGACTCCCACAGGCCGGAGCAGATCGCGTTGAAACCATTGCATTGCAATGAAACGCAATTCCTCGGCAGTTTCATCATACTCAAGGATCGAGGCGAGTTCGCTATTGGTTAACTCGGTTGCCTCACTGATGATGGATTGTAAAAAGGCCTCAAGGTCGGGCGCTGTAGTCAAACCCCGCACCACTTCGAGCAGTCGTTCCAAATGATCAATGCGCTCGTTGGCTGCCATACAACGGATTATACAACACTGGGCAGACAATAGAATAGGCATTTCATGGTAATCTTTTCACACCCGGCTTCCAAAGCCAACCTATAAGGAGAATCAACTTATGGCACAGAAAAAAGTACGTGTCGCCATCATTGGCGTGGGGAACTGCGCCTCCTCGCTCGTGCAGGGAATCCAGTTCTACAAAGATGCCGCGGACGATGCGGCTGTCCCGGGCATCATGCACGCCCGGTTGGGCGGGTATCACATCCGCGATATCGAGTTCACCCTCGGCATTGACGTGAACGCCACCAAAGTCGGCAAGGACCTCTGTGAAGCCATTTCCGCAGAGCCAAACAATACTTACAAGTTCGCGGATGTCCCGTATCTCGATGTGCCCGTTGTGCGCGGCATGACCCATGACGGACTCGGCAAGTATCTTTCAGGGATGATCAAGAAGGCGCCCGGTCCCACCGCAGATATCGTCAAACTGCTCAAGGACAGCAAGACGGATGTCGTTGTCAACTTCCTGCCTGTTGGCTCGGAGATGGCAACCAAATGGTACGTGGAGCAATGCATTGAAGCAGGCTGCGCGTTTGTAAATGGCATCCCTGTTTTCATTGCTTCCTCAGAGTACTGGGCGAAACGCTTCCGGGATGCCAAACTTCCTGTTCTTGGCGACGATATCAAGTCCCAGGTCGGCGCGACGATCGTGCACCGTGCCCTTGCCACACTCTTTGTGGATCGCGGCGTGCGTATCGACCGCACGTACCAACTCAACTTTGGCGGCAACACTGATTTCCTCAACATGCTCGAGCGCGAACGACTGGAAAGCAAGAAGATCTCCAAGACCAACGCGGTCACCAGCATGATCCCTTATGAACTGGAGCATGGGAATGTCCATGTCGGCCCGTCAGATCACGTGCCCTGGCTCACCGACCGCAAGTGGGCATACATCCGCATGGAAGGCACGACCTTCGGCAATGTGCCGCTCAACGTCGAAGTGAAGCTCGAAGTGTGGGACAGCCCCAACTCCGCGGGCGTAATGATCGATGCCATCCGCTGTGCCAAGATCGCGCTGGATAGAAAACTCAGCGGCCCCATCGTTGGCCCATCCTCGTATTTTTTCAAGACGCCCCCCAAACAATTCCGCGACGACGTCTGCCGCGAGAAAGTGGAAGCCTTCATCAAAGGTGAGAGTAACGAGTAAATTCCCTCTCCCCTTGCCCCTCTCCCAAGCTTGCCCTGAGCAAAGTCGAACGGTCGGAGAGGGGTTGGGGTGAGGGCTTTCTATCCATGCAAAAATCCATCAGCTTCATTCTCGCCCTCAGCCTGCTCACCGTAATATTGACCGCGTGCGCCCCTTCTGCATCATCTCCCACCCCCGACGTGAACGCTGTATACACACAAGCCTTTGAAACCGCCCTTGCCGCGCTTCAACCAACTGATACGCCCGTCTCAACCGAAACAGCGGTTCCCGCGGCGACGACCATCCGCACGCCGCCCGCGCTCCCCTCAACATTTGTTGCCAGCCAGCTCAATTCGCTGGATACGCCACATACTTATATTCAGGATACCTGCCAGTACCTTTACGATAAATGGAACTCAAACAATGCCGCGCCAGGGACAGTCGTGATGGTCATTATGTTGCACGGCATTAAAAAAGACGCTGCTGATGTCACAGCCAACGACATCACTGTAAAGGACTTTCGCCAAATGATGAATGACTTGAAGGAACAGGGATTCGAAGCCATCAACGCAACACAGCTGGCCGACTTTCTCGATCACAACGCGAGGATACCGCCTCGTTCCGTCCTCCTCATTCAGGATGACCGCCGCACTGCTGAAAATTTCAACACGCATTTCCGCGAATTCTACGAACAATGGGGCTGGCCAGTCATCAACGCTTGGATCAGTTGGGACGATTCGATCCGCGCTCTCAACCTGCAGGCCAACATTGCCCTCGAAGCCGAGGGCTGGGTGGATCACCAGTCGCACGGTTACATTCACAACATCAACATGAGCGACTCATCCACTGACGAGTTCATAAAAACCGAATTCGAAAATTCCATCAAGGATCTTCGAGAAAACTTTAACAAAACGCCGATCGCTATCATCTGGCCCGGCGGCGGATTCGGCATTCGCCCGGTGCAATTCGCCCGGCAATACGGCTTCCGGATTGGTTTTACCATCAATCCGCGCGGCCCTGTGATGTACAACTGGGTGCCTCTTGCGGATCAACAAGACTCGGCGCGGCCCGCTTTTCAGACAGAAGGCTATGTTAACGACCCGCGCATGGTCCTGCCGCGTTACTGGCCCTATCAGGTGCAAGCCAATCTGGATGTCGTCCGCAACATCGGCAAGGATGCCGCGGCATACGCTGAACAGAACAAAGCCACTGAACTCGAATATTACGATATCATGTGCGCGCCCACACTAGGGCAAATCCCATAAATCTCTCGCGCTGAGCGGAGCGACAAGTGATCGTCGAGGAGCGTAGACGAAGCGCGGTTTTCCAGCAACTTTGCGCTTCGTCTACGCCGCCAACGAACAGCGGCTCCGCTCAGCGCGAATTAATAGGGGGATGTATACTTGACACGATGGATCACCATTCCTACATTCCGGGGTTGAGCCCTGCGGAACCGGGTCCACTCTCCCGGTTTACTCCTCCTTTGGAGGAGGGAGTCATCGCCAACTGGCTCTCGCTTCATGCTCCAGCCGGCAGCTGGC
>Ga0209619_10002863_pt1 | contig 12487 bp, 11 predicted proteins | sample Rifsed16ft3_FD_184011 | JGI IMG/M metagenome (GOLD analysis project Ga0209619, IMG submission 184011) | Soil microbial communities from Rifle, Colorado, USA - sediment 16ft 3 (version 2) | ecosystem: Environmental > Terrestrial > Deep subsurface > Rock core/Sediment | place: Rifle, Colorado... | reverse complement strand
ATCGCGCGCAGGCGGTCGGTCGCGCTGTCCACCTTCGGGCGACCCACGTCGGCGGTCGAGTGGATGATCTGGCGCTGCAGGTTGGACTCGTCGACCCTGTCGAAGTCCAAGATCCCGAGCGTCCCGACGCCGGCCGCGGCCAGGTACATGGCGACGGGAGAGCCGAGCCCCCCGGCGCCGATGCACAGCACCTTGGCGTCTAGCAGCTTGCGCTGCCCCTCCCCGCCGATGCCCGGCAGGATGATGTGGCGCGCGTAGCGCCGAACCTGCTCCTCGGTGAAGGACGGCGTGCTCATACGATCTCGAGCTCCTGTTCGACGATCTCGTCGTCCCCGATCCGGAACGAGCGCAGGACCGGGTTCGCGCGGTCCGACAGCGACATCACCAGGTGCTCGGCCTCCGGATAGAAGGCCTGCGTTCGGTCTGTCTCCGACGGGTAGGCCTCCGAGTGCGTATGCGTGTGGAAGATCCCGAGGAGCTCCCACCCCTGCTCGTCTATCTCGTCGAACACCCTCAGCTGCTCCTTCGCGTCCAGGCGGTAGGTGACGGGGCTCGCGTCCGCGTTCGACATCGGGAAGAACTTGGCCGGGCGACCTTCCTTGCCCGCCAGCAGACCGCAGGATTCGTTCGGGAACGCGGCGAGGCCGTGCTCCACCATCTCATCGAAGAAGGTCCGATCAAGTTGCATCTGCAAGTCCGGATAACCCTACCAGCGTGGTCGTATTCCCCGGGCTCAGCTGGCGAGTCGCCCCGTGACCCGGATCGCGCCGGGCTCACCCCCCTCGAGGAGACCCATCTCTGCGAACGGCACGCCGCGCGTGCGTAGCTCCTCTGCGAGCCGGTCGCCCGCGGTCGCGGCGATCAGCAGCCCGCCGCTCGTCTGCGCGTCTGCCAGGATCGACTGTTCGGGTTCGGTCAGGTCTCCCCAGTCCGTGTGCGTGTGCACGAACGCGTGGTTGCGCCGGGTCCCACCCGGCACCACCCCCGACCGTGCGAGCCCGAGCGCACCCTCGAGGACCGGCACGGCGGGCGCGTCGATCGTGGCCGAGACCCTGGAGGCGAGCAGCATGCGATGCAGGTGTCCGAGCAGGCCGAATCCGGTCACGTCCGTCGCGGCCTCGGCGCCGGCCTCGCGCATCGCCTCGGCGGCGGGCGCGTTCAGCGTGGTCATCACGTCCACCGCGCGACGCACGAGCGCCTCGTCGGCGAGGCCCCGCTTGATCGCGGTCGAGATGACGCCGAGGCCGAGCGGCTTCGTGAGGAACAGCCGCGCGCCCGGCACGGCCGTCGAGTTCCGCACGATCTCAGACGGGTCGGCGAGGCCGAGCGCGACCATCCCGTACTTGGGCTCGGGGTCGGTGATCGAGTGCCCTCCGAGCACCGCCGCTCCGGCCTCGGCCACGACGTCGATCCCTCCCTGCAGCACCCGGCCCATCATCTCCAGCGGGAGATCGTCGACGGGCCACGACACTATGTTCAGAGCCAGGAACGGCCGGCCTCCCATCGCGTAGACGTCCGACAGCGCGTTCGTCGCCGCGATCCGTCCCCAGTCGTACGGGTCGTCGACGATCGGCGTGAAGAAATCGAGAGTCGCGATGAGCGCATGCCCGCCCGGCAGCAGGACGACGGCGGCGTCATCGCCGGTGTCGGCGGCAACGAGGACATCGCCCGTGAGCTCTGGCAGCGAAAGGGCGCCGAGGACCGTCTGCAGGTCCGCGGGCCCGAGCTTGCATCCGCAGCCGGCGCCGTGGCTGAAGCTGGTGAGTCGCCGCGGCTCGCCCATGTAGGCGAGGATACGCGTAGGGATGCGGACCGCGGTCGTGGGACACACGGAGTGGGTCGAGTTCGGACGCGTCGAGCGCCTGCCGGGCCACGGAGTCATCGCGCATGCCACAGACACCTGGGAAGAGCCGGGTGGCGGTGGCGCCGTCGCGGCGGTGCAGCTGGCACGCCTCTCGGGCTCGTGCACCTTCTACACGGCGTTCGGCGACGACGAGCGGGGAGAGTGGTCACGGCGCGAGCTCGAGCGGCTCGGCGTCCGCGTCGAGGCCGCTCTACGTGCGGAGCCGACCCGCCGAGCCGTCACCCTGATCGACGCCGATGGCGAACGGACGATCACGACGCTGGGGCGTCGCCTCGAGCCATCAGCCAAGGACCGGCTGCCGTGGAACGAGCTCGAGGAGATGGATGCGGCGTACGTGACGGCGGGTAACGCCGGCGCGCTTCGCGAGGCCCGCCGCGCACGCGTCCTGGTTGCGACCGCGCGGGCGATGCCCCTGCTCGCCGAGGCCGACGTGCACCTGGACGTCGTGGTCGGCAGCGGTCGCGACCCCGCCGAGCGGTTCGACCCAGGGTCGCTCACCCACCCTCCGCACCTGGTGGTGCGCACGGACGGGCCTCGAGGAGGGTCGTACGAGACGAACGACGGGCGCGCCGGGACCTTCGCTGCGGCCCCGCCGCCCGGGCCGGTCGTCGACACGTACGGGGCCGGCGACTCGTTCGCGGCGGGGCTGACGTTCGGGCTCGCCGAGGGCCTCGAGGTGGAGCGGGCGCTGGCGCTCGCAGCGCGATGCGGCGCGTGGTGCGTCGCCGGACGCGGCCCCTACGGGCGGCCGCTCCCGGCAGGAGGTCCGGCGGTCACGACGGCGTAGGCTGCCAGCGTGGACGTCCGGTCCTTCCTCTCGCGCCTCCCGCCGTTCGACGGTCTCCACGCCAAGGCCCTCGACCGGATCGCGAACTCGGTCGAGATCGAGCACTTCGCACCCGGGACCGTGATCCTCCAGCAGGCGGGCGAGCCCGCGCACCACCTGTACGTGATCCGTCGCGGCGCGGTCGAGGTCTCGGATGGCGGCCGGGTGGTGGACCTGCTCGTCGAAGGCGAGGCCTTCGGGGGCACCTCGCTCGTGAGCGGCGGGTCGCCGACGGCCACGATCTCGGCGCATGAGGACACCCTCTGCTACCTGATCCCGGCCGAGGTGGCGGCGGACGTGCTGGAGAGCTCGGCCGGCGTCACGTTCCTGGTCCGAGCTCTCCGGCGCCGGATCGAGCGCATCGACGAGAGCTGGGAGAGCGAGCGCGGGGCCGACCAGTACCGAGCGGTCGGCTCGCTGATCCGTCGCGAGCCCGTGATCTCCGAGCCCTCGGAGACCGTGGGCGAGGCGGCGCGACGCATGGCGAGCGAGCGGGTCTCGTGCCTGCTGATCCCGACGCCCGACGGCCTGGGGATCCTGACCGACCGGGACCTGCGCTCGAGGGTCCTTGCCCAGGGACGAGGCCCCGGGACCCCGATCGCCGAGGTGATGACGCCGGCCGCGACGACGATCCGCTCGACCACGCTGTCCGGCGACGCCCTGCTGCGGATGCTGGAGGGCGGCTTCCACCACTTCCCCGTGCTCGCCGAGGACGGGAGCCTGCTCGGCGTCGTGACCGACACCGACCTCATGGGCGTGGGTCGGGACACGCCGTTCGCGGTCAAGGCAGCGATCGAGCGCGCGGACGATGCGGCGGGCGTGTCTACCGCAGGACGGGCGATCCCAGCCGTGGTCGCGTCGCTGATGGACGCGAGCGCCGACCCGGTGGACGTTGGGCGCGTCGTCGCCCTGATCGTGGACGCGATGACCCGCCGGTTCCTCGAACAGGGCATCGACGACCTCGGCGATCCACCGACGGCATGGTCGTGGCTGGCGCTCGGCAGCGCCGCGCGGCACGAGCAGGCGATCGCCACCGACCAGGACCACGCGATGGCGTATCGCCTTGACGGCGAGCCGCCCGAGGAGGTGGACGCCTACTTCGCGCGTCTGGCCGAGTTCGTGAGCGCGGGCCTAGAGGAGGGTGGGATCCCGCGCTGCCGCGCCGAGGCGATGGCGACGAACGCCGCGCTGCGTCGCCCGCTGCCCGCATGGGTGGACCGGCTGGGCGACTGGATGCGCGACCTCGGCCCCGTGGGCAGCGAGCAGCTGTCGATCGTGCTCGACTTCCGCAGCGTCGCCGGGCCGCTCGACGCCCAGGGAGAGCTCGACGCGATCGTGCGCACCGCGCCCTCGCACCCGGGGTTCGCCCGTCAGCTCTCCAGGCGAGCGCTCGACCTGCGGCCGCCCACCGGGTTCTTCCGCGACCTGGTGGTCGAGGCCCACGGTGAGCACGCCGGGACCCTTGACGTCAAGCACGGCGGGATCACGATCATCTCGAACCTCGCGCGCGCGTACGCGATCGGCAACGGGATCACCACCAAGCGGACGCTCGCGCGCCTGGAGGAGGCCGAGCGGGCGGGCGTGATCGACGAGGAGACGCGGCTCCCGCTCTCGGAGGCATTCCGGTTCCTGTGGAACGTTCGCCTGCAGCACCACGTGCTACAGCACCGCGAAGGCTCGGCGCCCGACGACCACCTCGATCCAGCCGTGCTGGGTCCGCTCGCGCGCCAGGGCATGAAGGAGGCGTTCCGCTCGATCGCGCGGGCGCAGAAGGCGCTGGCGCTCCAGGCTGGCGTCTCGATGCGCTAGGCGTCGGGGGCCCGGACCGGTGGCGCGCCGATCGCGTGGTACCCGCCGTCGACGTGGATCATCTCGCCGGTGATCGCGCGGGACAGGTCGGAGAGCAGGAAGGCCACCGTGTCACCCACCGGCGCGGCGTCGGTCACATCCCACCCGAGCGGCGAGCGTCCCGACCAGGCCTCGGTGATCGCGTCGAAGCCGGGGATCCCCTTGCCGGCGATCGTCCGGAGCGGGCCGGCCGAGACCGTGTTCACCCGGATCTTGTGCGGGCCGAGATCGCGGGCGAGGTAGCGCGTGAGAGACTCGAGCCCCGCCTTGGCCACGCCCATCCAGTCGTAGATCGGCCACGCGATCCGGGCGTCGAAAGTGAGCGAGACGATCGAGCCGCCCGCCTCGCGCATGTGCGGAAGCATGCCGGTCGCGATCGCCTTCAGGCTGAACACGCTCGTCTGGATCGAGGCGGACACGCTCTCCCAGGGCGTGTCGAGGAGCTTGCCACCCAAGGCGTCCTGCGGCGCGAACGCGATCGCGTGAACGAACCCGTCGAGCCTGCCCCACCGGCTGCCGACCTCGTCGGCCACGGCCGCGATCTGCCCCGGCTCGTTGGCGTCCATCTCCAGGATGTCCACGGGTGCGGGCAGGCGCTTGGCCGACTTCTCCGTCAGGCTCATGGCCCGGCCGAAGGATGTGAGCACGATCTCGGCGCCTTGTTCCTGCGCCGACCGGGCCACAGCGAAGGCGATCGAGTCAGGCGTCAGCACGCCGGTCACGAGCAGCTTCTTGCCCTCGAGCAACATCGGGCGCCTCCTGGTCCCGGGCATGGTATCCGTATCCCGTGATGGACCTGCGATCGCTCGCCAAGGTCGACCTGCATAGGCACCTCGAGGGCGCGATCCGCCTGCAGACCCTCCTGGACCTGTACGGGGAGGCCGGTGCGCCGCTGCCCGAGCCCTCGCCCGAGGAGCTCGCGCCGCGGGCCCAGGTGCTCGAGGTGATGGACTCGCTCGAGTCCGTGCTCGCGCGGTTCGCGGTGGCCCAGGGCGCGTTCTGGAGCGAGGCCGCGGCCGAGCGCATCGCGTACGAGGCCGTCGAGGACCTCGCGCGCGACAACGTGCGCCTGGCCGAGCTCCGCTTCTCACCCGAGTTCCTGTGCGAGCCGCACGGCCTTGACTGGGACCTGGCGATGGACGCGATCGTCCGCGGCGTCCGACGCGCCTCGAAGGAGCACGACGTGGCGGTGGGTCTGATCGCGATCGCCAGCCGCAACTACGGCATGGCCTCGGCCGAGCGCACGATGGACTTCGCGCTGCGCCGGCGCGAGGACCTCGTGGCGTTCGACCTCGCGGGCGACGAGAAGGCCTATCCCCCGTCGCTGTACGTCGAGGTGATCGAGCGCCTGGAGGGCAGCGGCCTCAAGCTCACGACCCACTACGGCGAGTCCGGCGGGCCGCAGTTCCCGCGCGAGGCGATCGAGGCGCTCGGCTCCCTGCGCCTGGGTCACGGCATCAGCGTCGCGTGGGATCCCGAGGTGACGGCGCTCGCTCGGGACCGTCACGTGGCACTGGAGATGTGCCCGACCTCCAACCTGCGGACCGGCGGCATCTCCTCGATGGCCGAGCACCCGGCCCGGCGGCTCCTAGACGAGGGGGTGCCGGTCACGATCGACACGGACAACCCAGGCCTGTTCGCGATCGACCTGACCCACGAGCTGGAGGTGGCCCGAGACGTCCTGGGCTTCACCGACGAGGAGCTGCGACGCGTGACGCGGAACGCCCTGGATGCGAGCTTCGTCGACGAGGCCGCGAAGGCCGACGTCCGCCGCCGGCACTTCGGCTGGGTACAGGCTTGAGCCGCGGTCTCGCCCACTAGGATGACCGCCTCGACCGAAAGAGGACCCGATGGACCACGCGCTGGAAGCCGCACGGGAACTGATCGACCGGTTCTGGGAGGGACTGCTCCAGACCGAGCCGGTCCTGGGCACCGTGGTCGGCGACGAGCGGTTCGACGACCGCCTCCCCGACCCCAGCGCGGACGGCCGCGCGGAGCGCGACCGGCTCCACCGCGACGCCCTCGAGGAGCTCGCCGGGATCCCCCGCGACCTGCCCGACGAGGACACGCGACTGTCGCTCGACATCCTCGAGGCGATCGCCCGCCGCGACCTAGCCGCGCTCGAGCACCGCACCGACCGGCTGTGGGCGGTGAGCCACCTGTGGGGGCCCGCCGGGCTGATCGGCGAGCTCGCGTCCCTGCAACGCACGGATACACCCGAACGCGTCGGCCGCTACGTGGCGCGACTGAGCGGGACCCCGGCCTTCTACGACGCCGTGGTCGAGGTGATGCGCGAAGGTGTCGCGGACGGCGTCACCGCCCCCCGGATCGTCGTCGAGCGCGCGATCGGGCAGACCGAACGCATCATCGAGGCCGGCGTGGAGGGCTCCCCCGCGCTCGCCCCGCTCGCCGGGAGCGACGACGGACCGCGCGCGGAGGTGGCGGCCGCCGTGCAGACGCACCTGCTCCCCGCCCTCGGCCGCTACCTCGACGGCCTGCGCGCGTACCTGCCGAGCGCGACCGAGACCCTCGGCCTGCACGCTCTGCCCGGGGGCGACGCGATGTACGCGGCCCAGGTCCTGTCCTGGACCACCCTCCCGCTGGACGCGCACGAGGTGCACGAGCTCGGGCTCGCGGACCTGGCGAAGATCCAGGAGGAGCGGCGCGAGGCGGCCTCGGCGCTGGGGTTCGCGGACGCCGAAGCGGCCGAGGCCGCGCTGCTCGGCGAGGTCTTCGCCTCGCCCGAGGAGCTGAAGTCGGTCGCCCAGGACCAGGTCGCACGCTGCTGGGATGCAGCGCCCTCGATGTTCGGACGCCTGCCGAGCACCAACTGCGAGGTCCGCCTCGTGGAGCCGTTCCGCGAGGCCGACATGCCGTTCGCCTTCTACAACCCGCCCACCGACGACGGCTCCCGGCCCGGGGTCTACTACGTGAACGGCCACGACATCGCCGGCAAGCCCCGGCACCACCTCGCTTCGACGACGTACCACGAGGCGAGCCCGGGCCATCACTTCCAGATCGCGCTCGAGCAGGAGTTCCACGACAGGCCTCTGCTCCGGCGGTTCGGGGGGTTCCTGGCCGGGAGCGCTTTCACCGAGGGCTGGGGCCTGTACAGCGAGCGCCTGGCCGACGAGATGGACCTGTTCCTGGACGAGAAGGAACGCCTCGGCATGCTGGACGGGCAGGGCATGCGGGCGGCGCGACTGGTCGTGGACACGGGGCTGCACGCGCTCGGATGGTCCAGGGACCGCTCGATCCGGACCCTGGTCGAGGCCGGCATGTCCCTTTCCGACGCCGAGGTCGAGACCGACCGCTACGTGACGATGCCCGGCCAGGCCCTGTCCTACAAGATCGGGCAGTTCGAGATCGAGCGCCAGCGGGCGGCATGGGCCGAGCGCGAGGGAGCGGGCTTCTCGCTCCCGGGCTTCCACGACCGCCTCCTGTCGCTGGGCTCGCTGCCCCTGGCGGCCCTGCGCCGCGAGCTCGAACGCTAGGCACGACCTCGGCCTGGGCCCGGAGGGCCCGGACCGGCAGGACCGTGCGCCCTTAGAGGACCCCGGCACCCCCTGCCACCGTGGACCTGAGAGGCGATGCCATGGAGGTGCTGGGAACATGAGCCTCACCCTGGAACGAGATCCGACCTTCGAACATGCGTGGGTCCGAGCGCTCATGATGGGCGCCGATCACGCCCCGGTGCCCTACCGCGGCGCCGAACTGCTCGAACACCCGCTCCTCAACAAGGACACGGCCTTCACCGAGGGCGAGCGCGACGCGTTCGGCCTGCACGGGCTGCTGCCGGCCCGCGTCCTCACGATCGAGGAACAGGTCGAGCTGGAGATCGAGAAGAACCGCCGCAAGGGCGACGACCTCGAACGCTTCATCGGCCTGGCCGCCCTGCAGGATCGCAACGAGACCCTCTTCTACCGGGTACTGGCCGAGCACCTCGAGGAGCTCATGCCGATCGTCTACACGCCGGTGGTCGGGCGCGCGTGCCAGGAGTACAGCCACATCCTTCGCCGGCCGCGCGGACTGTGGCTCACCCCGGATGATCTCGACAGGATCCCGGAGCTGCTGCGCAACGCGCGGCACGAGGACGTCCGCCTCATCGTCGTCACCGACAACGAGCGGATCCTGGGGCTCGGGGACCAGGGCGCCGGCGGGATGGGGATCCCGGTCGGCAAGCTGGCCCTGTACACGGCCGGAGCCGGGATCTACCCGGCGCTCACGCTACCGGTATCCCTGGACGTCGGGACCGACAACGAGGGCCTGCTCGAGGACCCGATGTACCTCGGCTACCGTCACCCGCGACTTCGCGGCCCGGCGTACGACGACTTCATCGAGGCCTTCGTCGAGGGCGTCCTGGAGGTCTTCCCCCACACCGTGCTGCAGTGGGAGGACTTCAAGCAGCACAACGCGATCCGGCTGCTCGATCGGTACCGCCACCGGATCGCCTCGTTCAACGACGACATCCAGGGCACGGCGGCGGTCGTGATAGGAGGCATCCTGTCCGCGCTCCGCATCCTGGAGGAGCCCCTGTCCGAGCAGCGCCTGGTGTTCCTGGGTGCCGGTGCGGCGGGGATCGGCATCGCCCGGCTGGTTCGCGCCGCGATGATCCGAGAGGGCGCCGACGAGCCGACGATCCGTCGTGCCATCGTCCAGCTGGACTCGCGCGGGCTCACCTACCAGGACCGCGAGCCCCTGGACGAGGACAAGCGCGAGTTCGCGCTCGGGCCGCAGGAGATGGCGGCCTACGGGTTCGAGGCGGGCCACGACTACGACCTTGAGGTCGTGATCGGCGCGGTGCGACCGACCTTCCTGATCGGGACGAGCGGCACCCCCGGCACCTTCACCGAGGGCGCGATCCGGCAGATGGCCGGGCATGCCCGCACGCCGGTCATCCTGGCGCTGTCGAACCCGACCTCCAAGACCGAGGCCGAGCCCGCCGACCTCATGGAGTGGACCCGCGGCCGAGCGATCATCGCAACCGGGAGCCCGTTCCCTGCGGTCCAGCGAGGTGCTCGTACCCACGTCATCGGCCAGGAGACCAACGCCTTCTGCTTCCCCGGGATCGGCCTTGGCGCCGTCGTCTCGGAGGCCCGCGAGGTCACCGACGAGATGTTCCTGGCCGCCGGCGACGCCCTCGCGGCGACCGTCACGAGGGCACGCCTCGACGAGGGGTCGCTCTACCCGAACCAGTCCGAGCTGCGCACAGTGTCGCGCGCCGTGGCGATCGCGGTCGCCGGGTGCGCGCGCGACCGCGGGGTGGGCCGGCACCTGAGCGACGACGAGGTTGAGGCCGCGGTCGACGCAATGATCTGGCAACCCGACTACGTGGGGTACGAGCCGGTCTGACCCGACGTTTCGTCGTGGCGGACCGGCGCGTGCGAAGGACCTACGTCGCCCGCTGGGCGAAATCCCCGGATACCCGCTGCGCTTGGAACGTGCGGCATCCCGATACCTCCTTCGATGGGAAGGAGATGACGATGCGCACGATCCTGAGGGGGATGCTTCCGTTCGCCGTCGCGGCGGCACTGGTCCTGCCAAGCACGCCGGCATCCGCGACCAAACCGGAGGTCGAGGTTCACATCGACGAGGGGATCTTCACGCTGGACGGCCTGCCGTGTGAAGGCTTCGTGATCCAGGAGGAGACCATCTCGGAACGGGTCCGGTTCACGACCTTCTGCGACGAGGCGGGCGAACCGGTCAAGGTCGCCGCCCACGCGAACTTCTACGGGATCCTCCGCAACCCCGTGACCGGGGTCGAGCTGCGCGACCACTCCGTCTTCTCCGAGACGGAGAACGTCGTCGACGGCACCGTCACCGTGTCGGGACCCAGCTTCCACTACGTCCAGCAGGGCTCGGGACAGGTCTTCGCAGAGGTGGGCCACAAGGTCACGATGGGGTTCGGAGGGCCGGTCCTGTTCCAGGCGGGACAGGACGACTTCGCGGTCACCGCGGAAGAGGGGATCTGCGACCTGCTCTCGTGACGCGCGCTCTTCCTCGGTTGACGCATCGACGGCCGATGCGACAGGCTCCGGACTCCTAACAGTCGAGGAGGCCACCGCCCCATGGAGAGCACCGTGGACCGCACCCGCCTGCGCGAGCTCATGGATCGCGAGCTCGCGCGGTTCGAGGCCGACCACCCGAAGAGCCGCGAGCTGTTCGAGCGGAGCAAGAAGAACCTGCTGGCCGGCGTCCCGATGCCGTGGATGACCGAGTGGGCGGGCTCCTTCCCGGTCTTCGTGTCCGAGGCCCAGGGCGCGCGATTCACCGACGTCGACGGGCGCGAGTACGTCGACCTGTGCCTCGGCGACACCGGCGGGATGACCGGGCACTCCCCCAAGGAGTCGGTTGCCGCGATCGCCGAGCAGGCGGCCAAGGGCATCACGCTGATGCTGCCGACCGAGGACTCGATCTTCGTCGGCGCCGAGATGGAGCGCCGTTTCGGCCTGCCCTACTGGCAGTTCGCGCTCACCGCGACCGACGCGAACCGGTTCACGATCCGCCTCGCGCGCCAGATCACCGGGCGCCCGAAGATCCTCGTCTACTCGTGGTGCTACCACGGATCGGTCGACGAGACGATCATCATCCTGGAGGACGGCGTGCCGACCAAGCGCCCCGGCAACGTGGGGCCGGCCGTGGACCCTACGGAGACCACTCGCGTCGTCGAGTTCAACGACGTCGAGGCTCTCGAGGAGGCGCTCGCGCACGAGGACGTCGCGTGCGTGCTGGCCGAGCCGGCCCTCACGAACATCGGCATCGTGCTCCCGGACCCCGGGTACCACGACGCCCTTCGCGAGCTCACCCGCAGGTACGGCACGTATCTCGTGATCGATGAGACGCACACGATCTGCGCGGGCCCCGGAGGCGCGACCAAGGCCTGGGGCCTGCGGCCCGACTTCGTGACGATCGGCAAGCCGCTCGCCGCCGGGGTCCCCGCGGCCAGCTACGGCATGAGCGAGGAGATCGCGCGGCAGATCGAGGCGTACATGCAGAGCGTGCCCGCGACCGACGTCGGCGGCGTAGGGGGGACGCTGTCGGGCAACGCGCTCTCGCTCGCGGCGATGCGCGCCACCCTCGAGCACGTCCTGACCGACGAGGCGTTCGAGAGGATGATCGAGCTCGGCGAGCGCTGGAACGACGGCGTGAAGGCGGCGATCGACGCGCACGGCCTGCCCTGGAACGTACAGCGGATCGGCTGCCGCGCCGACTACTGGTTCACGCCGACCCCGCCGCGCAACGGCGGCGAGGCCGCGGCGGCGGAGGACCACGAGCTCATGCGCTTCACTCACCTGTATGCGCTGAACCGCGGGATCTTGCTCACGCCGTTCCACAACATGGCGCTGATGTCGCCGGCCACTACGGAGGAGGACGTGGACGCCCACTCCCGCGTGTTCGACGAGATGGCGGCGGAGCTGGTGGCGTAGGCCCGGATGACGATGTCCGAGCCACCCGTCGGACGGTTCCATTGGATCGTGATCGACTCCGTCGATCCCGCAGCGATCGCTCCGTTCTGGTGCGCGCTGCTGGGTGTGGAGGAGCGCGGGTGGTTCACCGAGGACTACCTGCTCCTGTCCGACGGGGACGGCGCCGTCCCGAAGATCGCGTTCCAGCGCGTCCCCGAGGCGAAGACGATCAAGAATCGGGTCCACGTGGACCTCGGCGTCGAGGACCTGGCCACCGCCGTCGCGAGGGTCGTAGAGCTCGGCGGCTCGGTGGTCGCCGACGAGCGCGAGCTCAACGGCTCACGCTGGTGGGTGATGGCCGACCCCGAGGGCAACGAGTTCTGCCTGGCGCTCGACGACTGAGCACCGCGCCAGACCGGCCGGAGCATCAGCCGTGCGGCCACCTCCCGCGGGGACTCTCCTGTTCCTGGGAACCGGGACGCCCCGGCCGCACGCCGACCGGTTTGGGGGTGCCGCCCTCCTCGAGCTCGGCCACACGCGCAT
>Ga0209619_10002862_pt1 | contig 12490 bp, 16 predicted proteins | sample Rifsed16ft3_FD_184011 | JGI IMG/M metagenome (GOLD analysis project Ga0209619, IMG submission 184011) | Soil microbial communities from Rifle, Colorado, USA - sediment 16ft 3 (version 2) | ecosystem: Environmental > Terrestrial > Deep subsurface > Rock core/Sediment | place: Rifle, Colorado... | reverse complement strand
CCCCTCCCCTCCGTCTCCCTCGCCGTTCGCGGCCGCGCCACGGTCGGCGCCGTCCGAGTCCCTCCTCCCCCGCTCCTCGTTCCGCCGTGCACATCCGGGTGGCTGCACGGCCACGCACTCCCCTCATGGACATCAGCGAACTGCGCCGGAAGTCCGTCGGCGACCTCAAGGTCATGGCCGAAGGACTTCGCATCGGGAACAACTCCGGGCTCCGCAAGCAGGAACTGATCTACCGCATCGAGCAGGCGCTTCTCGAGTCGGAGGTGACGCTCCGCGCCGAGGGGACGCTCGAGCTGCTTCCCGAGGGGTTCGGCTTTCTCCGGAGCGCAGACTGGAACTACCTCGCCGGCCCGGACGACATCTACGTCTCGCAGACGCAGATCCGCCGGTTCAACGTCAAGACGGGGGACACGATCCGCGGGCGCGTGCGGCCACCCAAGCCGTGGGAGAAGTACCTCGCGCTCCTGCAGGTCGAGTCGGTGAACGGGCTCGAGCCCGATCTCGTGCAGAAGCGCGTGCAGTTCGACAGCCTGCGGCCACGGTATCCCGACCAGCGTCTGCGGCTCGAGACGGGTTCCGGTGACCTCGCGATGCGCGTCGTGGACATGATCGCGCCGTTGGGCAAGGGCCAGCGCGGGCTGATCGTCGCGCCACCGCGCGCCGGCAAGACCATCCTGCTCCAGAAGATGGCGAACGCGATCGCGGAGAACCACCCCGAAGTGACGCTCATCGTGCTGCTCATTGACGAGCGGCCGGAGGAGGTCACGGACTTCATCGCCTCGGTGCCGAGCGCGGAGGTCATCAGCTCCACGTTCGACGAGGCCGCCTCGCGGCACGTGCAGGTCGCGGAGATGGTCATCGAGAAGGCCAAGCGCCTGGTGGAGGCGGGACGCGACGTCGTCATCCTGCTCGACTCCATCACGCGCCTCGCGCGCGCCCACAACACCGTGACGCCGCTCTCCGGGAAGATCCTTTCAGGCGGCGTGGACGCGAAGGCGCTCGAGAAGCCGAAGCGGTTTTTCGGCGCCGCGCGGCGCATTGACGGCGGCGGGTCGCTCACGATCGTCGCCACGGCGCTCGTGAGCACGGGCTCGCGGATGGACGAGGTGATCTTCGAGGAGTTCAAGGGCACGGGCAACATGGAGCTGATCCTCGACCGCGAGATCGCCAACCGGCGCGTCTTCCCCGCGATTGACATGCTGAAGTCGGGCACGCGAAAGGAAGAGCTGCTGATGACCGAGAAGGAGAAGAACCGCGTCTTCCTCATCCGGCACTTCCTCGGCGACATGCCGGCGGAGGACGCGATCGCGTTCCTGCTCAAACGGATGTCACGGACGAAGAACAACGACGAGTTCTTCGAGAAGATGGCGGAGGGAGAGTGACAGATGCGAAGAGCGAAGAGCGAAGGGCGAAGGGGGGTGTGATGAGTGATCCGGCCCTCGGCCGCTGGATGGCGATCGACCTCGGCGAGCGGCGCGTCGGGCTCGCGATCAGCGATCCGACGGGGACGATCGCGTCGCCGGCGGGGTTCCTCGCGCGGCGCGCGGGGAAACGGCCGCCGATCACGGCACTGCTCGCGAGGGCGGAGGAGCTGGGGGCGCGGGGATTCGTGGTCGGGCTGCCGCTCGACGCCGACGGTCGCGACACCGAGCGATGCGCCGAGGCGCGGCGGCTGGCGCTGGAGCTGGAACGGAAGACGGGGCTCGCCGTGCGTCTCGTGGATGAGCGGTTCTCGACCGCGGCAGCGCTCCGGGCGGTGAAGGAGATGGGCGGCACGACGCGGGGGCGGAAGGGTGAAGTGGACGCGATGGCGGCGGCGTTGCTGCTGCAGCAGGCGCTGCGGATCGCAGACCGCGCAGGCGATGCGGAATAGCGGGATGCCGAATGTCACTGCGGGATTCCGGATGCGCATTCTCGATGCAGACGGGTGAACGCGGCATGCGGGCTGCGTGCCGCGCGGCGCTCGGCGCGCTGGTGTTCCTCGCCGCCGCCTGTGGGGCGCCGAGCGGGCCGGACGTGCGCCTCGTCATCCGGAAGGGCTCGCCCTTCCGCGAGGCGGCGGAGTCGCTGGCCGCGCACGGGGTCGTGCGGTCCGGGCGCGTCTTCGCCTTCTACGCCGAGCTGCGCGGGCACGACCGGTCGGTCCGCTACGGCACCTACGTCCTTCGCCAGCGGATGTCGTGGGAGCAGACGCTCGACGCGCTGCACGCCGGGCGCGGCATCGTGCACTCCGTCACGATCCCCGAGGGGTGGAGGCTCGCCGACATCACGCCGGCGCTGGCCGAAGCGCTCGGCGTGAGCGCCGACTCGCTCGACGCCGCCGTCCGCGATACGGCGCTCCTGCGCCGGCTCGACGTGCCGACGGCGACGCTCGAAGGGTATCTCTTCCCCGACACGTACACCTTCGCCGACCGCACGAGCGCGCGCGATGCGGTGGCGGCGATGGTCGAACGGTTCGAGCGCGCGTGGAATCCCGAGTGGGACGAGCGCCTGCGCCGGATCGCGCTCTCGCGACACGCGGTCGTGACGCTCGCGTCCATCGTCGAACTGGAGGTCCGGCGCGAAGAGGAACGCCCCGTGGTGGCGGCCGTCTACCTCAACCGGCTCAGGATCGGGATGGAGCTCCAGGCCGACCCGACCATCACCTACGCGCTCGGACGGAAGCCGGGTCGGGTGACGCTCAAGGACCTGCGCGTGAGGTCCCCGTACAACACGTACCGCCGGCGGGGACTCCCGCCGGGCCCCATCGCGTCGCCGGGTGCCGCGAGCCTCGAGGCGACGCTCTTCCCCGCGAAGGTCTCATACCGGTTCTTCGTCGCGGCGCCCGATGGGCACCACGAGTTCCGGCGGACCTACGCGGAGCACCTCGCCGCCATCGAGCTGCTGCGGCGCACGGCGCGGGCCGACTCGGTGAAGTCGCCGTGAACGGGACCGATCCCCGCGGGACCGATCCCCGCGGGACCGATCCCCGCGGGACCGATCCACGAGAGGCCGGGCACCGCTAGTCCGACTGCAAGTCGTGCCGGAGCAGCACCGCGCCGTGCAGGAACACGTGCCGCATCTCGTGCCGCGCGCGCGAGGTCTCGACGTGCAGGAGCACCCGCAGGCAGCGCGCGAGCGCGCCCTCGACGCCGAGCTCCTGAACGCAGACGATGGGGATATCGGACCACCCGTGGCGCCGCGCCGCATACGCGGGAAACTCGCTCACCAGGTCCGGTGTGGACGTGAAGACGGCGCTCACCACGTCCATCAGCGCGAGGTCGTTCTGCTCGAGCAGCTCGTCGAGCAACTCCAGCACCGCCGCACGAATGAGGAGCGGCTCGTCGCGCTCCACCGTGGTCGCCCCGCGCACCGCGCGAACGGTCCGGATCGGCATGGGGAGAATAGAACGGCAAGACCGAGTGGACGGTAGACAGTGAACAGTAGACAGTTGACGGTTCTCCGAAACTGTCTACTGTCTACTGTTCACTGTCTACCGTCCACTCGCTGTTGCCGTTTCCCGACGCTACGTTGCCGCAATGACACGCGATGCGCACGCGGTGGTGTCGGCGCGGGGAGCGCGCCGGTGGCAGGGTGGGCATCCGTGGATCTTCCGCTCCGACATCGTGCGGCAACCGGCGGTGGCGCCCGGCGCGGTGGCCGTGCGCGACCAGCAGGGCCGCGCGCTTGGCTGGGCGCTCTGGAGCCCCACTTCGGAGATCGCACTCCGGCTCCTCGACCGCTCGCCGGAGGCGGCGATCGACGCGACCTGGTGGCACGAGGGCATCGCGCGCGCGGTAGCGCGGCGCGCGCCGCTCGCGCGCGACACGACGGCGTACCGCCTCGTGCACGGCGAAGGGGACGGCCTCCCCTCGCTCATCGCGGACCGGTACGACCGGTGGGTGGTGGTCCAGCTCCTCTCGGCGGGCGCCGAGGCGTTTCGCGCCGAGATCGTGGCGGCTCTTCGCGCGCTCACCGGCGCGGAGGGGATTCTCGCGCGACACGACGTGTCGGTGCGCGCGCGCGAGGGGCTCGAGCGCGCCGTGGAGCCGCTCTGGGGCGTGGTTCCGGAGGAGATCGAGGTCGTGGAGCACGGTGTGCGCTACGTCGCCGCGCCGCACACGGGGCAGAAGACCGGCGCCTTTCTCGACCAGCGCGAGAACCGCGTGCTCGCGGGCGGCGTCGCGCGCGGGCGCGCACTCGACCTGTTCAGTTATCACGGCTCGTTCGCGCTGCACCTCGCGCCGCACGCCGAGCAAGTGACGGCGGTGGACAGCTCCGCCGCGGCGCTCGAGCGCGCGAGCGAGAACGCCGCGCTGAATGGGCTCACCAACGTGTCGCTGGTGAACGCCGACGTGTTCGACTTCCTGCGCGCGCGCGTGAAGGAGGGCGCCCGATTTGACACGATCGTCCTCGACCCGCCCGCGTTCGCCAAGAACCGGGCGTCGCTCGAGGGCGCCGTGCGCGGCTACCGCGACGTGAACCTGCACGCGATGCGCCTGCTCGCCGGCGGCGGGCTGCTCTTCACCGCGAGCTGCAGCTACCACCTCACGAAGGCGCACTTCCTCGAGATGCTGCGCGACGCCGCCGACGACGCGGGACGGCGGATGATCCTGCGCGCGCTCACCGCCCAACCGCTCGACCACCCCGAAGTCGTGACGATTCCCGAGACGGGGTACCTGAAGGGGGCGCTCCTGGAGGCCGGGGACTGAGAACCGAAACTGCAGAAGAACGGTTCACAGTTCACAGTTCACAGTTCACAGTTGACTGTTCACAGTCATCGGTCTTCCGAATCTGACAACCGGAGGCCGACGAGTGATCGCCATCCACGTCCGTGACCCGCGTGGGGCTGGGGACGTCACACTTCAGGCGGTGCCGACATGAATGTGGATAGCGGCGTGTTTGCGGAGCAGTCGTTCCACGCTACCTTGCGCGGCGTGAGTCAGCGCGCGCCCCGGTCGCTCCGGTACGAGTACGAGCTCTACGTCGAGCGCGAGGTCGAGGCGTACAAGGAATCGGTGTCGCGCACGCATCTCCTCGGCATCGCCGACATGGCGCAAGCCCGGCTCGAGGGAGAGCTGCAGCTCGGCATGCGCGATGTGCTCCTCGCGGCCGAAGTGGATCGCATCATCTCGCGCCGGCTCAAGATCCCGAGCTTCACCACGTGGCGCCGCAGACGCCTGAAGAACGCCGCGGAGCCCCGGCGCCCCGAATACTGGGGGCTCCGCGCCGACACCCCGCTCGCGCACGCGATCACGTCCGGTTCGCTCAAGGCCCGGGTCGTGGTCACCGGAGCGCGCGTGCAGGGCTCGGCGCTGTACCTCGCCGCGAACGGCTGTCAGGTCACCGCCGTCGAGCCCGAGGCGGACGTCGTGGACCGCGTCCTCAGCGCCGCGGCGGCGGCCGGACTCAAGTCGCGCGTGCGCGGGGTCGCGACGGATCTCATCCACTTCAGTCCGGACGGTCCGCTCGCCGCGGTGATCTGCACGCCCGCGGCCTTCGCCGGCCTTTCCGTATTCGAGCGCGAGAAGGTGATTGCGGTGCTGCAGAGCGCGACGGCGGACGGCGGCGTGCACCTCGTCGAGACGATCGTCGCGGGCCAGGAGGCGATCTCGGAGGATGAGCTGCGGGAGCGCTACTCGGGTTGGGAAGTCTCCTTCGTGCCGGAGCCGGGCGCGGCGAAGACGTTCCTTGCGCGGAAGAGCGCTGCGTAACGAAACGACACAGGTGAGTGCGGCGCGCGTGTTGTTGCGCGACAACCGGCGAGGGAGCACCGGGCGTCGGTGTTCCCAAGGCGTTGGTGAGCAAGCAGTTGAGCGCCTGGTCAGGCTGGCACCCGCCGTGCAGGGAGGAAGGGCGGATTGGTACGCCCTCTTCCATACGAAGCACCGCGCCGCACGGCGCGATCAGGAGCAGCGATGGCGCGCACGAGACAGCCGAAGGACGAGCAGGAACCCGTGGGCATCGTGATCTCGCGCGGGAGCCGCGCGGAAGATCCTCCGCGTTTCACGGCGTACGTGTGGGGGCCGGTGCCGGAGACGAAGCCGGAAGCGAGCGGCGAGATGGTCGCCGCCTGATCGAGACGTTCGCGGAACGCCGCGAACAAGAACGAACAAGAGGGCCGACGCAACGCGTCGGCCCTCTTGTTCTTCGCCAAGAAGCTTACTTCTTCTTCGCGGCTTTCTTCTTTCCCTTCTTGGCTCTCTTCTTTGCCATCGTGCAATCTCCTGTGAAGGAGTGATGTGCCCTGGCGATCCCCCGGTGGATCGCTGGGTCTCAAGACCGCAAGATCGCGGCCCTGACAACACGGCCTCAACGAGGCGCGTGAAGTCGAAGCACTGTGTACAGAATTGTGTGTGAATCGAATTCGCGCAAGTACCAGCCACGTTGTGCGCGGACGTCGCCGTCCGTTTCGCGCGCGTTTCCCACTCGAGAACCGACGATTGGATGCGCGGAATCGTTACGGCCCCGCGCGTGCGATTTCAGGGCCGGTTGACGATCTCCGGGCGCAGCGACTGCACGATCGCGACCAGCTCGTTCCGCTCCCGGTCGGCGATCCTGAACCTCGCGACGGTCTCGTTGAGGTGGCCGGTGAACGCGTTCCATACGTCGGGCGAGATCTCGAGCTGAACGGGAGCGCAGGAGCATGCGGAGACCCGGTGAGTGGCGGCGAGTGACCGAACGCGCGGTTCGCGCGAGCCGGCCCGCGGAATGATACGCGCGGGCGCATCACGCGCGAGACACACGGGCTTCCATCCGATTGTGCGCCGGGCGACGTTTAGAGAATGAAGGCGCTCGTGAAGGCCGGCCGCGCCGCGGGTTTCGTCCTCAGCGACGTCCCGGTGCCGAAGATCCGCGACGACGAAGTGCTCATCCGGGTGTGCCGCGCCGGCGTCTGCGGCACCGACGTGCACATCCACGAGTGGGACGCCTGGGCCGCGGGGCGCTGCGCGCCGCCCTTCACCGTCGGGCACGAGTTCGCGGGCGAGGTCGCGGAGGTCGGCCCGTTGATCACCGACGTCCGGGTGGGCGACCGCGTCACCGCCGAGGGGCACATCGTCTGCGGGCGCTGCCATCTCTGCCGCACGGGGAACTCGCACGTCTGCCCCAACACGCGGATCATCGGCGTGGACCGGGACGGGTGCTTCGCCGAGTACATCGCGATGCCGGCGACGAACGTCTGGCACCTCGACGACGACATCTCCTTCGATGTGGGCGGGATCCACGACCCGATGGGGAACGCGTTCCACACGGCGCTGCACGGCACCGAGATCCCCGGCGCGACGGTGCTGGTGACGGGGTGCGGTCCCATCGGCATCTTCGCGGTGGGCATCTGTCGCGCGGCCGGCGCGAGCCACATCGTCGCGAGCGACGTCAATCCGCGGCGGCTCGCGCTCGCGCGCGCGATGGGCGCGCACGACGCGGTGGAGCCGTCCGCCGTCGAGGCCGCCGTGCGCGGCGCCACGGACGGACTGGGGGTGGACGTCGTGCTCGAGATGAGCGGCGTGGCGGCGGCGATTCACCAGGCGTTCGGTCTCGTGCGCGTGGGCGGTCGCGTACAGATGCTCGGCATCCCGGCGCAGCCGCTCGACATGGATCTCACGAAGGAGATCATCTTCAAGGGGATCACGGTCTACGGCGTGGTGGGACGCCGGATGTACGACACGTGGATCCAGATGACGCAGTTTCTCCGGAGCGGGCAGTTCGATCCGCGACCGGTGATCACCCACCGGTTCCCGCTGACCGAGCACGCGGAGGCGATCCGGGTGATCAAGACGGGGGAGGCGGGGAAGGTGATCTTCGAGGTGGCGTGAAGGGCAGCTTACGGTTCACAGTTGACGGTTCACAGTTCACAGTTCACGGATTGGAGAAGCCCCGAAAACCGTCACCTGTCCACCGTGAACTGTTGACTGCAAGCTGAAGTTTCCTTCCCCTCCTGACTCATGACGCTCAATCGCAGTTTTGTCGCGGATCTCGACGCCAAGGTCGCCCAGCTCAAGGCCGACCGCGTCCACAAGGTCCTGAATCACCTCGACTCGCCGCAGAGCGCGCGCGTGACGATGGAAGGGCGCGGCGAGGTGCTGATCCTCTCGTCGAACAACTACGTCGGCCTCTGCGACGAGCCGAGCGTCATCCAGGCGGGGGTCGAGGGGCTCAGGCGATACGGGGCGGGCACGGCCAGCGTGCGCTTCATCTGCGGCACGTTCACCGTCCACCGCGAGCTGGAGCGGGCGTGCGCGCGCTTCGTCGGCACCCCGAGCGCGCTCTCGTTCGTCTCGGCGTGGAACGCGAACGAAGCGCTCACGGCGACGGTGGTCGAGGAGGGCGACCTGGTCTGCTCCGACGAGCTGAATCACGCCTCGATCATTGACTCGATGCGGCTCGCCAAGGCGATCACGAAGTGCACGACGGCGGTTTACAGGCACGGCGACCTCGACGACCTCGTCGCGAAGCTCAGGGCGGCGACGGGCGCGAAGCGACGGCTCATCTGGACCGATGGCGTCTTTTCGATGGAAGGAAGCGTCGCGAAGATCCCCCAGCTCCTGCAGGTCGCGCGCGACCACGACGCGGTGCTGATCGTGGACGATTCGCACGCCACGGGCGTGATGGGCGCGACCGGCCGCGGCACCGCGGAGCACTTCGGCGTCCTGGGCGAGGTGGACGTGATCACCTCGACGCTCGGCAAGGCGCTGGGCGGCGCGGCGGGCGGGTTCGTGGCGGGGCCGGCGTCGCTCACGGCCATGCTCACCCAGCGCTCGCGGCCGCAGCTCTTCTCGAACGCGCTCCCGCCGACCGTGGCGGCGAGCGCACTCGCGGCCATCCAGTTCCTCGAAGGGCACCCCGACCGCGTGCGCACCCTCCACGAGAACGCGCACTACTTCCGTTCGGCGCTCCTCGGGGCGGGGCTGAAACCGCTCCCCGGCGAGACCCCGATCGTCCCGATCATCATCGGCGAGACGGCCGACGCGATCCGGATGAGCGCAATGCTGCTGGATGAGGGGATCTTCGTGACGGGGTTCGGGTTCCCGGTGGTGCCCAAGGGGACGGCGCGGCTCCGGTGCCAGGTGTCGGCGGCGCACACGCGCGCGGACCTGGATTACGCCGTGGGGGCGATCCGGAAGGTGGCAGCCACGGTCGGCATCCTCAGGTAGCGTCGAACGTCCCGGGTCGAGAGGCAGCTCCCGGCTGCCGGCACGGGCCTCTGGCAGCCGGCCCCGATCGTGACCACTTTGACCTGCGCATCGTCCCAGACATGGACTCCCGGGAGGCCCGCGCGGCCGCCCGGCGGTCGCCGTTGGGCCTGCTCCACCCTCTCCCGTCTTCTTGCCCTTATCGAGGTGCAGCGTATGCGATCGTTCCGTGTCATCGTCCTGGCGCTCGCGGCGTCCGCGGCCGTGGGGCTGGTGCCTTCCGCGGCAGCCGCGCAGCAACCCGCGACCGGATGGCAGGACTCGTGGTTCTGGGGCGCCTACGGCGGCCAGACGTCCTTCGCCACCGCGATCGCGCGCACCAACGCACCAACCATCGGCGTGGACTGGGTCATCACGCGGTCGCGGTACGCGCTCAACGTGTTCGCCGAGCAGTCCTATTTCAACGCGGTATCCACCGTGCCGGACTTCCCGACCTCGGCGCCGCGCCGCGTGGACATCACGGACATGCGCCGGGTGGGGTTCGCGGCGATGATCTTCACGCCGGAGCTGAGGCAGCTCAAACCGTACCTCGGATTGGGTTGGTCGTTCAACTTCATCAAGGAAGGAACGCCGGAGGGCAGCTTTTACGCGACGCCGGCGGCGCGCGACTCGGTGCTGCAGCGCATCAACAACGCGCGCTCGATCGGGAAGTTCTTCGGCAGCCTCGGCTTCATGGCGAGCTACGGCAAGTTCGCCCCGTTCGCGCAGTATACGATCATGCCGACCAAGGGCTCGGGCGACTGGATGGTGAACGGCGAAGGGTTCACGAGCATCTGGACCGCGGGAATCCGGTACAACGTCGGGAGCTCGATCTCCAAGAAGTGGTGAGACCCGGCGGGGCGATGCGGGCGCGGCGTGGCCGGGTGGCCACGCCGCGTTTTCTTAACAGCGAGTACACGGTTCACAGTAGACAGTACACAGTAGACGGTTCGGGTACGCCGAACCGTAAACCGTCAACTGTCAACCGTGAACTGTGAGCTGTCGTCCGATTCCCCCGATGTCTCGCCGTTGCAGGTACCGGTCCGTCTCCCGCCGCGCCGAGAGATGCGGGCTCCCCCGCACCACGAAGCGGAGCGGCCAGTCCGCCGCCTCCACGATTCCGACGCGCGGCGTGACAGCGACGTCGCGCTCCGCGACGGGCTCGCCGGCCAGAATCCGGAGCGGTGAGGTGACGAGCGAGGCCCCGTGGTGCCGGGGCCCGGTGATGCCCAGGGCTTGGCAGAGCTTTGCCGGCCCGTTGGCGAGGTGGCGGTCGGTGCGCGCCGCGCGGCGGCGGCGGCGCATCGCCTCGAGGCCGTCGAGCGGCTCCGCGGCACGGATGAGCACCGCGCTCGGGAGCCCCGCCGCGCGCGTGACGGCGTTCACGCACCAGTGCATGCCGTAGACGAAGTAGACGTACGCACGACCCGGCGGCCCGTAGAGCACCTCCGTGCGTGCGGTGCGCCCGCGGGCGGCATGACACGCCCCGTCGTGCTCGCCCACGTATGCCTCGGTCTCCACGATGCGTGCGCGGCACCGGACGCCGTCCACCGTGCACTCGAGGACGGCGCCCAGGAGCTCGCGGGCGACGCGCGCCGTGTCGCGGGCGTAGAACGCGACGGGGAGCGGCCGGCTCACCCCGACGCGGCGGCCTTCTTCGCGCGCGAGACGCGCGGGCGCTTCGAGCCGTCCGTCTCGTCGTCCGTACCCCCCTCGGGCGCGTCCTCCTTCCGGCTGCGCCGCGACTTGCGCGCGGGCAGGTCGTCGCTCGCGTCGTCGCCGGCCACCGAAGCGGCCTCATCGTCCACGACGCCCACGAGGAGGAGGTCGGCCGGGGGCAGAGCGGCCTTCGCGGCGATTCCGCCGCGGCCGCCGCGCGACGGCGCGCTCCGCGGCCCCATCCCCCGCGGCGCGAGGGGCGTGAGCGCGGCCTTCGCGCGGTCCGATTCGGCCTTGTGCGCCGCCTCCGAGACCTCGAGCTGCGCGCTCACGCTCGGCGCGCTCGTCGCGGCGGCCACCTCGTACCTGTCGCCGCGTTTCCGGAGGTCCACCACGTCGGCGTCGTGGGCGTCACGCAGGATGCGCGTGAAGTTGCGCTCGCTCAGGCTCTCGCTATCTCGGCCGAGAAGCGCGAACGCCTTCCGGCGCACCTGCTCACTCGGCACGGCGTCCTCGCCGGAGACGAGCGCAGCCACCGCGTCGCGCACGAGCGCGAAGGCCTCATCGCGGGTGAGGCGAAGGCCGGCGACGCCGACCGACGCGTCCGCGTGCGCGCGAGCCGCCTCATGCGGCGTGCGCCGTCCGGCGGCGCGCCCGACGTGCGGCGCGGCCGGCGGCACGGCGGGTTGTTTGCCGGCGGCTCCCGCCGGGCGTCCTGTCCCGATGCGTTTCTGCCGTACCGCCGTCTGGCCATGCGGGTCATCGATCAGGCGCTTCGCGATCTGGCCAGCCCGGCCCAATCGGCCAGCGACCGCGAGAGCGCGCGCGCATTCCTGGCTGGATCGCCGATGCTGGACCACTGGTGTGAGGTGGCGGAGATCGACCCCCGGTGGCTGGTGGTCTACCTGAAAGCCAACGGTCTCCACGGGCCTCGCGCCGAGCACGTCAGCCTGGCCTGACGGAGTCAAGCGATGCCGCACACGAGTCCGACGGAGAAAGTGCCTGTCGCATCTCCCGTCTGCCCCGGGTGTGGATCCCCGAGCGCGCAGACGACGAGCAAGACGGTCGATGCCTCCACCTACTGGCGCTGCCAGGTGTGTGGGGAGATCTGGAATGCCCTCCGCCGCGAGAAGAGCGGCCGCCCGTACTACCGGCGCTAGCCTTCAGATCCTCTTCGCACGCGGGCGATCACATCGTCGTCCACAGGGCCGAGAGTTCCTCGACGCGGAGCCCCGCGTCCGTGAGGAGCTGTCGAACCTGCCGCTCGGTCAGGACGTTCACGACCGGCGGCAGATCGAACAGGGCGCTGCGGAATCGCTGCGACCAGCGCAGCGGCGCGAACAGGCTCGGTGATTTCGGCAGCGTGAGCACCGCGGTGGCGCCGGGTTTCATCACCCTCGCGAATTCCCCGACCGCGGCTTCCGGACTCTGCACGTAGTCGAGGAGGCCGAGCGCGGCCAGGAAGTCCACCGACCCGCGTCCCAGCGGCAGGCAGGTGCAGTCGGCCTGCACGAAGGTGATCTTCGGGTCGCGCACCCGCGCGCGTGCCTGCTCGAGCATCTGGGTGGAATAGTCGGCGGCGACGACCCTGCCGAGACCGCCCACCGACCACTGACCACTGACCCTATCCCTTGAGCGCGCCGGCCATCAAGCCCCGCACGAAGTAGCGGCCCAGGAGAACG
>Ga0209619_10002854_pt1 | contig 12501 bp, 11 predicted proteins | sample Rifsed16ft3_FD_184011 | JGI IMG/M metagenome (GOLD analysis project Ga0209619, IMG submission 184011) | Soil microbial communities from Rifle, Colorado, USA - sediment 16ft 3 (version 2) | ecosystem: Environmental > Terrestrial > Deep subsurface > Rock core/Sediment | place: Rifle, Colorado... | reverse complement strand
CCCTCTCTGATATTACAGGTGTAATTGCGTTAATGCCAAGTTCTGTTGTCTTTTGAATGATAAAATCTAATTTGGGACCCTTTGGAACTGCCTGGACTAAGTGAATGAAAATTGCAGACTCTATCTGCCTGCCTGTTATTTCTGTTATCTCACCGATAAACAAATCCTTCCCTGCATATGTGGCAAGCACAGCATATTTAGTCCCCTCCTCATCAACGCAGAATATCATCTCTCCATTTTTTATACGTAATGAGTCGCGGAGGTGCTTTAATAGTTCACCTGTTATTCTGACTTTATTTTCTTTTACTTGATTTTTGTTGATGAAGAAGACAGACAAGGGTGTTTATTAAAAAATATCCTTTACCTTTTGAAAGAAGCTGCCACTGCCGGCATTTATATCCTCTCCGGAAATCTTCGCATACTCTTCCAGGAGTTCTTTCTGTTTGGGGGTAAGTTTCTTTGGAATCTGAACATCTATTTGGACAATCTGATCTCCTGTACCGTAACCCCTGAGGTCCGGGATGCCTTTGCCCTTTATACGTAACATGCTTCCAGGCTGCGTTCCCGGCGGGATGTTGAGAGACACATTTCCCCTTAACGTAGGAACTTCCATCTTAGAACCAAGGGATGCCTGAACAAAACTTAAAGGGATACTGCATATAACATCATTCCCCTCTCTAACAAAGAACGGGTGTTCTCTGACTGTAATGACGATATAGAGGTCGCCAGGCGGTCCCCCTTCTGTCCCTGCCTCACCCTCACCGGTAAGTCTTAACCTTGAACCTGCCTCAACGCCGGGAGGTACCTTTACTGAAAGTGTGCGTTCCTTTTGTATTCTCTTCCTGCCGTGGCATTTACCGCACGGGTCCGTGATAAGACGTCCCTCACCGTTACAATGAGAACATGTCCTCGTAAGCGTAAAGAAGCCCTGTTGAAATCTGATCTGACCGGTTCCCTTACAGGTAGGACAGACTGATTGCTTTGTAGAAGACTTTGCCCCTGTGCCATTACATGCGGCACAAGCCTCCATACGGGGTATGTTTATCTTGGTATCTAACCCAAACGCTGCCTCTTCGAAGGATATTTCAAGGTTATATCTGAGGTCTGCACCTTTTTGGGCATGCCTGCCCCTCCTTGTACCTGCCCCAAAAAAGTCTTCGAAGATATCCTCGAAGATATCACCAAAGCCGCCGACACCTCCAAAGCCCTCAGCGCCTCTGAAACCTCCCCCCGCCATTCCATGTCCAAACGTATCATATTTCTTACGTTTTTCGGGGTCGCTTAATATCTCGTACGCCTCGTTTACCTCTTTAAATTTCTCTTCTGACTCTTTATCTCCCTGAGTTTTGTCAGGATGGTGGCGAATAGCAAGTCTGCGGTAGGCCTTTTTTATATCTTCACCGGCTGCATCACGCCCTACACCCAGCACTTCATAGTAATCTCTCTTAGAGGACAATTCTTATCTGCTCCAATAACTTTTTATTACTTCTTATCTTTATCCACTTCTTCGAAGTCTGCATCTACAACATCTTCTTTGGGTTTGCTTTCTGCTCCGGCTTCCGGTCCTGCTCCTGCTTCACTTCCTCCCCCGGCAGCGCCTCCAGGTTGAGCTGCAGCCTTCTTGTACATCTCCTCAGCAAGTTTATGTGAAACAGTGCTTAATTCCTGTATAGCATTCCTTATAGACTCCACATTGTCAGACTCTAAAGCCTTTCTCGTGCTTTCAATAGCTGCCTGAATACTGGATTTCTCATCCTCTGATACCTTATCTCCAAATTCTTTCAGAGACTTATCAACCGAATAGACCATGTTATCCGCTTCATTCCTGACCTCTGCAAGCTCTTTCTTTTTCTTATCCTCTTCTGCATGAGACTCTGCATCTCTTACCATCTGTTTTATCTCGTCCTCTTTTAAACCGCTTGAGGCAGTAATCCTGATTGACTGCTCTTTACCTGTGGCCTTATCCTTTGCCGAGACATGGACAATTCCGTTTGCATCAATGTCAAATGTCACTTCAATCTGAGGGATACCACGGGGGGCAGATGGAATACCCATGAGCTCAAACATACCCAGCATTTTATTATCTCCAGCCATCTCTCTTTCACCCTGACAGACTTTTATAGTAACTGCGGTCTGACTGTCTGCAGCAGTTGAGAAAATCTGACTCTTACGTGAAGGGATCGTGGTGTTCCTCTCTATCAACTTGGTAAAAACTCCACCCAGTGTCTCAATACCAAGGGAAAGAGGGGTTACATCAAGGAGAAGGACATCCTTAACCTCCCCTTTCAATACTCCACCCTGGATTGCAGCCCCGATAGCAACTACCTCATCAGGATTTACACCCTTGTGTGGTTCCTTGTCAAAGAAGTCACGAACCACTTTCTGTACTTTGGGCATCCTCGTCTGTCCACCCACCAGCACAACTTCATCAATTTGTTTTGCCGTAACACCGGCATCTTCCATAGCACGCCGGCATGGAGTAACAGAACCGTCAACCAGATCATCGGTAAGCTGCTCTAACTTTGCCCTTGAAAGTTTCATGGTGAGATGTTTTGGCCCTGAGGCATCGGCAGTAATAAACGGCAGGTTGATATCTGTCTCCATCGAGGATGACAACTCTATCTTTGCCTTTTCAGCAGCTTCCTTCAACCTCTGAAGGGCCATCTTATCTTTTCTGAGATCAATCCCCTGATCTTTCCTGAATTCATCAGCCATCCAGTCAATAATGCGGAGGTCAAAGTCGTCTCCTCCAAGGTAGGTATTACCATTAGTGGATTTGACCTCAAATACCCCCTCACCAATCTCAAGGATAGAGACGTCAAACGTTCCTCCACCCAAATCATAAACCGCTATCCTCTCATCCTTCTTCTTATCAAGACCATACGCTAAGGATGCTGCTGTTGGTTCGTTTATGATTCTTAATACATTGAGACCCGAAATACGCCCTGCATCTTTTGTTGCCTGTCTCTGACTGTCATCAAAGTATGCAGGAACAGTAACTACTGCCTCTGTTACGGTCTCTCCAAGATAATCTTCTGCAGTCTGTTTCATCTTTTGCAGGATCATTGCTGATATCTCGGCAGGGCTGTATGCTTTACCCCTTGCCTCAACATGCGCATCACCGTTTGATGCCTCAACTATCTTGTATGGAAGCCGCTTCGCTGCCTCAGTTACCATAGTGGCATTAAACTTGCGGCCTATTAACCTCTTTATTGAAAATATAGTGTTTTCCGGATTTGTTATTGCCTGACGTTTGGCTATAGCCCCAACCAGCCTTTCACCTTTATCCGTGAAAGCAACAACTGACGGTGTTGTACGGCTTCCCTCAGAATTGGGTATAACAACAGGTTCCCCCCCAGTCATAACAGCTACACATGAATTTGTGGTTCCAAGGTCTATACCAATAACTTTTCCCATAATACTATTCCTCCTTTATATTAAGAAAAAAACTCCATTTATTTATAACCATCATGACATCGGGTTTCAAGTCTATATGAAAATATACTATTACTCACCCTGCTTATTCTTCGCAACACTTACAAGAGAATGTCTTAATACCCTGTCATTAAGAATGTACCCTTTACGAAACTCTTCCACTATAACATTATCATCATGGGTATCTGATTCGACCATGGATACGGCATGATGCCTTGCCGGATCAAACAATTGCCCCACTGACTCTATGAATTGAACCCCGTGTTTTTCAAATACGCCCATAAATTCTTTCATCGTTAATTCAAGGCCATCTATAAGTGAGTCAAATTCTTTTTTATCCTTTGAGTGAGTAATTGCTCGTTCCATATTATCAATTACCGGCAGAAGGTCGCCAAGGATCTTCTCATTGGCAAATTTTACGGAATCATTCATTTCCCTGTTCATCCGCTTCCTGAAGTTCTCCATCTCTGCAAGCGTTCTCACATATTTATCCTGAAACTCCCTGCACTCCGCCTCTTTTTTCTCCAGCGCCTCTTTCATCGCATCAATGTTCATAACCTCACCAGGAGTTCTATCTTCTTCATTAATTTGATCCTCGTTTATTATTTCGCCTGTCTCATTATCTGCCAATGTACTTTACCTCCATAAAATATTTCTAACCTGACTTAACCTTTATTCATCTCAAAAACAAGTCTGAGACCCTCAAGTGTCAGCATGGGGTTAATCTCTTTTATACTTCTTGAATGTGAAGCAATCAATTCAGCCAGTCCACCTGTTGCTATAACATATGGTTCTCCGGTTATCTCTTTTTTCATCCGCTCGACTAATTCATCTACCAGTCCGGCGTAACCATATATAATACCGGATTGTATACTCGACACGGTATCTGTCCCTATCACAGTCTCAGGCGCTTCCAGTGATATCTTTGGAAGCTTTGCCGCCCTCCGGGATAATGCATCGAGTGAAATCATAATACCCGGGACTATTACACCGCCCAGATATTCAGAATCTTTGCTTACAGCACAAAATGTCGTAGCTGTTCCAAAATCAATTATTATAACAGGGCCGCCATAAATTGTATAGGCTGCGACTGCATTTACAATACGGTCTGCACCTACTTCCTTTGGGTTTTTATAGCATATCCTAATGCCCGTTTGAGTTTTTTCATCAACAAACACAGGGGTAACCTTAAAATACCTTTCCACCATCTTCCTGATTGTGGTTGATAGAAGCGGGACTACAGAAGCAATAATAACAGCGTCAATATCCTTTATCACGGCATTGGCAGATTTGATAGCCTCACAAAAGAGTAGCCCGTATTCGTCTGCGGTCTTATGCTGATCCGAGTTTATTCGCCAGTAATCAATAAGATTTTGATTCTCATATAATCCGAAAACGATATTCGTATTTCCTACATCTATAGTCAGAAGCATATATTACTCATATTAAATAATTGAAACATCCCCTGCATATATAACCCTTTTTTTTCTCCAGTCAAGTCTTATTATAAGCCCCCCTTCAGGAGTAAAATCTTCAGCCACGCCTGTTATCACCTCACCTTGTAATGAGACATTGATATGCCTGCCAAGAATATCACAGCGCTTACACCACCTTTTAAAAATTGACATTACACCTTTATTCCTGAGATCTTCATAGTCTCTTTCCAGTGTCTCAATCAGGGTGCATAGCAGGTTCATCCGATCCACTCTTTTACCTGTGCATCCCAAAAGCGAAGTTGCCGGCATCCGCAGGTTTTCAGGAAAATCCCCGTTCTTCATGTTAACATTTATCCCTATCCCAATTACAACGTAGTTTATCCGTTCCTGTTCGGCATTCATCTCCGTCAATATCCCTGAAACCTTCTTCCGATCAACAAGAATATCATTGGGCCACTTTATCATTGTCTCAAGTCCCGTAACATCCGTTATAGCCTGAGCAGTTGAGAGGGCGGCCATCATGGTCAACACAGGGGCATGTGGCGGAGATATATCCGGCCTCAGTAATATAGAGACATAGAGATTGACATTTTTTGGTGACACCCATGTACGCCCCATCCGGCCTTTACCGTGTGATTGTCCCTCTGCAAGGACTACCAGCCCCTCTGCGGCGCCTTTTGCTCCACTGTCCATAGCAATATCATTAGTCGAATCCACCTCATCAAAAAACAGGAGATCCTTACCGATAATTCCGGTCTTTATTGAACCTTTTATCTCATCAGGAGACATACGGTCGGGTATTTCTACAAGCCGGTATCCTTTTGAAGGAATACTGTCAATGACATATCCCCTTTTCCTCAGACCCTCGATATGCTTCCATACTGCAGCCCTTGATACCTTAATTTTATTACTTAGGGTCTGACCTGACACGAAGTTATCCCTGCTATTTTTGAAGACATCAATTATCAGGTTGTCTATACGCTCAGTTTGTCTCATCCCTTCTCAATATCCATACTGATATTTACCCAGGCCGCTGAATGTATCAGCGCCCCGACAGATATAATATCCACACCTGTCAATGCCACATCCCTCACCCTGTCAAGACTCATCCCGCCGGAAGCCTCTATCAGTATCTCCCTCTCATTATGCCCCTTTATAATCCTGACCGCCTCCCGCATCTTTGGAACATCCATGTTATCCAGCATTATTATATCAGCGCCACCCTTTACAGCGCCTTTAACCTCATCAAGGTTTCTCACCTCAACTTCAACCTTAACTGTATGGGGACAGTTCATCTTTGCAATTGATACGGCGTCTTCCACACCGGAAGTCAAGGCTATGTGATTTTCCTTGATCAAGACCCCGTCAAATAACCCGTACCTGTGATTAAAACAGCCTCCGGCCCTTACCGCATATTTCTCAAGGCATCTCAGCCCCGGAGTTGTCTTTCTCGTATCTACAATACGGACAGGCAAACCTTTAACTGCGTCTGCATACCTTTTGGAGAGTGTAGCTATTCCTGACAGCCTCTGGAGGAAATTGAGGGCAACCCGCTCCCCTGTAAGGAGCGCTTTGCCCTTACCTGATACACGTGCTATAACAGTACCGGCCCCGATAGAATCCCCATCTGAAGCAAGTCCCTGAAAGAGTGCGTCCGCATCGAGCCTTTTAAACACTTCATCAGCAATAGCTATCCCGGCTAATACAATATCATCCTCTGCAGTTATAATCCCTTTGGCTGCAATGTTATCCGGAATTAGTAAGAATGAAGTAATATCACCATGCCCAATATCTTCAGACAGCGCTTTATCAATAATTTCTCTTGTTTGGTTCATTATTGAAGCCATGAAAGGTTTGCTTCTATTCTGTCTTTTTGCTCCATCAACTCCTTATACTTTTCTTTCTCTTTTAGAACTACCTCCTCCGGCGCCTTTTCAATAAAATCCTTATTTGAAAGTTTCTTTTCAATCCTGCTAATCTCATCACCAACACTCTTCAACCTTTTTCCCAGGAGTCCCTTTTCTTTGTCTATATCAATTACACCTGCCAAAGGTAAGTACATCTCACCGCCTGTAAAGACTGAAATAGCAGACAACTCAGGCCTGCTGATATCCGCTCCTATTATCGAATGACCCACAGCGGACAATCTATTAATATACATCATATTCCCTTCGATCAGTTCTCTCAATATGTTGCTGTCAATCTTCATCCGGACATCAACCTCCTTAGACGGTTGTATATTCAACTCTGACCGCAGGCTCCTGATATTCTTTATAATGTCCATAATAGTTTCCATCTGTGATTCAATTCCTTCATCAATAAATGAATCTTCTGCAGAAGGATACGAGGCTGTCATTATCGAGGAGTTGTGCAGTTGCTGCCATATCTCTTCAGTAATGAATGGCATAAAGGGATGGAGTAACCGCAGTGCAGTATCCATAGTATTAACCAGTACTGCCACGGTGTTATCCCTCTTTTTGCCGGCCTGCTGTATCTGGAGCTTTACAAGCTCAACATACCAGTCACAGAATTCGTGCCAGAAGAACTTGTATATCGTTCCTGACGCTAAATCAAACCTGTATTCACCAAGCATCTTGTTAACATCCCGCACCGTCCCGTTGAGCCGGCTTAAGATCCATCTGTCAGGAAGGGTCAATGCTGCCTGGTCAATGGTGACTGTCTCTCCCTGCATGTTCATGAATATGAATCTCGCAGCATTCCATATCTTGTTGCCAAAATTCCTGTAGCCTTCGATACGCTCTTCTGAAAGCTTGATATCCCGCCCCGGAGAGGCCATTGAGGCTAATGTAAATCTGAGTGCATCAGTGCCGAACTTGTCCATTATAATAAGCGGGTCAATCACATTCCCTTTGGACTTGCTCATCTTCTGCCCATCGGCATCCCTCACAAGGGCATGTATACAGACATCTTTGAATGGTACATCTCCCATGAACTTAAGTCCCATCATAATCATGCGGGCTACCCAGAAGAAGAGGATATCGAAACCTGTGATAAGGACTGATGTGGGATAGAATCTCTTCAGGTCTTCTGTCTCTTTTGGCCATCCAAGGGTTGAGAATGGCCATAAGGCAGAAGAAAACCATGTATCAAGGACATCCTCATCCTGATGTGTATCCTTAGCCCCGCAATGCCCACACACCGCAGGATCAGTCCTGGATACTGTTACACCTTCACAACTGCCGCAATACCACGCAGGTATCTGGTGTCCCCACCATATCTGCCTCGATATGCACCAGTCCTTTATATTGTACATCCATTCAAAATATGTATTCTCCCATCCCTTTGGGATGAATTTTACTTTGCCTTCCTCAACAACTTTGATTGCAGGGGCCGCTAATGTCTTCATCCTGACAAACCACTGTTTTGAGATATTTGGCTCTATTATTGTTTTACACCGGTAACAGTGGCCAACTGCATGTGTATAGTCTTCTTCTTTTATCAAGTCTCCCCTTTCGGAGAGGTCATTTAATATAGCCTTCCTGCATTGAAATCTGTCCATTCCCGTATACGGGCCTGCCTCGTCATTCATCACACCATCATCACCCATAACTTTTATCTTTGACAAACCATGCCTGTTACCAACCTCAAAGTCATTCGGATCATGGGCAGGGGTGATCTTCAACGCACCGGTACCAAACTCCATATCAACCACATCGTCTGCAATAACAGGTATCTCCCTCCCTAAAACAGGAAGGAGCACGCTCTTGCCTATAAAATCCCTGAACCTCTCATCCTGAGGATTTACCGCTACTGCCGTATCACCAGGTATCGTCTCAGGTCTTGTTGTCGCAACTATCAGCGATCCTGATCCATCTGTCAGCGCATAACGGACATGATATAACTTTCCCCGTAAACTCTCATGCTCCACCTCTAAATCAGACAAGGCAGTCATGCACCTTGGGCACCAGTTTATTATATAACTGTCACGGTAGATCAGACCTTCATCATAGAGCCGGACAAAGACCTCACGTACAGCCGCCGACATACCATCATCCATTGTAAATCGTTCCCTGCTCCAGTCACATGAACCACCGAGGCGTTTTAACTGATACACAATAGTACGGCCGTACTGCTCCCTCCACTCCCAAACCTTTTCAACAAACTTCGTTCTCCCATATTCATTTCTGCTGGTCCCTTCTGAGGCGATCTGACGTTCCACTACGTTTTGGGTTGCTATACCGGCATGGTCTGTACCCGGCAGCCAGAGCGTGTTATACCCGGACATCCTCTTCCACCGGACAATAATATCCTGTATGGTGGTATTCAACGCATGTCCCATATGGAGTGAGCCTGTAATGTTCGGAGGCGGGATTACTACAGAAAATAGCGGACGGTCGTCCTTGTAATTTGCATGGAAATAACCTTGATCCTCCCAGAATTTATACCACTTTTCCTCAACCTCTTTAGGATTGTATATTTTATTCAGTGCCTTTAAGTCGCTCAATTTCTTTTATAATCTCTCTCTCTGTAATATCAGGGACTAATTCTCTCGCCACTCTCTCAACGATATCAGTTGCTATTTTCCTAACCATATTTTCTATCATCTCATCAGTTATCCTGTTTCTTAAATCTTCCTCAACATATTCTGCTGTCTCCCCCTCACTCCTTAGACTTCTCTCAGGACAGGCCTGCACCTCTTCTGAAAATACTTCTTTTTCATCTATAAATTGAGTCTCATGCTCAACTTCCGTTTTCTCTTCCATGACAGGCAGCAAATCATTTTCTAATTTTTGACTTATTATTTCTGATTCTCTCCTTATAGTAAGCACTTCTTCTGAATCAGTCGCTGATGTTTCCTTCTTAGTCTCCTCAATTATCCCTGAAAATACATCAGATACGTCAAATGATTTACCCTTAATAACTTCTTCTTTGTACTCTGCCGCTGCATGAAAATTGCCCTCTTTCTTGTCAGTGATCTCCCATCCCAGGAGTTCCTCAATACTCTTTAGAGATTCCTTTATCTCTTTTGCAGCCTTTACCCCCTTTTCCATATACTCCGTGACAGTACTTACCAGCTTTGTCGGGTCTATCGGCTTTCTTACAACCCCATATTTATCAGAAAAATCCGGGATATTATTCAACAGTGGTTCCTCGCTCTCTGCGAGGAAAAGGATGGGGATATTGTTATATTGTGACTTTTCTCTGACAAGCTGACTAACTTCTATCCCGTTTATTCCAGGGAGGCCAGGGGATAGGAGGATGACATCCGGCATGATCTTCTCTATCGCTTCCATAGCAGATACTCCATCACCTACTGTCTCTACATCAAATCCTTCCAACTGCAGGAAATATGATGCTACCTGTTGCACCACACTATCTGAATCTGCAACAAGAATCTTTTTTCCCATGGTTACGCCTCCTTTCTAAATATATATGGAAGCTAACATACTACGTCTCAGGGTGTCAAGTTTGATCAGCCAGGACAAACAACATCATTGTATGGTTTTTTTTACAGCCAGGACCCTCTGGTAAGTCGTCACAGCTTTATCATGCTCTGCGAAGGTATTTGAAAAGTAGTGTGTGCCGTCATTTTTTGATACAAAGTAGAGATAATCAACATCCGCAGGATGTAAGGCTGCATGTATTGACTCTATAGTCGGACTACCGATTGGGCCTGGAGGAAGTCCGCGTTGTAAATAAGTATTATACGACGACTTAAAGATGAGGTGTTTTCTCTTGAGGTCACCATCAAAATCTTCGCCGAGTGCATAAATAACTGTAGGATCGCTCTGAAGGGGCATCTTGCGTCTCAACCTGTTATGAAAGACAGCGGATATAAGAGTACGTTCACTCTCTACACCCAGCTCTTTTTCTATTACTGATGCAAGGGTAACCACTTCCTTTACAGTCATATTCAATTCAGAAGCCCTGCGTGCCATATCCGGCGTAAAGAGTTTTTTGAACCGCATTACCATCTTTCTCGCTATCCTGTCAGGTGAACTACTCTTAATAAAGTAATAAGTATCCGGATACAGAAATCCCTCAAGGCTGTCTATGTCTGAATCCAGGTTCAGCAAACCAATTAATGCATGGTTTTTTGTAATTTGTTTGAACGTTTCTTTATCTACTAAACCTTCACCCTGAAGTATTTCTCCTATCTGATCTATTTTTGCCCCAACAGGGACGGTCACTGTACGATAGTTCACCTTCCCATTCCTGAAAGATGAGATCACCTCAAGCAGACTCATATCAGTCGTAAAAAGATACTCCCCTGCCTTAACATCTTTGTCTGACAGCAAAAGCCTCCCGGCTATCATAAACAATGTCTTGTTACCTATAATACCTTCGTTCTCAAGGGTGCCTGCAATCCACCTTAATGTCACTCCCTCAGGCACTTCGAATATGCGGACCTCTTTATTTTTGCTCCTCAAGGCAAAAAGGCTGCTATAGCCTGCCAGGAAAATGAGAACTACAAGGATGGCCGCTGCCCCTATAATTGTTCTATACCGGATAGATTTCATTCCCCTTTGCCCTTGATGCTCATATAGTCCTGCAGTATTACCACTGCCGCCAGTTTATCAATGACCTTCCCCCTCTTTTTCCTGCTGACGTCGGCATCTATCAATATCTTCTCGACAAAACGGGTACTCAACCGCTCATCCATGAATATTACAGGAATGGTCACCTCATTCTTCAGTACATCCGCAAATTTTGAAACCTTATCTGCCTGAATACCCATACTTCCATTCATCATTACGGGCATACCCACAACAATTTCCTGCACATTATAATCTTCTATAATTTGTTTAATACCGGCCATATCTCTGATCTGGTCTGTACGGTGAATTGTAGTAAGACTGTGGGCTGCTATCTCAAGCTCGTCGCTGATAGCAACCCCAATCCTCTTATCTCCAACATCTAAGGCAAGAATACGCATCTGCTTGAAGGGAGGTCAGCGTGATTCTTCCATATTTTTTACACGGTTAGATAGTTCCTGGATGGTTCTCTCAAGCTTCTCAATATCTCTTTTCCCAGTCAGATTGAGCTTTACAAGGGTTTTTTCAACGATCTCACCGATCTTTTTATCTATCTCTTCACCACTCTTCTCAGCCCTGGACATCACCTCATTCATCAACTTGGCCGCATCACTCTGACTCAATTCCCCCTTTTTGACAAGCTCATCAACAAACTCTTTTGCCCTCTCCTGAGCGCCAAGACCTGCTAATAATGCCTTGCGGACTATGTCAAGCATGATAAACCTCCTTTCAATTTACACGATTAATTTATTTATTCCACTCCCTGCCATCTTCTCAACTACTTCAGCCACCTTATTTAACGCCTCATTCAATCCTTCAGGTCTCTTACCTCCAGCCTGCGCCATATCCGGCCTTCCACCACCGCGGCCATCCACAAGGCCTGCAATCTCATTGATTATATCACGTGCGTTAAACTTATCCGCCAGGTCTTTAGTTACCATAACTAAAATAGCCGCCTTGCCATCCACTTCTGCCCCTACAGATACAATGCCCGACCCAATCCGTGAACGCAGGGAGTCGCCAAAATTCCTCAACTCATCTATATTCATGCCGTCTACCTTCTTCGACAGCACCTTTATCCCGGCAACCTCGCGGATTTCAGACGTGACATCTTTTGCCTTTGATGCTGCAAG
>Ga0209619_10002852_pt1 | contig 12505 bp, 13 predicted proteins | sample Rifsed16ft3_FD_184011 | JGI IMG/M metagenome (GOLD analysis project Ga0209619, IMG submission 184011) | Soil microbial communities from Rifle, Colorado, USA - sediment 16ft 3 (version 2) | ecosystem: Environmental > Terrestrial > Deep subsurface > Rock core/Sediment | place: Rifle, Colorado... | reverse complement strand
CGGGGAGCGTGATCCGCTCCCGCCCGGTCACGGCGAGGTAGTAGCGGGCAATCTTGCCGCCCGCGTAAGGCGCGGTATCGCGATAGATCTCGCCGAAGGGAAACTCGAGGTCCGTTAGCGCGGCCTCTTCCTCGGCTTCCCGCTTCGCCGCCGCCAACGGCTCCTCGCCCGGATCGATGCGGCCCTTCGGAAAATCCCACTTCCGGTACGCGCGGAGAATCAGCAACTTCCAGCCGTCAGGCGTCCTGCGGGCGGGAATCACGCCGGCGGAGATGAGAGGCATAGGGCAAGTCTACTGCTCCCGCTGCCTTGGCTGGAACGGCGTGAATCGAGACGGTAAGTGGGGTCAGTGCAAGATTTTTTGGCGGGCGAAACGCTCGTGCCACGAAAAAGTTACACTGGCCCCCCTCAATCCTCGGTTTTGCTCACTCAGCACTCAATCCTCATTGGTCATCAGGACGCAGCCGTGCACCGCACAGTGGAATTCCCGCGCCATTTCCCTGAAATGGTGGAGGTAGAGCTCGTAGTCCTCATCCGCGAAGAAGCAGGCGGTGCGGTTATTTCCCCGTTGGATGATATGCGCGGGCAGGCCGGCCGGTCTCAGGCGCGCGCGGCGGGGCATGGTGAGGTAGCATTGGTTATCGTATTACCGGCTATCAACGTGCCATCCATGGTTTCGGCAGACAGCACGACCGAAAAACGTGGTCTGGGCTAACCCGGGTTTCTATCGAGGTGAAGAACATGAGAACCGCTCTGTCGCTTGTCGCCGCCCTGTTGTTGATCCTCGCGGCGCCCCACGTTTCAGCCCAGGACTATCCCACCAAGCCGGTGCGGATGATCGTGCCGTTCGCGCCGGGTGGCGGCACTGACATCATCGCGCGGCTCATCGCCCAGCATCTCACCGAGAAGTGGGGGCAGACGGTGGTGGTCGACAATCGCGGCGGCAGCGGCGGCATCATCGGCACGAAGCTCGCGACCGAGTCCGCGCCCGACGGCTACACCATGGTGTTGTGCAGCCTCGGGGTGTCGTACGCGCCCGCGCTGTATTCGAAGCTCCCCTTTGATCCCCTGAAGGACCTCCTGCCGATCTCCCGCGTGGCGCAGCAGCCCTTTGTCTATGTCGTCACGCCGGCGCTCGGCGTCAATTCGATGAAGGAGCTGATCGCGATGGCGAAGAGCAAGCCGGGGAGAATCCGCTACGGCTCGGGCGGCGCCGGCGGCTCCTCGCATCTCGGCACGGAGCTGCTGAAGGTGATGACCGGCACCGACATGCAGCACATCCCGTACAAGGGCACCGGGCCGGCGCTGAACGCGATGCTGGGTAACGAGATCCAGATGCAGCTGATCGGCATCTCTTCAGTGGTGCCGCACCTCAAGACCGGCCGCATGAAGGCGCTCGCGGTGAGCGGCGCCAAGCGCTCTTCGGCCGCACCCGAGATCCCGACCGTCGCGGAGAGCGGGGTGCCGGGCTACGAGTTCGACGTGTGGTACGGCATGCTGTTCCCGGCGGGCGCGCCGCGCGCGCGCGTGCGCAAGGTCAACGCCGACATCAACAGCGCGCTCGCATCACCGGCGCTCGCGCAGCGCTTTACGACGCTTGGGCTCGAGGCCGCCGGCACCACGCCGGAGGAATTCGCGGCGATCCTGCGCAGCGAGATCGCCAAGTGGAGGAAGGTGGTGAAGGAAGCGAACATCCGCGTTGAGTGAATGAATGCGTGATGATCGGGTCAACGGGGAGGAAGCGCGCATGAAACTCTACAGGCTCGACCCGCTCGGCACCCTCGACGGCCTGAAGCTCGGCGAGGAGGAGGCCCGCCGTCCCGGTCCGCGGGAGGTTGCGATCCGCATCCGCGCGACCTCGCTCAACTACCGCGACCTCAAGGTCGCCACCGGCGCCTATGAGCGGGGGGCGATCAAGCCGCGGGTGGTTCCGCTTTCGGACGGTGCCGGCGAGGTCGTGGAAGCCGGCCCCGGCGTCACGCGCGTGAAGGCGGGCGATCGCGTCGCGGCGATCTTCGTGCAGCGCTGGCTCGCCGGGCGCATCGATCCGGCCTACGCGTCGTCCGCGCTCGGCGGGCCATCGGATGGCGTGCTGGCCGAGCGTATCGTGCTCCCGGAAGAAGGCGTCGTCTCGATTCCCCCCCACCTCACGTTCGAGGAGGCGGCTACGCTGCCATGCGCGGCCGTCACCGCCTGGCACGCTCTCTTTGCGCGCGGGGGGCTGACCGCGGGCGAGACCGTGCTGACGCTGGGCACCGGCGGCGTGTCGCTATTCGCGGCGCAGTTCGCGCGCATGGCGGGGGCGCGCGTGATCGTCATCTCGGGCAGCGAAGAGAAGATCGCGCGGCTCAAGGCGATAGGCGTCACCGACGTGGTGAACTACCGCACCACGCCCGACTGGGAGGGCGCGGTCATGGATCTGACCGGCGGACAGGGCGCCGACCACGTTGTCGAGCTGGGCGGCGCCGGAACGTTCCGGAAATCGCTGCTGGCGCTTCGTGTGGGCGGGCGGCTCTACGCGATCGGCAATCTCGCGGGCGAGGCCCAGATCAACCCGCAGATGATTCTCGCCAAACGCGCCAATGTGCACGGCATCCAGGTCGGCAGCCGGGAGATGTTCGAAGCCATGAACCGGGCGATCTCTCATGCAAAGCTCAAACCGATCATCGACCGGCAGTTCGAGTTCGGGGATGCCCGGGCGGCCTACGACCATCTTGCCAGCCGCAGGCATTTCGGCAAGATTGTCATCCGCGGTGCCTGAGCTCGGAACAATCGGGGACAGAATCGATTTTCATAGGCCGCGAGAGAATTCGCCCCTACGAGTGGGAGCACGTAATGACTCCACGCCCTGAGCCTTCCCGCGGGTTGTCGCGGCCGCTCGCGCACCCCGGCTTCGCGACCATGGGTGACCCGGAGGACGACGACGAGGAGGAAGAGGAGGAGAAAAAGAAACGGGAAGAAGACGAGGACGAAGAAGACGACGATGGGGAGGGCGACGAAGAGCCCTGGAAAGTGAACAGCTAGACCCGAATCTCGATCTCGGGTCGGACCACGCCAGGTTTATGCATCTGAAGGATTTTCGTCCAGAAAGTAGCAAGAACCGTGGTCTGTCCCCTATTACGCTATTACGGCGTTGTATACTGGCCGAACGAGCGGGTATCACGGAGGGCCAATGACTTACTTCGTGGAAGGATTGAGCGGGCACAGTGAGCCCGAAACCAGGGTTCGCCGGATTGGCGAGTACGAGGCGCTGCCGGACGCCGTCGCCGCCGCGAAGCGAATAGTGGACGGGTATCTGCGGCGCGAGTACCGACCCGGCATGGAGCCGAGGTCGCTCCTGTCCCGCTACCAGGAGCTGGGCGAGCACCCTTACATCTTCCGCGACGACGACACGACCTTCAACGTGCCGGGATTCAACCACCTCCACTACGCTACCGCCCGCAGTAGCGACGTCTGCGCCGGGAAGAAATAGCCCGCATTCATCCGCGGAGCCGGCCCGCGGCAACGAGAGGTTCAGGGCTGCAAGCCGGCGCGCTGGATGATTTCCCTGGCGCGCGCCATTTCCGACGCGAGATGCTCCTGAAACTGATGCGGCGTGCCGCCGACCGGCTGAGCGCCGTCGGCGAGTATCCGGTTCTTCACGTCCCCTGACTCCAAGAGCTTGCGCATCTCTCCGCTCAGCCGGCTGACGATCGGCGCGGGAGTATTCGCAGGGGCGAGCAGTCCGTACCAGGTCGTCGTCCGGTAACCCTTGACGCCGGCTTCGGCGAGGGTCGGCAGTTGAGGGATGGCCACCGACCGCTGGGCGCTGGTTACGCCGAGCGGGCGCAGCCTTCCGCTCTTCACGTGCGGCAGCGACGAGAGCACGCTGGCGAAGGTCATATGGACCTGGCCGGCGATGACGTCCACCAGCGCCGGCCCGGCGCCCTTGTAGGGCACGTGGACCATGTCCACGCCGGCGAGATACTTGAACAGCTCGCCCGCGAGCTGGCCCGAGCTGCCGCTGCCGCCGGAGGCGAAGTTCAGCGCGCCGGGCTTTGCCTTCGCAAGGGCGATGAGCGCCTTGACTGACTGTGCGGGCATCGAGGGGTGTACCACCAGCAGGAACGGCGCCTCGGCGATCAGCGTCACGGGCGCGAGGTCCCTGACGGGATCGAACGGCAGGTCCTTGTAGAGGCCCGGGTTGATGGCATAACTGCTCGAGATGACGAGCAGGTTGTAGCCATCGGGGGGGCTCTTGGCGACGAAAGCCGCTCCGATGGAGCCGGCAGCGCCGGTTCGATTTTCCACCACCACCGACTGGCCGAGATGCTCGCCGAATCTCGGAGCGACGAGGCGCGCGATGACGTCGGTGGCGCCGCCGGGCGCCTGCCCGACCACGAGGCGAATGGGTTTCACCGGATATCCCGGAGGCCCGCCCTGGGCGAGGGCGGATAGAGGCTGCAGGCAGGCTAGCGCCAGCAACCAGCAAAGCAATATCCGGCGACGCCTGGAGTCGGGCAGGGCGACACACCGACCGCCGGTCTTCACGCCGCGCGCGGGTTGCGACATTCGAGCTGGATTCATTGCACACTCCTGGGACATCGCGTGTACGCGGTTCCTGGCGCGAATCCGCTGGGACCGGGCAACCCCGATCGGTCGCAGGGTTGAACTCGACCGTTCCCTGGGGCTGGAGATGTCGTGTTTACCCGGATGGACAATCAGGATTCACATGTATACACTAGAATACAGTTGATGTACCCGGCGGTCAACCGGCCGTATTCATCGAATTGCGCCGACCCCGTGTCCCGTTCCAGCGCCTCCACCCGAAAACAGCACGCCCCGCGCCACGGCTCGCGCAGCGAGCACGTCTACCGCCGGCTGCGCGACGCGATCCAGCACGGCGAGTTCAAGTCCGGCCATCGCATCATGGAGATCGAGGTGGCGGAGTGGCTGAACGTGAGCCGCACGCCGGTGCGCGACGCCATCCGGCGGCTCGAATCCGAGGGCATGCTCGAGCACGCGCCGCGCACGGGGCTGGTGGTGGCGAGCCTCGATCGCCAGGCGGTGATGGAGCTCTACGTCATGCGCGAAACGCTGGAGGGAACGGCGGCACGCCTGTGCGCGAGGCAGGCCTCGGACATGGAGCTGCTGGACCTGCTCGAGCTGGTCGAGCGGGAGCGCCAGCTGGCGGGCGACTTCGAGGGGCTGGCGCGGCACAACCGGCGTTTTCACGAGGCGATCCACCGCGGCGCGCACAACCGCTACCTCGAGAAGAGTCTCGTTGCGGTCAACGATTCCATGGGGTTGCTCGGCACGCCGCTCATGCTGCTGCCGCACCGCGCGCAGACGGCGGCGGCCGAGCATGCGCGGATCGCCGAGGCCATCGAGCGGCGCGACCCCGACGCGGCGGAAGCGGCGGCGCGGGAGCACGTGCGCGCGGCGCTGCGCGAGCGCCTGAAGCGGCTGTTTCCCGAGTCCGCGGCCTGATCCATTCGTATCGCATCCCGGGGAGGCTTAGCCATTGGCCATTGATCGCATCGAGGTGGTGGTCACTGATCTGACGATACGGCTGCAGCGCGAAACGTCGAGCGGGCCGTACGACACCGGCCCTTCCGGCACGCTGCTCGGCAAGCCGGTACTGGTGAAGATCCACGCCGACGGCGTGACCGGCTACGGCCAGATCCGGCCCATCAGCCCCGGCCATTTCATGCCCGACACCGTGCACAGCATGGTCGGCGCGATCACGGACATCTACGGCCCGCGGTTGATCGGCAGGGACCTGCTCGACACAGAAACAGTGCTCGCCCTGTTCGACCAGGCGTTGCCTGCCAACATGAACGCGCGTGCGGCGATAGATCACGCGCTGCACGACGCGATCGGCAAGGCGCTGAAACTTCCCGCGTACAAGCTGCTCGGCGGGCTGTGCCAGGAAAGCATCCCCCTCGAGTGGTCGGTGAGCATGGCGGCCGACCCCGGCAAGATGGTGGAGGACGCCGAGCGCGCGATGCGGCAATTCGGCATCCGCGTGCTGTGCCTCAAGGCCGGCGGCAAGGGCGGCTGGCGGCGCGACGTGAAGAACTTCATCACGGTGCGCAAGGCCGTGGGCGACGACGTGGTCATCGGCGTCGACCCGAACGAGGGCTGGACCGTGTCGGAGACGATCCGCGCCGTCCGCGAGCTCGCCCCGCACCGCCTCGACTACCTCGAGCAGCCGGTGAAGCGGCAGAACATCGGCGGGATGGCCGCAATCCGGCGCGAGCTCGAGGGCGTGCCGCTGATGGCCGACGAGGGCGTGATGACGCTCGGGGATGCGTGGGCGCTCGCGAAAGCGGAGGCGGTGGACGTGTTTTGCGTCAAGCTCTACAAGATGGGAGGGCTGCGCGCGGCGAAGAAGATCGCGGCGGTCGCCGAAGCCGCCGGCATTCAGCTCAACATCGGCGGCCTCGCGGTACTGTCCCAGCTCGAAGCCGCGGCCGGGGCGCATTTCTACGCGAGCTGCCCCGAACGGCAGGTGATGCCGGCGGCGGAGTTCATCTTCGGGCTCGGGGTGCTCGGTCCCGATCCCCTGGTGCCGGACACCGATTTCGTGATCAAGGACGGCCATGTCTCGCCGCCCTCGCGCCCGGGGCTGGGCATACCGGTGGACGAGCGGGCGGTCGAGCGGCACGCCCTCAAGCGGGAGGTCGTGAAGTGAGCGCGAACGGTACCGCCACGCGCGGCACCCGGTGACGGCCGCATCGACACGGGGGCACCCATGAGACAGACGATGGCGGAAAAGCTGCTCACGCGGAACAACCTGTCCGGCGAGCCCGCGCGCGCGGGGGACTTCGTCGAGGCGAGAATCGATGGAGCGATGTGCCATTATCATGCGGCCGACCCGCTGCATGAGATGGCGGTGCAGTCCGGGTTCAAGGATGGGCTGCCGCGGGTATGGGATCCGGACCGGGTCTTCGTCCTGGTGGACCACCATCAGCCGGCGCTCTCCCAGAAGCTTGCCGATGAGAACGCGCTCATCCGCCGTGAGGTCGAGCGGCTCGGCATCCGGTGTTTCCACGACGCCGAGCCGGGCATCTGCCACCAGATGATGGCCGATTACGGGCTCATGCGCCCGGGCGAACTCGTCGTCGGCAACGATTCGCACACGATCAGCTACGGCGCATTGAACGCGGGCGGCACCGGCATCGCGCGGGCCGACATGTTCTACGTGCTGCTCTACGGCGAGCTTTGGTTCCAGGTGCCGCCATCGATCAAGGTGGTCCTCGACGGCCGGCAACCCGACTATCCCATCGCCAAGGACATCATCCTTCACCTCGCCGGCCAGTATGGCGACGACTTCGCCGGCAGCCAGTCGATTGAGTACTCGGGCTCCCTGGTGCCGCAGCTCTCCATCGACAGCCGCATGTGCCTTTCCGCCCACGGCGTGGAAGTGGGCGCCAAGTTCGCGATGTTCCCGGCGGATGACAAGACCCGGGCGTTCCTCCGGGGGCGCACCGACAAGCCGTACGAGCCACTCGCGCCCGATCCCGGGGCCGAGTATGAGAAGGAGATCCGCCTCAACGTGGATGAGATGCCGTTCGTGGTGGCGAAGCCCCACCAGTTCGGCAACGTTGTGCCGGTGGACGAGGCCAGGGGGACGCGAATCAACCAGGCGCAAATCGGTTCGTGCGCCAACGGCCGCTTCGAGGACATCGAGATCGCGGCGCGGATGCTGGAAGGGCGCAAGGTGGCGAGGGGCGTGCGCTTCATCATCTCGCCGGCCTCGCAGCAGGTTTATCTTCAGTGCCTCAAGGCGGGGCTGATCGAGAAGCTCGTCGAGGCCGGCGCCCAGGTCGTCACGCCGGGCTGCGGCGTCTGCCAGCCGCGCGTCGGGTTCCTGTCCGATGGCGAGGTCTGCATCACGGCGACCACGCGCAACTTCAAGGGCCGCAAAGGCAGCCTCCACGCGGAAATCTACCTCGCGGGCCCGCTCACGGTGGCGGCGGCGGCGGTGGCGGGCGAGATCGTGAACCCGAGGGAGGTGTTCCGTGGGCTTTGATTTGAGCCAGGTGATCCGCGGCCGCGTCTGGAAGTTCGGCGACTCGATCGAGACCGATGCGATCAATCCTTATTACCGCTACCCGACGATGGACGAGCTGAAGCAGCACACCATGGAGGCGTACCGGCCGGAATTTCCACAGCAGGTCAAGCCGGGCGACGTCATGGTGGCCGGGCGCAACTTCGGCTGCGGCTCGAGCCGGCCGGGCCTGGTGCTGCGCGAGGTCGGCGTTGCGGCGATCGTCGCGGAGTCGGTTGCGCGCCTGTTCCTGCGCAACAGCATTTCGCGCGCGATTCCCATCTTCGTCGCGCCCGGCGTGACGGCGATCGTGCAGGACGGCGAGACGCTGGAAGTGGACTACCCGAAAGGCGTCGTGCGCAACCCGGCGAGCGGCCAATCCGTGGCCCTGCGCAAGTATCCGCCAATGATCGAGAAAATCTTCGAATGCGGCGGGCTGCCGGAGTTCGCGCGCGAGCGCTACCTGAAGGAGGCCGCGTCCGCGAGCCGGCCGAAGGCATGACCGGCCGCCGCGCGCCGTGCCTGGACCGGTGGCGCGCGACAACAGGGAGAACCCATGGAAAATTCATCCTTTGACGTGATCGTCGTCGGGGGCGGGAACGCCGCGCTGTGCGCCGCGCTCTCCGCCCGCGAGCAGGGGGCGGCGGTGCTGGTGCTCGAGCGCGCGCCCGTGGAGAAGCGCGGCGGCAACAGCGCTTTCACCGGCGGCGGCTTCCGCATGGTCCACCATGGCGCCGCGGACATCAGGAACATCGTGCCGGATCTCACCGACGAGGAGATCGCGCGCACTGATTTCGGCCAGTACACCGCGGAAGACTACCTCGACGACCTTGGCCGCATCACGCAGTACTACATCGACCCGGACCTCGCCGAGACCATCGTGCGCAACAGCACCGACACGGTGCACTGGGTGCGCGGGCGCGGCGTGCGCTTCGTGCCCAACTACGGGCGGCAGGCGTTCAACGTGAACGGCCGCTTCAGGTTCTTCGGCGGCGTGGTGATCTACGCGAACGGGGGCGGGCGCGGGTTGATGGAGCAGCTCTACAAGGCGACGGAGAAGCACGGCATCGCGGTGCGCTACGGCGCGCAGGCGAAGGCGCTCCTGCGCGGGCCGGCGGGCATCGAGGGCGTGCGCATCCTCGCGAACGGCGCGGAGGAGGTGATCCGCGCGCGCGCGGTCGTGCTCGCGTGCGGCGGTTTCGAGGCGAATCGCGAGATGCGCACCCGCTACCTCGGCCCCGGCTGGGACATGGCGAAAGTGCGCGGCACGCGCTACAACACCGGCGACGGCATCAACATGGCGCTGGAAATCGGCGCCCAGTCCTACGGCCAGTGGTCGGGCTGTCATTCGGTGGCGTGGGAGCGCTACGCGCCGGACTTCGGGGACGTCGAGCTTCCGCACAGCAGCTACCGGCACAGCTATCCGTTCGGCATCATGGTGAATGCGGACGGCAGGCGTTTCGTCGACGAGGGCGCCGATTTCCGCAACTACACCTACGCCAAGTACGGCCGCGTGGTGCTGCAGCAGCCGGGCAGCTTCGCGTGGCAGGTGTTCGACCAGCAGGTCAAGCACCTGCTGCGCGAGGAATACAAGCTGCGCGGCGCGACCAAGGTGCAGGGCAACACGCTGGAGGAGCTCGCCGACCGCATGCAGGACGTGCACCCGCGCCAGTTCATCGAGACCGTGCGCGAGTACAACGCCGCGGTGAAGCGCGACGTGCCGTTCGATCCCAACGTGAGGGACGGCCGCGGCACGGCGGGCCTGGCGATCGACAAGACCAACTGGGCCAACACCCTGGAAGTGCCGCCGTTCGAGGCGTATTCCGTCGGCTGCGGTATTACTTTCACGTTCGGCGGCCTCAAGATCGATACCGCCACGCACGTGCTCGACGTGGAAGACCGGCCGATCCCGGGCCTCTACGCGGCGGGCGAGCTGGTCGGCGGGCTCTTCTATTTCAACTATCCAGGCAGCACCGGCCTCATGGCCGGCTCGGTGTTCGGCCGCATCGCCGGGAGCGAAAGCGCGCGCCACGCTCGTGGCGCCCAATCGGCGGCGGCCTGACCATGAAGGCGCTGAACAAAACCGCCCACCTGCGGCGGCTGATTCACCGCCAGGACAAGGTACTCGTCGTGCTGCACCCGCCGAGCGCATCGCACGCGCGCATCATGGAGCAGGCCGGCTGCGAAGCCGGCTTCGTCGGCACCAGCGGAGTGGTCGGCTCCTACACCGGTCTCGCCGACGTCGGCACCGCCACGATGACCGAATGCGTGCAGATCGCCGGCTGGATTGCGCAGAGCGTGAATTTCCCGGTGATCATGGACGGCGACACCGGGCACGGCGGCATCATGGCGGTGCGGCGCATGGTGCGCGAGTGCATCCGCGCGGGCATCGCGGGCGTGCGCATCGACGATCAGCCGATCGAGGGCAAGCGCCGCACGCAGAGCGCGGGGGTGGAGGTGGTCCCGATCGAGCAGGCGATCGCGCGCTACCGTGCCGCCGTGGACATGAAGAACGAGCTCGACCCCGACTTCGTCGTCATGGCGCAGTGCTATGCGCGCGACGCCGCGAACAGCAGCCTCGAAGACTGCATCGCGCGGCTGCAGGCCTACAGGACCGAGGCCGGCGTGGATTGGGTGCAGCTCGAATCGCCCCACTCGATCGATGAGATCCAGCGCGCGCGCGCCGCGGTGGAGGGGCCGTTCTCGTTCATGAAGGGGAAGCTGCCGCGTTACCTCGGGCTGGAGGAGCACCTGGCGCTGGGCGTCAACATCGCGTGGTACCCCGGCTTCACGCACCAGGTCATGTGGGCGGCGCTGTGGGACTTCATGCAGGACTTCCAGAAGCGCGGCATCGCGGCGTGGGAAGATTTCGCCGCGAGCCGAAAGGAGCGGCCCTATCCGCGTCCCGATGCCGGCCCGGAGGGCGAGGGCGGGGAGAAGCAGCGCGAGCTGGAGGAGCGCTATTTTTCCGCAGCGATGCTCGATCAATACAAGAGGTGACAATCATCACCCCTATCTCGTCACCCGCGGCCTCCGTGTGGCCGTCGCAAGATTCGATATCATCGCGTCGGCCGCCTTGCGCGCCACCGGGGGTCAGATCCCCGAACACAAAACGTTCGGGGCCCCTCTTCCGCCCCTCGACGCGCCACCTCGTCACTTTGTCCCATGACTGACAACAGCGTAATCCTCCTCGGCTGTGGCGACGTCGGCCCGATACACGAGCCGATGGACGCCTATTCCGTGCTGGCGAAACCGACGCTTGCCACGGCGGACCTCCGCTTCGCCCAGGTCGAGCGCGTCTATTCGGAGCGGGGCGCCCTCCAGGTCCACTCCGGCGGCGCCCATAGCCGCGTCAAGCCGCACATGGCCTCGGTCTTCGCGGACTGCGGCTTCGACGTCGTGTCCCTGGCCAGCAACCACGCCATGGATTGGGGCGAGGATGCCCTGCTCGATACCGTCGACCTCTTGCGGGAGAAGGGCATGCAGGTCGTGGGCGCGGGGCGCAACTTGCGCGAAGCGCGCCGCCCGGCGATCGTGGAGCGCAACGGGGTGCGCATCGCCATCCTCGCCTATTGCTCGATCCTGCAGACGGGCTACGCGGCGGGACGCGATCGCGCTGGAATCGCTCCGCTGCGCGCGCACACCTACTACGAGCCGTTCGACTACCAGGCCGGCGTGCCGCCGCGGGTCGTCACCGTCCCGTACGACGAAGACCTCGCCGGAATGGTGGAGGACATCGCCGCGGCGCGAAAGGCGGCCCACGTCGTGGTCCTGTCGCTGCACTGGGGCATCCATTTCATTCCCCGGACGATCGCCGATTACCAGGTTACGGCGGCGAGGGCGGCGTTCGCGGCGGGCGCGGACCTGATACTGGGCCATCACGCACACACGCCCAAGGCGATCGGAGTCTATGGCGGCAAGACCTGTTTTTTCAGCCTGAGCAACTTCATCATGTCCTCGACCACCAAGACGGCGGAGCAGGCGGCCGACTTCGCGCAGCGTTACGGAGTGGTCATGGACCCCGATTACCCGCATCTTGCGTACGGCGCCGACGCGAAGCGCAGCCTGATCGCCAAGGCGGTGCTGTCGCGGGAGGGCGTGCAGCGCGTCTCGTTCCTGCCGGTGTTGATCGACAAGCAGTTGCGGCCCGAGATCCTGCGCCGGGGCGACCCGCGCTTCGATGACGCGCTGCGCTTCATGGAATGGGTATCGGAAGGGTTCGATCACCGGTTCGCGGTCGAGGGCGACGAGGTCCTGGTAACCGGGTCCGGCGGCACGTAGCCCGGACGCAGGAGGAGGACATGAACGCGGCAACGGGAATCTGGACGGTACTACGCCCGCTGCGGCTTGAAGTAGATTCCAACAACGGGGAGGAGGGACGTCATGAAGCATCGTGGGCTGGTCGCCGCGGTTGTGGCGGCGGGCGCGCTGTCGCCCTGCGCGGTTCTCGCACAAGGCGCGGCCGAATCG
>Ga0209619_10002839_pt1 | contig 12539 bp, 11 predicted proteins | sample Rifsed16ft3_FD_184011 | JGI IMG/M metagenome (GOLD analysis project Ga0209619, IMG submission 184011) | Soil microbial communities from Rifle, Colorado, USA - sediment 16ft 3 (version 2) | ecosystem: Environmental > Terrestrial > Deep subsurface > Rock core/Sediment | place: Rifle, Colorado... | reverse complement strand
CGCCTTGATTGAGGTGATGGAAAAGGCGGATCAAAACCAGGAAAAGGTAAAACGGGCGGGGCTGTTTGTGGGTCGTTTGAAGCGGGCGATGAACAGCGTAAGGAAGGCAGCAGGCAGAAGGCAGCAGGCAGATCGCTGACAAGCTTAAAAATGGCATCGTATTCAGAGACATTAGAGTATATTTTCAATCTGCGCGGGGGAGAGATCGACCTCCGGCTGCACCGCGTAGAGAGAGTCTTGTCTCTTTTCGGCCATCCGGAGCGCCGTTACCCCGCCTTCCATATTGCCGGCACCAATGGAAAAGGTTCTGTTGCGGCGATGCTGCACCGCATCCTCGCCGCAGAAGGTTACCGCGTTGCCCTTTACACCTCTCCCCACGTTGTCTCTTTCACCGAGCGCATCCGGGTGGGAGATCAGGAGATCTCTCAGGAAGAAGTGGTGGAACTGGCGGAGGAAATTAAGCGCCGGTCGGCAAAAGAGGGTGTTGGACTTACCTTCTTTGAATTTGTGACAGTCATGGCCCTGGTCTATTTTGCCCGGCGCAAAGTTGAAGTGGCTGTGGTGGAGGTGGGGTTGGGGGGAAGGCTCGATGCAACCAATCTCGTTTTGCCTTCCGTTTCAATCATCACGACCATCTCTAAGGATCACGAGGCTTATCTTGGGAGCGATCTCCTTTCCATTGCTCGGGAGAAAGGGGGCATTATCAAGGAAGGCGTGCCGGTAGTCTGTGGCTCTCTACCGCCGGAGGTTGCAGAGTTCCTAAGAGAGATGGCCGGGCTCAAAGGTTCAGCCAGTTATTTCCTGGGATCGGATTTCTCCTTCGCCATAAAAGACGGTGGTCTTTTTGACTATAAAGGGTTAAATTGGAACCTGAAGGGTCTTTCCCTGGCGCTTCAGGGGCGATACCAGCGGGGCAATGCTGCGCTCGTTCTCAAAGCGTTAGAAGTTGGGAAGAAGGACTTCCCCGTAAAAGAGGGGGCCTTACGCGAGGGGCTGAGAACGGTCTTCTGGCCGGGACGTTTTGAGGTCGTCCGGCGCCATCCGATGGTAATCCTGGATGGGGCACACAACGGGGAAGGGGTTAAGGTCCTGGTTGACGAGATCCGGAATTTTCTGGGAGTGAAGAAGGTCAAGCTTCTCTTCGCTGTGATGGAGGATAAGGATTGGGCCTATATGTTAGGAGAGCTTGCGGAGGTCGCCAGCGAAGCGGTTCTGAGCCGTGTGCCCATGCAGCGGGGCGCGGACCCCTGGAGAGTTCGCGAGGTTATAGGTGAAAAGATCCCCGCGATAGTCCTGGAGGAGCCTGCCAAGGCTCTCCGTTTCGTGCTGGAGCGGGCCGGCCCTGAGGATGTTGTTTTGGTCACTGGTTCGCTTTATCTTTTGGGGGAGGTAAGGTCCGTGCTTGTCGAAGAGGCTCTTGGGCAATCGTCCGAGGGGCAGTTTGCGGACGTTAGACTTGAAAGAAATGTCGTCTAACTCAAATATCGCCTTTTGCACGATGCTGGCCGTTTTTTTGTCGCAGGCCGCTCCGTTGCTTGGGCAGACCAGGCAGCAGTCAGCCCAGAAAACCGGGGAGGAGATTAACCTCACCGCAGACTCGCTCAAGGTTGAAGAAAAGGGCAGCCGGATCGAGGCCAAAGGGAATGTGGAGCTCAAGCGTCAAGAGATGATCTTGAAGGCCGATGAAGTTCGTTTCAACCGGGAGACCCAGCAAGCAGAGGCAAAGGGCAAGGTCTCGGTCGATGATCCGTTGTGGAAGATGAAGGCCGAAGCGGCTGAGTTCAATCTGGAGCAGGAGACTGCCACGATCGACCAGGGTGAGATTTTTCTCGAAACCGGCCACCTCAGCATGAGCGGGAAACGGCTGGAGAAATTTTCCGGGCAGGCCTATCATATCGATGAAGGATTTTTTACCACCTGTCTCTGTGAGTCCGGCCCGCCCACGTGGAAGGTGTCGGCCGACCAGATCGATCTGCGCCGCGAAGGTGAAGCGATTATCAGGGGCGGGACCTTCTATCTCATGGATGTCCCCGTGCTTTACCTGCCCTACGCCTATTTCCCTCTGAGAACCGAGAGGCAAACCGGTTTTCTTTTTCCCAAGTTCGGCTCTTCGAGCCGGGAGGGCTTCAAGTTCGAGCAGCCGTTTTTCTGGGCCATCTCCAAGAGCGCTGATGCTACCGTCGGAATTGACGTGGAAAGCCGTGCGCGGGTTGGGCTCTTTGGGGAACTGCGTACTATTCTGAGCCGGGATGCGCGGGGGGAAATCGCTCTTTCCTATTTTAACGAGGGACTGCGCAAGAACGAGGACCGGAGTATTGGAGATCGCACCATCGCCGATCAGGATATTCCCAAGAACCGCTGGAGCGTGTCTGCCACCCATCGCCAGAGCAGCCCCTTGGGATGGAAGACTTACAGCGACATTGCCGCATTCAGCGATGACCTGTACCTCAGAGATATCGATACCTTTGTCTTGGATTCACCGCGCGAGCGGGAACTCAGGAGCAGCCGGTATGCCAGCTCCCGCTTCGGGGTTCTGCGGGACTTTAACGATATGCGCCTCCAGGGGGAATGGGCCTTTTATCAAGATTTTATCCAGCCGGACAAACACACCCTGCAAAAGACGCCGCAGATCCTTTTCAGGGGACGTCGCGTCTTGGGAGAGACGCCTTTGGAGTTTCGCTGGCGGGCGGAAGGGGTGAACTATCTGCGCAAGGAAGGGGCGGATGGGCTTCGTCTGGATCTCCGGCCTGAGATGTTTCTACCTTTTCAGCTCTTTCCCTACTTTCCGGGCTCCTTCAATCTCGCCCTGCGCGAGACCGCCTATCATCTTTACCAGGACGAAGGCTCTTTTGATCGTAACCGCTCACGACAGCTCGTAGAGGTCAGAGGCAATGTGGGCACATCTGTGGGGCGGGTTTATGATTTGGGTACCTCTTATCTCCGTAGGATGAAGCATGTCGTCGAGCCTGAGATGAGTTATCTCTTTATCCCCCGCGTCCGGGACCGCGATATTCCCATCTTTGACGGGACGGACCGCATCAATCGAAGAAATCTGTTGACGTTTGCTCTTACCAACCGCCTCTGGGGTAAATTCGCCCAGGAGACGATCGCGGTACCGGAAGATCGAGATGTGGAGCTTGTGAGCTCTGCCAACGTCGGCGACATCAGAGAGATGGGACGATTAAGGCTGGCCTTGAGCTATGATATTGACCGGGAGAGGAAGGGGGGCGATAGCCTGTCCGATTTGGATATGAACTTTCGGCTTACCCCTCTCGATTATTTGGCGCTCGGATTTGACACCGGTCTTAATCCCGGCCCTTGGCAGATGAGTCAGGCTGCGGCCGTTTTTTCCCTTCTGGATCCTCGCCCCTTGACCCATCGCGTTCTGGACCGCGACTTTATGCGACCCAACCAACTGGATTTGAGCTACCGTTTCATTCGACGCGACTCTCTGGCCGAGCTGGCAGATAACGCCAACCTCACCACGCTCTCAGACGAAAGGCTGCTCAGCCGCAATACTGTTGGGGCATTAGGCATCAACACCCTTTTTCACCTAACAGACCGAGTGCTCCTACTTTATGATACCAGCTATAATGCGCGTGACGGTCGGTTTACCAGCAACCGGGGGGGGATCAAGCTCCTCTCACAGTGTGAGTGCTGGACTTTGAGTTTTACTCTCAAACGAAGTACGAATCCGGATAAGACCAGCTTCAAGTTTAGTTTCGACCTTCTCGGTTTAAGCTCACAGAATAAAGAGCTATTCAAGTAAGCTACGGCCCGCGATGGTTTGGCCAGGAGGGTTTGGCAGTGAAGAGCTATCATCCAGCCCGAGTCGATAAACCCTGGGGCTACGAGTTGATCTGGGCCCATACGGACAGGTATGTCGGCAAGGTCCTCCATATCAACAGGGGTGAATGACTCAGCTATCAGTACCACGAGGTGAAGGATGAAACGATTCATCTCCTTCGCGGGGCCATGGAATTGGAGATTGAGGCGGAGGGTGAAAAGAAAACCCTTAACTTGAAACCGGGCGCCTGTTTTCATATCACCCCCAGAATGAAACATCGGATGAGGGCGGTTGAAGAGTGTGATGTCTTAGAGGTCTCGACACCCGAGCTCGACGATGTGGTGCGGCTGGAAGATCGGTACGGCAGAGTAAAAACCGATAAAGGGATTAGGGATTAAGGGGTAAAGGAAAATTGAAAAGTGCAAATTGCAAATATCAAATTTTAAATTTTTCATTTTGCATTCTGCATTTTGCAATGCGCCGAAGGCGATAGAGGGACAGATGGGAAGCTATCTTACACTGCAAGAGCGATTGGTAGAGCGCGGGATCATCTCCGCGGAGGAGAGTGAGCGGATCCTTAAACTCCAGCAGGAGCAGCACGCTTCGTTGCCTCGCCTGGTTGTGGAACTGGGATTCGTCTCCGAAGATGACCTGCTGCCGCTCCTCAGCGATCATCTCGGGATCCCTTTGGTCTCTTTGAAGGACTTTCCGTTGAATCCTCTCCCTGTTGAGGCTCTCATGGACGCCGTCGAGTTTCTCAAGTTCACAAAAATGGTGCCCGTGAAGGTCGAGGGACCGGAGCTGCTTGTGGCCACGACCGATCCTACGGATCTGGCCCACCTCCATGCGCTGGAGCTGGCGACTGCGCTCAAGGTAAGGCCGCTCCTGGCCAAAGAGAAAGAGATCACGGCAAGAATCGAAGCCCTTTTTGGCAACGGCTATTCCACGGAGTCATTGACGGGGCCGTCTGCTGCGCGGGAGGTGGAGGGGACGGTGGATGAGGAAGAAGTGGAGCATTTGCGCGATCTGGCTTCGGAGGTGCCGGTGATTCGCCTGGTAAACCAGATGCTCAGCCGGGCCCTCGAGAGCCGCGCCTCGGACATCCATATCGAGCCTTTTGAAAATCAGCTCAAGGTCCGGTATCGGATCGACGGCATTCTGCACGAAGTCGATCCTCCGCCGCGCCAGCTTAAGGCCGCAATCATCTCTCGCATAAAGATCCTTGCCCAGCTCAACATTGCCGAGAGGCGTCTTCCCCAGGACGGCAGGATCAAGGTGAAGATTGCGGGAAAAGATGTGGATCTTCGCATAGCAACTATTCCCACCCTCTACGGCGAGAGCGTTGTGATTCGTTTGCTAGAACGCTCGCAGATTTTTGCCGATCTTGAGTCCCTCGGCTTTCCCCCGGCTATTCTCCAGCACTTCTACGAAATGATTTCCAAGCCTCATGGGATGGTCCTGGTCACCGGACCTACCGGGAGCGGCAAGACCACGACGCTCTACGGCGCCTTGCAGAAAATCAACGATCCGGGAAAGAAAATCATCACTATCGAGGATCCTGTCGAGTATCAGCTGGGCGGCGTCAACCAGATCCAGGTAAAACCTCAGATCGGGCTCACCTTTGCCAACGGCTTGCGCTCCATTGTGCGCCAGGATCCCGATATCATCATGGTGGGGGAAATCCGCGACTTCGAGACCGCAGAGATCGCGGTCCAGGCTGCGCTCACCGGCCATCTTGTCTTCTCCACCCTGCACACCAATGATGCCGCCGGAGCGATCTCGCGCCTGTTGGAGATGGGGGTGCAAGATTATCTCCTCGGCTCATCGGTTCTGGGGGTTCTGGCACAGAGGTTGGTGCGCCGGCTTTGCCCAAATTGCCGGAAAGAAATACCGTTTAAGGGTTTAAAGGTTGAAGGGTTCAACGGGAATCCGCCGGCGACCATCTGGGAACCGGGCGGTTGTGATGCGTGCAGCGGGACCGGCTACCTGGGACGAATCGGCATCTTTGAGCTTCTGCCGGCCACCTCCGAAATCTGCAAGCTTATTGTGCAAAAGGCAGATGCCAACTCCATTCGCAACCTGGCTATTACTCAAGGCATGGAACTCCTAAGAGGAGACGGATGGCAGAAGGTCCGCGAGGGGATTACCGCACTTGCGGAGGTGCTGCGAGTCACGAGGGAAGAAGGATAAATGGAAAAATGCAAAGTGCAAAGTGCAAATATCAAATTTTAAGTTTTTCATTTTTCATTTTTCATTTTGCAATGCGCCGGAGGCGTTAAATGGCGTTTTTCCAATACCGCGCCGCGGATCATGCGGGCAAGATCATCGAAGGGGTCATGGAGGCTGAAGCTGAACGCGGGGTAGTCTCCCGTCTGCATGAATTGGGTTTTGTCCCTCTAAGGATCGCTGCTCCGGACGAGATAACTAGGACTAAGCTCCAGATCCCTTGGGCGCTTTCTTTTCGGAAAAAGGTCACCCAGCAACAGATCCTCCATTTTACCCAGGAGCTAAACGCCCTGCTTGGAGCAGGGCTCCCTCTGGACCGCAGTCTATCCATCTTGGCCAACCTGGCTGAAAAGGATTTCCAGCAGGTCGTGCGACTGCTCTTGGAAGGCGTTCGTGCGGGAAAATCGCTCGCTGCGTGTATGGCTGAGCATCCCGAGGTTTTTCCCAAGCTCTACGTAAACATGGTCCGCGCAGGGGAATCCGGCGGCATCCTCGAGGGGGTCTTACGCCATCTTGTGGAATATCTGGAGCGTTCCTTACAGCTCAAAGAAGATATCCAGTCCGCCTTGACCTACCCCGTGCTTCTTGTCACAGCATCCGGGCTCTCCCTCACGATTCTTTTCATTTATGTCATCCCAAAATTTTCCCTCATCTTTAAGGATGTCAACCAGGCCCTACCATGGATGGCCAAGATTATCATCGATTTCAGTTACGGGCTGTCTCGATATGGCTGGATCGCCCTGCTTTTGCTCATCGGCGGATTCTTTGGCGGCGCCTTTTATCTCCGCAACCCGGAGGCTAGATTGCAATGGGACAGCTGGCGACTTAACCTGTGGGTGCTAGGGGATCTGTTGCGCAAGCTTGAGGCGGCGCGATTCGCCCGGACCTTGGCCGCGCTGCTCAAAGGCGGGGTGCCCTTATTAGAAGCCCTGGGGACGGTTCAGGGAGTGGTTGGCAACCGCCAGGTGGCGCGGGCCATAGGTCAGGTCCAAAGCCGGGTGAGAGAAGGGAAGGGCATGGTAGGACCGCTGGCAGAAAGCGGCGTGTTTCCTGATCTCGCCTTGCAAATGATCGCGGTGGGCGAGGAGACCGGCAGGCTTGAAGGAATGCTGGCCAATGTGGCGGATTATTACGACCAGGAGGTGAAGCGGGCGACCAAACGACTTACCTCTCTTTTAGAGCCGGTTTTAATTTTGGGAATGGGTCTGGTGATCGGGGTGGTTGTCATCTCTATGCTTACGGCGATATTCAGCATCAATGACTTACCCTTTTAACAACATTTTGGATTTTAGATTTTGGATTTTAGACTTCGTCGTGAGCGCTCAGTCGAACGATTCAATCCAAAATCGGCAATCCAAAATCCAAAATTCCCCCCAGGGTTTTACCCTGGTGGAGCTGCTCGTCGTGATGGTGATTATCGGTTTGCTCGTTGCTCTGGTAGCGCCGCGGTTCATTCGCCAGGAAGAAAAGGCAAAGCTGAAAGCAGCCAGGGCTCAGATCGAGCTGTTGGGCACAGCTTTGGATACCTTACGTCTGGATGTGGGACGCTATCCCACGACCGAGGAAGGGATGGAAGCGCTGACGCTATCCAAGGGCATTCCAAAGTGGGATGGCCCTTACCTCAAAAAGGAGGTCCCTCTCGATCCCTGGGGTAAGCCCTATATTTATCGAAGTCCCGGTGAGCATGGGCCCTACGATCTGCTCTCCTATGGCGCTGATGGCATGCCTGGAGGGGAAAGCGATAATGCTGACATCACGAGCTGGAGTGGCTAACCTTCAGTGAAGAATGCAAAATGAAAAATGTAAAATGAGAAATGCAAAATTTTGCACTTTGCGTTTTGAAATTTGCAATTGGACAGAGAGGGGCTTTTCCCTGCTGGAGCTTCTAGTGGTTCTGTTGCTTATCAGTTTGGTCAGCCTGATTGTCCTACCCGCCGTAGATCGAGGACTCCGAGAGCGGGAGATAAAGCAATCCGCCTTGAAACTCGCTGCCGTAGCTCGTGAGCTAAGAAGCAAGGCAGTTCACGAGAACAGCCTCCAGCGCCTGATTTTCAACCCGCAGGAGAACAGTTATGAATCGTGGCGCGGGAGAAAAATCTTTTTGCCGCCGGACGTCATGATCGCAGGGATCGAGGGGGGAGAGCCGATAGAAGAAGGGCTCAGGCAGTTTCTCTTTTTCCCGAATGGCAGTCTTTTTGGCGGGGGGGTGGGGATTTCAGGTCGTGAAGGATCTCGGGCATATTTCGTTCGCTTCGACCCGCTCACGGGAAGGGTTGCGGTGCTGCAAGGCAATAGACAATGAAAACTCAAAACGGTTTTACCCTGCTTGAGGTGGTGGTGGCTATGTCTATCGTCGCCCTGGGAGTGGTGACGCTTTTCGAGATTTTTTCCTTGGGTCTTCGCTTGGGAGCGCGGAGTTTCGAGCGCACCGAGGCCACAGCCTACGGCCGAGAAGCCATCGACGAGTTTTTGATTCGTCGGGGAGCGAGCGAGGGCGGAGAGAGCGGATCCTTCGGCGAGAGGTATCGTTGGAGGATCCAAGTGAAAGCGTTCCCGGAGGATGGCCAATTTTCCTCGACCGGCTGGGATTTAAAGGAGGTTACACTCCAGATGCAATACCGGGAGGGAGCGCGCGAGAAAGAGCTGGAGCTAAGAACCCTGCGTTTAGTTAAAAAGAAGGGTCAATGAAAATCCAAAATCGTTCGACTGAGGCTCACGACCGAAGTCCAAAATCCAAAATCGAAAATGGCTTCACTCTCATCGAGGTTACTATTGCGATCACCCTTTTGGCGCTCATCGCTATGACTCTTTATGGGGCTTTCTATCTGGGCCATAGGGCAGTGGAAAAATCGCAGGCCCGTTCGGATGAGAGTCAGAAAATACGCTCCAGAGAGGATCTGTTAGCGGGCTATATCCGCTCCGCTTATCCGTTTCGATTTTCCCGGCAAACTCCGGAGATCTATTTTTCTGGGCAGGAGAATCGTCTTGAGTTTGTCTCTGCTCTATCCTCGGGAATGGGCGGAAGGGGGATGTCCAGGATTACCATCTCTTGGGAGGGTGGGGAAAATGGGAATGGGTTTCTGACCCTGGCAGAGGAGATCCCCTTGCGTTTGGAAGGCCAAGGAGAAGGCGAGGGCTACAAAAACAGCATTGTTCTTGGTCAAGGGATCAGGGAATTCCGCATGAATTATCTCGACCTTCAAGGCGGGGAGGAGAACTGGGTCGATCAGTGGGACGGCAAAGAGCGCAAGGCGCTGCCACGGGCGGTTCGTCTGAGCCATCGAGGAGAAAAGGGAGAGGAAATCCAGCAAGTGTTCCCTATAATGATGAGTGTTTTGACGCCATGAGCGACATTTCAAAATTCAAAATTCAAAATTCAAAATTACCAAATGAGCGTGGTGTGGCGTTGCTCTTGGTGCTGTGGATATTTATCTTCCTTTTTGTCGTGGCATTTGAGTTTACCTCTTCGGCGCGGGAAGAGGGGGCTGCGGCGCGCCGTTATGCCGAGGAGACCGAAGGCTATTATCTGGCGCTGGCGGGTTTTCAGCAGGGGCTTTACGAACTTCTTACGCAGTCGGCGCAACCGAGGCAGGGTGCGGCAGCGCCGGCGGATCTCTTCGATGGAGATTGGCGCGAGGGAGCTTTAGGCCAAGGTCTCTATCATGTGCGCCTGGTGGATGAGGCGGGAAAGATCAACCTCAATCGCGTTGACGAGAATATTCTGGTGCGCATCTTTACCAATCTGGGAGTGGAAGAGCCGCGCAGGAGCATTGTGGTCGATGCCATTCTGGATTGGCGCGACGAGGATATTCTCCATCGCGTCAACGGTGCGGAAAGTGATTACTATCTTTCTCTCTCGCCACCCTATACGGCCAGGAATGGGCCTTTCGATACGGTCGAGGATCTCCTTTGGGTGCGGGGGGTGACCCCGGAGCTCTTCTACGGTGTGGAGGGAGGAGTCGGGCTGAAAGAAATATTTTCCGTCGACAGCCCGATTGATCGGGTCAACCTGCGCACCGCCTCGGCTGAGGTGTGCTCAGCGCTCCTGGGACTTCCTCTGGAGAAGTGTCGGGCGTTTATTGAGGAGAGGAAAAAACTCTCCGAGAAAACCCTGGCAGATATGCTGAGGCTGTTGGGAATCGCGGCCGGGGATGCGGTGTTGCGTCAGTTTATCTTCACGCAACCCTCCGTGATTACGCTCGAGGCTAAAGGACAACAAGCGGAGTCGAGCGCCCAGCGGCAGGTAAAGGGAGTGGTCCGGATGGTGGGAGGTCAGAGGGGATTTGAGCTGATTCGCTGGGTGGATCGGGACACCGTAAGGACTGAGTAACGGCTCAATGCAAAGTGCAAATTGACCCCTTCGACTTAGCTCAGGGTCAATCCTGAGGCTCTCGAAGGGTTGAAAAGTGAAAATTCAGGCCGACTTTTGCATTTTGCAATCTTCATTTTGCAATAGCCGAAGGCGAAAATGATTTACCCTAACTGGTTTCAGGCTTTGTCGCGCGCCGATTTTCTCAAAAGCGTCGGCCTCTACGTGATGCCGGACCGTCTCTTTCTCGTGCGCATGCGCAAGGACTTCTTTCGTGTTTCTTTGGTCGAGGAGGAGACGAGAGAAATCCCGCTTGCGGAGGATCCCGCCTCCCGTCGGCAGGCTCTGGAAGAAGTGATCCGTTCACTTTTGCCCCACTTCGATCCGGCCCGAGACCCGTTTTATCTCTGCCTTTCGCCGGATCAGGTGATTGGCATCGAGCTTTCTTTGCCCCAGGCCGCTGAAGATAATCTGTCGCAGGTCCTGGAGTATGAAATCCAGAGGCACATTCCTTTTCGCCTCGAAGACATCTATTACGACTTTTTACCCATGGGGAAAAAGGGGGATAAGATAGGGATATTTCTGTTGGCTGTTCCTAAAAAGAGCCTGGATGAGATTCTCGATACCCTCTCCCCCTTTGGCATCAGGCCCAAGGGGGTTGAGGCCACAACGAGCGCGCTATCCAATTATCTCCTCTTTTGCGCCGGAGCGCTCTCGGGTCCGGCTTTGGTTTTGGGCGGCCAGAACCAAGCGTGGGAAGTCGTCGGGCTAGATGCCAGGGGCAACGGGTGGAGGAAAGAGCCGGAGATTCTTTTTAGCTATCGGCTGCCCCAGACTGAATGGATTCAAGGCCCCGGGCGGGCGATTTTTCATAGTTGCTTGAATGCTGCTACGAAGCTCTTCAGTTGGGGATATATTGCGGATCTCCTTCTCTGGTCGGGGGTGGAGTCGATTCAGGCCGAAGACCTCCTCGCCTTGGGGAAGGAAAAATTGGCTGGGGATAAAGGGATGGCCCATTCCTTTTTTGTTCCTGCGGTTGGGACTGCGCTGCGCGGGCTAAGAGAGTCCACCTTTGCGTTCAACTTTTTGCCCGGGGCCGGAGAGGAGTCCCGGGGAAGGATGATCTCCCGGCTCAATACCTGGCTTACGGTATTACTTCTGCTTGGGCTGGTTTTTTGGGGAGGAAGTTATCCTGTGAGGGACGAGATTCGTCTGCGCCAACTGCAAAAGGAAGTCCAAAAGCTTGGCCCTTCTGTCGAGGCGCTGCGCAAAGAAGAAGACGAGCTTAACAAACTGCGCAAGGAGATTTCCTTCCTCTCCGGCCTCAAGGGGGGCAAGGGGGAGATTTTTCTCGTGCTGGACGAGCTTTCGCGCATCGTTCCCAACAACGCTTATCTCTCCAACCTGCGCTACCGGCAGGCAACCGTAGAACTCCAGGGAAGCGCCGAGAGCGCCTCTAACCTGGTGCCGCTCTTAGAGCGCTCCCCTGTCTTTAAGAACGTGGGCTTCACCGCGCCTTCCAATCGTGGCCGGGACAACAGGGAGACCTTCTCCTTGAAAGCGGAGCTGGAGCGCCCGGAAGAAAAGGGGGCCAAGCCATGAAGCGCTTGTGGGAGCGGCTCTCCAAACGGGAGAAAGGCCTCGTCGTCTTAACTCTTTTTATTCTCCTTTCCGTCATCGCCCGTTATTTTTTGGTATCCCCGTTTTTGGAGCGCAGGGAATGGGTCAAGAGCCAGCTCGAGATCCAGCCCCAGCTGCTGGAGAAAAATCTCCGCTACATCGGTTTAAAAGCGGAGATCCAGGGAGGCTTGGAAAGGGCGCGCGGCGAGCTTAAGGCCGTGGAGCCTTCCCTGCTTTCAGGAGATACCCCATCTGTCAGCGCCTCGGATCTTCAGCAAACCGTGCAGGCTCTGGCTACCAAAGAGGGGACTCAGGTCCTTTCGACGAGAGTCTTGAATCCGGAGGCGATGGGCACGTTCACCAAGATTCCTATTCAGATGGAGGTCAGCGGGAAGATCGAGCAGGTAGCGAATCTGATCAAAGGGATCGAATCGGCGGAAAAACTTCTGATGGTAGGCGAGTTGAATATCCGTTCACTCTTTACTCCGGTCATGGTAGCACGGCCGCAAACCCCGGCTCAAATCCCGGCGCAAAATTTGCGCGTTAGCCTCACCATCTCAGGTCTTGTTCGCAATCAGCCCGCCACGCCTTCAAAGA
>Ga0209619_10002837_pt1 | contig 12540 bp, 11 predicted proteins | sample Rifsed16ft3_FD_184011 | JGI IMG/M metagenome (GOLD analysis project Ga0209619, IMG submission 184011) | Soil microbial communities from Rifle, Colorado, USA - sediment 16ft 3 (version 2) | ecosystem: Environmental > Terrestrial > Deep subsurface > Rock core/Sediment | place: Rifle, Colorado... | reverse complement strand
TGGCGCGCGCGTGCCGACAGTTCGGCGCCGGTCTCGTCGTGGTCTCGACGAACGAGGTCTTCGATGGACGCCGCACAGATCGCCGCGGGTACGCCGAGACGGACGTGACGAGCCCGATCAACCCGTACGGCCTGAGCAAGCTCGAAGGCGAGCGCCTTGCGGCCGAGGCGTTCGGGATGACTCCTTCGGCCCTCGGCGCCGGGCTCTGGATCGTGCGCACCGCCTGGCTCTACGGACCCCCGGGGGCCGACTTCCCACGAAAGATCCTGGCGGCTGCGGACCGGCTCCGGCCGGGGGCGGCCCTGCCGGTGGTCCACGACGAGATCGGCTCGCCGACATTCGCCGCCGATCTCGCGGCCGCCATCTTGCGCCTCGTAGACGCGGCAGCCGGAGGCCTCTACCACCTGGTGAACCGTGGCGCGGTCTCGCGCTTAGACTGGGCCGCTCGCGTGCTCGAGCAGTGCGGGCGGGCCAGCCCGCTGGAGCCCATCGGTCACGACACCTACGAGCGCGCCTCCGCGGCCCCGGCGTGGGCCGTGCTTGACGCCAGTCGCGCGACCGCCCTGGGCGTCACGATGCGCCCCTGGGCGGATGCCTTCGACGACTACGCGCCTTCGATCTGCCCGTGAACCAGGCGCGTAACGACGTCGCGCAGGGGTTGGTTCGCGCGGTCGCGGGCGGAGAGAACGGGATCCTGCGTGGGCCAACTCAAGGCTGCGAGCCGATCGTCCCACGCGAACCCGTGCTCGTCGCGCCCGTCGAACTCGCTGGTGACCAGGTAGAGGAGCGACAGTTCTTCGGCCGCGTAGAAACCGTGGGCGACGCGCTCAGGGACGTACAGCGCATCGTCGCGATGGAGATCGAGGAGGGCCGTGCGCGGCTGCCACGCCGGCTCGTCAGCCGCGTCACGGAGATCCACCAGGCCGACCGTGGCGTGCCCTTCGAGGATGATCCAGAGGTCCGCCTGGCGCATGTGGAAGTGCATCCCGCGCAGCACGCCGGGCCGCGAGCGCGACAGGTTGGCCTGCACGAACGGACGTGGCGTGAGCGACGCGGTCCAGCCTGCCCTCCACAGCTCGCTGAATGCCCCGCGCTGGTCCGCGTGCTCGATAAGCCGACGGCGCACCGCGCCGGCAATCGGTGTGGCGTCCCATCCGTTGGTCACGTTCGCGCCGTCCTTCTCCCGCCATGTCGGGCGCGTCACGGCCCGATTTCGCTGCGTGTCCCACATCGTAGAATGCCGGTGGTCCGGCGCGGAGTCGCGCGGGCGGCCGGGAAGGGGAGGCCGGTGCGGTGATTCAACGCCACTTCACGACGCTGCGCCTCGCGCTTGTGACTGCGGATGCCTTCAGCGCCGTTCTCGTCTTCGTGGCCGCGTCCGTTCTCCGTTTCGGCGGTGAGGGTTGGGAAGCGATCTGGGCCGACCTCACCCGTAGCCCCTGGCTGGCGGCCGGCACCTATGCCGTGGCCTGGGTGGCGGCTCTGTGGCTCCAGGGCCTCTACGTCCTGCGCGCTCGCTGGTCGTTCCGGAGCGAGGCGTACGCCATCCTCCGCGCTAGCGTGGTCGTGGCGGTTGCGACCTTCAGCACGCTCTTCCTGCTCAAGCTGCCCGAGGTCAGCCGCCTCTTCCTGGTGCTCCTCTTCGCCGGCCAGATGACGGCCACCCTCGCAGCGCGCGTTCTCCTCCGCGTGGTGCTGGCCTGGCTGCGCAGCCGCGGTGTGATCCGCCGCTACATGCTGGTCGTGGGCGTGGGCCCGTCCGCTCAGGCGTTCGCCGACCGCGTGGAGCATCACGCCGATCTGGGCATCCACGTGATCGGTCACCTTCGCTGGGCCGGCGAAACGACCGTGGGCGCGACGCGCCCGATCCTTGGCGGACTGGACGAGATCGAGGAGGTCCTCCACTCCCGGGTGGTCGACGAGGTCGCGATAGCGTTGCCGCCCGACGCGGCGCACCTGATCGAGCCGATCACTCGCGTGTGCGAGGACGAAGGGCGCATCGTACGCATCCCCCTCGACGCGACGGGCCTCACGCTGCCCGGAGGCCGGACCGAGATGTTCGACGGCGTTGCGGTCCTCTCGCTCCTCTACGGGCCCGACCGCGTCCTCGGCCTGGCCGCCAAGCGCGCCCTCGACATCGCCGTTTCGGCGGCCAGCCTCATCGTGCTCGCCCCGATCTTCGCCGCGATCGCCCTCTCGATCCGCCTGGTCGACGGCCCGCCGGTCCTGTTCCGTCAACGCCGGGTCGGCCTGCACGGACGCCCGTTCTCGATGCTCAAGTTCCGCAGCATGCTGCACGACGCGGAGGCGCGCCGCGCCGAGATGGGGGCGCTGAACGAGGTCAAAGGACCGGCCTTCAAGCTGTCCGCCGACCCGCGGATCACGCGCACGGGACGCTTCCTGCGGCGCAGCAGCCTCGATGAGCTGCCTCAGTTGTGGAACGTGCTGCGCGGTGAGATGAGTCTCGTCGGCCCGCGCCCTCCGCTCCCCGACGAGGTCGCCGGCTACGACGTCTGGCACCGCCGCCGGCTGTCGATGAAACCGGGGATGACCGGCCTGTGGCAGGTTCGTGGGCGACACGATGCGGACTTCGACCGCTGGGTGCGCCTCGACCTCGACTACATCGACCGCTGGTCGCTGTGGCTCGACATCAAGATCATCCTGCGCACCATCCCGGCGCTCGTCTCCCTGCCGGGGCGCTAGCGGACTGCGACACCGTGCGGCCGCCCTTACGGGCCGGCCGTCGGCCCGGTGTAATAGCGACTGTCCTCGCCAAAAAGCTCGACCGACAGCGCGGCCAGCTTGTCCATGTACAGCCGCAAGATGTAGGTCCCGCCCGTGGACCTGGTCGGTGGGTGATACGAGTAGGGCGGGCCGAGCACGAAGCGCCGGATGTCCTCCTCGCGCACGTCGTCCCCGAGGGCGACCATCTCCTCTAGGCGCTCGGACGGGAAGTTCGTTCTCACGGTGCGCGAGGCGGCGTCGAGGATGGAGGGGAGCTTCGTGATCATGGCCGGATGGAGCAGCTCGTCGCGCAGCGCCAGGAGGAGGAGCTGCTGTCGCGCGGCGCGCGTGAAGTCGTTGTCACCGGCGCCCATCCGCGAGCGCACGAAGGCAAGCGCCGTGCGACCGTCCAGGTGCACCGGTCCTGCCTTCAGGTAGAAACCCCAGTGCTTCCCGTCGAGCCAGTCGTAGTACGGGTCGCTGATCGTCCGCGGGTTGACCACATCGACTCCGCCGACCAGGTCGATCATCTCGCGGAAGCCGTCCAGGTTGACGGCCGCGAAGTAGTTGATCGGCACGCCGAGGAGGTAGCCCAGTTCCTTCGTCAGTGTAGGCAGAGGACCATCGGGGTACAGCTTCGGGTAGAGCCGCGCGCTGGTCATGAGCGAGTTGATCTTCCCGGTGTACGTGCGCCCGTCGTAGAGAGGGAATTCAGCGATGTCGCGCGGGAAGCTGACCATGGCGACCTGCCCGGTCTCCGGGTCGATAGAGACGATCAGGAGCGTATCCGTCAGCGCGTGCTGCCGATCCGCCCCGGAGTCAATGCCCGTGAACAAGATCGTGATCCGGGCCTTCTCGTTCTCGGGGGTAGCGTCCGGAGTGGCAAGGAAGTCGTCCACCGGCGCGATGGTCGGGGGGATACGACCGCTCGCCTGGGGAGGCGACGGCGTGCTTGGCGCCGCGGCCGGTGGCGCCTGGCCGACGAAGATGCGCGATCCGGCGTCGTAGAACGCCCAGGTCAGGTAGGCCGCCGCCCCGTGGGAGGCCAGGATGACGGCCACCAACGGCGCGAGGACGGCCGTCGCCCGGGAACGTCCAGCGCGACCGAGTGGCACGACTCGACGCCACGCGTCGACCATCGAGAAGAGCCGCAGGAGCGCGAGCACGCCGATGAGGCCCAGCAGCGACAGGGAGAACGAGGGCACGAACAGGCGTGCGGCCAGGGCCTGCAGGCCGTCGCGGAACGCGAAGGCCAGGATGAGGGTGGCGATGGCCGCCAGGGCCGCCTGACCGATCGCCGCACGGGGCCGCCCGAGGTACCACTGGCCCCATCCCGGCCAGAGGAACGAGAGGAAGACGGCGAGCGACGCCGAGGGGTGCCTGCCGCTCCTCGATCTCACTGCATCACGAGGCCGCCGTCCACGGTCAGAACGTGGCCCGTGATGTAGGCGGCTTCATCGGAGGCGAGGAAGGCGACCGCAGCCGCGATCTCGTCGGGCGTGGCGAAGCGGCCGAGGGGCGTCGCGGCGAGGATGGCCTGCTTGATGTTCCCGGGCAGCGACTCGGTCAGCTCGGTGAGGACGAAGCCCGGCGCCACGGCGTTGGCGGTGATGCCGCGCGAGGCGACCTCCCGAGCGGTCGCCTTGGTCAGCCCGATGAGGCCGGCCTTGGCCGAGCTGTAGTTGGCCTGACCGGCGTTGCCGGCGATGCCCGCGACGCTCGTCATGTTGATGATCCGGCCGTAGCGCGCGCGGAGCATCGGGCGCATGACCGCCTTCGTCGCGTAAAAGGCCCCGAACAGGTTCGTCTCGAGGACCTCGCGCCACGTGTCGACGCCCATGCGCATGATCAGGTCGTCGCGGGTGATTCCCGCGTTGTTGACCAGGATGTCGATCTTCCCGAAGGCCTCCAACGCCTTGCCGACGAGCGCCTCGGCGGCGGCCGGATCGGTGACGTCGGCCTGCACCGCGAGTGCCCGCCGCCCGAGCGCCTCGACCTCGACCGTGCACGAGCGCGCGGCCTCCTCGTTGCCACGGTAGCTGAAGGCGACGTCGGCGCCCTGGCCGGCGAGGCGCACGACGACGGCGCGTCCGATCCCCCGCGACCCGCCGGTGACCAGCGCGGCCTTGCCGGACAGGTCGATCACGCCCGGACCCTGGGCGCGAGTGGAGTGACCGGAGAGGGGCCATTACGCCGGTCGAGGACGTCGACGAGCTGGGGAGGTACCGGAGCGGTCGCCCGCCAATCGGCCGGCAGGTGGACCGACGCGCTCGGGGCGACCGACCGCGCCCGGCGCCCGTTGGCCGGGTCGGCCGTCCACTGCACGACAGCGGCGCCGCTCGTGAAGCCGGCCCCGAAGGCCACGAAGACGATGTTGTCGCCGATCTTGACGCGACCCGACTCGACGGCCTCGGCGAGGGCGATCGGGACCGACGCGGCCGAGGTGTTCCCGAAACGCTCGACGTTCACGTAGACGCGCTCCATGTCGATGCCCATCGAGTGGGCCACGAACTTGATGATGCGCAGGTTCGCCTGGTGCGGCACGAAGAGGGTGATGTCGTCGGACGTCAGCCCGGCACGCTCGATGGCCGTCAACGCCGTGGAGGCGAGGGTCCTGGTCGCGTAGCGGTAGGTCTCGCTGCCGTTCATGCGGATGAAGTGTTCGCCGCGGGCCACCGTCTCGGCGGACGGCGGGCTGGCCGATCCTCCCGACGGCATCCAGATCAGGTAGGCACCTTCCGGATCGGCGGTCAGCTCCGCGCCGAGCATCCCGCCCCCCGGTTCGTCGGACGCGGACAGGACCACCGCACCGGCCCCATCGCCGAAGAGGATGCACGTGCTGCGGTCGGTGAAGTCGAGGAAGCGCGTAAGCAGCTCGGAGCCGATGACGAGGACGTGGCGATACATCCCACCGCGGACCATCGCGTCCGCGGTGGCGAAGCCGTAGACGAAGCCCGAGCAGGCGGCGCCGAGGTCCATGGCCGCCGCCCGGCGATTCCCGATGGCCTCCTTCACGAAGGCCGCCGTCGAGGGGAGCTGGTAGTCCGGCGTGCAGGTCGCCAGGAGGATCATGTCGATGTCGTCGACGTCGAGGCCGGCCGTGGCGATCGCGCGCTTGGCGGCGATCGCGCCCATCGTCGCCGTCGTCTCGTGGGGCGCGGCGATGCGTCGCTCACGGATACCGGTCCGCGTGAAGATCCACTCGTCCGAGGTGTCGACCAGGCGCTCGAGGTCCTCGTTGGTCAGCACGCCCTCGGGGGCGTACATCCCCCAGCCGGTGATCCGGGCGCTCCGTGGCTGCATGGCTTGCTCCTCCCTCGTCCCCGTCCTCACGCGGTCGGCGCGACCTCGATGAGCGGGTCCCTCGCCTTGACCAGCTGGCCGCTCTCCGCGACGACCCGCTGGACCCGCCCTGCGACGTCGCTCTTGATCTCGTTGAACAGCTTCATCGCCTCGATCAGCCCGATCACCTGACCGACGACGACCTCGATGCCGGCATCGACGAAGGGGGGCGCCTCCGGCGTCGGAGCAGCGTAGAAGATGCCGGTCAGGGGCGCCAGCACCCGGTGGATCCGGGGACCCGTCGGCTCGGCGGCCGTTGGCTCCCCGGGCTCGGGTCCGCGCCCGGCGTGCGGCGTCGGACCGCCCGCAGCCGGAGCGGTTACTGCCTCGGCGCGTCGGAGCAGGATGGACGTTGCGCCGGCCTCCACCTCGAGCTCCGCGAGATCGGAGCGCTCGAGCAGGGTCCCGAGATGGTCGATGAGGGCGAGCAGCTCGGCGTCGGGACCGTCCGGCACCGCGTGCGTGCCGGTCCGCTCGCCCGCCTCCGGACGACCGCCCTCCGCTCGCCCGGCATCGCCCCGGGACCGCTCCCCGCGACGAGGGGTCATGGCTCCCACCGCCGGAAGACGAGGGCGCTGTTCTGGCCGCCGAAGCCGAACGAGTTCGAGAGGGCGATGTCGAAGCGTCCGCTGCGCGATGCCCCGGGCACGAGATCGAGCCCCACTGCCGCGGGATCCGGGTCGACGAGGTTGATCGTCGGCGGGGCACACCCGTCGGTGATCGTCCGCACGGTCGCGACCGCCTCGATCGCCCCGGCGGCCCCGAGCGTGTGGCCGAGCATGCTCTTGTTGGCGCTGATGACGAGATCCGGCGCGTGGGCGCCGAAGACCGAGCGGATCGCCTCCAGCTCGGCGCCGTCGCCCTCGGGCGTGCTCGTCGCGTGCGCGTTCACATAGGCCACCTCGTCGATGGCGACGCCGCCCTTCTCCATGGCTCGCCGCATCGCCCGCGCGGCGCCCTCGCCGCCCGGCGCCGGCAGGGTGATGTGCGAGGCGTCGGAGCTCGCCCCGTAGCCCACCAGCTCGGCGTGGATGCGCCCTCCCCGGCGCTGCGCGTGATCGAGCGACTCGAGGACCAGGATGGCGGCGCCCTCGGCCATCACGAAGCCGTCGCGCCCCCGGTCGAAGGGCCGGCTCGCCCCGGCCGGGTCGTCATTGCGCGTGGAGAGGGCGCGCATGGCGCAGAACGCCCCGATCCACGCCTCGTGGACGCCCGCCTCCGCGCCCCCCGCGAGCATGACCTCGGCGTCGCCGCGCCGGATCGTCTCGGCCGCCTCCCCGAGCGCGTGGCCGCCGCTCGCACAGGCGCTCACGGTCGCGTAGCCCGGGCCCTTGGCCCCGAGGATGATCGAGACCTGCCCGGCGGCCAGGTTGGCGATGGCCATCGGCACGAAGAAGGGGCTCAGCCGGTCCGGGCCCCTCTCGACATACGTGCTGAGCGCGTCGGCGATGGTCAGGCTGCCGCCCAGGCCGGTGCCCACGATCGCCCCGGTCCGCTCGGCGAGGGCCCCTTCAAGCCGCTCCGGCAGCCCTGCGTCGCGGAGCGCCTCGGCCGCCGCGACGAGGGCGAACTGGGTGAAGCGGTCGTTGCGCCGTTGCTCCTTCCGATCGAGCACGGCCGAGGCGTCGAACTCGCGCACCTCGCCGGCCATCCGGCTGCACACCCGGGCCGGGTCGAAGGCCTCGATGGCGCGGACCCCGGGGCGGCCGGCCACGAGGTTCGCCCAGAAGGTCGCCACGTCGTTGCCCAGGGGCGTGACGGCGCCCATGCCCGTGACGACCACGCGCCTTCCGCCGTCCGGAGGCGCACTCACCGGATCAGCCGTCCGGAGCGCACGGTCGCCGCCCGGTAGACGTCCCCGGGGAGGCCTCGCCGGCTGATCGCGTCCGCCGCGGCCCCGGCGTCGTAGGCGGTCCGCTGGATGGTCGCCCGGACCTCGTCCCCCTCGACCTCGATGAGGGCCCAGCTGGCCGATGGATCGCCGTCGAACGCGTACCCGCAGCTGCCGTCGTTGGCGATCACCTTCCAGCCCAGGTCGCGCACCTCGGGCACGTGGGTGTGCCCGCAGCAGATGACCCGAGCGTCGGTCCGGCCGACCATCTCGACCACGACGGCGGCGTCGAGATCCGTGAGGAAGCCCGCCGTCTGCGACCCGGGCGAGGCATGGCACACCAGGACCATCGTCTCGGCGAGCATGAGGCGGCGCTCCGCGGGCAGGCGGCGCAGCCACTCGAGGGCGTCAGCATCGAGCTGCTCGTTGGCCCATTCGGCCGCGGCCCGGAACGACTCCGGCACCTCCGGCATCCACGGGAAGGCGGCCGCGTAGTCGAAATCGGCGACCGCGATGTCGGTGTTGCCCTGCACGACGGTGGCGCCATCCTGCTCGAGGCGGCGGACGCGCTCGAGGACGGCCTGCGGGTCCGGCCCGTTGAGGGCGAGATCCCCGGCCACCGCGATGAGATCGGGCTTCGCCCGTCCGATCTCGCCGAGCGCGGCCTCCAGGGCGGCGACGTTCCCGTGCACGTCGGAAAGGACGGCCAGCCGGGTGGCCATCAGCGGAGTGTCCCTTCCGGCGGGATGATGAAGGTGAGGGTCGCCTCGCAGGTCACCTCACCATCGACCGAGGCGACAGCCCGACCGCGCCCGAACCGGCGTCCCAGCTTCTCCATCGTGACCTCGAGGCGCAGCCGGTCGCCGGGGCTGACCACCCGCTTGAAGCGGCATCCCTCGATGCCCGCGAAGAGGCCGATGCGGTCCCCGAATCCCTCCTGGCGGGCGACGTACACGGCCATCGTCTGGGCCAGGGCCTCGACCTGCAGGACGCCGGGCATGACCGGCAGCCCGGGGAAGTGACCCTGGAAGAACCACTCGCTCGCGGTGACCGCCTTCTCCCCGACGATGCGACCCGCGGCCGGGTCGTACTCCACGATCCGGTCCACCAGCAGGAACGGCCAACGGTGCGGGATGAGGGCCTGGATCTGTGCTGTTGTGAGGATCGCTTCGCTCATGCCTGGCTCACCGTCGCGAAGGCGGCGCTGCCGACCCGGTCGAGCAGGTTCGTGGTGAAACGGCCCTCGATGAAGGTGGGGTGGTCCAGCAGGGCGCGGTGGAAGGCGGCGCTCGTCGCGATGCCCTCGATGTGCAGCTCGGCGAGGGCCGCCCGAGCGCGGGCGATGGCCGTGGGGCGGTCGGGGGCCCAGACGACCAGCTTGCCGAGGAGCGAGTCGTAGTAGGGCGGCACTTCGTACCCGGCGAACAGGTGCGAGTCCCAGCGCACGCCCGGACCGGCCGGGGCGCGGCATGCCGTGATGGTGCCGGCCCGCGGCTGGAACTCGTCGTCGACCTCCTCGGCGGTGATGCGGAACTCGAGGGCGTGGCCGCGCTGCTCGACGTCCTCCTGGCTGTAGCCGAGCGGCTCGCCGGCAGCCAGGCGGATCTGCTCGGCCACGAGGTCGAGCCCCGACACCATCTCGGTGACCGGGTGCTCGACCTGGATGCGACAGTTGATCTCGATGAAGTAGGTCGCCCCGTCGCGGTCGGCGAGGAACTCGAGCGTCCCGACGTTCTCGTACCCGGCCGCCACGGCGGCCCGGACGGCGGCCTCGGCCAGCTCGGTCGCGGCGTCGGCCGGCAGGGCGGTCGTGGGCGTCTCCTCGAGGATCTTCTGGTGGCGTCGCTGGACCGAGCAATCGCGCACCCCCACGTGCACGCCGTTCCCGTAGTGATCGACGACGACCTGCACCTCCAGGTGACGGTTGTCCTCGAGCCACTTCTCGAGGTACAGGGAATCGTCGCCGAAGGCGGCACGCGCCTCGGAGCGGCACACGTTGATCACGTTGAGGAGCTCGCGCGAGGAGCGCACCATGCGCATCCCCCGCCCACCGCCACCGGCCGAAGGCTTGATCAGGACCGGGAAGCCGATCCGTTCGGCCTCGGCGATGGCGTGCTGGTCGTCGAGGATCAGGCCCTGCGATCCCGGGATCGTGGGCAGACCGTGGGCGGCCATGAGCCGGCGGGTCGCTTCTTTCGAGGCGAAGCGCTCGAGCACCTCGGCGGGCGGCCCGATGAAGGTGAGCCCATGGGCGCGCACCATCTCGGCGAAGCTGTCGTCCTCCGACAGGAACCCGTAGCCCGGGTGGATCGCCTCGCAGCCGCTCACGATCGCCGCCGACAGGAGGGCCGGCGCCGACAGGTAGCTCCGCCGGGGCTCGGCCGGACCGATGCAGATGGCCCCGTCCGCAAGTTGCACGGGGAGCGAGGGCCGGTCCGCCTCGCTGTACGCGACGACGGCCTCGATGCCGAGCGTGCGGCAGGCGCGCAGGATGCGCAGGGCGATCTCGCCGCGGTTGGCGATGAGGATGCGCGAGAACATCAGGGCCCCGATCCCTGCCGCTGGCGAGCGGCCTCCGGCGGCGGGGAGGCCGGAGCCTGGCCCGAAGACTCGATGCGGAAGAGTGGCTCGCCGTACTCGACGACCTGGCCCGGCTCCACGAGGAGCCGGCCGAGGATCCCGTCGAACGGGGCGAGGACCTCTTGCGGGACACCCAGGACCTCGACGTGTCCCACGACGTCGCCCGCCCGGACGGCACGCCCCAGGCTGGCCCCGGCCTGTGGATGGAACGTGCCGACCGCCGGCGACGTGACGACCCGACGAGACGATTCGCCCGGCTCGCCCGCGCGCTCGGAGCGTCCGCGACCGCGGGACGACACCTCGGCCTGCGCGGCCTTCCCGAGTGCCGGCTTCCCGGACCCTGGCGCCCGCGCCGACCGCCCGTCGTCAGTCCGGGTGGTGGCCTCGGGGGGTTTGCGCAGCCTGAGACGCCAGCCGTCCTGGCTCACCTCGAGCTCGCCCAGCAGGCTGGCCTCCAGGCGGGCCATGAGCGCCGGGAGCAACTCGTCCGCCAGGCGGCGGATGGCCGCGTGGTCGCTGCCCCTGTCGCGCGACGCGTCGTCGGCCATCAGACGTCCTCACGCAGCGGGGCGTCGTAGGCGGCCTCACCGGCGGACCCGGACGTCGATCGCGTCCCGGCCCCCGGATCGACCGTCGCGCCGATACGGCCCACACCTGCGTCGATGAGCTGCCGGAGGCGCCCGGCGAGGGAGGGGCGCTCGGGCACATGGACGCCCGGCACGCCCTCGACGGTGCGATAGGCGCCCAGCTCCCGGTAGCGCCGGTACCGTCCCGCGAGGAGCTCGTCCAGCGCGAGCGCATCGAGGCGCTCGATCTCTGCGCCGATCGCCTCGCCCAGCCTGCGCCCGGCGGCCGCCGGATCGCGCTGGGCCCCGCCGACCGGCTCCGGGACGACGTCGTCGACGACACCGAGGAGCACCTGTTCTGAGGCCGTGATGCGCAGCGCCGCGGCGGCGGTCCTGGCCTTCTCCGGTGAGCGCCACAGGATCGAGGCGCAGCCCTCGGGGCTGATGACCGAGTACACCGCGTTCTCGAGGGCGAGGACAGTGTCGCCGACCGCGATGGCGAGCGCTCCGCCCGAGCCGCCCTCACCGGTGATGACGGCCACGATGGGCGTGCGCAGGGCGCTCATCTGCATGATCGAGCGTGCGATCGCCTCGGCCACGCCGCGCTCCTCCGACGCCGGTCCGGGGAAAGCGCCGGGCGTATCGATCACCGTGATGACCGGCAACCCGAAGCGCTCGGCCACGGCGAACAGGCGCTGGGCCTTGCGGTAGCCCTCGGGGTGGGGCATCCCGAAGTTGCGTCGGATGTTCTCGGTCGTGTCGGAGCCCTTCTGGTGGCCGACGATGACAGCGGCCCGGCCTCCCACGCGCAGGAGCCCACCCACGATGGCCGGGTCGTCGCGGAAGAGCCGGTCGCCGTGAAGCTCGATGAACTCGCTGCCGATCGTGTGGGCGAGCTCACGCGTGTGCGGTCGCGCCGGATCGCGGGCCAGCTGGACCCGCTCCCAGACGTCGTCCTCCGGCTGTCGCTCCGGCAGCGCCGCGCGCGTCCCCGCCTCGGTCGGCCGGGGCACCCTGCCGTCACCGTTGCGCTGGTCGCTCGCGGACCCGGCCCTACCGACGTCGCTCGGCCGCAGGAGCCGGAGCAGCGCAGCCAGCTCCTCACGGAGGCGGGTGCGCGGCACGATCCGGTCCACGAAGCCATGCTCGAGGAGGAACTCGGCGCGCTGGAAGCCCGGAGGCAGCTCCTCGGCGATGGTCCCGGCGGCGACGCGTGCGCCGGCGAAGCCGATGAGGGCGCCGGGTTCGGCGAGGTTCACGTCGCCGAGGGCCGCGAACGAGGCGTACACGCCGCCGGTGGTCGGGTCGGTCATCACCGAGACGTAGGGGACGCCGGCCCGCGCGAGCCGTTCGAGTGCGGCGCAGGTCTTGGCCAGCTGCATCAGGGCGAGCGTGCCTTCCTGCATGCGTGCCCCTCCGGAGGCCGCGACGACCACGAGCGGGATCCGCTCGGCGAGCGCTTCCTCCGCGGCGCGCGTCACCTTCTCTCCCACGACC
>Ga0209619_10002836_pt1 | contig 12540 bp, 9 predicted proteins | sample Rifsed16ft3_FD_184011 | JGI IMG/M metagenome (GOLD analysis project Ga0209619, IMG submission 184011) | Soil microbial communities from Rifle, Colorado, USA - sediment 16ft 3 (version 2) | ecosystem: Environmental > Terrestrial > Deep subsurface > Rock core/Sediment | place: Rifle, Colorado... | reverse complement strand
CACGGATGGAACCGCGGCGGGTTTTATTTACGTCCAATATCATGCCAGGCATCAGCTGTCGTCGGGCATACGTAACATATTCCATACATTGTGCAATTACTTGAAGACAAGTCAACTACCATTATCACTTATTACAACTTGGTTTGCTGATAAAATCGATCTGTAATGCTGCCCATCAATTTCAACCCCCGAAAAATTTCAGATTATATTTTTCATATTCTTTTACCCGTTGTTGCCGTCTGGCTGCCGCTTCTTTTTCTGTCACTGGGCCTGCCAATTATGCCGCGCATCACTTCTACAGCAGAACAATTATTCAATGCATTTAGTTTTTGCATGTGGTGTGTTCTGTTTGTTGCTGCTTATCGGGAGATCAAGGCTCACCCAGGAATTTCCTTTGAAAAGGGAATTATGATTCTACTTCCCCTTTTGGTCAGTTTCTTCTTTCTTGTTTTAATTGTCGAACATGCCGATCAATCCTGGGACTATGAACAATATGAAAATGCCTTTCGCGCCATAGTTCGGAAGGAAAACCCATACAATAGTGGGCGCTATTTATATCCACCGCTTTTTGCCCAAGTGATGGCATATATATATTCAGTAGGCAAAAAGCTGCTTGACCCTACAACAATAAACTTGTGGTTATTCGTGTTCTATATTCACCAGTGCGCTCAACTCTTTCTGATTAACGTAGCGTATCAACTTTCCAGTCGTTTTGCATCTCGCGTTGGATACTCTGACCTGCAAAATAAACTGATTGTTACCGGGCTGTTTCTTTTCAATTTCCCCTTGGTCAGAATGTTGCGCCTGAACCAGATCAATTTGTATGTTCTCAACGCGATATTAATTGCACTGTTAGCGTTGAACAGGTTCCCTTTTTTGAGCGGCGCGGCTGTTGCGCTTGGCGGATTAATCAAACTTTACACGCTTAGCATGGGCGCTCCGCTCGTAATGATGAAAAAATGGCGGGCTTTGTTCGGCGCTTTTGTCAGCGGGATACTCATTATTCTGCTGCTGACCAACTTTGGGCGTGATTTATCCCTATGGAAGCAATTTATTTTATTTTTCCTTTCCTTTCCTTCTGAAAGGGAAAGTTCAATATGGATCAGGAACACAACCCTGCTTAGCCTGGCACGCAACCTTGCCCGCTTTACTGAGTTGCCTGAGTCTATTATTCTGCCTCTGGTTATTATCAGCACGCTGGCTGTGCTGACATGGATTGCCCTGCGCTTTTATAAACGCGAGAAAATATACCGAACCCTCCCTTCGGGACCTGCCGCTGAAACATATCGAAACTTCGGCAGCCTGATTGACTTTTCAAGCGTTGCACTATTGGTAACACCTTCCGCATGGGACCATCACTTCGTGATCGCATTGCCTTTGGCACTATGGGCTGTTGCCCTGCGAGGCAAAGACAGGCCGGGGTGGCTGGGCATTGCAATTACATGCATCTTTGTACTCCCCTCTTTCGATATCTTCCCCTTTAATTACCTGCGTATGTTTGGGGTGGTGGTATTGTTGTTACTTGCATCTCCAGATTTTTTTCTGAAATCTTCCGAAAAATATCAGCAGGGATCCTGAAAAAATACTTCCTGCTCTCCCTGGTATAAGGCTTGACACATTCCCTAATTAACCGCATTCACAAAATCTGCGAACAGACCATCTGCCGTTTCGATAGGGCAGCCGAAGGAAAACTTTTATATGGACAAATACATGCAAATTGCCATTGACGAAGCAAAAGCCGCCCAGGCTGAAGGGAATTATCCATACGGCTCTGTACTGGTGCGCAGCGGGGAGATCATTGGCGTCGGACGAAATCACATGAACACGCGTAACGACCCGACCAGCCACGCCGAGATAGAGGTCATCCGCGCGGCAGGTTTGCAGGAGACCTATGCAGATTCTGCCATGTATGCCAGTGCGTTTCCCTGCCTCATGTGCGCGGGACCGATAGTCATGCTTGGAATTCCAGAACTCATTGTCGGCGCAAGCTGGCAAGGTTGTGAATCTTCTCAGGCGTTTCTGGAATCAAAAGGGGTGAAAATAAAGGTGTTGGAGCTTGAAGAATGTAAAGAGCTGCTCAGGTAATTTTCATTGGTTTCGTTGTAAACAGGCTGCAACCCGCTTCTACAAGCCTGCTTTTTTCAACAACCCATCAATCGCATTGACTGTGATTTGGTGATGGCGATCACGCACGCGTTCAAACAACGGACGTATATGATCCCGCGACCAGTCTGTCTCGATCATTGCGCGTACGATCGGCAGGATGTATAGCATGCGGCCAACCCTTTCCATGAATTGCTCAACGCGGGGCAGAACTGCCTCATAGCCACTGGCAATACAGGTGGCATAGAAAAAAGAGTAATATCCAGCATCATTCCGTTTTTCGAGCTCAAGAATATCCTCAAGGTATGGGCAGTCTTCCACTGGTATTTTCCTGGACAAACCTTGTAAGAAGGAAAAAATTTGAAAGCGGTGCCAGTCCTGCACCTGCTCTTTGGTTGGTCGCGTGCCCTGTTGGTAATCGTTCAGAACCTGTTGAACTTCATCATACAAATAGGATTTTGGTCTGTGCCGTTCCTCGGGCAATCCCGGTTTGTACACCCACTGCTGTACATCTACCTTTTCGAAAACTTTCGGGAGTTCGACTCTCAAGAAATCCAAAAATGCCTCGGTCGTTAGAGATTGAAACTGAAAACTTGCCATGTATTTCTGGATAAAAGCGTCAAAGCGTTCCCGCCCCACCGCATATTCACATTCCTTCAGGAAGAAACAACCTTTATAGTAAGGGATAATGGTTGTGAAGGAATCCGCATCCTTTTCGTCGGCAGGTAATTTCAGGCAGGTAAGCGGCGAGTCCACGCCGATACGTTCCATGACCGCCATAAGTTGTTTTTCACTAAAAGCTGCGCGTAATTCCTCAACATCTTTTCCCTCCAGCACTTCGGTGATGCGCGACTCTGCATATGTTGTCCAGCCCTCGTTCAGCCAGAAATCCTGCCAGGTGGCATTGGTTACCAGGTTCCCGGTCCACGCATGTGCGAGCTCGTGAGTGATCAGGGACGTCTGCCCGCGCGTGCCAAGAATGGAAGTTGAGGTCAGAAAGGTGAGGCGTGGATTTTCCATCCCCCCATATGGGAAGGAAGGTGGCAATACCAGCAGATCATAGCGTCCCCATAAATATGGCCCGAGCAGTTTCTCGGCCTCAGTCATCTTGGTTTCGTTCTCGGCGAATTCCCAGGCTGCAGCTTCTATCAGTTCCGGCTCGGCATAGATACCTGTTCGCGGCCCCAATTTACGGAAGGTCAGATTCCCTACCGCCAGCGCGAACAAATAGGATGGGATTGGCTGTGGCATCTTAAAAGCGAAGAAACTGGCGTAGCCGTGTCCGCTTCCTTCCTGACCCTTCGACACGGCTTCGCCAGTCAGGGCGTCGCTTCTAACCTGCTCAGCCGCCATAGCCGCTACCAACCCCTGAGGGACCTCCACTTCTGCCGAATACGTGAACCGCACTGAGGGAGTATCCTGACAGGGAAAGATACTGCGCGCATGGCTTGCCTGACACTGACTGTATAGGAAGGGATGATTTCCGCCTGCCGTTTGAGTTGCATTGAGCCACTGTAAAGCCCGCGCTTCGGGTGCAGTGCGGAACATCAGCGTAAAGGTTGAGTCGCCCTCCAACCCTTGCAAATGCAGGCGCTCTCCTAAAATATCGTCCCTGGTATCGAATTCCCACTTCAGTTCGCGACCGTCCACATGAGCCTGTTTCAGGTTTATCTTGAAAGTATCCAAATAAAGCGAGCCGTGAACCGGTTCTTGCAGTTGATATTTGGCTTCGATATCCAATGTACGCGTGGAAAAATCAACGCGGATTCGAAAGTCGATATGCTTGATCTTGCCCTGGGTCAGGTCAGTGTATGAGGTTGAGTCCTTGAATTCCATGTTGTATTCTCCAGGATTAGATTCACGTTATTGAGTAACCGCGGTCACAAAATCTGCAAAGAGACCATACGCCGTTTCGATGGGGCCGCCTGCCATGCCCTCGCGCTCAGAGATTGTGATCGAATAATCGGGCAGGACGTCCGTGCGGAAGGATACGCCCGTGGATGAATTCATCACCCCATACAGTGGCGAGGATGAATCCAAGAGTTCGGGCGCAACACGGGCTTTAATTTGCCCCCAAGCTTTCTCAGCAGAGCAGACCAATTTATAGCGCTTGCCTTCAGCTTTTGCCCTGGCGACCGTTTCAGGTGTGATGCCGCGAATGCCTGTGGGATTCACCTGCTGTGGTGTGAACGGAGTATCCATTAGGACTGTGATCAGCGCGGCGACTTTGATGGCTGCATCCCAGCCATCTACATCATTGGTGGGGTCGGTCTCTGCCACGCCAATGGATTGGCAGAACTTCACGGCGTCTTCGTAGGACTCGCCGTTCTCCATTCTTGAGAGAATGATATTTGTGGTTGCATTGAGAATCCCCTTGAATGAAGAGAGTTCTGCCAATGGAAATGTTTCGCGAAATACGGAGAATACGGGTGCACCGCCCAGTACGGTTGACTCAAATCCAAATATTTTGCCTTTTGATTTTGCAAGCGCGGTCAATTCGCGATAGCCGTACACGACAGGGCCCTTGTTGGCAGTGATGGCGTGCATGCCGAGTTCCAGTGCAATACGGATGTGATCGAGCGCGGGTTGGCCAGTCTGTGTGTTGACTGGGGAGTTTTCAAACAGGACGTGGGCGGATGAATGTTGAATCACCTCAAGTGAGTTGTTTACCTGGAAAGTGGAAAGTGGAGTAATGGACTTTCCACTTTCTACGAGTCCCAGGGCTTGTTTAATGTCGAGTCCGTTTGGGTTGACTGCAAAGCCGTGTCGCCCCGTGGCAATGCCTGTTAATGAAAAGGTGACGTCGTATTTTGATTTGAGCAAATCCTGCTTGCGAATCAAAAGTCGCGCGAGCGCGCGGGCAACGTTTCCGAATCCGATGAAGGCGAGGTTGCAGTTCATGAGTGCTCCTGTGTCATGTGTCGTTTGCGCTTCGTCTGCGTTCCTTGCTTCTCTCGTCTCTCCGCTCAGCGCGAGGTGATTATAACGGTGGCCAGGGCAGGGCGCGTCGGTCACGGGGCTGGCGGGGGAAGACTCCCTTTTTGAGTATGGATTCCGCGCGAGTGCAGAGAGCAGTGATCTCACGCGGGCTGAGATAACGTTCAAGGTCGGTGAGCAGGCTTCGGCCGTGGTCCTGACTGGCGAAGCCGTGTCGAAGGATCAGAGAGAGGCGGGAAAGCAAGTCCTCGGGAATCTTTTGCCCAGCGAAATCCCAAAGCACAGTCCGCAATTTGTCGTCTTCGTGAAAACAGATCCCATGATCGATGGCAAAGAGCTTGTGCGTCCCGTTCTCAAAGAAAACGTGACTGCCCTTTCTGTCCGCGTTGTTGCAGAGCAGGTCGAAGAGCACGACGGGCTCGAGGAGCTGTTTGTCATCGCCGGTGAAGTTGAAGTAGTGATATTCGGGGTCGTATTCGATGAATTGCTGGAGCGAACCCGCGCCGTGCGGGCCATCTTCACGGAGCGTGGTGAATGGGACAAAGTGAAAGCCGAGACGCTCGCTGACGACATACGCGGCCACTTCGCGCAAGGCGAGCGTGTTCTCTTCAAAGTCCCATAAAGGTTGTTCGCCTTTGGTTGGTTTATAGACGGCGCGATATTCGGCTCCGTCATAATGGACCGCGACCAGGAAAGTGTAGTTTGAGCCAAAGGTGAATTTGCCTTTGAGTTCAACGTCGCCGCATTGTAAAGCAGTTTGCAGTTTGGAGAATGATTCGTTCATCAAAATTAACCACGGAGACACCGAGTCACGGAGTTTTTTGTTCTCTGTGTCTCAGTGGTTAGATCAATGCCTATGCCCATTCTTCTTGGGGCAAAAATGTCCCTCGGGTTCCTCGGGTTGTCCACATTGCGGGCAGATCGGCCGCCCGCGTGTGATCACTTCCACGCCCCAGCGCGCCATCATCCGCACCTGGGTCCGCGAAGCCCAAAAGCGGACCACGGCGGCGGTCTCGGGATCCTCCTCTTCGGTCAACAACTCCTTGACGAACAATACGACCAGGTCGCGGTCCTTGTCGTAGCCAAGGCCGATCTCTCCAACACGGAAGAGCGGGTCCACAGGCGGGTTGATGCGCATCACATCTTCCACGTAATCGCCTGAGGCTTCCGGGAGCTCGGGGTTCTGCTCGTTGACCTGCGAGAGGAACTGTTCAACTCCAATTGCAAGTGAGTGCAATTGCGTCTTCTCGATGATCACAGTGATCGTGCGCTGGTCCTGAAAGGCTTGAATATAAAAAACCCGCTGACCTGGCTGGCCAATTGCGTCAGCAGTTAGATGGTCACATGGGTCGACGTCAATTTCAAAACGGGGCATGAGTTACCTTTGTTGAGGGGAGTATACCAGTCAAGTATAATGCAATTATCCCGCCAAAGGAGAGAGCCATGTACGATAAAAGCAAACTGGATGAGTTAAAAAACTCGCTTGAAAAATGGGAGGAGACCACTTTACAAAAAGCTTTATCATCCCTGCCCGAACGGGCCGCTCCGCAGCACTTCATTACGACCTCCTCCGAACCGATCAACCGACTCTACACCCCGCTGGATGTGGCAGATTCAGATTACGCTTCCGATCTTGGACTTCCGGGTGAGTACCCCTTCACGCGCGGAGTCCACCCGACGCTGCATCGCTCCAAACTCTGGACGATGCGCATGTTCGCGGGCTTCGGCACTGCGGAGGAAACGAATGCGCGCTTCAAATATTTGCTGAGCCAGGGACAGACGGGTCTATCGGTTGCCTTCGACCTGGCAACGCTGATGGGCTACGACACCGACCAGCCCGAAGCACTGGGTGAGTTCGGCAAATGCGGGGTGGCAGTCTCCTCGTTGAAAGACATGGAGATTCTGTTCGATGGTATTCCGCTCGATAAGGTCTCAACGAGCATGACCATCAATTCACCCGCGGCGATCATCTGGGCCATGTATATTGCCGCGGCGGAGAATCAAGGTGTTAGACCAGATAGATTACGCGGTACCATTCAAAACGACATTCTCAAGGAATTCATCGCGCAAAAGGAATATATCTTCCCGCCCGAACCTTCGATGAGACTGGTGGTGGATACTATGGAATTCGGCGCGCAAAAAGTTCCGCAGTGGAACACAATCTCGATCTCTGGTTATCATATCCGTGAAGCAGGTTCCACGGCCGCGCAGGAACTGGCTTTCACGCTCGGCGACGGGCTTGAGTATGTAAGATGGGGAATCGCGCGCGGCATGGATGTGGACGAGTTCGCGCCGCGTCTTTCCTTCTTCTTCAACGCACACAACGACTTCTTCGAAGAGATCGCCAAATACCGCGCTGCGCGTCGCATCTGGGCGCGCGAGATGCGTGAGACATTCAAGGCAAGGAATTCACGCTCGTGGCTGCTGCGTTTCCATACACAGACGGCTGGGGTCTCGCTCACTGCCCAGCAACCTGAAAATAACGTGGTGCGTGTTGCGATTCAGGCTCTGGCCGCTGTATTGGGAGGCACACAATCCCTCCATACAAACTCCCTCGACGAAGCATTGGCGCTTCCCTCTGAACATGCAGTGACGATTGCCCTGCGCACGCAACAGATCATCGCGGAAGAGTCCGGGGTGACGAACACAGTCGATCCACTCGGAGGCAGCTTCTTCGTCGAGGCATTGACCGACCGCATCGAACAGCAGGCATACGATTACTTCCGCCGCGTCGAAGATTTGGGCGGGGTTATTCCTGCCATTGAAATGGGATTCTTCCAAGGCGAGATCGCGGACGCGGCCTATCGCTATCAACGCGAAATAGATAAAGGCATTCGCAAGATCGTGGGCGTGAACGCCTATGCTGAAAAGAAACCACTCACCATCCCCATCCTTGAAATGGATCCAAAAGGTTATGAAAGACAGGTGAAGCGTCTGGAAGACCTCCGCAAGACGCGTGATAACGGCCGTGTTGGCCAGGCGCTTGACAGATTGCGCATCGCGGCGGAAGGGACCGAGAACAGCATGCCATACCTCATGGAAGCAGTCCATTCCTACGCGACGCTGGGCGAGATTATTCAGGTAATGAAGGAAGTGTTCGGGATATATGAAGAACCGACGATGATATAAAGCCAGACTCGATTAAAATAAGGTGATAACCCTTCCCATTATGAATAATGTCCAATATGATAAATGCAGCAAGATAAATTCATCAAAGCAAGCATCCATGAAAGGCAGATATGAACGCAAAAAGACCAGGTGTCATTGGCATTCTAACAGGCGGAGGCGACGTTCCGGGACTCAACCCGGCGATCCGCGCTGTAACCATCCGTGCTACGCGCGAGGGCTACAAGGTGATTGGCATACGTCGCGGCTGGGCAGGATTGATTGACGTTGTCCGTGATCCACAGGCCGATAACAGCAACAACTTCCAGGTATTGACCGAGGAAATTGTCAACAAGGCCGGACGGACAGGAGGCACCTTCCTGCATACCTCGCGCACGAACCCATCCAAAGTGCGGAATGATCGGCTTCCCCCGGCGCTCCAGGAAAAATACACCGAGGACGTCAATGATCTCACCCCGGAGGTCCTGAAGAATATTGATTTCCTCGGGCTGGATTACCTCATTCCCATCGGCGGTGACGACACACTGAGTTACGGCGTCCGCATGTATCAGGAAGGCGTGAAGGTCGTTGCCATCCCTAAAACTATGGATAACGATGTGCCCGGCACCGATTACTGCATTGGTTTCAGCACCTGCGTCACACGCACAATTGAACTATCCAACAGCCTGCGCACGGTAGCCGGCTCCCATGAGCGTCTGATGGTGCTGGAGGTATTTGGGCGATATGCCGGTTTTACAGCCATGCTGCCGGCCATGGCAGGCGCCGCGAATCGATGTGTGATCCCTGAGTTCAAGTTCAATCTCGAGAGACTGGTCGAGTTGCTTATGTATGACCGCAACAACAATCCCAGCCGGTATTCCGTTGTACTGGTTTCGGAAGGCGCCATGTTCGAGGGCGGAGAAATGGTTTTTGCAGACCGGACAACAGATGCTTTCGGCCATATGAAACTGGGAGGCATTGGAGATCTTATTTCAGCCGAACTGAAAAAGATGACAGCCAAACATAACAATGGCCGCATGGTGGATACCGTGAACCAAAAACTGGGTTATCTTGTCCGGTGCGGCGACCCGGACGCGATTGATTCCATAGTCCCAATGGCATATGGGAATCTTGCACTTGACCTTATTCTCAAGAGGGTACACGGACGATTGGTTGTGCTCAAAAATGGGCGTTACGACAACATCCCCGTTGATATCGTGACCAGCACAAAGAAAACTGTCAACGTGGAGCGGTTTTACAACAAGGATCGTCTGCGGCCGAAATTCGAGAGTTTCGAGATGACCCCATTGTTCATTATGACAAGTGAAGGGGTATAACGTCATTGCGAGCGAAGCGAAGCAATCTCCTCGCGACCTTAGGGATTGCTTCTCGAAGATTCGCAATGACTGATTCTGTTATTCCTTCCGATTGATCTGGAACGAATCGAAATCCCGTGCCACTGTTGTATTGGGGAAAATGGCCTGGGCCTCCTTTAGAACATCCTTCTCTCGATACCTTCGGGAGATGTGTGTCAGGATTAGTTTCCTTACTCCTGCTTCCACTGCCAGTTCCGCCGCCTGGCGTGCGGTGAGGTGCGAGAACTGGCGCGCCATTTCGGCCTCTTCATCCAGATAAGTGGATTCGATCACGAGCGCATCCGCCTCCTTACTGACCTCGAGCAGGTCTTCCGTTTTCCCCGCGTCGCCCACCACGACGAGTTTCAGACCCTTTTGAACCGGACCAAGCACATCATCCGGTTTGATGCGTTTGCCATCGGACAGAGTAATTTCCTTACCCGCGACCAGGTCGCGGCGTTCGGGGCCAAACGGGACTCCGAGTTCATCCGCTTTTTCAGGCAAAAACGGACGGCGCGCTTTTCCCTCAAAAACATATCCCAGGCAATCCGGCCCGCGATGGGTGACAGAGAACGCGGTAACCGTAAAATCATCCGATTCGAAAAATGTGCCGGGCCTGATCTCATTCAGGCGAAGCGGCATGGGAGGCTGGTTGCCGCGCAGGACAACGCCATAAAGCAGGTCATGAACGCGATCGAGCGCGGAACGCCCGCCGAAGATATCGAGTTCATCAATTGCTTCCCAGCGCAGGAACGTGGACATCAGCCCGCCAAGCCCGAGGATATGATCGAGATGACCGTGCGTAAGCAATATGCGCGTGAGATTCTTGAAACCAGTGCCCGATTGCAGGATCTGACGCTGCGTGCCCTCACCGCAATCGATCAGAAAACGATACTCATCGTGTTTAACGATCAGTGCGGAAAGGCCGCGTTTCGCGGAAGGTGCAGATGCGGAAGTGCCAAGAAAGAGGATTTCGAACAAGTTGAATCCTTCAGCAACAGAATCTGCCACAGAGAACACAGAGTCTTTTGAGTTTTTCTCAGAGTTCTCTGCGAGCTCCCCTGGCACCGCCCGTGATTTGCTCACCTGCACTTGCCGCTGCGCGGCCAAGCGCATGCGCACACCTGCCCTGGCGGGCGGTGCCAGGGAGTGTGGCAAATCAGGCAGGTGTGTGGCGAATTATTAAATGTTACGTTGTTTTGCAATTTTACCCTAAAAGAAAAACAGACCATTTGTGCTACAATCAGCCATATGCCTCTCAAGACTCCTTCCTCTGCATCCTCCAAATCAGGTGCAAAGCCCAAAGGCAAAGTTGTAACTCCTTCGCGTGGGAAAGACAAAGCCGCATCGAAGAAAAAAACACCTGCTCAACCGCCAGTTGTTTCCATTTCGTGGTGGGAAGCCCTCTCCGCCGAACGTAAACTGGATGTGGTCGGCGCGGTCATGTCAGTGGTGGGTTTGCTCACCCTGCTCGTCCTGTTCTCCGCGCAGCGCAGTGCACTGACTGGCAACATGGTGCATTTCCTGGCGCAGATCTTCGGGTGGGGCATTTACATCCTGCCCATCGGGTTCATCCTGATGGGCTTGTGGCTCATCTTTCGCCGCATCGAGAAACTCCCTCCACTCACACTGGAACGCGGGACAGGCATCATTCTGTTTTTTTTCTGGCTGCTGACCATGATGCACGCCATTGCAATCCCGCTCGAGCTGGCCGTGCAAGCTGCCGCGGATGGATGGGGAGGCGGATATATTGGCAGTCTTTTCGAGCGCATCCTGTTCAACAACCTCGGCACAGGCGGAACTGTTGTCGCATTGCTGGCATGGCTGCTCATCACGCTGATAATGATCTTCGATATCTCCGTTCAGGATCTGTTCCGATGGATCAACCCGCTTGCCATAAAAGTTCGCCAGATGCTTGCAAAACGAAAAACACAAACAGCCTTTTCAATCTCACCCGAAGATGCGGAATTCGCGTCCAATGGATATACACCATTGAACCGTCCTGAACCTGTGGTTGCCGCCACAAGGCCGGGCGTGCCGATTACAACCGTCAGATCGGCTGAGGCGATCATCCACTGGCAACTGCCCGAGGTGAAAAATATTCTGGACCCGGGTTCAGCACCTTCCGTCAACGAAGAGTTCATCCAACAACGGGCGCGATTGATCCAGGAGACGCTGGCGTCGTTTAGCGCTCCCGTCCAGGTTGTGGAGATCAATCGCGGGCCGGCGATCACGCAATTCGGCGTGGAGCCGCTCTTCGTCGAGACGAGAAGCGGGCGGACGAGAGTGCGCGTCAACAAGATCGCATCCCTGGTGGATGACCTTGCCCTCGCGTTGGCCGCGCCGCGCATCCGTATTCAAGCGCCGGTGCCCGGTCATAGCTATGTGGGAATCGAAGTTCCAAACGATGAGATGACGCTGGTCGCATTGCGCGACATCATCGAGAGCGAGCCGTTCCAGCGCAATAAGAATCCCCTGAAATTTGCACTGGGCCGCGATGTGACTGGACACCCGATCCATGCGACACTTGAGACCATGCCGCATTTGCTGATCGCAGGTACTACAGGTTCCGGCAAGTCCGTTTGTGTAAATGCGATTTTGACCTGCTTTTTGCTGCACAACACGCCCGAAGATCTGCGAATGATCCTGATCGATCCCAAACGTGTTGAGTTAACCGGCTACAACGGCGTGCCTCATTTGCTTGCGCCCGTTGTCGTTGAGATCGACCGTGTGATCGGTGCATTGCAGTGGATGACGCGCGAAATGGACAAACGTTATCACCTGTTCGCCCAGGCCGGCGCGCGCAATATCAGCGATTACAACACGCGCATGAAATTGCAGGGAACGAAAAAACTGCCATTCCTTGTTGTGGTCATTGACGAACTGGCCGATTTGATGATGATCGCGCCTGGAGAAACAGAGCAGACGATCACGCGTCTCGCGCAGCTGGCGCGTGCCACCGGCATCCACATGATCCTTGCCACCCAGCGTCCCTCGGTGGATGTTGTGACCGGTCTTATCAAGGCGAACTTCCCGGCCC
>Ga0209619_10002834_pt1 | contig 12546 bp, 12 predicted proteins | sample Rifsed16ft3_FD_184011 | JGI IMG/M metagenome (GOLD analysis project Ga0209619, IMG submission 184011) | Soil microbial communities from Rifle, Colorado, USA - sediment 16ft 3 (version 2) | ecosystem: Environmental > Terrestrial > Deep subsurface > Rock core/Sediment | place: Rifle, Colorado... | reverse complement strand
CGTGGCCGTCGACTCCGAGCTCGCCCGATCGTTCGAGAGCGCGACTCCAAGGGCTCGCCCGATGCCCGAAGCCCATCGCGCTGAGCACTGCCTGGAGATGCAGCTCCCTTTTCTGCAGCACCTTCTTCCGGACGCCCGCATCCTGCCCGTCATGATGGGAACCCAGAGCGCGCGGAACATCGAGGCCGCCGCCTCCGCGATGGTGCGCGCGGTCTCGGCATCGACGTATCGGGTTCTCCTGGTCGCCAGCTCCGACCTCTCTCACTACGAAAGCCGCGATAGGGCGCGGGCCCTCGACTCCGAGGTCCTTGCTCGCATCGAGCGGTTCGACTCTCGAGGCCTCGCCGATCTGCTGGAGGAGGAACGTGGACACGCCTGCGGCGGGGGGCCGATCGTCGCGGTGATGATGGCCGCCCGAGAGCTCGGCGCCAGCGCCTCGCGGATCCTCGCCTATGGCGACTCCGGCGACGTGAGCGGGGAGACGGACGCCGTCGTCGGATACCTGTCGGCCGCGCTGTACGGGGCCGTTTGAGCGCGGACGAGGACGGGCGGAAGCTCCTCGCCGCCGCGAGGCGCGAGCTCCATGCCCACTTTGGGCTCGATACCGCGGCCGACGTCGACGTGGACTTCGAGTGGACGCTCCCGCTCGGCGGCGTCTTCGCCACGCTCGAGCTCGAAGGCGAGCTCCGCGGATGCATCGGCTACTTTCACCGCGACGAGGACATCCTCTCTCTTACCCGGCGAGCCGTCGTCGCGGCAGCGCTCGACGATCCCCGCTTCGGCCGCGTCTCGCGGGAGGAGGTGCCGAGGCTCGCCATCAGCATCACGGTTCTCGCCCCGCCGGTCGCGATCGCGGATCCGTCGGAGGTCGTGATCGGGCGGGACGGCCTTCTGATAGAGCGCGGGGGCGCCCGAGGCCTCCTGCTGCCACAGGTCGCGGTGAGGCGAGGCTGGGACCGCGGGGTCTTTCTCGCGGAGACCTGCCGCAAGGCAGGGCTTCCTCTGGACGCGTGGAGGGACGGAGTGACGTTAGTGCGGCGCTTCGAAGCGGTGCACTTCGAAGAAGGGAGTGCTTGAATTCGAGGCACAATAAGAAGAGAACGCAAAGGCGCAAGGGTGCAAAGACGCAAAGAAGAAGATAGACCAAATTTTTCTTTGCGCCCTTGCTACTTTGCGTCTTTGCGTTCTTCTTGTTTTGCTAGCCGCGGCCGGTGACACGGATGACTTCCGACACCGTGGTGAGGCCGTTCACGAGCTTCAGGATCGCGGATTCCCGGAGGGTTCGCATACCTTCCTCTCTCGCCGTCTGCACGATCTCCGGCGCCCCGGTCTTTCCGATGACCATCTTCCGGATCTTCCGCGAGAGGGGCATGATCTCGTAGATGCCCGTCCTCCCGTGGTAGCCGGTCTGGCGGCAGTGGATGCAGCCTTTTCCCCGGCGGAAGGTATGCTCGCGAATTTTATCGAAAGGCGCGTTCAGCGCCATCGCGTCCTCTTCGGTCGGCCGGTAGTCCTCGACGCACTTCAAGCAGATGCTTCGAACCAGCCGCTGCGCCAGAACGCCGAGAACGGTCGAGGTGATGAGAAACGGCGGGCACTCGAGGTCGAGGAGGCGGGTGATCGCCGAAGGGGCGTCGTTGGTGTGAAGGGTCGAGAATACGAGGTGACCGGTCAAGGCCGCCTGGATCGCCATCTCCGCGGTCTCGGTGTCGCGGATCTCGCCCACCATGATGATGTCGGGGTCCTGGCGCAGAACGGTGCGGATGGTGTTGGCGAAAGTGACGTCGATTTCTGGCCGGATCTGGACCTGGTTGAAGTCGTCGTACACCAGCTCCACCGGGTCCTCGATGGTGACGATGTTCACCTCGGGCCCGGACAAATGTTTGAGAAGGGAGTAGAGAGTCGTGGTCTTTCCGCTCCCGGTAGGCCCGGTGATGAGGATGATTCCCTCTCGATGCTCGAGAAGCGGGGTGAACCGCGGGAGCTCGCTTTCCGAGAAGCCGAGCTCGGCGATCGACTTCAGGAGGATGTCCGGGTCGAAGATGCGCAGCACCGCCTTCTCTCCGAACACCGTGGGCATGGTGGAAACGCGGATCTCGATCTCTTTGCCGCCCTCGCTCCTCTTGATGCGGCCGTCCTGAGGGCGCCTCTTCTCGGCGATGTTGAGGCCGGCGAGCATCTTTACCCGGCTCACCACCGCCTGGTACACGATCTTGGGAATCACGTGGACGTCGTGCAGCACCCCGTCGATGCGAAGGCGCACGAGCGCGATGTTGCGCTTCGGCTCCATGTGGATGTCCGACGCCCGCTGGTCGAAGGCGTGGGTCAACATGTTGTCGAGGGCGGTGACGACAGGCTGCATCGTCGGGTCCATCTCGACCGTAGGGCCCGAGAGGAACTCCTGGTTTCCGACGTCGATCGCCGAGACCCGTCCTTCGGTGAGCTGGGTTTCCGCGGCCTTGAGCGAGCTCTTGAGGTCGTAGAAGCCCTTGTTCACCATCTCGATGTCGGACCGAGACGCGACCACCAGCTTGACCTCGAGCCCGGCGAACTGCTGGAGATCCCGGAGCGGGGACCGGTTGAAGGGATTGGCGATGGCGAGGGTCACCGTATTGCCGTGCTTGGAGACCGCGCACATCGTGTGCTTACGGGCGAAAGGAGCGGGAAGGGCGCTGGTGACGACGTCGAGGTCGAGATCCAGAGGGTTGATCTTGAGGTAGGGAAGGTTCGCGTGGCGCGCGACCGCCTGCGTGATGTCGTCCTCCCCGTGCTTTCCCAGGCGCCGGAGCGCCCCCTCCTCGGAGAGCTGCTGCACCTTCATCAGCCGGAGGAGCTGTTCCTCCTCGTCGGGGCCGAGCAGTCCCTGGTGCTTCAGGATCGAGATGAGATTGGGGATGGAGGCCGACTCGGCGGTTGGGGAGGGGCGCCGCGGGGTCGTTGCCATCGTGTCGGGAGCGATTCGCCGGATTTTCATCATTATGTCTCTTCGGCTCTCCTCCAGTCAATGACGAGAAACGGGGGCCCCGCCCTCCTTGTGACCGTATCTCCCTGTGAAATTTGTATTTGTTGCCTTGACACGAAGGGGGTGCGCTGCTACTATTCCAGCGGATTGGCATAGATAGGCGCGTAGCTCAGGGGGAGAGCGCTACCTTGACACGGTAGAAGTCGGCGGTTCAAATCCGCCCGCGCCTACCATCTCCATTCCGGGGCCATTGAAGGGATGTCCGCGCAGGACCGCCCACGCCCTCGCAGAGCTACGGCGCGCCTGGCCGAAGCCCCTGAGGGCGGAGGCCGGCGGATTCGCGCGGACTCAATTTTTTTTGGGGGAGAATGAGCGTAGAGAACGTGACGATCACGCTCCCAGACGGGAGCTCGCGAGAGTATCCCGCGGGGGTCACGCCGCGGAAGATCGCCGAGGACATCGGCGCCGGGCTCGCGCGCCAGGCCATCGCCGCCGTCGTCAACGGCGAGCCCTTCGATCTCTCTCGAGGGATCGATGAGAACGCGTCGGTCCGCATCCTGACGCCCCGCGACGAGGAGACGCTCGAGATCTTCCGGCACAGCTCGGCGCACTTGTTGGCGGCGGCGGTCACCGAGCTCTTTGCCGACGCGAAATACGGCGTCGGCCCCCCGATCGAGGGCGGTTTCTTCTACGACTTCGCGGTCCCGCGTCCGTTCACTCCCGAGGACCTCGAGAAGATCGAGGAGAAGATGAAAGAGCTCGCGTCGAAGAACATCCCGTTCGAGCGCGAGGAATTGGGAAAGCGCGACGCGGTGGCGCGGTTTGGAGAGCTCGGCCAGCCCTTCAAACAGGAGCTCGTCGACGAGAAGGGCGGCGACGTCGTCTCCTGCTATCGGCTGGGCAAGTTCTACGATTTTTGTGAGGGCCCGCACGTTCCCGCGAGCGGCGTCATCAAGGCGATCAAGGTCCTGGGAAGCTCCACCGCCTACTGGAAGGGCGACGAAGCGAACGCCCCGATGCAGAGGATCTACGCCACCACCTTCTACGATCAGAAGAGCCTCGCCGAGCACTTGGCCCGCCTCGAGGAGGCGAAGAAGCGCGATCACCGAAAGCTCGGGCGCGAGTTGGATCTGTTCCTCATCCGTCAGGAGGCGCCGGGCCAGGTGTTCTGGCTTCCGAACGGCCTCCGAGTCGTGAACGGCCTCGTCGAGTATATGAGGGAGAAGCTCGACCGGCGCGGCTACCAGGAGATCAAGACCCCCTTGATCATGAATACCGACGTATGGCGTCGGAGCGGGCACCTGGACCACTACCGGGAGAACATGTATTTCGTCGAATCCGACGAGGCGGAGTTCGGCATCAAGCCGATGAACTGCCCGGGGGCGGCGATGGTCTACGAGTCTTCGCTACGCTCGTACCGCGAGCTTCCGCTGCGGCTCTCGGAGTTCGGTCACTGCCATCGCTACGAGCGCTCGGGGGTGCTCTCGGGCCTCACCCGCGTGCGGTCCTTCGTCCAGGACGACGCCCACATCTACTGCACCCCGGCGCAAATCGAAAGCGAAGTCTCCGATCTGATCCATCTCGCGCGAGAGGTTTACGAGGACTTCGGCTTCCAGGGCTTCCGGATCGATCTGGCGACGAGGCCGCCGAGCTCCATCGGAACCGACGAACAGTGGCAGCAGGCGGAAGCGGCTCTGGTGTCCGCCCTTTCGAAGACCTCGACCCGCTACAAGGTCAATCCCGGCGATGGCGCCTTCTACGGACCCAAGATCGATTTCCAGGTCGAGGACGCCATCGGGCGCACCCATCAATGCGCGACCATCCAGCTCGACTTCTTCAAAGCGGAGAGGTTCGATCTGTACTACGCCGCCGAGGACGGGACGAGGAAGCGTCCGGTGGTTCTCCATCGCGCCATCCTGGGCTCGCTCGAGCGCTTCATGGCCGTCCTCATCGAGCATACGGGCGGCGCCTTTCCCCTGTGGCTTGCTCCCCTTCAAGTTCTGGTCCTCCCGATCACCGAGAAGCACCACCCTTACGCCCAGGAGATTGCCGCCGACCTTCGAGGGCGGGGCTTCCGGGTCACCGTAGACCAACGCAGCGAAAAGGTGGGCTACAAGATCCGTGAAGCCCAGCTCCGCAAGGTTCCGTTCATGCTCGTCGTCGGCGACAAGGAGTTGGAGTCGGGAACCGTCGCGGTTCGCAATCGCAGGAAAGGCGACCTCGGTCCGTCCTCGGTCGAGGAGCTCGCCTCCACCCTCGCGCGGCTGGTCCGCGAGAAATCCCTTGCGGAGTAGCGCGCTGGTGCCGTCCCAACGGGTTCCGCCTGGAAAGGTCACTGCTCTTGGCCGGGCTGGTACTGTCTATCAGCGACGATGGCGCTCGGCGAAGAGAGTTGGAACGGCGCTAGTGGCAATCAGCCGCCCCCAAAAGGCATAATATCCCCTAAGGTGAGTTTCGATTTGCGGTATGTAAACCAGGAGGTGCCACATCGATAGATCGACCCGAGTGAACGAACGGATCCGCGCGCGAGAAATACGTCTCATCGACGAGAAGGGCGAGCAGGTGGGCATCGTGAGGCCCGAAGACGCGCTCCGAATGGCCCGAGAACTAGAGCTCGATTTGGTGGAGATCGTCGCCAAAGCGAACCCGCCGGTTTGCCGGATCATGAACTATGGCAAGTACCTCTACCAGAAGAACAAGCGCGCGCACGAGGCGAAGAAGCACCAGAAGCAGATCCAGGTCAAGGAAATCAAGTTTCGGGTCAAGATCGATGAGCACGATTACAACTTCAAGAAGAACCACGTGGAGCGCTTCCTGCTGGAAGGAAACAAGGTGAAGACCACCATCATGTTTCGTGGAAGAGAGCGCTCTCACGGCGAGCTGGGTGTGCGGATCCTCGATCGACTCTCGAGGGAGCTCAAAGACATCGCGCTCATCGAGAACCGATCCGGGATGGAAGGCAACCAGATGTATCAGATCGTTTCGCCGAAGAAGTCGATCGTGGAGAAGCTGAAGTCCTCCCGGGACGGCGGCGGCGCCACGCGAGTCGCGGCGGCAACGAACGGCGGCGACATCGAGGGAATGGAGTAACCGTTGAAGAAGAAACTGAAGACCCACCGGGGGGCGGCGAAGCGCTTCAGAAAGACCGCCACGGGAAAATTGAAGCGCAGCCACGCCTTCGCCAAACACATTGCGACCAAGAAGACCCGACATCGAAAGCGAAAGCTCAGGAAGTCGGCCCTGGTTTCCAAAGCCGACGCTTCTTTCATTTTGCCGCTGCTTCCGTACTCCTGATGAGGAGACTTCTGGAAGAAGCGCGCTCGGAGATTCTCGAGAGATGCCTAGAGTAAAAAGAGGTACCAACCGTCGCGACCGGCGCCGCAAGGTGCTGAAGCTCGCGAAGGGTTTCCGCGCCACCAAAAGCAAGCTCTATCGCTCCGCCAAGCAGGCGGTCGATAAGGCCCTGGTATCCGCCTACCGCGGTCGGAGGGAGAAGAAGCGCGACTTCCGCAGCCTGTGGATCGTTCGCATAGGCGCCGCCGCGCGCGCCCACGAGATGTCGTACAGCACGTTCATGGCCGGCCTCTCGAAGGCGAGCGTGGATCTGAACCGCAAGCAGCTCGCGGAGCTTGCCATCCACGACGACAAGGCGTTCTCGGAGCTGGTGACGGTCGCGCGCCTGGCGCTCACCGCGACCTGAGGACTTTCGTCCAGGCGCTCGAGTCGAAGCGGTGGGTGAGAAAAAGGCGAGCGCCGACGACGCCCAAAGCCGTCTCTCGGAGCTGAGGGACCGGGTCGAGCGCGCGACGAAGCTCATCGCCGAGCTTCGTGAGGCGAACTACTCTCTCACCGGCGAGATCGCAGAGCTTCACCGAAAGTTGGGGGCGCTCCCCGCCATCGCCCCTCCGGCCCCTTCTGCCCCTTCAAAGGAAGTCCACGAGGAGCTCCAGCTCCTACGGGACGAGCGCAAGATCATCCGCGCCAAGGTCCAGAATCTGCTCGAACGGATCGAACGAATCGACCTTTAACGCTTCCGCCTACGCCCTTCGAGCTTCGGCGGACCCGCCGAGGCGCTTCGCGCGAACGCGGGCGCTCGGCTCGCGCTGGCTGCAGCTGCATTTTTCAGCAGCCTGCTCGTGGGCTTTAGGGCTTTGATGGGGCTCGACGTTCGCTTAGAATGACCGGGTTATGAGCGACACGCGGAAACGGGGCCCGAAAAGCGATAGCGGCAAGTCGGACGGCAGCCTGGTGTCGGTGACGATCTTCGGACAGAGCTACAGCTTGAGAGCCGAGGAAGACGGCACCTACGTCGAGGACCTTGCGCGGTACGTGGACACCAAGATGAGAACGCTGTCCGAGTCGACCGGCGCCTCCGAACCGCTCCGGGTTGCGGTTCTGGCGGCGCTCAATATCGCCGACGAGTTCTTCAAGCTGGAAGCGCGGCATCGTTCGGGCGAGGTGCTTGTCGAGACCACGGCGCGCGAGCTCCTTACGGCGCTCGAGGAATCGCTGCGCGAGCCGACCCAGACCTCGCCGGCGCTTCCGTAGCTTCCCTTGCCGTGTGCGTGATGAGGACATTTTATTGAGCCAACATCTATTTGAACGGAGCTCAAGCCGGCGCCTCCGAGCATGGCTCTCTTCGGGTGAGCTCGCGACGAGCGCCGGGGCGGGCACCGACCTGAACGCGTGGTTCCAATAGAATCCCTCACACGGCACAGCTGGGCCACCTGCTAATGCGTTTAACGGAGCTGGGCGAGGACGCCTTCCTCCGAGAGCTCCCCAAAAGATTCCCCGCGACCGGCGAGACCGTGGTCCTCGGCATCGGGGATGACGCCGCCATCCTCGACCCGCCGGCGGGCGAGCACGTCCTCCTCACGACCGACTCCCTCGTCGAGGGCGTGCACTTCGCCCGAAGGTGGATGCCGCCGAGGTTCCTCGGCCGGAAGGCCGTCGCCGTGAACGCGAGCGATATCGCCGCCATGGGGGGAGAGCCGCTCGGTGTCCTGCTGTCGCTCGGAGTACCTCCCGAAGGCGAGGTCGAGGCTCTATGGCAACTCGTCGAGGGCGTTCACGAACGCGCGCGAGAGCTCGGCATGAGCCTCATCGGAGGAAACCTCGCGTCATCCCCAGGCGGGATCGTCGTCGACGTGACCGTCGTCGGCGCCACGGTGCGGAAGCGCGCCCTTCGACGTTCGGGCGCCAAGCCGGGAAACGGAATCTATCTCTCGGGAAAGATCGGCGCCGCCTCTACCGGGTTGAAGCTCCTGGAGCATGGAGCGGTCCTCGCGCCCGGGGGAGGGCTCATTGTGCCCCAGAGCCTGCGGGGCGGTCCGATTGCCCTCGCGGAGGCCTGCATTCGCGCTCACATCGACCCCGAGCCCCGGGTAGCCCTCGGGCGTGAGCTGAACCGCCGGCGGCTGGCGACCGCCTGCATCGACGTTTCCGACGGCCTCGCCCTCGATCTCCATCGCCTCTGCCGCGCGAGCGGCGTCGGCGCCCGGATCGAGGAGACGTCGCTTCCTCTGTCCCCGGGTCTTCTGGCCTGGGAGCGCGTGTGGAAGCGCGATCCCACGCTCTCCGCCGTCAGCGCGGGCGAGGACTACGAGCTCCTGTTCACGAGCGGCAGCGAGGAGAAGCTCCGTCGGTTCCGCGAACGCCTCGATCTCTTCGTGACCCGGATCGGCGAAACGATCGAGGAGGAGAGGGTCGAGCTCGTGGGACGAGACGGTGTCGTCCACCCTTTGTCCCCGTCGGGCTGGGACCATTTCGGGAAATAAACGAAAAGACGCAAAGGCGCAAAGAAGAAAAAACCAAAGACGAATTCTTCTTGCGTCTCTGCGTTCTCCGAGTCGTCCCTCTCCCGGAACGGTAGCGTCTTGCACCAACGTTTCAATTGCACCTTGGATAGTGATAGGGTACCGCCCAATTTGAGCGGGTGATTATGTCGGACAAAAAGCTCGGCCTCGCGATGGTGACCGCCCTGGTCGTCGGAAATATGATCGGGTCTGGAATCTTCCTTCTTCCCGCCTCCCTGGGACCCTTCGGCGGCATCAGCATCTTGGGCTGGCTGGTCTCGGCCGCCGGCGCCACGCTCGTAGCCCTGGTCTTCGCGCGCCTGAGCCGGCTGGTGAAAAAATCCGGCGGCCCCTACACCTTCACCCGCGAGGGGTTCGGGGATTTCCCCGGGTTTCTCATCGCCTGGGGATACTGGATCTCCATCTGGACCACGAACGCGGCGATCGCCGTCGCCTTCGTCAGCTATCTGTCGTTCTTCTGGACCGGCCTCAAGTCGAACAGCGTTCTCGCGGCGGGCGTCGGGCTCGCGACCATCTGGATCCTGACCTGGGTCAACGTCATGGGGGTGCATACCGCGGGTATGGTCCAGCTCGTGACCACGGTCCTCAAGCTCCTGCCTCTGCTGCTCCTCGCGACCGTCGGTCTTCTCTACGTCGACGGCGCGAACTTCGTGCCCTTCAACGCCACGGAGCAGTCGGCGTTCGGTGCAATCACCTCGACCGTCGCTCTTACCCTCTGGGCCTTCCTCGGGCTCGAGTCCGGGACGACCCCGGCGGAGCACGTGCACGACCCCGAGCGCACCATCCCCCGCGCCACCATTCTGGGAACGCTTCTGGCGGCGTCGGTATACATCCTCGGCACGATCGCGGTGATGGGAGTCATCCCCTCGGCGCAGCTCGCGACTTCGAACGCGCCCTTCGCCGATGCCGCCGTCAAGATGTGGGGATCGTGGGCGGGAACTTTCGTCGCCCTGGGGGCGGTGGTGTCGTGTTTCGGCGCCCTGAACGGATGGCTCCTCCTCCAGGGTCAGATCCCGCTCGCCGCGGCGAGGGATAGCGTCTTTCCCGAGGTTTTTGGACGGGTGTCGAAGTTCAACACCCCCGCGAACGCTCTGGTGTTCTCGAGCATCCTCGCGAGCATTCTTCTGGTGATGAACTACTCCAAGGGCCTGGTGGAGCAGTTCACGTTCATCATCCTTCTCGCGACCCTCAATACCCTGGTTCCGTACGTCTTCTGCACGATGTCCGAGGCCATGATCTACATCAAGGACAAGGCCCGCTTCTCGGGAAAGCGCCTGGGAGGAGGACTCGTGATCTCGATCCTCGCCTTCGTGTACTCGCTCTGGGCGATCGCCGGAGCCGGGCAGGAGATCGTGTACTGGGGTTTCCTGTTCCTGATGGCCGGTGTCCCGGTCTACGTCTGGATCCGCTGGAAGAGCGCGCCGGCTTAGTACAAACGGGGAAGGAACGCAAAGGCGCAAAGATGCAAAGGCGCAAAGAAGAAATACAAGGGGGATGGGGAGATAAGAGGAGATGGGGGGATAAATCAAACACGTTATTTCTTGTCTTATCTCCCTATCTCCTCCTATCCCCGTATCCCCCTTTGTATTGGATTTCCTTCTTTGCGCCCTTGCGTTCCTTGCGCCTTTGCGTTCGATCTTGAATTCGTTCCGTTAATTTCGGAGTGAAGTACTTAACTCGCGAGCGGCGGAACCCTCAGGTGGTGGTCCGTCGCCGTCTGGAACGCGTGGGTCAGCCTCAGGATCGTCCCCTCCTCGAAGTGCCTTCCGATGAGCTGAACCCCTATCGGTAGACCCGCGGTGTCGAAGCCCGCGGGGAAGCTCACTGCCGGAGTGCCCGTGAGGTTCGCGGTGATGGTGAACACGTCCGCGAGGTACATGGAGAGAGGGTCCTCCGACTTCGCGCCGAGGGGAAACGCCGTCTCTGGGCTCGTCGGGAGGATGACGGCGTCGACTCTCTCGAAGGCGCGCGCGAAGTCGCGGCCGATGAGGCTCCTGACTCTCTGGGCCTTCTCGTAGTAGGCGTCGTAGTAGCCCGCGGAGAGGACGAACGTTCCGAGCAGGATTCGACGCTTCACCTCGCGGCCGAATCCGGCGCCCCTCGAGGCGCTCATCATCTCGTGGAGACCGGAGCTTCGAGTCCTGAGCCCGTAGCGGACGCCGTCGTAACGGGCGAGGTTCGAGCTCGCTTCCGCGGTGACGAGTACGTAGTAGCAGGCGATCGCGTGCTTCGCCGCGGGAAGCGACACTTCCTCGATCGCGACCCCGAGCTCCGCGAGCTTTCGAGCCGCTCGGTCGAAGGCCTCGAGAACGCTCTCGTCGACACCCTCTCCGAGGATGTCGCGCGGGATGCCGACGCGCAGCGAGCGGACGTCCCGGGCGATCTCCTCCGAATAGCGGGGTACGGGACGGGTCGAGGAGGTGGAATCTTTCGGATCGGCGCCGGCGATGATCTCGAGGACCAGCCCCGCGTCTTCCGCCGTCCTGGCGATCGGACCGATTTGATCGAAGGACGAGGCGAACGCCACGAGGCCGTAGCGGGAGACGCGGCCATAGGTCGGCTTCAACCCGACGACGCCGCAGAGCGCGGCGGGCTGGCGGATGGAGCCCCCGGTGTCGGTTCCGAGCCCTGCGGGCGCGAGCCGCGCGGCGACCGCCGCCGCCGAGCCTCCGCTCGATCCTCCGGGCACGCGGTCTGGATTCCACGGATTCCTTGTAGTCTGGAACGCCGAGTTCTCGGTGGAGGAACCCATGGCGAACTCGTCGAGATTCGTCTTTCCCAGGATCACGGCGCCCGCGTCCGCAAGCCGCTCGATCGCGGTCGCGCTGTAGGGGGAGACGTAGCCTTCCAGAATGCGCGAGCCCGCGGTCGTGCGGCTGCCCTCGACGGAGATGATGTCCTTGACGGCGATGGGGACGCCGTGTAGCGGGCCACGTTCGTTCCGGGGAAGGCGATCGAGCGTTCGGGCCCGTTCGAGCGCCGAATCGGCCAGGGGGAGGAGGAACGCTCCGAGACCGCCGTCTTTGGCCTCGATTCGTTCCAGCAGAGACCGCGCGGTCTCTTCCGCCGTGATCTCGCCCGTGGCAAGGCGATCGCGAAGCGAGCGGAGGGAGAGCTCCCAGAGGCTCACGGGAGCACCCGGGGAACCTTGAAGAGGCCGTCCCCGCCGTCGGGGGCTCCCTCGAGCAGGCGCTCGCGGTCGAGGCCCGGGCGCGGCTCGTCGGCGCGCAGGCGCGCCTCGCCCTCGAGTCCTTTCTCGAGAAGGGCGTGCGACGTGGGCTCGATCCCTTCCGTATCGAGCGAGTGGAGGCTCTCGGCGTACTCCAGGATTCGTTCGAGGTCCTGGGTGAAACCAGCGCATTCCTCGTCGGTGAGGGAAAGGTGAGAGAGCGCCGCGAGCTTCCGCACCAGGTCGAGGGTCACTTTGGGCATGGGTCGGAGTCCGAGCGGTAGTATATACTTCCGCCGATGGCCTCCGAGATGGAAACGCGATCCGTTCGCGAGCGGTCCTCACGATCTCTCGCCCGCGAGCCCGAGGTTTCGGTGGTCATTCCCGTCTTCAACGAAGAGGGGAACCTTGCTGCGCTTCATCAGGAGCTGACCGCCGCCCTCGAGCCCTTCGGTAAACGCTACGAGATCCTGTTCATCGACGATGGATCGACCGACGCCAGCTTCGCCCTCCTGAAGTCCCTCCACCACCGCGACGAGCACGTGCGCGTCGTCCGGTTCCGCAAGAACTTCGGCCAGACCGCGGCCCTCGCCGCGGGG
>Ga0209619_10002830_pt1 | contig 12550 bp, 12 predicted proteins | sample Rifsed16ft3_FD_184011 | JGI IMG/M metagenome (GOLD analysis project Ga0209619, IMG submission 184011) | Soil microbial communities from Rifle, Colorado, USA - sediment 16ft 3 (version 2) | ecosystem: Environmental > Terrestrial > Deep subsurface > Rock core/Sediment | place: Rifle, Colorado... | reverse complement strand
GAAGAGAGTGAGACACCCGGCGGACCCGCCGAAGCTTGGCGAAGGCGGGCCGGGCCCCGCGTTTGCCGCCTCTTCGGTGACCCGTTATGATGAGAAGTCAATCTCACAACCGAGGGCCGTTTGATGTCGAACGAGTGGCAGGGGGAGGAGCGTCGCGCCCATCCCCGCGTCTCGCTGAAGGATCGCGAAAGCCCGTCACGGGTGGTCGCGAGCACGATCGTGGACCTATCGATATCGGGGGCCCTCCTGGAGGTGGGATCGACCCTGCAGACGAAGAGCCGCTACACCGTGCGGCTCGAGCAAGCCGGCGGGCAGCCGCTCGAGCTCGCTGGCGAGGTCGTCCGGAGTTACGTGCACGGCTTCGACAAGGATGAGAAGGGTCTCCCTGCCGTAAAGTACCGGGTGGCCATACAGTTCGTCGACTTGACCCCGGAGACGACGGACGATCTGGAGCGACTCCTCTCGGCCCGCCTCATGAGCTGACCTTCGCTTACTCTCTTCGTTTCAACGAGTTGCCGCATTTCCTGGCGCAGAGCCCAGGCTTTCTACGTGGCATCGCGAATTTGCCAACCGAGAACGCCCGTGCCTAATATGGGTCTGGATGGGCGAGGGCTCACCGATAATTAGTGAATGAGACTGGGACCACAAGCTGCGTTCTGAACGGAGCGCGGCGCTCTTCATAGAACCACTCCTTGTCTTAACCCGCCTATAAATCAACCCTCGCCCTCCTCTTCTCTCTCTCGCGAAGGTCGCTTCTTGACCTCAGGCGCTCCCTTGGCTACGATGAATGCTGATTCGTGGGGCTGTGGCGCAGCTGGGAGCGCGCCTGAATGGCATTCAGGAGGTCACGGGTTCGATCCCCGTCAGCTCCACCAACTTCAGCGTTTCCGCAATTCGTACGTAGGCATCCGGTCGAGCGCCTCGAAGTTGCGAAGCGCGGTCACCTTCATGCCGGGCGAGAGACTCTCGAGCGCCCCGGCTCTTCTCCAGAACATTCCAGCGAGCCTGACCGCTTCGCCCCAGACTTCCCAAGTGTCCGCACTCGGCGTTGGAGCGACGAATGCTCTTTCAGGGATGTGTCCGTCGGTGGTAGGCGCGTACAGAGTCGGAAGCTGGTCGAACGCGGGAGCGAGCTCGTAACGCGCAGGCTCTGCGCCCGCGGATTCACCTGCGCCGCGGTGCTCGGGGAAGACACAGACGTTATGGTGATGACGGTCCTCGTTCGCAATCAATCTGGCGAAGGCATCATTGAGGCGCAGTCGGCGTGAATCCTCCGGCGACAGCAGACCCCGGGCCTCGAGGCTCGCGGCTGCGCGGGACCATGACACGCTCGGGTCCTGATACGCCGCCGCCAGGCTCATGACGGCGCGTCTGCCTCGCTCTCCGATTCGATCGAAGCGGGGTACTTCCAGGAAGGTCTGGGTCCCTGTTTCGAGAATCGTCGCATCCACGGCCGCGACACCTCCGTCCCTCAGCACCTCGAGGGCTAGCGCTTCGAGATTCAATAACTCCTTCCAGCGCTGAGCCGCTGGGTCGCTCCCGGTGGCGAACTTGACGATTACGTGCCCTCCGTCCACGTAGGCTCCAAACTTCGGCCGCTCACCGCCGGCTGACGAGCCGGGCGGCTCTCCGGCGGTGGCAGCTTCGGCCAGGCGCGGATAATCGTCTCGCGCGACCGCGATGGGCCGGGTCGCGAACCACCGCTCAACGGACTCACCGCCGAGGATCAGGTTTCCCGTGAAGTCATCACCCCGTCGTGCCAAGGCGATGAGAACGTGGTCGTTCGACCAGTCCGCAATCCGAGGCGGAAGAGCCAAATCCCCGTGTTGGCGTGGAAAAGCGCGGCCCATGTATCCCGAAGGCTGCATGTCCGCGATCTCCGGCGGTAGCCCCTTGAACACGACTCCCGCGGGCAACCACGCGTTTTCGTCAGCCGCGAGGATTACCAACTGACCGACCGAGTCAGGTTTGCCCATAGCGTCGATCCGGAGGATCGGAATGTCGGGCTCGAGCCCCTTGACTTCGCGCCGGAGCCCGTACCGGGTCGCCCGTCCCCGCCCGAAAGCAACGACGTTCCCGCGCTCGGCGCGGACACGGCGCATCAACGTTGCCGGAGAGACTCCGAGTGCCCTGGTGAGAAGATTCGCCGGGACGACTCCGTTTTTGAGCTGCTCGGTCAGAAGACTCATGCTGAAATGATTCAGGAGGAGATACGATCTATGTAAGTCACTAATTAAAAACGTTTTAACATAGTCTTTGTTCTTGAATGAAATGAATAATGAAACGATTTTATCATGAGACTGTTGGCCAGCCAAGAGTTTGTCTCAGGCGAGTCTGATAGGATTCCATCGGAAGTGACTGGGGTCTGGTGGCCTCCACGGACTTCAAATCCGATGGTTCTGGGTTAACCCCCGGGACGGTGGGTTCGATTCCCACGCACTTCCGCCAGCCATGACCTCCGACTTCGAGGACCCCGTGCGGGTTCCCATCGAGGACTCGATCGACCTCCACGCTTTCGCCCCGAAGGACATCCCTTCGGTCGTGGAGTCGTACCTCGAGGCCGCCCGGGAGGCGGGGTTCGAGGAGGTCCGGGTCATCCACGGGCGCGGCAAGGGCGTTCAGAAAGAACGCGTGCGCCAGGTGCTCGCCCGGAGCGAGCACGTTGCCCACTTCGAAGAGGCGACCTCCGACCGCGGCGGCTTCGGAGCGACGGTGGTGAAGCTCAAGGGCCCGGACTGAGAAGGTTCGGAAGGAACAAGCTCAGCCCAGGAAAGAAAGTTACCAGGAGTAGTACCACCGCGAGCGCGAGGATGAAGTAGACGTTCACCCGCGTCACTTCCCACATGGATTCCCCGGCGATGGAGCAGGCGGTCATGAGCACCGAGGCCACCGGTGGTGTTTGCTGCCCGATCGCGAGGTTGGCCGTGAAAAGAACGCCGAAGTGGACGGGGTCGAGGCCAATCTCGGTTGCGAGCGGCATCAGGATAGGCACCAGGAGCACGATGGCCGCGGTGCTGTGGAGGAACATGCCCGCGGCGAGGAGCACCGCGTTGATCAGGAGGAGCGAAGCCGTCCGGCCTTCGACGTGCTCGAGAACCAAGCTCGTGATCCTCCCGGGCACCTGCTGGTTCGCGAGGTACCAGCCGAGGACCGCCGAGGCGGCGACGAGAATCATGACGACGCCCGTCTGGCGCGCGGAGTCCACGAGAATCGGGTAGATCTCGCGGATCCGAAGCTCTCTGTAGACGCCGAATCCGAGAAGGAGCGCGAGAACGACGGCGACGGCCGCGGCCTCGGTCGCGGTGAAGACTCCGCCGACGATCCCTCCCAGGATGACGAACGGGAGCGCGAGTGCCAAGAGCGCGCCTCGAAACGTGCTCGATACCCGCCCCCACTGGAAAGGCTGGGACTCCGCGAATCCGCCGCGGCGCGCGAGGACGTAGCTGGTTCCCATGATCGCGACGCCGGAAATGACACCGGGAATGATACCCGCGAGAAAAAGCTTCACGATCGAGGCCCCGGTGATGGCGCCGAACAGGATCATCGGAATCGACGGCGGGATGAGGATGGCGGCGGTGGCGGATGAAGACAGCACGGCCGCGGCGAAGCGACCCGGGTAGCCGCGCTCCTTCATCGCGGGAATGAGGACGCTCCCAATGGCGGCGGCGTCCGCGACCGCCGAGCCGGAGATCTCGGAGAAGAAGAGGGTCGAGACCGTGGTCGTCATCGCCAGGCCACCGCGCACGAACCCCACGAGGCTCGCGGCGAAATCGACGAGCCTCCTCGAGATGCCGGTCTGGTTCATGAGCGCGCCCGAGAGGATGAAGAGCGGAACCGCGACCATGGGGAAGCTGTCGCTTCCGTTGAAGAGTCTCAGCGGCACGACGACGAGGGGCGTTCCCGTGGTCAAAACGATGACGGCGATGCTCGCGGCGATGAGCACGTAGCCGATCGGGATCCCGAGGAGCACGAAGACGGCGAGTAGAACGAGGACGAGAGTTTCCAAGATCTACGGCCTGACCAGTCGCGCGATGCTCGCGCCTTCCACCACCAGCATGAGCGCGGCGGAGATGGGAATGACGCTGTAGACGACGCCCATGGGGACGGCAACGGTGGTGGCGGGCTCGCCGAGAAAACGGACAGCGAGCTGGGCCCCATAGACCAGGAGCACCAGGTGAACGGCGACGAGCACCAGATGACTCGAGAGCGAAAGCGCCCGCCGAGCTCGCTCCGGAGCGCGTTCGACGAGATCCCGGATGCCGATGTGCTGGCCGTGGGACTGCGCGAGGACAGTGCCCAGGAACGTGAGCCACACCAGCAGGTACCCGACGAGCTCGTCGTACCAGGACAAGCTGGCGGCGAAGAGATACCGCAGGATGACCTCGAGGAAGCAGATCACGGCGATGGCAGAGAGCAGGACCGAGACCGCGACTCCGAGCCCCGACCGGAGGGCGAGCTCGATGCGGTCGAGAGTCACGGCGCGGAAGCCGCGGAGGAATGGCGATAGCTCCGAACCGTTTCCACGATCTCGGCGCCGAACTTCTCTTCGAACTCGCGGTAGAGAGGCTCGGCGGCGGCGGCAAAGGCGGCCTGATCGATTTCGGCCACCTCCATGCGCTCCTCGAGGAGCTTTCGAAAACGCTCGTCCTCTCTCTCTCCGAGCGCACGGTGGAAGCGTCCCACCTCCGCGGCCGTTTCCAGGATCGCGAGTCGGAGATCCTCGTCGAGCGCCTCGAAGTACGCGCGGCTCATCACCGGGTAGGCGGGGGAGTACACGTGCTTCGAGAGCGAGAGATAGCGCTGAACCTCGTAAAAGCGGCCGGGAACGATTTGCGAGAGCGGGTTCTCCTGTCCGTCGATGACGCCCTGCTTCAAGGCGGAGAACACCTCGCCGAAGCTCATCGACGTCGGGCTCGCGCCGAACGCGGCGAACATCTTCATGCGCTCGGGGTCTTTCGGCGTCCGGAGCCGGATCCCTCTCAGGTCCTCCGGCCTCGTGACCGGACGCACGTTGTTGGTGATCATGCGGAAGCCGTTCTCCCAGAGGCCGAGGAGGACCAGATCATCGTCGACGAGCGCCTCCCTCAGCTTCTCCCTCAGAGGCCCCTCGGCGATGCGCTCGACCTGCCCGCGGTCTTCGATCAGGAACGGCAGATCGAACAACCCGAACAACGGCTCGACGGAGTGGAGCACCGAGGATGGAACGTGCATCTCGAGCGTCCCCAGTCGGAGCCCTTCGAGCATCTCCTTGTCCTCGCCGAGCTGCGCCGAGCCGAAGATGCGGACCTCGACCCGTCCTGGAAAGCGAGCCTCGAGTAGCTCCTTGAACTTCCGCGCTCCCAGGTCGTAGGGCGAGTCGGGGTAGCCGATGTGTCCAAGCCGGATCACGCGAGGACCGCCCTCGTCCGTACCGCACGACGCGAGGACCGCGAGCATCGCGAGCGCGAGAACGCCGTGGCGGCGCATGATGAGGGCCGAAATTAGCACAATGCTAGAATCCAAAGCCATGGGCATCGCCGAGGAGCTTCGCTCGAAAATCGAGGGAGAAGTCCGATTCGATCGCTACACTCGAATCCTCTATTCGACCGACGCCAGCATTTACCAGATCGAGCCCATCGGCGTCGTCGTTCCCAGGCACGCGGGCGACGTCGAGGAGGTTTTGCGCCTCGCCGCCCGCGAACGGGTTCCCGTCCTCCCGAGAGGCGGGGGCACCTCGCTCGCGGGGCAAGCGGTGGGCGAGGCCATCATCATGGATCTCTCGAAGTACATGCGGGAGGTCCTCGAAGTTTCTCCCGAGGAATCCTGGGCCCGAATTCAGCCGGGCATCGTCCACGACGTCCTCGGGGCCCACCTGAAACCTCACCGCCTGCGCTTCGGTCCCGAGACCGCGACCAGCAATCGCGCGAACCTCGGCGGAATGATTGGAAACAACTCGGCGGGAGCGCGCTCGCTCGTCTACGGGAAGACCGTGGACAACGTCCACGAGGTCAAAGTCGTTCTCTCGGATGGGACCACCGCGACGTTTGGAAGAGTCGCGAGGAAAGACCTGGCCGCGAAAACGCGGGGCGATTCGCTCGAGGCCGCGATCTACCGGAAGGCGCTCGAGCTCGCGGAAGCCCATGGGGAAGAGATTGAGAGACGGTATCCGAAGATCCCGCGCCGGGTGAGCGGCTACAACCTCGATGAGCTACTCTCTCGCGATGAAGTCAACCTGGCGAAGCTCGTCGTCGGCTCCGAGGGGACCCTCGCGACCGTCGTCGAGGCGAAAGTCGCGCTCGTCCCCGTTCCCCCGGTCTCGGGTCTCGCCGTCCTTCATTTTCGAAGTCTCGACGACGCCCTCGAGACCGGCTGCGAGATCTTGGAGCTCCACCCTTCGGCGATCGAGCTCGTCGACGAGATGGTCATGGACCTCGCGCGGAAGTCCCTCGAGTACTCGCGGAGGATGTACTTCGTCCAGGGTGAGCCCAAAGCGCTCCTGGTCGTCGAGTTCATGGGCGCGAGCGAGGCGGAGGTGTCGTCGAAGCTCGACCATCTGGAGGCCCGCATCGGCGCCTCCGCCCGGCCCATGGTTCGCGTCCTCGATCCCGCGGAGCAGGCGAACGTCTGGAAAGTGAGAAAGGCGGCGCTTCCGCTGCTCCTCGGTCTTCCCGGAGACAAGAAGCCCATCGCGTTCGTCGAGGACACCGCGGTCGCTCCCGAGAAAGTCCCCGAGTTCATCCGGCGTTTCGTCGCGATCCTCGACGAGCACCATACCGTGGGCTCGTTCTACGCCCACGCGGGCGCCGGCTGTCTCCACATCCGCCCTCTCATCAATCTGAAGGAAGGCGCCGAAGTGAAGAAGATGACGGCGATCTCCGAGGAGGTTTTCAGCCTGGTCATGGAGTTCGGAGGCTCCATGAGCGGCGAGCACGGTGACGGCCTCGCGAGGAGTCATTTCAACGAAAGGCTCTTCGGCAGCCGCATCTACGGCGCGTTCCGCGAGCTGAAGGCGGCGTTCGACCCCCAGGGGATCATGAATCCCGGAAAGGTGGTGAACGCGAAGGGAATGGCGGAGAACCTCCGCTACGGAGAGTCCTACCGGGTGCGGGAGCCCGAGACGCGCTTTCCTTATATAAAGGAAGGAGGCTTCGCCCGGGCCATCGAGCTCTGTAACGGCGCCGGGGTCTGCCGCAAGAACCTCGAGGGCACGATGTGCCCCTCGTTCATGGTCACGAACGAAGAGGAGCACTCGACCCGCGGCCGCGCGAACGCGCTGCGCGCGGTTCTCGACGGGCGCCTCCCTCCGGAGGAGATGACGAGCGAGAGGCTCTACCAGGTGATGGACCTCTGCATCTCCTGCAAGGGCTGCAAGGCGGAGTGCCCCTCGAACGTGGACATGGCGCGCCTCAAGTCGGAGTTCCTCGCGCTCTACCACAAAAAGCACTCCTACTCGCTCCGGGACCGGATGATGGCCCGACCGTGGATCGCGGGTCGGCTCGGCGTCGCGGCGAGCCCCATCGCGAACCGGCTCCTTCGGGCGGGGTGGTTTCGAAAGCTCCTCGAGGCCGCGGTCGGGATCGACGCCCGGAGAAGCCTTCCGCCGTTCGCGAGCGAAACGTTCGAGAGCTGGTTCCGGCGGCGCGTGCCCGGCAAAAGGAGCGCGGCCCGGAAGGTCGTTCTCTTCCACGACACGTTCATGAACTACCACGAGCCCGGGATCGGAAGGGCGGCTGTGACCGTTCTCGAGGCCGCGGGATTCGAGGTCCTGCTCGCGAAGAGGACCTGCTGCGGCCGGCCGGCGATCTCGAAAGGCATGCTCGACGATGCCCGCAGGCTCGCCGCCGAGAACGTCGAAGCGCTTCACCCCTTCGTCCGCGAAGGAATCCCGATCGTCGGCTGCGAGCCCTCCTGCATTCTCGGGTTTCGCGACGAGTACCCGGAGCTCGTGCCCGGGGAGAAGTCGAAAGACCTGCTGCGGGGAAGCTTTCTTCTCGAGGAGCTCCTGCTGCGGGAGGGCTCCAGCCTTCCGGTCCGAAATCCCCCGGAGAGGATCCTGGTCCACGGCCACTGCCACCTGAAAGCGCTTGTGGGAACCGAGTCCCTGGTGTCGTTCCTGAGGAAGTTGGGAGGCGAGGTGTCGATCGTGGACTCGGGGTGCTGCGGAATGGCAGGATCCTTCGGCTATGAGAAAGAGCACTTCGACGTCTCGCTCCAGATGGCGGAGCGGAGGCTCGCTCCCGCGGCGCGGGAGGCGCCGGAGTCGACCCTCCTCGTCGCTCCCGGCACCTCCTGTCGTCACCAGATTCACGACACGACCGGAAGGCAGGCCTACCATCCGGCGGAGGCGGCGGCCCGAGCCCTGGGCCTGAGCTACTGAGATGGCTATCGTAGTGGATATCGAGACCGTCGGTCAGAGCGTGGAGGAAATCCCGGAAAGGGCCCTCGATTATCTCTTCCGCGGGCTCGAGCGCGATGCCCCGGATCCGGAGGAGCTGGAAAGACGCCGTAAGGATCTTCTCTCCCGCCTGGGCCTCGACCCCACCACGGGAAGGATCGTCTGCGTCGGCATCTTGGACAGCGAGTCGTCCTTCGAGCGGACGTTCTCCCATATCGACGAGAAAGAGCTCCTCGAGTCTTTCTGGCGGTGGCTCGAGAGCGCGCGGCCCACTCTCTTCGTGAGCTTCAACGGACGTCGCTTCGACGTTCCCTATCTCAACATCCGGAGCGCCATCCACGGAATCGAGCCCCCCTATCCCATCCCCCTGGGGTGGAGCTCGCATTTCGACGTGCGCGAAGCTCTCGAGGGCGACGACAAGAGGCGCCGGGGAAGCCTCGATTATTTCTGCGCCGCGTTCGGCGTGCCCTCGCCCAAGATGGAAATGGACGGCTCGGGCGTGGGCCAGGCCTATGCGGAGGGGCGCATCGAGGATATCGAGCGCTACTGCCTCGCCGACTGCCGCGCGACCCTCGCCCTCTACCGCCGGCTCAGGCCGTTCTACGGAGCCGGCCGAGGCTAGCTTCGCGAGTTTCGTGACGGCTCAGACAAAGACGAAGGATTCGGTGAGATCGACGGTGTTGCCGCGGTCGTCCGTGAGATTCACGATGACGATGAGCATCCGACCCTTCTTGATCGACGCCCGGAAGAGAAAACCCACCACCTCTTGCCAGGTCGCGTTGGGTCCGATTCGGTTGGTGCCCAGCTCCGAGATGATGTCGTTCGCCCCGATCTCAGCTCTTTCCTCGAGCTCACCGGTAGCCTTGAGGTAATCGAGCCGGATGTAGTTGATGTTGGCCCCGAGTCCAGCGGTTTCCCGCATGCGGAGCTCCACTGCAAACACGGCCCCACCGCCCGACGCGCTGAACAGCCCGAAATCAAGGACGTCGAGGAGGATTACGGCAGCGGTCGGCCCCGCCGTCGTCGTGGTGGTGCTCGTGGGCGTCGTGGGTCCGCCGCCGTCGCCACAGCCAGTGGCGAGCAGGGAGAGAATCAAAAGGATAACGAAGTTCCTCATAGCGACATCTCCTTTCCCACCGGACCGCTAACATACAGTATTTTGAAAATAGATTCAATGGAGCATTTGCGCACAAAGAAGGTCGGAACCGTGCGCGTCGAGTGAGTCAGCGAGCTCCAGACTCCGCGGTTCATCTGGCCAGGGGAGGGGCGGCTCGCCAGGCTGGTTTTTGTTTCGCCATTCTTTCATGCGACTGTTCCCTATGGCGGTTCATGGGCTGCGGCGAAGGAGTGACGTCAGCGCAGGATCGCGGTGATGTTCCGCTTGGGAACCTGTCCCACGGGGATGCGGGCCACTTCCTTCATCGACACGATGTCGACGGCGGACACCGAGTTCGATCCGGCGTTGGCCACATAGAGCGTCTTGCTGTCGGGCGTGAAGGTGAGCCAGTCAGGGTGGTGCCCGACCTCGACTCCTCCGAGGAGCGTCAGGTCGGGGAGGGAATAGGCGTAGACGGCGTGGTTCACCTTGCTGCAGACCCAAAGGGTCTTTCCGTCGGGGGCAACCCCGATTCCGTGTGAGGGCGAGCCCTGGAGGGTGTCCCAGTTCTGCTCGGCCGGCGGCAGCTCCGGGAGCTGGATCCGCCCGACCTCTTTACGTTTCTCGAAGTCCACGACGAAGAACCCGTGAAAGTTCGTGATCTGCACGAACATCCTTCGCGTCGAGCCGTCGGGGTTGGTCTCGAAGCCGATCGGTCGGACGCCGTTCTCGAAGTACAGCGTCCACAGCGGCTCCTCGGTCTTCTGATCGATGACCGTCAGGTTCTTCCCCTGGATCGAGCCGGCGATGACATGCCTTCCGTCGGGAGTGAGGAAGGTGTTGTGCACCCCGCCGCGCGTCGGGACGGTTTTCACGCGCTCGAGCGTGGGAGTGTCGATGACGTCCACCGCTCCCGGCGCAGCCACGATCGCAACGTAGACCCTTCGTCCATCTCGACTGATGGTGACGTTATTGGGACGTCCGCTCAACGGAATACTTTTTGTTATCGCGAGCGTCTTGGTGTCGACGACGTCGAGCGTCTCGTTCGCCTCGTTGGTGAAATAGAACCTGCTTCCGTCGGGGGCGGCGGCGGCGCCATGGTTGACTTCGATGCCTTCGATCTCGCCCACGATTTTGTTGGTCGCCGGGTCGATGAGGAAGACGTTGTCTCCGGCGGCGTTGGTCTGGACGATCACCACCCGATCGTTGCCTGCGATTGGGGGGGCCAGAAGAGGGAGCATAGCGAGGCCGAGTGCGGCGAGGGTCATGGTCCGTCGAGCCTCCCGGGGGGAACTCTAGCGACCCAGATTCTTGAAGTCAAGAATCGACGGGCGATCGTATGATAGGCGGGCCATGGGACTGGCTCCATCGCTCCTGGTGCTGGCGCTCCTCCAGCAGGCCCCTCCATCAGCGTCTCTCGACTTCGAGGTCTTCCGGACTCGCGTCCAGCCCCTCTTTCTGGAGAAGCGCGAGGGCCATGCCCGGTGCATCGTCTGTCATACGCGAGCGACGACACCTTTTCGGCTTCAACCCCTCTCCCCCGGAAGCACGTCGTGGAACGACGAGGAGTCGCGCCGCAACTTCGAGGCAGCCGAACGGCTCGTCGTTCCCGGTAAGCCGCTCGGTAGCCGGTTGTTGACGATGGCCCTCGCGGAGGAAGCGGGCGGGGCTGCCTTTCATCCCGGCGGCAAGCATTGGGAGTCGCAGGACGATCCCGAGTGGCGGACTCTCGCGGACTGGGTGGCGACCAGCTCTGCGAAAGCGCGACGTCTGGATTTCGAGGTGTTCCGGGCTCGAGTCGAGCCCATCTTCTTGCAGAAACGCGCCCGCCGCGCGCGCTGTGTCGTGTGCCACACCCGCGCCACCACCCCCTTCCGCTTACAGGTCCTCCCTCAAGGACGCGCTTCCTGGAGCGAAGAGGAGTCGCGCCTCAACTTCGAGGCCGCGGGCCGATTGGTGGCGCCGCGAGACCCTCTCGGGAGCCGGCTCCTCCTCATGGGGCTCGCGGAGGAAGCGGGCGGCACTTCGTTCCACCCCGGCGGAAAGCACTGGGAATCGCAGGACGACCCGGAGTGGCAAACGCTCTCGGACTGGGTCCGCGGGCGCTGAGAAGCGGCCCACGATTGGACACCGAGCCGCATGGCAGAGTTTCTGGGCCGCTCGACTTCCGGGCCCGGGCGCTCGCGCTCATCGCGTCGTTCTTCGCCGCCGTCGCCCTGACGCTCGCGACCGTCGGACTCTACGGGCTTATGAGCTTCACGGTATCCCAGAGGCGGCACGAGCTCGGAATCCGTACTGCGCTCGGCGCTTCGCGGGGACGAGTCCTCGCGCTCTTCCTCGGGCAGGCCGCCCGGGTGGCGGGCGCCGGCATCGCTATCGGCCTCGGCCTCGCATGGGCCGCGACCCGGGTGATTTCGAGTCTGCTCTTCGGCGTCGACGCCGGAAGCCCGGCGGTCTTCGCCTTCGTGTCGGCTCTCCTCGCCGCCGCGGCCCTCGCGGGAAGCTACGTTCCCGCCCGGCGCGCAACCAGGCTCGACCCGCTGAAGACGCTCCGACACGAGTGAGTCTTCGGGAGTTCTGTGGTGAACTACAGAGGAGGCGGGTGGCGCCATAAGTCGAGCAACCACCGCCACACAGCCCACCACGGTGAGTCGAGAAGCTCGAGTCTTGCCCTCTCCTCGGGAAGCAAGTGGTACGGTGTCGCAGCTCTCGTCATGGCAAGGAAGAATCTTTCGCGCTCGGTCAGCCGTTGCCAACGGCGATGAGAGGACACGAGAAGCAGAATTAGGCCCCCCAGTATTGCGAGCAAAAAGAGCACGGTGAGCATTGGACCGATGCGGGCCGTAGGGCGTGCGCGCGTACGCGGCACCCGGCTTGAGACTGGCCTTCACGAGCGAGATGCGCTACGCCAGGAGAACCAGCTTAAGGCGCAGCCGCGGCGAAAGCGAGATCCAAATTTCTGACGGTGGTGGCATTGCTTAACCTACTTTCGATACACTAAAGTCAAAACTTCCCATCGATACCTGCACCCTTGCAGCCGGATTCGGCACAGGAGACTCCCCATGCCTGTTTCGAAGATC
>Ga0209619_10002827_pt1 | contig 12557 bp, 8 predicted proteins | sample Rifsed16ft3_FD_184011 | JGI IMG/M metagenome (GOLD analysis project Ga0209619, IMG submission 184011) | Soil microbial communities from Rifle, Colorado, USA - sediment 16ft 3 (version 2) | ecosystem: Environmental > Terrestrial > Deep subsurface > Rock core/Sediment | place: Rifle, Colorado... | reverse complement strand
TTTAGCTCCAAGCTTAGAAATAAAAAAGTTTGGAATGATTTCAATAAATTTTTTACATTCATTTTAAATCAAGCAATATCGAATCTTCACCAATAAGATTCGTTAGGTGATTAATTAATTCATCAGAAATTTTTACGCGAATATCTTTTAGAAAATAAATATGCGGATTGTTTCCATTATTACCGTTTGATAAATGAATGTAAACCGGGATATTTCCTTCATTACTCTGAAATATATTTTTCAAAGATGAAATGGTTTCGGGATTATGTTTTTCAGGATCGAGATATACTTTTATACTGCGCATTAATTTTTCTCTAATTTCAGTAGGAGAATATGCCTCTTCAATCTGCAGCTTAATTGAATCGCCGCTGCTTTCAGTTCTGCCGACAATAAAAATACATTCTTCCTCGCCAACTAACTTTTGAAATTTATCGTAAGTTTTTGAGAACATAATTGCTTCGCACGAACCTGTAAAATCATCTAAGGTAAAGAAAGCCATATTTTTTCCGGACTTATCCATTTTTGTTTTTAATCCGGTAATTACACCTCCAACACGAACAACATCTAAATTTTCAAGCTGTTCGGTTTCACCAAGATGAATAGTTGTGAATGATTTATAATCAAGCTCATACTTCCTCAACGGATGTTCGGACATATAAAACCCGATCACTTCCCGTTCTTTTGCAAGCTGGTATTTTTGAGTCCATGGTTTGCATATTGGTAATTTAGGATCGATAGTTTTAAAATCTTCTCCCATTCCGCCAAACAAACTATTTCCAACTGTTAATTTTGAGTTCTTCAATTTATTAGCGAAAGAAAGTGCATCCTCGACGGCTGCATAAAGTTTAGCTCTCTCTTTATTAAGAGAATCAAATGCTCCGGCAAGAATTAAGCTTTCAACACACCTTTTATTAATAATGTGAGTATCAACATTCTGGCAGAAATCAAAAATACTTATAAAGTTTCTCTTCAGCTTTTCTTTACTTCGAATAATATCTTCAACGGCATTCACACCAACATTTTTAATTGATGATAAACCAAATTTTATGGTGCCGTCATCTACATCAAAATAAACCGAAGGATTATTTACATCAGGAGGAAGAATTGGAATTTTTAGTTTCCTGCATTCTTCTAAAAATGATGTGACTTTGCTTGTGTTCCCAAATTCATTTTTCAAATTGGCTGCAAGAAACTCGGGCGTGTAATAAGCTTTTAAATAAGCAGTTTGATATGCTACAAGACTGTAAGCAACTGCATGGCTTTTATTAAATCCGTAGTTAGCAAATTTATCAATTGATTCAAAAATTTCTTCTGCAATTTTATTTGAAATTCCGTTGGCTTTTGCTCCAACGATAAATTTTTCTTTCTGCTGTTTCATTGCAGCAAGATCTTTCTTACCCATTGCTCGTCGTAAAATATCAGCTTCCGCTAAGCTCATTCCACCGACCTTATTTGCAATCTGAATTACCTGCTCCTGGTAAACAATAATGCCGTAAGTTTCCTTTAAGATATTTTCAAGGATGGGATGAAGGTATTCAACTTTTTTCGCACCTTGCTTTCTATCAATAAAATCATCAATAAAATCCATAGGACCCGGACGGTACAAGGCATTCATTGCCGAAAGATCATTTATACTTGTCGGCTTTAGTTTTTTCAAATACTCTCTCATCGGGGTAGATTCAAATTGGAAGATACCCGTAGTTTGTCCTTTCCAAAAAAGCTGATAAGTTTTTTCATTATCAAGCGGAATGTTATGAATATCTATTTTCACCCCATGGTTTTTCAAAATGAGCGAAATAGTATCTCTTATAATCGTCAGAGTTCTTAATCCTAAAAAATCCATTTTAAGCAAACCGGAGTATTCCAAGTCTTTCATGTTGAACTGAGTAACGATATCGGATTGCGAAACGGCATTTGCCAGCGGAACATAATCGCTGACTTCACCTGGAGTAATTACTATTCCTGCAGCATGCTTTGAAGCATTTCTGTTCATACCTTCGAGAACTTTAGCATACTTAATTAAGTTTTGAATTTCTGGTTCTTTCGAGTTGCGAACCCATTTTAATTCGGGAACTTCCTTTAAAGCTTGATCGATCGTAAAAACTTTTCCAAACTTAGAGGGAATCCATTTCGTAATTTTATTTACTGTGGGAATTGGAATTTTCAGAACTCTCGCCACATCTCTGATAACAGCTTTAGATGAAAGCCGGTTAAAAGTAATAATCTGGCTTACAGAATTTGATCCGTACTTTTGACGAACATAATCTATCACCTCACCCCGTTTGTCATCTGCAAAATCAACGTCAATATCGGGCATTGATTTTCTTTCGGGATTCAAAAATCTTTCAAAGAGAAGACTGTACTTTAACGGATTTATCTCTGTAATTCCCAAAGTGTAAGCGACAAGACTTCCGGCAACACTTCCTCTACCGGGTCCAACAGGTATATCGGATTTTTTTGCTGCATTGATAAAATCCTGCACAATTAAAAAGTAACCGGCAAATCCCATTTTTTTGATTGTGCCAAGTTCGAATTCAAATCTCTGCTTTATCTCCGTATTTGGATCTTCAAATTTTTTCTTCAAACCCTCACGAGCAAGCAGCTCAAAATAATCATCGAGTGATCTGGCTTCAGATCCTTCAGGAATAGGAAATTGAGGAAAGTGATAATCATTAAAATCAAGTTCTACATTTATTTTTGATTCTATCTCAAGCGTATTTTCAATCGCACCTTTATACTTATTAAAAAGTTTAATCATTGCATCGGTAGATTTGAAGTAAATCTGATCAGTTCCATACCTCAGTTGATTATAATCCGCACCATTTTTATCGGATAATAAAAGAAGAATGTTATGTGGAATAGCATGTTCTGGTTCGATGTAGTGACAATCGTTTGTGGCAACTAATTTAATGTTTAGCTCTTTTGCAATTCTTGGCATTCCATCAAGCACAGCTTTTTCAATTTCCATTCCGTGATTCTGAATCTCTAAATAAAAATCATCCTCAAAAATTTCTTTGAATATTTTAGCAGTTTGTTTTGCTTTATCATAATTATTATTAATGAGATCAGTTGCAATAATTCCACCTGCGCAAGCCGAGCTGCAAATCAAACCTTCTTTATATTTTTTTAAAAGCTCAAGATCAATTCGAGGACGATAGTAAAAACCTTCAGTGTGTCCTAAAGTGGAAAGCTTTGATAAATTTTGGTATCCCTCTTTATTTTTTGCAAGAAGAATTAAGTGGTTGTAGGTTTTAGTTCTTTTTTTGTTTGTAACATCTTCTTTCCCTCTATCAAATCTGCTGCCTTCTTTAACAATATAAGCTTCCATTCCAATAATCGGTTTAATTCCTTCTTTCTGAGCTTTACGATAAAATTCCGATATGCCGTACATTACCCCGTGATCTGTAAGCGCAACAGCTTTCATGTTATTTCTCTTAGCGGCTGCTATCAAACCGTCAACAGTGCACGCACCATCCTGTAAACTGTAATGTGTGTGATTATGTAAATGAATAAAGTCAGACATGAAATGAATTAATCCTCGAACTCAATTTTAATAAATGATTTGAAAAGGAAAAGTTTAGAACGTGCGATGGAAGTTTAAATATTTTTAACAGTAAAAAAAATATTTGAAAAATAAATTTTATGCGTGAACTAACCCGGTTTCTCACCACGCAAAATGCGTTGTCAAGAAACTGGGTTAGTCGCTTTTAAAATCGGCTATCATTCTTTTCCAGTATGACCGAATCCACCTTTACCACGTTGACTATGATTCAAATCATCTGATTGAGTTAAGTTTGCTGTATAAACTTTTGAAACTACCAATTGAGCAATTCTATCACCACGCTTAATCGCAAATTTTTTCTTACCAAGATTTATCATAATAATTTTTATCTCACCCCGATAATCAGAATCAATTGTGCCGGGTGAGTTGAGTATTCCAATTCCATGATTGGCTGCTAATCCACTGCGTGGTCTTACTTGAATTTCATACCCTTTAGGAATTTCCACAGATAAATTTGTAGGAACTAATATAATGCTACTTGGCTCGATAATAATTTCATCCTTAACTGCTGCACGGATGTCCATCCCGGCACTTCCCGAAGTTGCATAACTTGGAATTGGTATGTCTTCAAATTCAGCACTAAGTCTTTTTATTTTAATTTCTACGATATCACTCATTTGTAAATTTCTCTCAAATATTATTTGGTGGACAGTTTTATTTATTAAGTCATCTTACGCACAATGACGATTGGAATTTGTAAACAAACCCAGTTTCTAAACGAACGAATCAAGCAATGCAAAGAAACTGGGTTTGTAATCCCTAGCACCCGTACAATACCGTGGGCAGGCTTAACATTGTGTAAGGTAAGCTATTAAATACTAAGAAAATATTTTTTGACTATTTGTTTAAGTTAATAAATGTGGCTAAAGCCATTACCTATTTTAATTTTGTTATACCGTTAGATAAATCTAACGGAAATAGACATTAAATTACCGTTCACTTTAGTGAACGGTTGGAAGGACAAGCAGCATTTTGGCTTTAGCCACATTATTGTTGGACTAAAAATTTCAAATTTCCTTTGTTGGTCCTTTAATAAATTTATTTTTCAGAATCAACAATTCATTTTTATCGAACACAACAATAGATGTAACCAGCACGAAAAAAATTAATATTAAGCTTTTATAGAATATGTTAAGCGCATCAATTGATCGCAGCCAGTAAAAAATTATTCCCGTTAATAGAATAATTATAAAAATGGTTATCATTCTAACATTTTCATATTCTATTTTATAAAATTTTTGTGTAACAATATATAAGCCAAATGCAATTACAACATAGCTTGCTAAAGTCGCTAATGCAGCGCCAATTATTCCGAGTGATGGTATGAGCAATAAATTAACAACTACATTTACTAAAGCTCCAACTCCGGTTATTATTGGAACGTAAATACTTTTCTCTTCAATATAGATGCCTGCAGTAAACACAACGTACAAACCGTTAAACAAATATCCAAAAAGAATTATCGGCACAATTACAAGACCGCTCCAGTAGGCCGAACCAATTAAAGTAATGCCGAAAAAATTAATTTTAACGATATCATCAATGTAAAGTGAGACAAAAATCAGTATTATGCTTGCAGCAAAAGTAAAATAAGTAAGAACTTTTGAGAATATTTTTTTTGCATCTTTTTCTTCTGCCTGCTGCAGGAAGAACGGCTGCCAGGCATATTGGAACATGTTTACAAAAAGCATCATAAATATGCCAAGCTTGTAATTAGCATTATAAATCCCGACCGTATTTAAATCTGTAAGATTGGTAAGTATCGGACGGTCAATTCCCTGTATCAGCATTGATCCTAATCCTGCAGGAAGATAAGGTAATCCAAATTTTAATAATTTTTTTAATAGGGAAAAATTAATCACCGGTCGAAATTTTTTCAGAATGTCAGGAAGTAAAATAATCAGCACTACTATAGAGGCAATAAGATTACTGACGAAGACAGCTTCAATTCCCCATTTGAAGTACAGCACTAAAATCAAATTTAGAAAAACATTTGTAAGAATATTTATAATCTTAAAAGTCGCAAATTTCTTTGCTTTTCTCTCAATTCTTAATTTTATAAAAGGAATAGCACTCAATGCATCAACGAAAAGAATGAGTGAAGTATAATATATAAGATAGGAATAGCGCTTAGGAACTTCTAACAAAGAAATAATTTCGCCTCCAAGCAGAACAATCAGCAGTGAGAGAAACAACGAAACAATCATAACCGCTAGGTACGGAGTTGAGAAATTATCCTTTTCACTTGTCCCGTTTTTGTCTGATGCAAACTTCAAGTAAGCTGCATCCATGCCGTAAATGTAAATAACATTTAAGATCGCAATGAAGATGTAAAGATTTGCAATTACACCATAATCATCCGGCGAAAAAATATTTGTGTAGAATGGAACAAGAAGAAAAGTCAGAAATCTTCCGACAATAGTGCTTATACCATAAATTGCCGTATCCCTAGTAAGCTGCTTAATTTTATCAAACATTTTTATTTGACCAGCTTAAGTTCCAATGAAATATCCAAAGCTTTTGCACTGTGTGTTATTGCACCGACTGAAATAAAGTCAACACCTGTTTCGGCAATCTGTTTTACATTATCTAAATTCACATTTCCGGAAGCTTCGATAAGGCATTTGCCATTTATAAGTTCAACAGCTTTTCTCATATCAGTTAAATTAAAATTATCAAGCATAATTATATCAACACCGCAGCCAATTGTTTCTTCAACCTGCTGAAGATTTGTCGTTTCGACTTCAATTTTATATTTAAGATTTTTTTTCTTTCGATATTTTTTGCAAAGTTTAATTGCTTTGGTGATTGAACCAGCAGCTTCGATGTGGTTATCTTTTATCAAAAACATATCATATAAACCAAAACGGTGATTCGAACAACCGCTTAACTTAACTGCGATCTTGTCAATGGTTCTTAAACCGGGGACAGTTTTACGCGTATCAATTATTTTGGCTTTTGTATGTGAAATCTTATCCTGAAAAAGACGTGACATGGTCGCAATACCGCTCATCCTTTGAAAAAAATTAAGCGCAGTTCTTTCAACTGTTAATATTGATGCGGCTTTTCCTTTTACGATTGCAACAACAGTTTTTGCAGAAACTCTGTCACCATCATTTGCAAAAAAAGTCAGTTGTAATGATGGATCAAAAATCTCAATAGTTTTTTTCAAAACTTCGAAACCGGCGACGATGCCATCTTGCTTAACTAAAAATTCTCCATGAGCTAACAGATTGGAATCTACAGCGGCATTCGTGGTTATATCTCCGCTGCCGATATCTTCAGCCAAAGCATCTTTAATTATTTGATTTAAACTACGTTCAATCATTTTAAATCTTTATAAAATGGTTTGATAGCATCAATAAAAAATGCCGGCGGGCGAACGGCTTTTTTATTTTCATTTTTAATGAAGACATGTTCAGTAAATCCTTCAGCAACGAGAATTTTGCCTTCATTTCTATGCACAGTATAATCAATGTGAATTTTCAATGCATGTATTTCTGGAACAAATGCACGAACGAGCAATAGATCATCATAGTACGCAGGGTTTTTATATTTAACATTCACCTCTAAAACCGGCAGCATAAATCCATGTACTTCTAATGTGCGATAAGGCAGACCGATACTTCTCATCATTTCGGTTCGGGCAACCTCAAAATATTCAGGATACTTTCCGTTATACACAAACTGCATCTGGTCTGTATCTGCATAACGAACTCTGATTTCTGTTGTGAAGTCCAACATTTAGATACTGCGAATTATTTTGAGCATAAAACTAAACAAATGAGGGGAAATAAACAGATAAGGATTCGTGGCGATTTGAAAGCACTAATATAGATAGATAAAGAGAAGGAGATTTTATTTTGATTTAGAATAGCTTTTCATTCAATAAACTCACCCATGCTTCCAAATTTTTCAAGACGATTCTCGACAAGCTTCTCAGGTTTAATCTTTAAAAAATTAGATATTTCTTCCTTCAAAACTCCCTTTAACATTTTTGCTGCTTCCTGATGATCTTTGTGAGCACCGCCTAATGGTTCGGGAATTATCCTGTCAATTATTTTCTGCTTAAGCAAATCCGGAGCAGTAAGCTTTAATGCTTCTGCAGCTTGTTCCTTATAATCCCAGCTTCTCCATAAAATGCTTGAGCATGATTCGGGACTAATGACTGAGTACCAGCAATTTTCAAGCATCAAGATTCTATCCCCGACACCAAGACCTAAAGCTCCTCCGCTCGCACCTTCACCAATTATTACAACAATGATTGGAACTTTTAATTTGCTCATCTCAAATAAATTTCTTGCAATGGCTTCGGCTTGTCCTCTCTCTTCAGCTTCTAATCCTGGAAAAGCTCCTGGTGTATCAAGCATTGTGATTACCGGTTTATTAAATTTTTCGGCAAGCTTCATTAATCGAAGAGCTTTTCTGTAACCTTCAGGATTCGGCATTCCAAAGTTTCTGTACAGATTGCTCTTTGTATCTCTTCCTTTTTGATGACCAATAATTAAAACTTTGTACTCGTCTAAATTTGCAAAGCCGCCTACAATTGCTTTATCATCCTTAAAATGTCTATCACCGTGAAGTTCGATAAAGTTAGTAGTCATCAAATTTATATAATCAAGCGTGTAAGGTCTATCCGGATGGCGCGCAAGCTGCACTCTTTGCCATCGGGTTAATTCCCTGTAAATACCTTCTTTCAACTTTTTAACTTTCTCTTCAATCTTTACGATCTCTTTGTCAATATCAAGATCATCGGAAAATTTTCTCATCTCTTCTAATTTCGCTTCAAGTTCAACTATAGGTTTTTCAAAGTCAAGTACCGTTTTTGCCATTTTATTTTTTAGTTACCAACATATTATTAAAAGACCTGCCTAAAATTTCAATATCTAACCAAATGTTTTGATTTCTTGCATAGATCAAATCTAATTTTTCACTTGAAACAGCCGATTCGCCTTCCAAATACCAAAGACCTGTCAAACCCTTCTTACCCAAAAATATTTTCGATTCTTCGGATTGTTTTTGCGGACCAACAAGACTCACTCTTCCGCTGAAAATGGAAGGAATTCCTAAAATAAATTTTCTAAAATCAGATTCTTTATTATCTACCTTCGAAATCAAATATATCAAAGGATATATAAATATCAAAGCAAACGAGCCGAGAGTGAAATCCATTAACGATTTTATAAATCGTGAAACAGGACTTGAAATGTTCAAGTTAAGATCTATCAAAGGAATGTCATCCAACACAGAAACCGAAGCTTTGCCGACAAGAAAATCCAAATTACTTCCGATGAGCTTGAAATCAACTCCAGTAGATGTATTGTGAGATACAATGGACATCATCTGATTGTATGATAATTCATCTGGAGAAAAGATAACCTCATTAATTTTTTTATCTATTATCAGCTTATTTATGTTGTCTAAGCTTCCAACAATTTCATAACCTTCTACTGCGTTACCAATATCTTTGTGCGAGTAACCAATTAATCCTTGAATAATGTGATCATCAACAAATTTCTTTTGAAGCTTATCGGCGATCATTATTGCTGTCTTGTTAGTACCAACTATCAAGGTTTTTTTACTTGATGGAGCAATTTCTAACCCGACTTTGAAGAATAGTTTAAGAATAATTCTCCATCCCGCCAATGAAATTATTAGAAAGATGTAAGTGATTATGACGACTGCGCGGCTGTAAGCAAATTGCTTGAAGAAAAATGTGAGAGATGAAATAATAAAAAAACTTATTATGATAGCCCCAGAATTTCGCAATATTGAAAAAGAATTTTTTCTGTACACTCCAACTAAGGCGGCAATTAAAATATGAATAGCTGCCGGGATGATAAGAATAAGAGGATAGCTAAACTCAGGAAAACCGGTCCAATTGGTAAATCTTAGGTACAGCTTTTCGGCAAAAATTAAAGACAGATTGAAGAAAAGAATGTCTAAAATTATTCCAGTGATGATAAGCTTTCGTTGTCCAAGAAACGCAAAGAATTTTCTAAAGCCAATGGCAGAGCGGAGAATTATTTCAGCAAGATAAAAACTAGAGAAATGTTTCTTCACAAAAAGATGCATCGCATCGTAAAAAATATTTGTCTCGTCTAAGCTGCTTCTTTTTGTACTTTCGCCTTTGTAATGAATTATTTGTGTTCCGGGATAGTAGTAAACTTTGTAACCATTTTTTTGAATTCGGTAGCAAAGGTCCAAATCTTCACCGTACATAAAAAATTGTTCATCGAACCCGCCAACTTTTTCATAAGCTTCTCTTTTCATCATCATGAATGAACCTGAAATTGCATCAACTTCGTAGGTTGAATTTTCATCAAGATAAGTGAGATTGTATTTTGCAAAGAGCTTGCTTTTCGGAAATAAAGTGCTAAGACCAGTAACTTTACAAAATGATGTCCATGGACCCGGAAAACTTCTTCTGCATGCAAGCTGAAGTGAACCATCGGGATTTAGAATTTTACAACCTGCTAATCCTGCATCAGGATGTTCGTTTAAAAATTCAATCATTTTAGTGATTGTATCCTCGCTAACTATTGTATCGGGATTAATCAATAAAATGAATTTTCCTTTTGCAATCTTCAGCGCAGCATTGTTTGCTTTTGAAAATCCAAGATTGGTTTGATTGACTATTAAAGTAATCTGAGGAAATTTTTCACGAATAAACTCAACACTTCCATCATCCGATGCATTATCAACAACTATTATTTCGTGATTTATTATTGAAACAGCTTTTTGAAGGGAATGAACTAAGTTCTGCAGAAATTCTTTGACGTTATAATTAACAATTATTATTGATAATTCCACTTTAACAACCTAATTAAAGAATTCCGAAGGTGTTTCGAATTCTTAGCTTCCAAACCATTAGCACTGCCTCGCGTACAATTTTTTTGGACATCTTAGATGTTCCGTGAAATCTGTCAACAAAAATTATTGGTATCTCAACTATTCTAAAACCTTTTTTATGCGCTTTGAAAGTCATTTCAATTTGGAATGCATAACCGTTAGACTTTATTGAATCAAGATCAATTGATTCCAAAACTTTTCTTCTGAAACATTTAAAACCACCGGTTGCATCCCGAACAGGAAGTCCGGTTACGAACCGTGTATAACTATTTGCAAAATAGCTTAGCAACAATCTTCGCATAGGCCAGTTAATTACATTAACACCTGTTTTGTAACGGCTGCCTAAAACCAGATCATAATTTTTGATTGCTTCTAAAAAATTTCTAATCTCTTTGGGATCGTGAGAATAATCGGCATCCATTTCGAAGATGTAATCATATTGATTTTGCAATGCATACTTAAAGCCCTGAATATAAGCAGTACCGAGTCCCATTTTACCTGGTCGTTTAATCAGCTTTATACGATCAGATTCCCGAGTCAATTGTTCTATAAAAACACCAGTTCCATCCGGTGAATTGTCATCGACAATTAAAATATCAACATCATCGTATCTTCCTAAAATATCGGGAATCATCTTCCGGATATTTTCAAGCTCGTTATATGTTGGAATTATTATGAGCGATTTTTCATTCATGAGCAGTTGTTACTTTAAACGAGTTTTTCAATACTAAAGTAAAATTAAGAATTAGATAATCAAAGATAAAAATTTAATCCGCCTGAGGCGGACAAGCTTTGAAACAATGCGCTTAAGATAAATGAATTCATTTTTTCAAACTTAGATAAATAGTAAGATATCTACTTTTTGCTCCGAAATGATTTAGTTATAGTGTCCGCGGGCAAAAAGAACAACAAAAATAGTTCTAAAAAGAATTTTGAAATCCATTCTAAGCGACATATTCTCTATATAAAAAAGATCATAACGCAATTTAATCTTCACATCATCAATTGATTCATCATACTTATGCTTAACCTGTGCCCAGCCTGTAATTCCCGGTCTAACTTTTAATCTTCTTTTGTAATAAGGAATTTGCTCAGATAGTTTCTCTACAAAAAATGGACGTTCGGGTCGAGGACCAACTAAGCTCATTTCGCCCTTTAGAACATTAATCATTTGAGGGATTTCATCAATTCTAAGTTTCCTAATAATGTTTCCGACATTGGTAATTCGAGGATCATCTTTTTGCGACCACACTGGTCCGGTCATTTTTTCCGCATCATGCTGCATTGATCTGAATTTAATTATACGAAATGTTTTATTATTCAAACCGCATCTTTCCTGTCTAAAAAACACGGGACCTTTTGAGTCAATTTTTATCGCCAGAGTTGTGAGAGCTATTACTGGTAAATTTACAAGTAAAATTAAGAGAGAGACAACCATATCAAAAATCCTTTTTAGTCTTTTTTCCCACTCAGGCATTAGCTGGGGCATAATATCAATAAGCGGCACACCGTAAATTTGAGATGTTCTTGCCTGACCGCTTAAAATATCATAAAGATCCGGTACGATTTTCAGCCCGACATTTTTTGGTTCGCATTTAGAAATTATATCAACAAGTAAATCCTGATTATCTTTGTCGAGGGCAAGTATCACTTCCTTTGCATCAGTCTGATCAATCAAACTTTGTATTTCTTTTACGGAACCTAAAATCGGAATATTCTTATAAGAATTTTCGCCAGGTTTTTTTTTAAATGAAACATAACCTTTCACATCAATTCCCAATGCACGATGTTCGAGAATTTGATCGTGAACTTCATTTCCTTTCTTGTTGAAACCAATAATCAAAGCATTCCTTCTTCCGAAACCTTTGATTAATAGATTACGCTGAAAACTTCGAATGAAGATTCTTCCAGCACCTACAAGAATCAGAAATATTCCCCAATAGATAAAAATTAAAATCCTTGTACCTGTCTGAACTCCATGTAAATAATCATCCAAAAATATTGCGATAAAGAGAATGAAAATACCGACGAAAGATGCCTTGAATAAAGTTGATATCTCATCAAAACGGGATGCCGCAAACCATGTTCTGTACATTCCAACAAAAGTGAATATTATAACCCAGTAAAAATAAATAATCAAAAT
>Ga0209619_10002826_pt1 | contig 12557 bp, 9 predicted proteins | sample Rifsed16ft3_FD_184011 | JGI IMG/M metagenome (GOLD analysis project Ga0209619, IMG submission 184011) | Soil microbial communities from Rifle, Colorado, USA - sediment 16ft 3 (version 2) | ecosystem: Environmental > Terrestrial > Deep subsurface > Rock core/Sediment | place: Rifle, Colorado... | reverse complement strand
TCCTCGGCGCGGATCTCGCGGCCGGGTGCGGTGACCGTGAGCCGCCGCGCAGCATTGACGAGCTGGCGCACATTGCCCGGCCAGTCGAAGGCAATGAGCAGCTCGAGCGCTGCACGCGCGAGCGCCTTCCGTTCCACGTTGAGCTCGCGCGCCGCCTGCGCCAGGTAATGCGCGAGCAGTTCCGGAATGTCGTCGCGCCGCTCGCGCAGGCAGGGCACGCGGACCCGGATGACGTTGAGCCGGTGCAGCAGGTCCTCGCGAAACCGGCCCTGGCGAACCAGCGTATCGAGATCCTGGTGCGTGGCCGCGATGACGCGCACGTCCACGGTCACCGGCGTGCCGCCGCCGACACGGTAGAACTCGCCCTCCGCCAGCACGCGCAGCAGGCGTGTTTGCAGCGCGGCCGACATGTCGCCGATTTCGTCGAGGAACAGCGTGCCGCGATCAGCCTGCTCAAACCGGCCGGCGCGCCGCCCCTCCGCCCCCGTGAAAGCGCCTTTCTCGTGACCGAAGAGTTCCGACTCGAGCAACTCCTGCGCGATTGCCGAAGTGTTGAGCGCAATGAACGGTCCCGTGGCGCGCGGGCTGTGCTGGTGGAGCGCCCTCGCGACCAGTTCCTTGCCGGTGCCGGATTCACCGGTGACGAGCACGGTGAGGCTCGAACAGGACAGGCGGCCGATCGCACGGAACACTTCCTGCATCGCCGGCGCATGACCGAGGATGCCCGGTATCGCGGCCACGATGGACTCGCGGCCGCCGGGTCCGGCCTGTGTCGCTGCACGGCGCACGAGCGCCACCGCGTCATCGATGTCGAAGGGCTTCGGAAGGTACTCGAAGGCGCCGCCGCGATACGCGGCGACGGCGCTGTCGAGGTCCGAGTATGCCGTCATGACGATGACCGGCAGGCGTGGATGGTCGCGCCGCACATTTTCCAGCAATTTCATGCCGCTCGATCCCGGCATCCGCACGTCCGTGATCAGCACGTCCGGCTGGCCATGCTCGAGCGCCGCCAATGCGCTGTCGGCCTGTTCGAAGGAGCGTGGCTGCAGGCCGCCCTGGCGCAACGCGCGTTCCAGCACCCAGCGAATCGACGCGTCGTCGTCGACCAGCCAGACGTCAAGCGGCTTGTTCATTCACGTCCTCCATCGGCAAGAGCAGCGAGAACACCGTCCGTCCCGGGCGGCTGTCGAATTCAATGATCCCGCCGTGCCTGGTCGCGATGTCCTGCGCGACGGCAAGTCCCAGGCCGGTCCCGCCCGGGTGGGCGGAAACCAGCGGATAGAAAATAGTCTCGCCGAGTTCGGCCGGCACGCCGGGCCCGTTGTCCTCGAATTGCAGGGAAGCCACCAACCGGTGGCGGAAGGCCCCAATCGTCGCCTGGGTCAGCGCGCGGCTGCGAAGCACGATCTCGCCGCGCTCGCCGAGCGCCTGCACCGCGTTACGCGCAAGATTCAGCATCGCCTGCACCATCAAGTCGCGGTCGAGAGACAGCGACGGCAGGCTGGGATCATAGTCACGCTGGATCGCGATCGAGTCCGGCGCTTCCGCCCGCGCGAGGCGGAAGACATGATCGATCAACTCGTGGACGTTGACCGACTCGCGCCGGATCTGCCGTGCCGGCCCCAGCAGGCTGTCCACCAGCACCCGCAGCCGGTCGGCCTCGCCGATGATGACCCGCGTGTACTCCTTCAGCTCATCATTGGGCAGTTCGCGCTCGAGCAGTTGCGCGGCCCCGCGCAAACCGCCGAGTGGATTCTTGATCTCGTGCGCGAGCTGGCGCGCCATCAGGCGGCTGCCGCCCTGCTGCGCGAGCAAGGCCGCGTCACGCGTCATGCGCGTCTGGCGTGTGGTGTCGGCAATCTCCAGCAGCACGAAACCCGCGCCGCTCGTCGCCGGGAGCGGTGTCGCAGTGATATCCACCTGGTAGCTCGCATCGCCCCGTGCCGCCGGCGTGAGCGGGCACTCGCGCCGGGTCAGCGGCTCATCGCTGACGCGGGCCCGCAGCACCAGCGAATCCGCAAGCCCGCCGTCCACCAGCAGCTCCCCCAGACGCCGCCCGCGTGCCGCGCCCGGGCCGGTCGCGAGCAGGTCGCCCGCCGCGGCGTTGAGCCACGCGATGCGCCCCCCGGCATCGATGACGATCACCGCCGTTGCCATCGCCTCGAGCAACCGGCCCGCGGCGGTATCTGTCGCGAATGGCATGCCTTCACGCGCCATCGCGTAAGCCCCTGCGAGAATGTGCCCTGTCTGGCGTCAGCCGGCCGGATTGGCCGCGGGTTTGGGTTTGGGCGGCGGCGGGGCCTGCGGGCTCTGCGGGCTTTTCACCGAAGGCTGGCGCACGTGGATCGTGATTTGCGGGCTCGTGATCACGGGCGACCCGTTTTCGTCGAGCACCGCCGCGCGCAGGAAATGCGTGCCGCGATCGAGGTTCGAAAGCTCCGCCGAAAAACCGTCCGTGTCCGGCACGCGATTGCCGTTGAAGAAGAACACCAGTGAGTGGCCGGGGCGCAGCGCGCCGTCGAGTTCTACGAGCACCTGCACGGTGGCGCCCGCGCCGAAAAAAGTCTCGTCGGGCGCCGGTTGGACGATCGAGAGCGCCTGGTAAATCGGCCCGACCGATGGCAGCGGTTCCGGCTCGTCGGAATCGCCGGGCGTCGGCCCCGCCTCGTAGCTGCTGAGGCCCACCAGTTCGATGCGCTCGGCATCCGGCGCGCCCGGCTGATCCGCGTAATGGACAATGCCGTCCTTGTCCACCCATCTGTAAATCTCCTGGGGCTCTGCCGCCAGGGACAGGATCATTCCGGCCAAGAACAGGGCTATGCGCATTTCAACAGCATAGCCCGGTCCCGGCCGGACGGACAGGATGGGTGCGGCATTCCGTGAACCCGTCCCGGCCGCCATCCCTGGGGGCGGTTCAGAGGCTGTAGTACATGTCCAGCTCCACCGGGTGCGTCGACATCCGGAAGCGGGTCACTTCCGTCTGTTTCAGCCCGATGTAGGCATCGATCAGGTCGTCCGAGAACACGCCGCCGCGTTTCAGGAAATCGCGGTCGCGGTCGAGGTGATCGAGCGCCATGTCGAGCGAATGGCAGACCTCCGGGATGTTCTTCGCCTCCTCTGGCGGCAGGTCGTAGAGATCCTTGTCCGATGCCTCGCCCGGGTGAATCTTGTTCTGGATGCCGTCGAGTCCGGCCATCAACATCGAGGCAAACGCGAAGTACGGATTGGCGGTCGAATCCGGGAAGCGCACTTCAATGCGCCGGCCTTTCGGGCTCGAGACCCAGGGAATACGGATCGATGCCGAACGATTCCGCGCCGAATAGGCGAGCATCACCGGAGCCTCGAAGCCGGGTACCAGCCGCTTGTAGCTGTTAGTCCCGGGGTTCGTGAAAGCATTGATCGCGCGGGCATGCTTGATGATGCCGCCGATGTAATACAGCGCGATGTCCGACAGACCCGCGTAACGGTCGCCCGCGAACAGCGCCTTGCCGTCTTTCTGCAGCGACTGATGCACGTGCATGCCACTGCCGTTGTCGCCCACGAGCGGTTTCGGCATGAAGGTCAGGGTCTTGCCGTGACCGTGCGCAACATTCCACAACGCGTACTTCAGCAGCTGCACCTCATCGCCCTTCTTCGTCAGCGTGTTTGCCGAAACATTGATCTCGCCCTGGCCGCCGGTCCCGACCTCGTGGTGATGCACCTCGACTCTGAGCCCGAGCTCTTCGCAGGCCTGGCACATAGCGGTGCGCAGGTCCTGAAAGCGGTCGACCGGCGGCACCGGGAAGTAACCGCCCTTCACGCCGGGCCGGTGGCCGACGTTCGTGCCCTCGTAGCTGGTGCCGGAATTCCAGGCGCCCTGCACCGAGTCGATGTGGTAGCTGCAGCCGTTGATTTCGTTCGTCCAGCGCGCGCTATCGAAGATGAAGAATTCGTTCTCCGGCCCGAATAGCGCGGTGTCCGCTATGCCGGTGGATTTGAGGTAGGCCTCCGCGCGCTTCCCGAGTGAGCGCGGATCGCGGATGTAACCTTGCATTGTCGTCGGCTCGACGATGTCACAGCGCAGCAGCAGCGTGGTTTCTTCGAAGAAAGGATCGATCATCGCCGTCGAGGGATCCGGCATCAGGATCATGTCCGACTCGTTGATGCCCTTCCATCCGGCAATCGACGAGCCGTCGAACATCTTGCCGTCGACGAAAAAATCCTCGTCGACCATACGCGTCGGGATCGTGACGTGCTGTTCCTTGCCTCGCGTGTCGGTGAAACGCAGATCGCAGTAAGTCGCTTCCTTTTCCTTGATCAGCTTGACGACGTCGGCGGGGCTCATGGGCGTCTCCGGATTTCTTGCGCCATTGGGTCGCGATCCCCATCTCGGTGCAAATCGCGTGCCATCCAACAGGCGGTAAAGAATTGTAGTTTAATCAATTCATTAAGCAAATATCGCCACACGCGATAGGATGCTGATGCAGCATAATGGTGCGTCGTTGTGATGGCTAGCGCCCTTTTGGTGCGAGTCGAAATCTTCCCGCGCCGCCGGGGCATCGCCACAATCGCCCGCCAATGCGACTCAACAAGTTCATCAGCGAAACGGGCGCGTGCTCGCGGCGCGAAGCGGACGCCTGGATCGCCGCCGGGCGCGTGAAGGTCAACGGCGAACCGGCGGCGCTCGGCACGCAAGTCGGTGCCGGCGATGAGGTCCGCGTGGACGGCCGGCCGCTTGCGGCGCGCCGTAAGAGCGTCTACCTCGCGCTCAACAAGCCAAAGGGCATCACCTGCACGACAGAGCCGGTCGCGGGCAACATCATCGATTTCGTCGGCCATCCAGAGCGCATCTTTCCGATCGGCCGCCTCGACAAGGACTCAGAGGGCCTGATCCTGCTGACCAACAACGGCGACATCGTCAACGAGATCCTGCGCGTCGAGCATGGACACGAGAAGGAATATCTCGTGACCGTTGAGCGCCCGGTCAGCGAGACATTCCTCGCGATGATGGCCTCCGGCGTGAAGATCGGCGGCGTGAAGACCCGTCCCGCCGTCGTGACCAGGACCGGGCCCGCCTCATTTCGCATCGTGCTGACGCAGGGGCTTAACCGCCAGATCCGCCGGATGTGCTCCGCATTGGGGTATCGCGTACAGTGCCTGCGGCGCATGCGCATCATGCACATTCGCCTCGGCTCGCTGCCCGTGGGGCGCTGGCGCGAACTCACCGAGGCCGAACTTGCGCCGCTGCTTGCGGCGAGCGAGGCGCGCGCCACCGCGCGTTAGCTGGCCCGCCGCTATACTTGGCCGCCTTTTTGCCGCATTGCGAGCGCATGCCGAAAATCCGGAATATCCCCGCCCCGCGCAACTTCCAGGACCTGATCCTGTCGCTGCAGCGTTACTGGGCAGCCCAGGGCTGCGTGCTGCTGCAGCCCTACGACATGGAGATGGGCGCCGGCACATTCCACACCGCGACCTTCCTGCGCGCGCTCGGCCCGGAGCCGTGGAACGCGGCCTATGTCCAGCCGAGCAGGCGCCCGACCGACGGGCGCTACGGCGACAATCCGTTCAGGCTGCAGCACTACTACCAGTTCCAGGTCGTCATGAAGCCCTCGCCCGAGGACATCATCGATCGTTACCTGGGCTCGCTCGCTGAGCTCGGCGTTGACCCGCTGACGCATGACATCCGCTTCGTCGAGGACGACTGGGAGTCGCCGACGCTCGGTGCTTGGGGCCTGGGCTGGGAAGTCTGGCTGAACGGCATGGAGATCACGCAGTTCACCTATTTCCAGCAGGTGGGCGGCCTTGATTGCCGCCCCGTCACCGGTGAAATCACCTATGGCCTCGAGCGGCTCGCGATGTACCTGCAGGGCGTCGAGAGCGTTTACGACCTGACGTGGACCGAAGGCCCCGCGGGCCGCGTGAGTTATGGCGACGTGTTCCACCAGAACGAGGTAGAGCAGTCCAGGTACAACTTCGAGTTCGCCGATGTGGCCGCGCACCTCGCCGAGTTCGATCATCGCGAACAGGCCTGCTCGGCGCTCCTGGCCGCTGGGCTCGCCCTGCCGGCCTACGAGCAGGTGTTAAAGGCCTCGCATGTGTTCAATCTGCTGGACGCGCGCAAGGCCATTTCCGTTACCGAGCGCCAGCGTTACATCCTGCGGGTCCGGGCGCTCGCGCGCGCCGTGGCGGGGGGCTATCACGCAAGCCGCGAAGCGCTTGGCTTCCCGATGCTGAAAAAGGGGACGCAACCCTTTTCGGCGGCTGAAAAGGGTTGCGTCCCCTTTTCCGGAGCGGGCTCGTGAAGTGCCAGGATTTCCTGGTCGAGATCGGCACCGAGGAATTGCCACCGAAAAGCCTGTGGCCGCTCGCCGAAGCCTTCCGGGACGCCATCGTCTCAGCTCTCGGCTCCGCCGGTCTCGGCCACGGCGCGGTCCAGGCTTATGCGACACCACGACGCCTCGCGGTGCTCGTGCGAAGGCTGGCCATGCAACAGGCCGAACAGCAATTTGAGCGGCGCGGTCCACCGGTATCCGCGGCCTTCGATGCAACCGGCCAGCCGACGCGCGCGGCCTTTGCATTCGCGGAATCCTGCGGCGTCGCCCTCGGCGCGCTTGGCCGCGTGACCGAGGCGAAGGGTGAATTCCTGTTCTGTTCCTTGACGCGGCCGGGTTCACCGGCGGCGCAACTCCTGCCCGGCATCGTGCAGCGCGCCCTCGATCAGCTTCCGATTGTGCGGCGCATGCGCTGGGGCGCGGGCGAGGTCCAGTTCGTCCGGCCGGTGCATTGGGTCGTGATGCTGCACGGCCGAGACGTCATCGATTGTGAACTGCTGGGACAAAAGGCCGGGCGCACGACCCGCGGCCATCGTTTCCATGCGCCCAGACCGATCCTGCTCCGCTCGCCCGGCAGCTATGTCGCCACGCTCGAGAAGCGCGGCCGTGTCATCGCCGATTTCGCGGTGCGCCGCGAGCAGATTCGCGCCAGCGTTACCGCTGCTGCACAGGCCGCCGGCGGCGAGGCGCTGATCGACGCGGAAGTGCTCAACGAAGTGACCGCCCTCGTCGAATGGCCGGTGCCGATCGTCGGGGCTTTCGAGGCGCGCTTCCTCGAGCTGCCGCCGGAGGTGCTGATCGCCGCCCTGCAGGATCACCAGCGCTATTTCCCGGTGCGCTCATCGGACGGTGCCCTGCTGCCGCTCTTCGTCGCCGTCGCCAACATCGAAAGCCGCGACCCCGCGCAGGTTCGCGCCGGCAATGAGCGCGTCGTTCGGCCACGCCTGGCCGATGCGGCATTTTTCTATGCGGCGGATCAGCGCACGTCGCTCGAGGCGCGGCGCCGCGCGCTCGCGTCGGTGACATTCCAGGCGCGTCTCGGCTCCCTCGCCGACAAGGCCGCGCGCATCACGGCCCTCGCCGCACACGCGGCAGCCCAGACCGGGGGTGACGTAGCCGCTGCGCAGCGCGCCGCCCAGCTCGCCAAGTGCGACTTGCTGACGGATATGGTCGGCGAATTCCCCGAGTTGCAGGGCGTCATGGGCCGTTATTACGCGCTCCGCGACGGCGAGCCGCCGGCGGTCGCGACGGCCATCGCCGAGCAGTATTTGCCGCGCTTTGCCGGCGATTCGCTGCCCACAAGCAGCGCCGGGCTCGCGCTCGCAATCGCCGACAAGCTCGACACGATCGTTGGCATCTTCGCGATTGGCCAGAAGCCGACCGGTGCCCGGGATCCCTTCGGCCTCAGGCGCGCGGCACTCGGGGTGCTCAGGATCCTGATCGAGACGCGCGTTGTACTCGACCTGCGGGGGCTGATCGCGCTCGCCCTCGACTCGGTGCGCGCCGACCTGCTCCGAGAAAAGGGGACGCAACCCTTTTCCGACACCCCCGCCGAAGAGGTCTACGACTACATAATGGAACGCCTGCGCGCCTGGTATCTCGAGGGTGTGCCGGGCGTCACGACCGAGATGTTCGACGCCGTGCTCGACACGCGCCCGGCCTCGCCGCTCGATTTTGACGATCGGCTGCGCGCGCTCCTCGCGTTTCTCGCCTTGCCAGACGCAGTGAGCCTGACGACCGCCAACAAGCGGATCGGCAACATCCTGCGAAAGGCCGCCGGCCAGGCCGGCCTGCGCGTGGACGCCGGCCTTTTGAGTGAGCCGGCCGAGCGGCAGCTCGCCGCCGATCTCGAGAAATTGCGCCCGGATGTCGAGGCCCTGCTCGAGAGCCATCGTTACAGCGAGGCGATGCAGCGGCTCGCCACGCTGCGGGCCTCCGTGGATCCTTTCTTCGATCAGGTCATGGTCATGGCCGATGATCCCGCCGTGCGCGCGAACCGGCTCGCGCTCCTGGCGGCTTTGCAGCGGCTGTTCCAGCACACCGCCAATTTGTCACGCTTGCCCGGCTGAAAAGGTGGCAATTCCGGATGTCTATAAACATCCATATTTCATTCAACTGATGACATTTAAAGACTATTCCCGGGGTCCGCTCAACGGCGTCCTGCGGTGGCGTCGGATTGCCCCCCTGCAGTGGCTTGCATCCCTCGTCTACACGACCCTGCTGTTCGTCGGTTCGCTCTTCTGGGGCGCGCTGATCGTGCTGGTCGGCTGGCTGCCGTTTCGCCAGCGTTATGGCCTGGCGCGCGGCTGGGCTGGCTCCAACCTGTGGCTCGCGAAGATTCTTTGCGGTCTCGACTGGGTCGTCGAGGGCCGCGAGAACATCCCGCGCACCGGTGCCCACATCACGATGTGGAAACACACCTCCACCTGGGAAACGATGGCCCAGATGGTCGTGTTCCCGCCGCAGGCCTGGGTCTACAAACGCGAAATCCTGTGGATTCCACTGGTCGGCTGGGCAACGTGGCTCATGCGCGGCATCGCGATCGATCGCGGCGCCGGCCACCGCGCGGTCAATCAGGTCCTCGAACAGGGCCGGGCGCGCCTCGCGGCTGGGATGTGGATTCTGATCTTCCCCGAGGGCACGCGCGTCGAATCAGGCCAGACGCGCAAGTACGGGATGTCCGGCGCGCTGCTCGCATCGCAGACCGGCGCCAAGCTCATTCCGGTCGCACACAATGCCGGCGATTTCTGGCCGCGGCGCGGCCTCTTGAAGAGGCCCGGGTTGATTCGCGTCGTGATCGGCCCGCCGATCGATACCGCCGGGCGCGACCCGCGGGAACTGAATACCGAAGCGCAGGACTGGATCGAGGGAACGATGCGGAAAATCAGTGCGCCGGCGCGCGCCTGAAAAACGGCTGGGTCAGACGTCCAGATTCGACACGTAGAGCGCGTTCTTCTCGATGAATTCCCGGCGCGGCTCGACGGCATCGCCCATCAGCGTCGTGAAGATGTCGTCCGCAGCGACCGCGTCCTCGATGCGCACCTGCAGGAGCCGCCGCACATCCGGGTTGATGGTCGTCTCCCAGAGCTGCCCCGGATTCATCTCCCCGAGACCCTTGTAGCGCTGGATGGTTTGGCCCTTGCGGGCCTGCTCGAGCAACCAGCCCATCGCCTCCGGCAAGGATGAAATTTCCTGCCGCTCGGCGCCGCGCGTGACCGCCGCGCCCGCGCCGATGAAGTCGCTGAGCGTTGCGCCGAGTTCCGCGATGCGCCCGTACTCGGCCGATTCGAAAAACTCCCTTTGCAGGTGCTTTTCTGTCGTCACGCCATGCTCGGTGCGCGCGACATCGACGCGCGCTGGTGCACCCTCCTCGCTTCGCCGCACCGAAAGCACATAGCTGTGCACAAGGCTGCCGTCGGCGTTGAGGCGCGCTTCCAGTTCCTTCGCCCAGCCCTCGAGCCAGGCCGCGTCCGCGAATTGCTGCTCGCCGACCGCGCGCATGGCGAGCAGCTGCTCGAGCAGGCGCCGGTCGTAACGACGCGACCAGCGTCCGATGATCGCCTTGACCTCCATGTACTGCCTCGCGAGCATCTCGAGCCCGGAACCTGCCAGCGGCGGGGCCTCTGGATTCACATGCAGCGCGGCGCCGTCGAGCGCGCTCGCAAGCAGCCATTGGTCGAGTTCAGCCTCGTCCTTGACGTACAGCTCCTGCTTGCCCCGCTTGATCTTGAACAGCGGCGGCTGCGCGATGTAGATGTGCCCGCGCTCGATCAGTTCCGGCATCTGCCGGTAAAAGAACGTGAGCAGCAGCGTCCGGATGTGTGAGCCATCGACATCCGCGTCGGTCATGATGATCACGCGGTGATAGCGCAGTTTCTCCGCATCGAAGTCGTCGCGGCCGATACCCGTACCGAGCGCGCTGATCAGCGTCACCACTTCCTGCGAGGACAGCATCTTGTCGAAGCGCGCCTTCTCGACATTCAGGATCTTGCCCTTCAGCGGCAGCACCGCCTGCGTGCGGCGATCGCGGCCCTGCTTCGCGGATCCACCCGCGGATTCGCCCTCCACCAGAAAGATTTCGGACTTGCTCGGATCCTTCTCCTGGCAGTCGGCAAGTTTCCCGGGCAGCCCGGAGGAATCGAGCGCTCCCTTGCGCCGCGTCATCTCGCGCGCCTTGCGCGCGGCCTCGCGCGCGCGCGCCGCATCGATGATTTTCATGCAGATCGCCTTCGCATCAGCCGGGCGCTCGAGCAGGAACTCGCCCAGTTTTTGCGCGACCACCGACTCCACCGCGCCCTTGACCTCAGATGACACCAGCTTGTCCTTGGTCTGAGAGGAGAACTTGGGGTCCGGCATTTTGATCGACAGGATCGCGGTCATGCCTTCACGCGCGTCGTCGCCGGTCAGCGATACGTTCTCGCGTTTCGCGAGGCCTTCCTTTTCGATGAAGTCGTTGATCTTGCGGGTCAGTGCCGCACGAAATCCCGCGAGATGCGTACCACCGTCTTTCTGCGGGATGGTGTTCGTGTAACAGTACATCGATTCCTGGTAGCCGTCGTTCCACTGCGCGGCGACCTCGACCGAAATGGGCCCTTCCTGGCCCTGAAAATAGAAAATGTTCGGATGAATCGCCGTGCGGCTGCGGTTCAGGTACTGCACGAAGGCGCTGACACCGCCCTGGTGCTCGAAAACGTCGTTCCGATCCTCACGCTCGTCGATGAGCTCGATGCGCACGCCCGAATTCAGGAACGAAAGCTCCCGCAGACGCTTGGCCAGCCAGTCGTAGGAAAAGGTCGTGTTCGTGAAAATTGTGTTGCTGGGCTTGAAACGGATCGTCGTGCCACGCTCCGTGGTCGAGCCCACCAAGGCAAGCGGCCCAAGCGGCTCGCCCAGCCGGTATTGCTGCCGGTGCAGCTTGCCGTCCCGCATGATCGAGAGCGTCAGCGCTCCAGACAGGGCGTTGACGACTGAAACGCCGACGCCGTGCAGGCCGCCCGCCACCTTGTAGGAATTGTCATCGAATTTCCCGCCCGCGTGCAGCACGGTCATGATGACCTCGGCTGCCGAGCGGCCTTCTTCGCTGTGGATGTCCGTCGGAATGCCGCGCCCGTTGTCCGTGACCGTCACGGATTCATCGGCATGGATGGTGACGACGATCCGATCGCAGTAGCCCGCCAGGGCTTCGTCGATCGAGTTGTCGACCACCTCAAAGACCATGTGATGCAGACCGGTGCCGTCATCAGTGTCGCCGATGTACATGCCCGGTCGCTTGCGGACCGCCTCGAGGCCACGTAACACCTTGATTTTGCTAGAATCGTAGCTGCTTTCGCTCGCCATCGTGGGGCCGGGTTGCATAAGCCATCCATTTTACCATGAAAATCGGCGTTTTTGCTTTGTTTTTCAGTTGCTTGGGGTATGGCCGACCGCGCCGCCGCGCCGCCGCCTCCCCGACCGCGGCCACCGATCTCCATGCCGCCGTTATCGCGCTGTGCATAAGTCCTCCGGCCGTTGTTCCACGTGGAACATTCGCAGCTACACCCGCCGGATTACGCCCCGCTCCACGTGAAACATCCGCGTGCGCTCCGGCAGGCCCGGAATGTCTCCGTGCAACGATGTGACCCAAAGCTGCGCCGGGATGGATCGAACCGCGGCCATCAGCCTGGCCAGATTTTCCCGATCGAGTTCCGCCGCCGGGTCATCGAGGAGAAGCGCCGACCGGCCCGGCCGTTCCTGCTCCTGAACCCGCAACTGCGCCAGCATCAGCGCGGCCGCAACGAGTTTCTGCTGTCCGCGAGAAACCCGGTCTTTAGCCGGCCGCCCCCCGACCTCAACCGTGATGTCCCCCCGGTGTGGTCCGGGCTGAGTGGCGCGGTAACGCCGGTCGCGCCCCCGGCTCATCTCCAGTGCCTCGAGAAGCGGGCGGTCCTCGTCCCATCCCCGGCTGTACAGCAATGAGACCCCCTCGCCCAAAAGCGCGCGGCCCGCCTCCTGCAGCGGCGCGGTGAGCCTTTCCAGATGGGCCCCCCGCTGTCGCGCCAGCTCCTCGCCACCAACCGCCAGCTCCTGCTCCCAGGCCGCCACATCGCGATCGCCGCGCTCCTGCTTCAGGGCCGCGTTGCGCTGCCGCAGTGCTTGATGGTAGCGGCGCCAGGTGGCCAGGAACGAAGGTTCCACGTGGAACACGCCCCAGTCCAGGAATCGCCGGCGGTGGCTGGGCCCCCCCTCCAGCAGCTTGTGGATTTCGGG
>Ga0209619_10002825_pt1 | contig 12563 bp, 15 predicted proteins | sample Rifsed16ft3_FD_184011 | JGI IMG/M metagenome (GOLD analysis project Ga0209619, IMG submission 184011) | Soil microbial communities from Rifle, Colorado, USA - sediment 16ft 3 (version 2) | ecosystem: Environmental > Terrestrial > Deep subsurface > Rock core/Sediment | place: Rifle, Colorado... | reverse complement strand
GAAAGAAGCGAATCTCCCGGCTATCTTTGTGTCCCTCATGGAAGCCGCCGATCCGGCCCCCGGGCTCTATTTCGCGGCACATATCGACTCGATACTGGATGCGTATTTTTCGAATCGGCTCCGCGAATGGGCGGCCCTGGCCCGTTCCCGGGAGGACGCGATCCGATGCGCCGAGCGCATAATTCAACTCGCTGCGGGAACGACCGAGGAAAGCCAGGCGCGGCTTTCCGATGTCATCCCCTTCTTGCTCCGGCAACAGGAGGATATCGAGGCGGGCCGGAAGCGCCAAGGGTATTCGTGGGGTATTGAGGCACTCGATGAATTCTGTCTCATCGAGCTGGGGCGACTCTATACGGTGGCGGGCTTGAAGGGCTGCGGCAAAACGCTTTTTCTTCTCAACATGTTAGCTCACAATCTGATGGAAGGTTTGCCGGTTCTTCTCTTCTCGGTCGAAATGACGCGGACCCAAGTGGCGAAACGGATCCTCACGCGCCGGGCCGAGGTCAATAGCACCGTATTCCCGTCCAAATACTTGGGTGCCGAAAGGAAGGAGCGGATTCTCCAGGCCGCGGCTTTTTGCGAAACCTTCCCGCTCACGATCGACGATACCGCCCAGCTCGGCGCCACCGAACTTTCGGCTCGGATGCGGGCTTGGAAAGTTCGGGACGGGATCGAAGCAGGCCTTGTCGGGGTCGATTTCCTTCAACTCCTGGACCTCGAGCGGGGCCGGGGCGAGAGCGAGGCAACGGCGCTCAAAAATGTGGCCTATCAGCTCGCCCGGACGGCCAAGCAGTTGAATCTCGGCGTGATCGCTACAGCCCAGCTCCGGAACGAGGCTGAGGGTCAAGTGCCCCGCCTCGGCTATTTGGAGGGCTCCGGCGGCATCGCCCAGGCCAGCGAGGCCGTGCTTCTATTGGACCTCTTGAGCCGAAGGGACCGGGATCTTGCCAAGGATGAAGGGGATTTCAAGCGCTTCGACGTGATCGTGGCGAAACAGCGGGACGGGCAAAGTGGGGTTACCGTCGAATGTCTCTCCGACCTCCGGATCGGTTCGTTCGTCGCTCGATCCCGCGCCGAACCAAGTGGCCCGGATTGGTTGTTCGACGAAAGGGGCGAAAATTGAACCGGACAGTTTCCAAGCCTTTTTTTCTCTTCGCAAACGAGAAAAATGGCTTGACTCCCATTCTCGAAGGGTCTTATGCTCAAGCTCACCATGTCAGAGAGATTTAAGGATACGAGATAAGGGAGTCGGGGCGCCGGGGTTTCTCCGGCTGTCTCTGACATGGTTTCCTCTTCCCTGCCGGGTCCGGCCTCCGCCTCCCCTTGGCTTGGTGCGGGCTTTGTTGGCCCTTTAGACGGAGGGGTGCCTCGATCATGCCAAAACGGCCCTGGTTCCGGTTCTGGGTGGCTGATTTTCTGAATGATGAAAGTGTGGTGTTGATGACGAATGAGGAAGTCGGCGTTTATGTAAAACTTCTCGCCCACCACTGGATCGAGGGAAGTCTGCCTGGAGACGAAAGTAAGCTCGCTTCGCTCTCGAATGTGTCCCGAAAACGGTGGATGAAAATCCGCGAACGAATCCTGCCATGTTTTTTTTCTGTCCAACGGAGCGGGACGAAAAATTCAAAAGGTCAGATCAAGAGATTGATGAACCCGAGAATGCAACTTGAAATGGAGGAAGCAAATAGGGTATCCGATCTGCAAAGAGGTCGTGTCTCAAAACGCTACCGCGGTAGTACCACGGTAGAATCAGATTCCTACCGCGGTAGTACCGCGGTTCTACCGGAGACTTACCTGTCAGAGTCACGGTCAGAGTCAGAGTCACAAGAGAAGCAAGGATCTCCCTTCTCCCCTCCCTTCTCTCCCCCTCCTTCCCTTCCCCTCTCCCTTCCCACACCTCTGAATATTCTGGGTGAAGAACAGGGATTAGGAGATGAGGGGGTTCAAGGGGGAGAAGAACCTCGGAAAAATATCGCGCCTGACGGCGCTCGTCGGCTTCCGCCGACCCCCGAGGCTTCCAAAACTCATTACACCACGAAAAACGGATTCACAGCCGCCGATCTCCAAACCATCTGGAACCATACCGCCAGTCTCGCCCGTATGACCAAGTGCCTCAAACTCACCCGGCAACGAAAACGCCTCGCAGAACTTCGCATCGCCGAAGAACCTGACCCACAATACTGGAGGGAAGTCGCCAGTCGAATCGGACAAAGCCGATTCTGCTGCGGCGAAAACGACAGAGGATGGAAAGCAAATTTCGATTTTCTCATCCGCCCCAATACCCACGTTTCGGCAATGGAAGGCAAGTACGATCTCACCCCGAACCCGCCTGGTAGCCATTCCCGAACCTCCGGCAACGCCGAAGCAAAAAAAGCCTTTCTCGCCGCCCACGCCACGCATGCCGCCGAGAAGAACGAAAACACGAACGAACCCCAAAAAACCGCCCCCGAGGTCGAAACTGAGGCTGAAGATGTCCCCATCTGACGCCCTATCTGACGCCGCCCGCTTCGCTTCCGCCCTCTTCGAAACCGGGGAACTCTACGCCGAACCCGTATCAAAAGAACGCGCCGAACTCTACTGGCTCGCCCTCAAAGACTTGCCGATCGAACAGCTCCTCCAAGCCATCTCCGTCCTCTGCCGAAATGGCCGCTACTTCCCGAAGCCCTCCGAGATCCGAGATGCTATCTACGATCTCCCAATCCACGGAACCCCGAGAAGCGAATCGTAAAGCCACAACTCAAAATAAACGCTTGACATCCCGCGTCGCTTTCCGTTATCAAGCCATTGGGAGGAATTGCGCAAGAAACGCCTAAGCGAGAAAGAGTAGAACCGATCGCCGCTCGTTTGAATACACGGCGCGATGAGAACGGACTGACCGAAGCAATGCGTCGGTCAATCCCCATTATCGCTGCCGCGCCTACCCGCTCTCAGGGCCTCGAGCTCTGCCGCGAACAAGGGATCGTTGCGATCCCGGTTTTTTACCAAACCTGGATGAGGGATGATCGCTACCTCAAGGCCATGCTGGCCGAACGGGAACGGATCCAGGGCCAGTCTATCGAACGCCTGACGCGGATTCTCGCCGCCCACGACGAGGAGGTGCTGATGGAGTGTATCAAGGTGGCCTTGAGCGAGAGGAGAGACAAGATGCGCGCGATCGAAGCCATTCTCAACATCCTCGGCTATGACACGGGAAGGGGGGCGAGGGTCAGTGTCACTACAAACATCGGCCAAGTCGAAGAGCAGCAGAAAGCGTTCAAGCGTCGGCTGCATTGCCTTGCCAACCGTTTTAACGGCAAGTTGCGCGAAAAGTTCGAGGCCGCATTGGACGACGAAACCTCTTCCCGAAACTGAGGACGAGTTTTTCACCCGGTGCGCGAACGACCCGCAGTTTTTCCTCGAAGTCTTGACGCACATCCGGCTCGAAACCGGCGAGGAAGCGCCTTGGGTGTTCAACTCGATCCAACTCCGTTATTTCGAAACGGTGTACTCATTCCCTAGCTGGGAACTCGCCGTCCGTTCTCTCCCCGACAACATTCTGCTCAAGTCCCGCCAAATCGGCTTGACCACGCTCGAACTTGGAGACATGTACCATTCGTTTTGCTTCCGGCCCGGTTATGTCCAGAAGGTCGTTGCATACCGAGACGAAACCGTTATCAAGCTGAAAAAGATCGTGGACCTTCTGCATCGTTCCGCCGTCGAAACCATGAAAGAACTCGGAGTCGAACCCTATGCCATGCTACCCTATGTCCCCGTTTCGGCGGATGGGACAGCCGGGACGCTCCACGAAATTTCCTGTTCGACTACCGCCTCACGGATCGAGTTCACGACGGAAGGGGCCAAAGGAGAGGGGAGATCGGCCACGGTGAATCGCATCTATGGGACCGAATACAGCGAATGGGAACACGTGGAAGAGGTCATGAGCGGGCTCTCCGGGTCGCTCGTTAAGGACGGATCGGCGATTGTAACACTTGACTTCAGCGCCAAGGGAATCGGGAATGCTGCCCATCACGAATATCAGGCGGCCAAGCGCGGAGAGAGCGCATACCGCGCACATTTCTACGGCCGGAACGATTTCGATTATGATGCGGCATTTTTGGAGACGCAACGGAAACGGCTCCGCCGGCGATTCAAGCAGGAATACCCGGCAACCGATGAGGAAGCGTTCCTCAAGGATGATTCGGCTGTGTTCGAGCCCGAGGACATCGCGGCTGTTTCCGGCGATACGTTTTTTTGCGACCTCGTGGCCGATCCCTCAGCGTATTGGTATTCCCACGGCGTCGACCCGGCGGAAGGAATCCCGGCTGGAGATTACACGGCCATTTCCGGCTGTGAGATCGAGAGCGGGATTGAAGCGTACCCGCCGATTCGGGGAAAACTTGGGCCAAGGGAAACGGCATTCGAGATCAAGCGCCTTCTCGAACGGTTCCCTGGCGTGGTCGTCATCGAGCGCCCCAATCATGGGCACGCCGTGATCCAGAAATGCGAGGATTTGACCGTGGAGGCGGGCCCGCTCTCGGGGACTCCGCTCAGCCAATGTCTGTACGTCCACGAAGTCCCCGGCAAACCCAGGGCCGCATGGAAAACAGGTTGGCCCCAGGGGAAGGACGAGAAGACGATCATGGAAAGCGATTTCGACGATGTGCTTTCGGATCGTCGGATTACACTCGTTTCGGAAAACGGAAGGGCCGAACTCCGATCCTTTTCCCGGCTCCCGAATGGATCGCATGGGGCGCCGACTTCTGGGGATGGTTCCTCCGGGAAATTTTACGACGACGAAGCCATATCAAAAATGCTGATGATCCAAGGCCGCGGCCAGGCCCGGCGTCTTCAGAATTCCCGGGGGGATTTCGAGCTTGCGGCAATCCCAAAGCGGCGCGCCCCTTCGCATGAGGCATGGTAAAGGGTGAACGAAGAGGCTCTATTTTTGCTTTCGATGTTCCAAGAAAAGGCGGCCCCCAAGGACGTGAGAGAGGCTGCTGTTTCCGTTTCTCGATTTGACGAGCAATCCGCATGGGGAGCCGAGAATCCGGCAACACTGATAAAGCGCCGAGGCATGGGGATCATCGACGAGATGCGGCTTGATGACGCGCTAGGAGCGTACATCGACATGAAGAAATCGGCGCGGCTCTGTACCGATTTCAAGATCGTCGAGGCCTCGGATGATCCGGACGATGTAGAGAGAAAAGAATTCGTCGAGCACGTGATCGAGCAAATGCAGGGATCGCTCAAGGAAAAACTCCGAAGCATCCTCTCGGCCTTGGAATACGGATTCAGTGTCACCAACAAACCCTCGTATTTGATCGAAACGGGTCCCTTCGACGGGAAGATCGGCATCTGGAATCTCAAGACTAAGGAACCCCACGGCATCCGGTTCAAGCTGGATGCATTTCGGAACGTGACCGGAATCCTTGCCGAAGATCCGAATACCGGCCAATGGATGCCGCTTGAACCCAAAGAATTCATCGTCTACACGTACCGCAAGGAGTTCGAGAATCCTTACGGGCAATCCGATTTCCTCCGGGCATATCGGTGGTGGAACTCGAAAAAATGGGTCGGCGAGATGTGGGATATGTGGCTCGAGCGGTTCGCCGGCGGATTCCTCGACGTTTCGTTCACAGCCGGGAAGCAGAATGCGCAGGAACACGCAGTGATGAGCAAGCTCATCAACGATGTTCAGTCTCCGAGGACCGGGGCAATCCATTCGGATGTGTACACGGTCAAACTGACGGAGCCGAGCGGGAGAGGGAATGAAAGCTACCGGGAAGCGATCGCAGAACGAAACATCTACATGGCTCGGGCCGTCCTGATCCCCGATCTCTTAGGATTCTCGCAGCGCCCAGGAGGCGCCTTTGCCCTCGGCAAAAAGCATTTCGATATTTTCCTCCAAGTCGTCGCCGACATCGGGAAAGACCTTGAGGAAACAGTCATGCAAGAGCAATTCATCCGGCCCCTGATCGATCTCAACTGGCCTGGCGTTTTCGAATATCCCAGGTTCCAATTCGATCCGATCAGTGAGGACCAGATGGTGCAGATTTTGACGCTCCTGGTTTCCGCCGTCGAGAAGGGCATCATCGCGCCGGACTCCGAGATCGAAAATTTCGTCCGGGAAAAGCTCGGCCTCCCGCCCAAGGCGGAGGAAACCGTTCCGATTCGCCCGGGTGCGGCACCCGCCGGGAACGGGGGGGGTCCGGCTGGTCCTCCCGGCTCGCCAAGTGGGGGCGAGTTTGACCGGACTCCCCTTTCCCGTTTTCAGGCACCGAAACTGCGCCGGGCTCTAAATTCGTTCGAACGCAAGGTCGATTTCGACTCTCTCATCCAGACGATTGCGGATGTCCAGCTTTCGTTTTCGACTGCGTGGAGCGAGATTATGAAATCGGCCCGGGATCAGATCCTGGCTCGGCTCAAAAAGAAACAGGTCATCGAAAACCGGGACACCAATGCGATCGATGAGTTGCCGTTTCCCAGGCGGCAAGACCTCGAAAAATCGCTTTCGCGCCTGATGGTGATCGGAGTCTATTACGGCGCCTTACAAGTGCAGGAAGAGATAGTGCGGGCAATGGAAATGAGGGCTGCGGAATTCGGCGCTGATATGTTCGAACGCCGATTTGCCGCCCCGCTTGAGGATTTGCCCATCGACGAAATTGAAACATTTTTCATCAAGAAAAAGCTCGTCGTCTCCCCGGCAATCAGAAAGGCCGTCGCTCGAATCAAGCGCGAATCGTTTTTCATCACCGGCGTCCAGACCAAAAAGATTCTGGACGAGGCAAAACAGATCATGTTCCGTGGTATCCGCAAAGGCGATCCGAACTGGGCAGCCGCCGAGCTTCGCAAGGTTTTTGACGGCTATATCGAGCTCGGCAAAATTACAGATGGCGCCCTCGGGGAAGCGTTCCGCGTCGAAACGATTATTCGCACCAACTTCACGACGGCGCTTAACGAAGGGCGCCGGGTCAAATTTGAAGATCCAGACGTGGAAGAGTTCATCGTCGCGTACCAGTGGAGCTCTGTCCTCGACGACGCGACGACTGCATACTGCGAGACGATGGATGGGAAAGTATTCCAGAAAGAAGAGCTCCGAGCCGAAGGTTTCCCGCCGGCGCATTTCAACTGCCGATCCATCGTTATCCCCATTACGCAGGGGGAACAATTCGAATTCTCGAAAATACCGGCAATCGAGCGGGGGGCCGGGTTTACCAGCTGGACTCGAGCCGAGGGCGCTCTTGAGAAAGTGAGCTAAGAAGATGCCATTCCAAGATTTTCATTCGTGCCGGATGCGAGATCCCGAGGATTTTGAGGAGGGATCGTTTCGCGTTGTCAAGCAGGGCAAATCCCATATCGTAATCGGTAGGCCTAAGGGGCAAACGACGACCGCGGCCCAGGCGGTCCGATACCCGATCGAGAATTATACCGAGGCTGAGGCAAAAAAGGCATGTGAAGCCCGGGGCGGAATCCGCTTCGAGCCGGCCGCTCCCTCCATAGCTACCGCCTCACTTCCCGAAATCGCTCTGACACAGAGCCAATTCGACCGCCTGCTTGCGGGCCAGGAAATCGCAATCAACGAGGACACGATGCAAACCGAGGATATCCGCAATGTCGAAATTCTCGCGGCCGGGAAGTGGACGGATAGCCGTGGGCACAAGGTCGAAATCACGCCTGAAGACATTCGAGAGATGGCCGAGAATGCAAAAACACTCTTTGGCCGGGTGAAACCATTTCTCAAACTCGTTCACCTCGACCCGAAAACGCACGAGCGCGTGACCGGTCTTCCGGCCTTGGGTTGGCTCGAGAACTTCCGGGCGATCGGGCAAAAACTGGTCGTCGATCTCATGCGAGTGCCTGCGAAGGTTGCGGCATTGATTCGGAAAGGCACATTCCGTCGCATATCGGCTGAGGTGTTTACGCGGGATACCCCGTTCAAAGATGAGGCGACGGGACAAAAGGTCCCGAATGTCGTGACTGCGGCTGGGATTTTAGGGGCCCAGCTTCCGGCGGTGACCACGCTCAAAGACATTCTGGCTCTGTTCAGTGCTTCCGCAGAGCCGGAAACGAGTGAGTTGGAGGGAGCCATGTTGTTGACTGAATGGACGAACGAAGGAGGTGATTTGGAAATGGACGAAAAAGAGTTGAAAGAGCTTCTTGCCAAGGCTTCGAGGGAAGCGGCTGAAGCGGCAACGAAGGCCGCTACCGAGGCGACGGTTTCGAAGCTCCGGTCGTCTCTCGGAATCGGTCAGGACGTGGACCCGATTGCCGCAATCGAGAAGTTGAAAGTCGTGGCAAAGGAAGGGGAAACCCAGAAGGCCGAGTTCGAGAAGAAGGAGCATGACCGGAGGGTCGATGAGGTAATCGGTAAGTTCAAGCTGCAAGGTCGTCTCGTGCCTGCCCAGGAGCCGATGATTCGGAAAATGCTCCTCGGGGATCTTGACGAGAAAGCCGAGTTCGCCGGCGCGGACGGAGCGAAAAAACAGGGCAACCTGCTGGATAGCGTGGTTGCATACCTGGAGTCGCTTCCCGTTCAGGTGAAGCTCGGCGAAGCCGGAGTGGCGAACGACCCGATGGATCGGTTTGCCGCTCGTGACGTTGCCGGAATGGATATTCCGGAGGATGTCAGGCGATACGCCGAAGAGAATCAGTTCACCATCGACGAGAAAAGCGTCGAGCTGGATCGGAAAATCCGGAAGCATGCGGCCGAGAACAAGGTGGGCTACGAAGATGCCATGACGTTTGTCACAGGCGCTTCGAAGACAGCCGAGCCGATCGCGCTGGATTATAGCGCGGGCAAGAAGTAAGAGAGGCCCGTGCATTCTTCCTTAGGAGGTGAAATGAAATGGCTCTACCGATGAATACGATCTCTCCGGGGCCTGGGTTCCCGATGGAAGCCGGTGGCGCGATCAGCAAGTATGATCTCGTCAAACTCCATTCTGCCGAAGGTGCGGTCGTGAAAACGGCCGGTGACAACGAGGAAGGAATGGCATTCGTCCATACGGATTCCGCAGCGAGTGGCGAAGCGGTCACTTGTTACCGGAGCGGGATCGTGTGGGCGAGAGCAGCCGCCGCGATCACGCTCGGAGATGAGCTGATGAGCGCCGCAGACGGAGAGGTAAAAGTTCGCGCGGCGGTCGCGGGGACCGTCTACAACGTGGTCGGCCGAGCACTCGGTGCCGCGGCCGGTGCGGATGAACTCGTTCCCGTAGCGATCGAATTCTACACGGTCAATACGGCAGTCAGTTAAGAGAATAGAAGGAGGTGAAAAGAAATGCCTAGAAGTGTAGATGTGGTTGTCGATGTCACATTGACGAATTTCGTCCGCCGGTATGCGTTCGAGAAGCAGTTTTTCGTCGGCGACATCGTGGCCCCGATCGTTCCGGTGACTTCTTTCAAGGGCCGCTACAAGGCCCTGGGGAAGGAGCTTCTGAACATCGACACGGCGGATACTGCCGCAGATCGGGCCGAGACGAACCAAATCGGGTACGACGTGACTGAGGTGACATACCAGGCGATTGAGCGCCGTCTCAAAATCCTGGTGACGGACAAGGAAATCCGTTCGGCTCCGAACGCGCTGGACCCGATGAAGCAGGCGGCAATCACGGTGACGCATGCCTTGAAGCTCCGTCAGGAGAAACGGATTGTGGACATCGCCTCGGCGACGGGCGCTACGCATCGGTCCACGCCGACGAATGATTGGGATTTGGATGCGGCAACGATCGTAGCCGACGTGACGGGTGCAAAACTCCTGTACAAGGCGCTTATGGGATTCGAGCCGACGCACTTGGTCCTTCCCGATCACGTGGCGGATGAGGTGGCCGCACAGCAGGACATCCAAGCGATGATCCAGGCAGCCGCTGCGATGCAGGATCCGACGCAGATTCTCAACACGATTTCGGGGAAAGCTCTCCCGAGTCCTCTGTTTGGGATGACGCTTCTGATTCCGACTGTGATGTACAACTCCGCAGAACCTGGTGCCGCGCTCTCAGTCGCTCGCGTATGGGGGGATGATGCCTATATGTTCGGCATCGGCTCCCCTGGTACGGGCATCAACTGGGGCGTTCAGTTCCAGTCGGTTGCGTTCACGATTGTGAGATGGCGGAACAACGACCCGGAGGGTTGGTGGGTCAAGGCGGTTCACGAGACCGACGAGGTGGAAGTGAACGTAGACGGCGTCTGGAAATTCATCGACGTGACGTAGAAGATTTGAAATTTGAAAAATGATGGCCTCTGCCGAGTCGTCGGATGCGTCGGCAGAGAACATCGCCCTAAAGAAAGAGAGGAAGAAAATGGCAAAGAAAGCGCTCATGGTAGTCGAGGCGATACACAATTCTCCGAAGAAACCGTTCTGCGACGAGCAGGGGGAACCGCTCCCGAATCTAGTCCGGGCCGGAAGCGTAATCATGCTCGATCCAGAAGACGAGACGGTCAAAAGACTGATCGAAAAAGGAATGCTCGCCGCCTCGGGCAAGGGGAGGATCGAGATGGCGGAAGATGAAGACATCACACCCAAAAAGGGGGCAAAAGGGAAATGAAATACGTCGTGGTCGGCGAATGCGTGCTCGCCTGTTCGAGCGCTCAAGGGAGGCTTAAAGTTTACCAACAAGGTGAACTCGTGCCGCTCGGCGAAGAACTGGAGCTCTCCGTGGAAGAGGCGAAAGCGATGCCGGGCTTGGAACAGAAACGCGCCCCTTCCACGTTGAGAAAGGAGTGAGACGTGAAACGCTTGATTTTGTTCCTTGTGATGTTTGTCTCGTTATTCATCTTCTCCGCGTCGGGGTTTGAAGTTTATCAGCATTACGGCTCACGCAGCGTGGGCGCATCCGTAAATACGTTGTTTATCCCCAAATGCGAGATTCACGGCGATGTGCAATTCCGTCCGAATGCTCTCCAGATTTGGGGATCTTTCACCTTGGGCTCATCGTGTTCATTGACGATCTATATCCCAGCCGACAAAGGCCCGCGTTCGGCGACGGATTCATTTGTCGTCTTTATAAGCGGCACATCCTACAATCCAATTTTGGTTGATTATCGGTCGTTCATCTCTGATACGATGCGGGTTGGAACCGGAGCTTCGTCAACGATGAATGTCTATGCATTCAAGCGGGAGCGTTGAATGAATGGCTCTCTCTCGGCTGTATCCGGTTTCGGATGGGATATTCAGCGCGTGGCTTGCGACGCCAGCCGGTGCCCACTGGTCCACTGTGGACGACCCGCCGGAATCATGGACGGACCCCTTCGGGACCGGGATTTGGGTGGATACGCTGATTGCATTTCTCGACAAGCAACGGGAAGAGCACGTCTACGCAACGCTCCCCGGCGATCTTTCGTCGGCGCAAGAACTCAAGGTTCTGGTTGCTTTTTTGGGTTCGGGAACCGATTGCAACATCACATTCCGGATTTTCAAGGACGGCTTGGAAAAGGACATGCGTACCTATAATCTCAACACGAATAACGTCCCAGCGGGCGGCTTTTACACGGTCGATTGTTCCGCGTGGGGGATCACGAAGACGAGCGTGTTGAAGTTGAGAATGACGGCGAAATTCGAGGTCTCGGGCGATCCGCCGATCCCAAACCTGTCGTAAGGCAACATGGAAAAAGCGGCGAGATATCATTTCACCTGCCCAGGTTGCTATGGTAGAGGCGAAATCGACGAGGATCAGTTTAATGGCATCGTATCGATCGAGTGCCGGTGTGGATACCACGAAACGAAGGATTGGAGCGTCGAGGGCTTTGTCTCTTATGCGGTCGCCGGCGTCGCCGGACGCATCGAAGGCGGGGAATGACGAATGGCAATCTTCACGCTCGGCGGAATCGCAATCGACGTGACGTATACGCAAGCGGGTGCGAGTATCTACACCACCCAAGCATTTGTCGAGGGAGGAGAGGTGAAGGTGGGCGCTCCTGGGTCCGCGTCTTCTGGGGTTGAGGCCGGAGTGGTTCGGGTTGGCGCTCTCTCCGGTGTCGTTCGGGCTGGGGTGATTAAGGGCAACGTGATGCATTGAAATGTACTCGACTTCTCTCTCATACGCAAAAGACGACATGAAACCGGACATCGTTCTTTTCATTTTCGAGAAGGAGGGGAATGTCCCGCACAATCTGACCGGGTCTACTCTGATCAAATTCTATATGCGTAACATGGAAACCGGAGTATTGAAATTAAACGGCGTAACCACGGGGAACGTGCTGACCGACGCCGCGAACGGAAAGATCACGCGGACGATTCAAACCGGGGACAATGATACCGTGGGCAGGTATCTCGCATGGTTCAGCTATACGATTGCATCGGGGGTAGAGACGACTACGCCGTTTGAACTCGTCGTCGAGAACGCTTGGGAGAGGAGCTTCCGCTAAAAATGGCTACATATACGGATGTGAATGCATTCCGGCGCGATGTATGGCCCGCAGGCGCGAACGTGGACTTGAAATTCGTTCAGTATGCGGCTGAGCTTAGCTTTGACGTCATCAATGCCTCTCTCGACAAGGTGTATTCGGTTCCGTTCGCCACTACACCGGGAATCATCGAGAAAATCAGCGATATGCTCTCTCGGGTCGTGGCCGAATGGCTCGTATCGAGGGGG
>Ga0209619_10002824_pt1 | contig 12566 bp, 13 predicted proteins | sample Rifsed16ft3_FD_184011 | JGI IMG/M metagenome (GOLD analysis project Ga0209619, IMG submission 184011) | Soil microbial communities from Rifle, Colorado, USA - sediment 16ft 3 (version 2) | ecosystem: Environmental > Terrestrial > Deep subsurface > Rock core/Sediment | place: Rifle, Colorado... | reverse complement strand
ATTTCTGCCAGGTTTTCTACCGGCCCGGGCCAGGTAGCTCAGTTGGCAGAGCACGCGGCTGAAAACCGCGGTGTCGGCAGTTCGAATCTGCCCCTGGCCACTCCCCCCGCGGCGAGGTCATTCCGCCGCGGACGCCGCTAGTTCAGGCTCTCGTGAGCTCGGAGCTCGGCCGCGCGCGTCAGCACCGCCTGGTAGAGCTCGGCGGACCGGGGGAAGCGCTTCTCGGTGAGCGCGCGGATCGCGTCGTGGAGCTCTCGCGCGCTGTGGTCGTCGTCCATCTCATCCCAGGTCATCAGGTCGGACAGGGCCCCGTAGTCCAGCTCTAGGATCGAGTTGGCGTCGAACAGCGAGATCCACTGGTGCAGCTCGACGATCAGGTCGGCGATGGGACCGAGCTCGGAGCGGCGAAGCGGCGGCACTACCTCCTCGGCCCGCACGAGAGCGCGGCGGGCGGTAGTCAGGTACGACAGGCGATGGTGGCCGTCGTGCTCGAGCAGCCGGCGCTCGTGATCCTCGAACAGCACGAACCATCGCACCGGCACGTGCCACGGACTGTGCATGATCGCCGAGATCTGGTTCGGATCGCGCCGACGCAGGCGCCGGAGATCGCGCCGGGCGCGGCGGGCCTGCTCGTCGGTCACGAATATGGAGGGGTCGTCGAAGATCGAGGCCTGGCGGAACGAGACGATCCCGGCGTACACCCGCAGCTTCGTTCGCCACGGGCACACGTAGTAGGCGCCGTCGATGACCTTCACGTACGCCCCGTCTCTTCCACCGGGCATCAGCACGCCGTGGCCCGAGGGAGTCACGCCCTGCCGGTACCGGGGCCGGCCCAGGCGCACCGCGCCATCGACGATGTGGCGCTCCCAGTGGGCCTGCTCGTTGGGCGGGAACACCTCGAGCGGCTGGTAGATGCGGAGCTCGGCCGACGGGACCATGGGGCGCGAGTGTATATGCTTCCCGCTCGCTCCCGTCCCGCGAGGTCACGACGCCAATGAGCAGCGAGAACGCGGTGCCGATCGTGCAACTCATCGCGCCAGACGGCACGGCGGTCGGCGACACCGGGGTGGGCCTGTCCGACGACCAGATGCGGGAGCTGCTGCGCCTGATGATCCGCGCGCGGCGCCTGGACCGCGAGTGCTGGGCGCTCCAGCGCCAGGGCGAGCTCACCGTCTACCCGCCGTTCGAGGGCCAGGAGGCGGCGCAGGTCGGGAGCGCGTTCGCCCTGGGACCGGCCGACTTCGCCTTCCCCTCGTTCCGCGAGCTCGCGGCCGCGATCGTGCGCGGCGTGGATGTCGTCGAGTACCTCCAGTACCACCGCGGGACCTGGCACGGCGGTCCCTACGACCCCTACGCGAGCGGATTCGCGCCGATCTGCGTGCCGGTCGCGACCCAGATCGTGCACGCGGTCGGGTGGGCGATCGGCGCGAGGCTCGACGGCAAGGCCGCCTGCTCGCTCGCGTACTTCGGGGAAGGGTCGGCCTCGGAGGGCGACTTCCACGAGGCCGCGAACATGGCCGCCGTGTTCGGCGCGCCCGCGATCCTGTTCTGCCAGAACAACGGCTGGGCGATATCGGTGCCATCGACCGAGCAGTTCGCAGCGCCGATCGCCGCGCGTGCCGGCGGCTACGGGTTCCCCGGCGTCCGCGTGGACGGCAACGACGTGCTCGCCGTCTACGCGGTCACACGGGAGGCCGCGGAGCGCGCCCGCTCGGGCGGGGGCCCCACGCTGATCGAGGCGATGACGTACCGGGTCGGCGCGCACTCCACCGCCGACGACGCCTCCCGCTACCGCGACGAGGCCGAGGTCGAGGTCTGGCGCGCGCGCGACCCGATCGAGCGCTACCGGCTCCACCTGGCCACGCGTGGCCTCGTCGACGACGCATGGATCGCCGGGGTCGACGCAGATGCCGAGACGTGGGTGGCCGAGATCCGGGCCGCCCTGACCGTGCTCGACGCGCCGCCGGCGTCCGAGGTGTTCGACCACGCCTTTGCCGAGCCGCCGGCGACGGTGCTCCGGCAGCGTGAGGAGCTGCTCGGCGATGGCTGAGCACACGATGGTCGCCGCGCTGAACGCGGCGCTCCGAGGGTCACTGCAGGAGGATCCGCGGACTCTCGTGTTCGGCGAGGACGTGGGCGAGCTAGGCGGAGTCTTCCGGGTGACCGAGGGACTGCAGCGCGAGTTCGGGCGCGAGCGGGTGTTCAACACGCCTATCGCCGAGGCCGGGATCGCCGGGATCTGTGTCGGGCTCGCGATGGCGGGATGGCGCCCGGTCGCCGAGATGCAGTTCGACGGGTTCTCCTACCCGGCGCTCGACCAGGTGATCGGCCACGTGGCCAAGTACCGCGAGCGGACACGCGGCCGCGTCGCGATGCCTATCACGATCCGGATCCCCTCGTTCGGCGGGATCAGGGGCAAGGAGCACCACGGCGAGAGCCCCGAGACCTACTACGTGCACACCGCGGGGTTGAAGGTGCTCACGCCCTCGACTCCGCTCGACGCGTACCGGCTCCTCCGCCTGGCCATCGCCGATCCCGACCCGGTGATCGTCCTCGAGCCGAAGAGCCGCTACTGGAGCAAGGAGGAGGGGGAGCTCACGGCTGAGGGTCCGGGCATCGGCCGGGCGCGGACGTTGCGCGAGGGCTCCTCGTGCGTCCTGATCTCCTACGGCGCGATGATCCAGCGGTGCCTGGAGGCCGCGTCGGTTCTGGAGGCGGAAGGTGTGACGTGCACGGTCCTGGACCTGCGCTCGCTCGTGCCGCTGGACGTAGAGGCGATCGCTGGCGCGGCGCGCTCGACCGGGCGGGTCGTGGTCGTGCACGAGGCGCCCATGACGCTCGGGATGGGGGCCGAGATCGTCGCGAGGATCGTCGAGGAGGCCTTCGACCACCTGGAGGCGCCGGTGCTCCGCGTCACCGGGCCCGACGTGCCGTACCCACCGGCATCGCTGGAGCAGGTCTACCTGCCGAGCGTCGAGCGGATCTCCGCGGCCGTGCGCAAGGTCGTGGCCTATTGACGACCGAGAGGGTCTTCCTGCTACCGGATCTGGGCGAAGGGCTCGAGGAGGCCGTCATCTCCGCGTGGCTAGTGGCCGAAGGCGATGAGGTCGAGCTGAACCAGCCGTTCGTCGAGGTCGAGACCGCGAAGGCAACCGTCGAGGTCCCGGCGCCCTGGGCCGGACGGGTGGTTACGCTGCGCGTCGCGGCGGGATCTACCGTGGCGGTCGGGACCGCCCTGGTGACGTTCGAGGTCGCCGGGGGGGTCGCCGAGGGCCCCGGCGCTGGCTCTTCGTCTCCGGGGGCGTCCGTGCTTCCCGAGGTCCGCACCGGAGACGGGTCGCCTGCGCTCGGTCCCCTCGGCTCCACATCCGTGGCGGCTACGCCCGCGGTTAGGAAGCTCGCCAAGGACCAGGGGGTCGACCTCGCGTCGGTCATGGGTACCGGACCTCAGGGTCGGATCACTCGGGAGGATGTCGAGGCGGCCTCTTCCGGAGGGCCCGCCCGCGGGTTCGAGGTGGTTCCGGTCTCGCTCGTTCGGCGGACGATCGCTGAGAACCTGTCGAGGGTTGCGGCGATCCCGCAGGTGACGACGTTCAGGACCGTTGACTGCTCGGCGCTCGAGACTTTCCGGGGTGAACTCGGTGTCTCCCCCCTGCCGGTGGTCGTTGCGGCTCTCGTTGCGACGGCGCGGGACCATCCGTGGATCAATGCGTCGTGGGCGGACCAAGCGATCCGACTGCATCGGGCCGTGAACGTCGGGATCGCGGCGGACACGGAGCGGGGGCTGGTGGTGCCGGTCGTGAAGGGGGCCGAGGGGCTCGGGATCTCGGCGATCGGGGCGGAGATCTCACGGTTGGCCGAGGCGGCACGGGGCAACACGCTGTCGCACGGGGAGGTCACGGGGGCGACGATCGCGGTTTCGAACACGGGGTCTTATGGGTCGGAGTTCGGGACGCCGTTGCTGAACCCGGGGCATGCGGTCACGGTCGCGCTGGGGGTGATCGCGCCTCGGGCGCTGGTGGTCGAGGGGCGGGTGGAGGCTCGGCCGGCGTGCACGCTGTCGTGCACGTTCGACCATCGGGTGCTGGACGGGGCGACGATCGGGCGGGCGCTCGGGGATCTGGTGGAACTGCTCTCTTCGCGCGAGCGGCTCGAGGCGTTGCCGCGGTAGGGCGTCGGATATCCTGCCGCCGTGAAGGGCCAGAACCTCGTGACTCCGGGCGACGTCGGCAAGCGCGTCTCGTTCCAGTTCGAGCTGCCGAACGGGTTCCTCGGCGAGGCCGTGGGCGTGCTCGAGTACTACGACGAGGGCGCCGAGACCTACATGGTCCGGCGCAAGGACGGCGAGCTCGCGCGCGTGCCGCTGCGCGGTGTCCGCTACGGCAAGGTCGTCGAGGGCTAGGGACGGAGGAGACCACCGATGAGCGAGGAGTTGCCCACCGCGTACATCCGCCGCCGGCTCGGATCCGAGGACGCGCACTACGGGGGGAACCTGGTGGCCGGCGCGAAGCAGCTAGAGATCATCGGGGACCTCATCACCGAGCTCGCGATGCGCCACGACGGCGACGAGGGTCTGTTCCGCGCGTACGGGTCGGTCGAGTTCCTCGCGCCGCTCTACGCCGGTGACTGGATCGAAGCCAAGGGGCGCATCGTGAAGGTGGGCAACAGCAGCCGGACGTGCGAGTTCGAGGTCTGGAAGATCGGTGGAGCGCGCGGCGACGTCAGCGAGTCGGCGGCAGAGTTCCTGGACGAGCCGGTCCTAACGTGCCGGGCGGTCGGGACCACCGTCGTTCCCAAGGAGCACCAGCGTTTCGCCCGCTGACCTGAACGAGCTCCGGGCGCTCGCGGTCGAGCTCGCCGAGCGCGCTGCGGCTATCCACCGCCAGGGGCGCGAGAAGGCGTTCCGGATCGACCAGAAGTCCAACATCGGCGACGTCGTCACCGAGATCGACCGCGCGGCCGAGGGCGCGATCGTGGAGGGGATCCTCGCCACGCGGCCGAACGACGCGGTCGTGGGCGAGGAGGGCACCGACCGAGCGGGCTCGAGCGGCGTCCGCTGGGTGGTCGACCCGCTCGACGGCACGGCGAGCTACGTGCTCGGGTACCCCGGGTACGCGGTCTCGATCGGCGTGGAGGTAGACGGCCGGCCGGTGATCGGGGTGGTGATCGACGCCCTGGGTAGGCGGACCGAGGGCGTGGTTGGGCAGGGCGCCGTCCGCGACGGTCGGCCGATCCGGCCATCGACGCGGAGCTCGCTCGAGGCCGCCGTGCTGGCCACCGGCTTCGCGTACGGGCCCGAGCAGCGCGTCGGGCAGGCGCACGTCCTCGCCCACGTGGTCGGTCGCGTCGCGAACATCCGCCGGAGCGGCTCGGCCGCATGTGACCTCGTCTCGACCGCGAGCGGCGAGGTGGACGCCTACTACGAGCTCTATCTGGCGGAGTGGGACATCTCGGCGGGGAGTGCCATCGTGACCGCCGCGGGCGGCGCGCTCCATCTCGTCGAGCAGCCCGATGGGTCGATCCTCACCGTCGCCGCCCCGCACCAGCTGGTGGAGCCGCTCCTGGCCCTGCTGTCCGAGGCCGGACTCGCGACCTCGTAGCCGGGCCTAGCCGACCTGCTCGAGGTCGTGCAGGACGCCGAGCAGGTCGTCCACGTTGAACGGCTTGGCGACGAACGCGTCGGCGCCGAGCTCGGCGGCCTTCGCGCGATCGCGCAGGCTCGAGCGCGCCGAGACGACCACCACGCGCGGACGCTCGTCCTCGGGGAGCCGGCGGAGGTTCTCCAGGACGGTCCAGCCGTCCATCATGGGCATCATGATGTCGAGGAGCATCAGGCTCGGGTGGTGCTCCCTCACCTCGTCGAGGGCGGAGATGCCGTCGCGCGCCGAGTAGGTCTGGTAGCCCTCGGCCTCCAGACTGAACTGCAGCATCCACAAGACCTGCGGCTCGTCGTCAACGACGAGCACACGGGTCGACGTCTCCGTCGCCATCATCTTGGAAGGTATCGGCACCCCCCGAGCCGTAGCCATCGGACCGAAGACCCCTTCGCGGGACCGGCCGGTCTCCCCCGCCCCTTACCCGTCGATCCGGGACGGACCACGGGTACGTAGTCAGTCTCCGGCGGTCAGGCGGAGACCGTGCCTATCCGGAACGCCGTGGCCCCTGTGTCGGCGGTGCGGGCGAGCGCCTCGTCGGCTCGGTCTTCGGGCACGACGAGCACCATGCCGACCCCGAGGTTGAACGTGGCGCGCAGGTCATGCTCGGAGACCCCGGCCACCTCGCCGACGAGTTCGACGATCACCGGCACAGGCCACGACCCCCACGCCACCTCGGCGGCGAGCCCGTCCGGCAGGACGCGCGAGAGGTTCTCGGGGATGCCGCCGCCCGTCACGTGAGCTGCGGCGCTTGCCAGCCCCGCGCGCGCGAGCTGCAGCACGAGCGGCGCGTAGATCGTGGTCGGCTCGAGGAGCTCGTCGGCGAGCGGCCGGCCGATCCGCGGCAGCACCTCGTCGAGCCCGTACCCCGCCTGCTCGAGCAGGGCGCGCCGGACGAGGGAGTAGCCGTTCGAATGCAACCCGCTCGAGGCGAGCCCAACGAGAGCGTCCCCCGCTCGAACGCGGTGGGGTCCGAGCATCGAGGCCTCGTCCACGACGCCCACGCAGAAGCCGGCCAGATCGAACGCGTCCTCGGCCATCGTGCCGGGGTGCTCGGCAGTCTCGCCCCCTAGCAGCGCGCACCCCGCGCGACGGCAGCCCTCGGCGACGCCGGCGACGATCGACGCGACCCGCTCGGGCAGGACCTTGCCGACCGCGAGGTAGTCGAGGAAGAACAGCGGCTCCGCGCCGGTGCACACCACGTCGTCCGCGCACATCGCGACGAGGTCGATCCCGACGGTGTCGAGTCGCCCGGCGAGGCGCGCGACCTCGAGCTTGGTCCCGACGCCGTCGGTCGCCGCGGCCAGGAACCTGCCCTGCCCGATGTCGAACAGACCCGCGAACCCGCCCACGCCGTCGGCGACCTCGGGACGTGAGGCGCCGGCGGCCAGGTCCCGGATCACCTCGACCGCCTTTGCCCCGGCCTCCAGGTCGACGCCGGCCCGGCGGTAGGCCTCCGAGGTCACGCGGGGGACGACGTTCGCTCGCGTCGCTCGCTCACTGCTTGCGTCCCCCGCACCCCCGGTCACGACTTCGCGGGGTGCTCGAGCAGGAACTTGCCGGCGTGCTCGGGGATCGGGATGGGGTACTCCCCGTCGAAGCACGCCCGGCAGAACTCGTCCGTGCCCTGCCCGGTGGCGGCCACCATGCCCTGGAGCGAGAGGTAGCCGAGCGAGTCGGCGCCCACGTACTCGCGGATCTGCTCGACGGCGAGGTCGGCTGCGATCAGCTCGGAGCGCGAAGACATGTCGATGCCGTAGAAGCACGGCCAGCGGATCGGCGGGCAGGTGATGCGCGTGTGGACCTGGGTCGCGCCGGCCTCGCGGAGCGCCTGGACTATCTGCCGGGTAGTGGTCCCGCGCACGATCGAGTCGTCGATCACGACGAGCCGCTTGCCGCGCACCGAATCCGGCATCGGGTTGAGCTTCAGCTTCACGCCGCGCTCGCGCAGCGATTGCGAGGGTTGGATGAACGTCCGACCCACGTACCGGTTCTTCATGAGGCCCTCGCCGTAGGGGATCCCAGAGACCTCGGCGTAGCCCGACGCCGCCGAGTGCCCCGTGTCGGGCACCGGGATCACGAGGTCGGCGTCGGCGGGCGCCTCGACCGCGAGACGGCGGCCGAGCTCGCGGCGAACCTCGTGCACGGTCACGCCGCGGATCCGCGAGTCGGGCCTCGCCAGGTACACGTACTCGAAGATGCAGAGCGCGCTCCGCTGCAGCGGCGCGAATCGGAAGGTCTCGAGGCCACGGTCGTCGATCCGGACGAGCTCGCCCGGCTCCACGTCGCGCACGAACGTGGCGCCCACGATGTCCAGGGCACAGGTCTCGGAGGCCACGACGAAACCCTTGGGGAGGCGTCCGATCGAGAGCGGGCGCAGGCCGTGCGGGTCCCGCGCCGCGAAGACCGTCCGCTCGTCGGTGACGACGAACGAGAATGCGCCCTCGAGCTGCGGGAGCACATCGAGCAGGGCGGCCTCGAGGTCCTCGCCGGGGTGCCGCGCGAGGATCGTGGCGACCAGGTCCGAGTCGGTGGTGGCGGCGCCGGGCCTGCCGACCCGTCCCGCGAGGTCGAGCGTGTTGACGAGGTTCCCGTTGTGCCCGAGGGCGAGCGAGCGTTGGCCGTCGGTCTTGAAGGCCGGCTGCGCGTTCTCCCATGTGGTGGAGCCGGTGGTCGAGTAGCGGTTGTGCCCTATGCCGAGGTCGCCTCGGAGGGTCGAGAGGGTCGCCTCGTCGAAGACCTGCGAGACCAGGCCGAGCTCCTTGAACACCAGCAGGTGTTCGCCGTCGGAGACCGCCATCCCGGCGGATTCCTGACCGCGGTGCTGCTGGGCGAAGAGCCCGAAATAGATCAGCCGGGCCACGTCCTCACCCGGGGCCCACACGCCGAAGACGCCGCACTCGTCCTTCGGGCTCTCGGCTCCCATGGAAGCCTGATGCTAGCACCGGCCTTCCGAGCCCCGGCGCAGTCAGCCCGCGCGGCGCGCCGGGCGGTCCTTCGATCTCCCGACCTCCACGTTGCGGGAAGCGCAACGTAGACCTGTGAAGAGCGCCTGCACCTCGGTAGCGTTCGCACATGGACGACGTCGATGCATCACCGTTGGGCGTACGCCTCGGCGCTGTGGTCATCGACTGCGCGGATCCCGACCGCCTTGCAACCTTCTGGGCTCAGCTTCTGGGGGTGGAGAAGTACGAGTCGATCGGCGAACCCGTGCACTACGCGGGGATCGCCCCCCCGGATCGGGGGGCGCCCTACATGTCGTTCCAACGCGTCCCCGAGCCGAAGATCCAGAAGAACCGATCGCACGTTGACCTTCACGTCAACGACGTGGAGGCGGTCACCGCCTTGGTGGAGCGGCTCGGTGGCTCACGAGATCAGGACTTCGACGAGTACGGATACCGTTGGCGCGTGATGCGAGACCCAGAGGGGAATGAGTTCTGTCTGGTCTACCTTCGACCACGCGACAGTGATCGCGGAGCCCGCCTCGCTCCAAGCGGCCGCCTTCCGCACGCGGGTAGCTGACGAGACGGATCGGGATCGAGCCTGGGTCCGCACGCCCGAGGCGTTGGGCCGAGTTCGTCTTGGTTACGGTCAGCGAACGAGGACGGTCACGCGCTGGACCGCGGTGTTGCGATATCCGCCGACGTTCCACTCGGGCTCGCGCGGTTGGGTGAGGCCGGTCGAGTCGGTCGCGCGGCAGCAAAGGACGTGCTCCCCCGGCTCGGCACGCCAGTCGAACGACCACGCCCGCCACCCGAACGCGGACGCTGGCTCGGGGCCTAGGACCGCGTCCGCCCAGGTCACGCCATCGTCGGTGCTCACCTCGACGCGCTCTATCCGCCCGAACCCGGACCAGGCGCGTCCCTCGAGCCGATGTGTCCCGGGCTCGGCGATCCTGGCGCGGGTCGCGAATTCAGGGATCCCCGGCGGGATCATGAGGCTGCGAGGGAAGATCCTCGTGATCGGCTCGCCGGGGTCATCGGGGTCCTCTCGCATCCGGTAGCTCGTGGCCATCTGGTAGCCCTCGAAGGGTTCGGCGAGCACGGTCACGCGCTCGAGCCACTTCACGCTCGCCATGCCGTACCAGCCGGGAACGAGGATCCGGAGCGGGAACCCGTGCTGCGGCAGAAGCGAGCCCCAGTTCATCTCGAACGCGAGGAGCACGTCCTCGCGCATCGCTTCGTCCAGCGGCAGGCTCCGCTCGTAGGCCTGCTCGATGTCGCCCTCGACGCCACGGTCCCGGCCGGTGAACAGGACCTCGAGGGCCCCCTCGCGAACACCGGCGCCCGCGAGGACATCCCGGAGCGGGACCCCGGTCCACTCGGCGTTGCCGACGGCACCCAGGAGCCACGGCTGGCTCACCGGCCTGGGCTCGAGCAGCGCACGTCCGTTGCCGGCGCACTCCATCGTGACGGCGAGCGTCGTCGAGGGCATCGCGCGGAGCGCGTCCAGCGTCAGCTCGAGGGGGGTCTCCACGTGGCCGCCGACCGACAGCCGGAACGCGGATACGTCCACGTCGGGGATGTCGTAGTGGATCAGCAGGTAGTGCAGCCCGACGGGCGTCACGTCGTAGCGGAGCGCCTCGTACGGCATCGCGTGATTGCGCGCCGCGAGCGCGAGCTCCTCGAGCGAGATCCCCTCGCGGTCGGCCCCGGTCACGCGGCTATCTGACCACGGATCGCATCACGGCCGCAGGGCCTCCTGCAGCATCGCCTCCCTTGGCTTGGAAGGAGTCTGTCTCCGATCACTTACGCCCAGGCGGATTCGCGCCGGTAGACGGGCTGGAGTAGCGTTGCCCGATCCGACGGCCAGCGGGGGCGTGGTTCGATCCATCACCGCCCGCGAGGTCCTGACAGCGAGGAGGACACGAGGTGACGACGCTCCTAGCGTTCCACGAGGTGGACGATGTCCAGCACTGGCTCGGTTCGCCGAAGCGGGTCGAGGTCTTCGGACCCATGGGCATCACCGTGCGCACGTTCGTCGATCCCGAGGGCTCGAACCGCGTGGGGTTGATCGTGGAGGTCCCAGACATGGCGACGTTCCAGGAAGCGATGGCCTCCGAAGTCGCGGCCGATGCCATGAAGTTCGACGGCGTCCGCGCGGAAACGCTGATCATCCTCACCGAGTCCTAGCCGCACACCACCGAACGTTCACCCGGCGAGGAGCTTGGGGATCGCCTCCTCGTAGGCGGCGGTGGCCTCGATCAGCGCGAGGTCCAGCACGCTGTCCACGACGATCCGCGGGCCTCCGGTCTCCCCGAGCCGGGCGAGGGGCAAGCCGAGCGTGCCTGCGAGGTCCTCGAGCTCGGCGGCGCGCGCCGGGTCGACACTCACCACCACGCGCGAGGCCGACTCGGAGAAGAGGGCAACGTGTGGCGGCAGGTCGCCGGGCAGGCCGACCGCGAACCCGGTCCCGCCGGCGATCGCGGACTCGGCGAGCGCGATCGCGAGGCCGCCCTCGGAGCAGTCGTGAGCGCTCGCGAGCAGGTCGGCGCCCGACGCCTCGAGCAGCAGGAGGTTGAGCCTCTGCTCTGCCTCAAGATCGAGCGCCGGCGCGCGTCCGGCGATCGTGCCGAGCACCACCTCGGCGAACTCGCTCCCGCCGAGCTCGGGCAGGGTCTCGCCGAGCAGGTACACGGCGTGGCCCTCGGCGAACCCCGAGCCGACCGCGAGCCGGTAGTCCTGCAGCAGGCCGAGCATGCCGATCACCGGGGTCGGCCAGATCGCGGAGTCGCCCGACTCGTTGTAGAAGCTCACGTTCCCGCCGGTGACCGGCGTGTCGAACGCGCGACACGCGTCGGTCATCCCGCGGATCGACTCGGCGAACTGCCACATCACCTCGGGGCGTTCGGGGTTGCCGAAGTTCATGCAGTTCGTGATCGCGAGCGGGCGGGCGCCCGTACACGCGACGTTCCTGGCGGCCTCGGCCACCGCGTGCGCCGCGCCGAGGTAGGGATCAAGCCGGCCGAACCGCCCCTTGCCGTCGCTCGACAGCGCCAGAGCCTTCAGCGTCCCCTCGATCCGGATCAGCGCCGCGTCGCCGCCCGGCCCGCGGACCGTCCCGCCCTGCACGAGCGAGTCGTACTGCTCCCAGACCCAGGTCTTGTCGGCGACGTTCGGGCTCGAGAGCACGCGCAGGAGCGCGTCCTCGGCCTCGACCGTGACCGCGGCGAACGTGGGGTCCTCGGCGAGCGGGTCGGCCGGATCGGACGGCGGCTCCATCGGGCGCGTGTAGACCGGGCCCTCGTCGGCGAGCGAGCGTGCGGGGACGTCGGCGATCGTCGTCCCGCCCATCGCGACGCGCAGGCCTCCGCCGGCGACCAGCCGCCCGACGACCGCGGACGCGAGGCCCCACCGCTCGCAAACGGCGCGGACGTCGTCGAGGCGCTCGGGCGCGACGAGCGCGAGCATCCGCTCCTGGGACTCGGACGTGAGGATCTCGAACGCCTCGAGGTCGGGCTCGCGAAGCGGGACGGCGTCCAGGTCGAGCTCGGCGCCGAGTCCCGCACGCGCCGCGGACTCGGAGACCGCGCACGTGAGCCCCGCGCCCCCGAGATCCTGCAGGCCCTCGAGCAGGTCGCGTTCGACGAGCTCGAGCGAGGCCTCGATCAGGAGCTTCTCGGCGAACGGGTCGCCTATCTGGACGCTCGGGCGGCTCTCCTCCGAGCCCTCCTCGATCGTCCGGCTCGCCAGCACCGACACGCCGCCGATCCCGTCGCGGCCGGTCGCGGCGCCGAACAGCACGAGGAGCGCGCCCTCGTGCACCGGGCGCGCCGAGGTCACCAGGCGGTCGGCTGGCGCGACGCCGACGCACATCACGTTCACGCTCGGGTTGGCCGAGTGCGGCTCGGCGAACGCGATCTCGCCGCCCACGGTCGGCACGCCGATGCAGTTGCCGTACCCGCCGATGCCC
>Ga0209619_10002822_pt1 | contig 12570 bp, 11 predicted proteins | sample Rifsed16ft3_FD_184011 | JGI IMG/M metagenome (GOLD analysis project Ga0209619, IMG submission 184011) | Soil microbial communities from Rifle, Colorado, USA - sediment 16ft 3 (version 2) | ecosystem: Environmental > Terrestrial > Deep subsurface > Rock core/Sediment | place: Rifle, Colorado... | reverse complement strand
CCTTTTACCGCCACTGCGCTGATGCAACTGGTGGAACTGGGGTTGGTGGACCTGGATACCTGGCCGGGTAAATATATCTCGGAATTTCCGGAAGGTTGGAAAGTGACCGTCCGTCAGCTGCTCACGCATGCCGCCTGTATGCCGGACAATGACCGCCTGGTGACGGGCTTGATTGCCCAACGCGGTGAATCTTTTGCGCCCCTGGAAGAGATATTTTCGGCATATGTAAAGGATAATCCAGATCTGGTGTGTGAACCCGGCAAGTATTCTAATTATGCCAATGCACATTACCTGACGCTGGCGCGCATCATCGAGGAGGTCAGCGGAGAATCTTATGAAACCTACGTGGTTGATCACATCTTAACCCCCCTGGCGATGGACTCAACTCATTTCCAGCTGGTCGAAGCAGATGAACGTTATGCCAAAGGACAGTACCCCGCGGACAAAACTGATGAACTCATTGCCAAGTTGAATGAATATCGTGGGCCTGATCATGAAAATTTCGTGCTGCAAAAAGGCCAGTTCTTCTCAACTTTAGACGACTTCCGACCTTTATCTGCCTGGGGCGGGTTGATCGGCACACCCACCGACCTCACCCATTTTCTGCAGATGCAATTGAATAATGGGCGCTACGGTGATTTTCAGATCTTAAAGCCGGAAACCGTCGCCGCCATGCAGGAAATGCAATCCGCCAACGACGGTACTCCCCTTGGATTTGGGCTGAGTTGGTTCATCGGAAAAGATGAATTTGGTGATTTCTATTATCACAGTGGCGGTGGTGCAACGATTGAAACCACGATGCTTTTTTACCCTGACCTGGACCTGGGCGTGGTGGTGATGGGCAGTGTAAACGGCTACGGAGCCGAAACGATCGCCAAGGCACTGGTCAGCGCCTGGACGCATGAAAATTGATCTTTGTAGCTAATCCAAGCGGTAATGTGCGAAAAGCCTGGGCCAGCAAACAGGAGCAAACCATGAAGAACGTTCAACCTTTATTCGACACAGCAACACACTACCAGGTTGAGGTGCGAGGCCGAGTCGATTCGGAGTGGCTGCAAACCTTTGACAGTTCAGCAGTGGTCCTCTTGGAAAAAGACGGACAGAGGGAGGATTCTATGGTGCTGAACGTGCACACTGATCAATCCGGGATCGTTGGGCTGGTGCGCAGGCTGCACGGTTTGGGAATGACGATCCTGCAAGTACAGATCATACCGGAAGAAGGAAAAACAGCCGAGATTGATGATCATCTCTGAGGTCCGTAAATCTACGATCCGTTTATAGAAAGGAAGCTGATTGGATGGTCACAGGGGCACTCTAACAATCTAAAGCGGCAAAGGTCCTCACAACGAAATTAAAACCAAGATGCCAGGGTTTTTAGCCCTGGCATCTTGATCGTTAAATAATTTTAGTTAGGGTTTAGGGAACGCAGCCAGCAAATCGTCGCTGAAGTCGGCAGCCGGAAGCCAGGGTGACAGATATGCCCGGTATACCTTGCCTTCGTGCTCGAAGAATGCATTTCCGGTGTTGCGGCCTGCCGCGGCAATGTATTCACTCAATTGCTGCCCTTCGAGTTCAATCGCCCACAGGTTGAAATCGTTCTGCGGAAAATCCAACAGGGAGGGGTCTAACGGCCAATCCAGCACTGTTGCGGGTGCTTCTCCCATGCTTTCTGATAGGAACAGAGCTGCTTTCTGCGGGACGTAAGGCTGCGCCGCTGCGTGTGTGAACCCTACCAGCAAGTCGCGAATGCTCTCAAAAGCCGCAAGGTCATTGGCGAAGTCGGCGTAGATTTTCACTTCTTTCAGCCCATCCGCAGGCAGACGCATACGCAGGATGGTGTATGCGGCGTCAGCGACGCAAACCTGCTCGGCGTTGGTATTCGTAAAGCAAAAGTCGGTAAAGCTTTCCAGGCGGTCTAAGCCCAGATCAAGCACCTGCTGCATTAAAACGGCGGTTTCCTGCGGGGTTAATTGGACCTGCATGACTTGTTCCTGGTCAAATGTCTCACCTTCCTGGGTGTAAATTACACGTCCATCGGCCAACAAGGCAAACACTGGCGGACGGCCGAATTCGTACATCGCTTCGGGGAGTGAGAAGGTTGGCTCAAATACCAGCTCCAGCAAAACCGCGGCGGCGGTCAATCTGCCCAGCTCCTCCAATGAGAAGGTTGGCGAGTCACCTGTGCCAGGGGGTACAGGTTCTTCACCTTGAGCGGGAGATGAGGTTGGGGTAGGCGGAACCTCCGCCGCGGGCGGCTGGCAGGCAGCCAGGATCAACGCTACAACCAGCAGTAATATTGCCAGCGCAGCGAACTTGAAATTGAATGGTTTTGTGTTCATTGTTCTTACCAATCCTTTTAGGAGAAATTTTGTCTTGATTACTTCTGCCGTTCAAGACGCATCAGCCTGCCAGTTGGTTCCCCCCTGGAGTGGATTTACCCTCCCGCCACGCCTGAAAATTCATATTTAGTACTAATTCGATAAATAAAATAGTATTTCAGTCCCATGAAAGTGGGACTACCTTTAATTTATAGTAAGTCCATGGAACAAAATATTTCTGCCCGCCCCTAACCTATGCCAGGGCTGGCAAATAATCGAAGACAGGTTGAGCATGTTCGTCACAATCAACCTAAGGCAAAGAAATTTTTCGGGTTACTAATAGTAGAGAGAAACGTTGGGAACCGAACAGACAACGGATCGAACCAACGCTTTCAATATTCGTCCTAACGTAATAATTTGGAGGCAGCATGAGAAAGATTGCACGGATGATCTATTTGGCAGCGTCCTGGTTTTTCCTGGTCGGGATTGCAGTACAGGTTTTCCTGGCTGGAATGGTTGTCGTGGCGCGACTCACGGGTTGGGGGAATCATATTAGCCTGGGGCATTTTTTGGGTGCTCCACTGATATTGATGCTGGTTTTCCAGTATGTTGGCCGGCTGCCTGGCCGAATGAAATGGCTGACCTGGTTGCTGTTTGGGGTTTATTTCATTCAGGCAGACGTCGTCATCTTCCTGCGTTTTGATGCGCCGGTAATTTCAGCTTTTCATCCGGTTTTGGCTCTGGCAGATGCGGTGCTGGGCTGGTCTCTGGCACGCCAGGCCTGGGTGCTGGTCAAGGAATCAAAAGGTGCGGGGCAAGAACAAACCATGCTGGAACAGACGGCTGAGTTTTCACAACATGAGCAGAGCATATGATGGAGAATGTAAAATGAAAAAGGTATTGAAATGGTTTGGAATCGTCCTCGGCGGGTTGATTGGGATATTGGTCATAGCGGCAATTGCGTTATACCTGTTGGGTTCAGCGAAATTCTCCAAGAATTACAATGTTTCTGCATCTGTGATCCCCGTGCCCACGGATGACCAATCCATTCAGCGGGGAAAACATCTCGCTACCATCTTTATGTGTACCGGCTGCCACAGCGAGGACTTCAGCGGGAAAGAGTATTTCACCATACCAGGAATGCTCAACATTCCAACCCCCAATCTCACGACTGGTGATGGCGGAGTGGGTGGATTGTATTCGGTCGAAGATTGGTCGCGGGCGATTCGTCATGGTGTTGCCGTGGATGGCAGAGCTATTTTCATCATGATGTCCCGGCAGTATGCACATATAAGCGATGAAGACCTCGGCTCCTTAATCGCGTACTTGCAAAGTTTGCCGCCTAATGACCATCAGCTATCTCAACGGCGTCTGGAATTTCTCGGCCTGGTGATGATGGGGGCTGGTATGATGCCGCCTTTAGCCGCGGACCAGATCGATCATTCAATTACTCAAGTTGGTTCCGTTGAGCCAGGGGTAACCGTGGACTATGGGAGGTATCTGACTTTCACATGCACCGAATGCCATGGAGAAAATTTTAATGGCGCACCTTTTGGTCCTCCTGGCCAGGAAGTTATTACCCCCAACTTGACTCCCGGCGGAGAACTGGTTGCCTGGTCTGAGCAAGATTTTATCGACACGATGAGAACTGGCGTTACACCCTCTGGCCGTACTTTGAGCGAAGATATGCCCTGGAAGTATTTCGGTCAAATGACTGATGACGAGTTGAAGGCGGTTTGGATGTATTTGCGCTCGCTGCCTGCTCTGCCAGTGGGTCAATAACGGATGAACCACTAACCTAATTGAAGAGTACACCTTGCCAGGAGTATCCCTTGAACCTGGGTTAACCAGGTAAAAGACTTCCTGAACCTGCTCTACCAGATGAGTGATAGATCAGAAATAGATGCGGCAACCGCAAGATAAAGGATGAGCACAAATGTCTGAGATCACATTTCGTGTGAGTGGAATTGTATTGTCCCTTGGAGCCTCACTCCTTGGGATCGCGATCGTTGTAATATCGTTAAAACCCGTGATGAACCAGCCTTTTCTTCCGGGTGTCAGTCTCCTCATGCTGCTTTCTGCGATTATGCTGCTCTTGACCCTGCCCGCCATTTATGCCAGGCAGGCACATGCGGCAGGCTGGCTTGGGCTCGTAGGCCATATCCTGCTCCAAACCGGGGTACTGCTGCTGGTTCTCCTGGCTGCACCTTCCCTGCTCTTCCCCTCACTCAAGTTGGCTGTTGGAGAAAACCCGGTGGTATTTTTCCTTGGAATTGCGTTCACATTGGGATTACTTCTGACCGGTATTGCGACTATCCAGGCAAACATCTTTCCTAGAGGGGCAGGAATTTTGCTCCTTGTAGCCATGGCTGGCTTTTTCTTCAATTTCTTTGTCGCAGAGTTTCTCCCGCCCGCTGCAGGTCAGATTGGTTCTGCAATCTTCGGTGTACTGCTCGCGGTTTCATTAGTCTGGATCGGCATCTCTCTCTGGGTAGGAACACTGGGACCTGTTATCGGAAATATAGTCTCCGCTCCGTGAAGGTAGGGTCCGGTTTGACGCGAACATGTCTGTGTCTGGCCGGGTCGGAATGGGGTGAGCCTCGTCAAATCTTGATAATATTGAGTGAATATGTCCTATAATAACAGTATGAACCGTACGTCCCTGGCAATGGGCACCGACAAGCCTGTTTTGAGCGCGAAAACAGGCTTGCTGCCGTGGGGATTGGCCTTCCTTTCGATCCTGATAAGCTTTGCCGCTATTGGGATTACGGTTTGGGGCGTTGTGACCAGCGGCGATTATCGATCCGTACTGTCGCATCAAACACTCACCCCTTTTATCACCATCGCATTTGCCGTTATCGGAGCACTGATCGCTTCCCGACATCCACGGAATCCGATCGGTTGGATCTTCACAGTGGTTGGCCTTTTAGAGGCAACCACTGCGCTGACAGCTGCATTTACTTTATATGGTTCCTCAGCTTCAGCCCTTTATTCCCTGGCAGCCTGGTTGGACTACTGGGTGTGGTTGCCCGCCTCAATTCTGCCATTTACCTTTGTACTTTTACTTTTTCCTAACGGCAAATTACTCACACCTCGTTGGCGGTTGATAAGCTGGTGTGCCGCGCTTGGCACTGCTATAACCACACTATCTACAATGATGCAATCCGAATCAAAAATACCATTAACTCTTGAACCGAATCTTGCCAGCATCTTGACATCGTCCGTTTTTCTGGATTTACTTGCTTATCTTGGAGCAGGGCTGCTTGCTGTTGGGTTAATTGGATCTTTCGTCAGTTTATTCTTGCGTTTCCACCGTTCAAAGGGTATAGAGCGGGAACAGATGAAGTGGGTGGTGTATGCCCTTGGGCTGTCCTTATTTATCATTCCGTTGGGTTCGGCAGCGTGGGCAATATGGCCTGAAAGTCCATTGGTCAATGAAATCAGCATCGCAGCGACAGGATTAGCCATTCTAGGCATCGCGGTCGCGGCAGCCATTGGTATCCTGCGGCATCGGCTTTACGATATCGATGTAATCATTAACCGAACCATGGTGTACACTGCTCTCACAATCGGTGTGGCAATCCTTTATGTAGTGATAGTCGGTGGTCTGGGAACCTTTTTCCAGATTAGGGGGAATTTGGTTCTTTCGCTGGTCGCCACTGGACTGGCTGCCATCCTGATTCAACCCATGCGCGACTCCCTGCAGCGTTTTGTGAACCGCTTGATGTATGGAGAGCGTGATGACCCGTACGCAGTATTAACCGGTTTGAGTCAGCGTCTTGAAGGATTCCTCTCTCCGGAAGCTATCCTTCCCGCAGTCGTGGAGACCGTCGCACAGGCGCTCAAACTGCCTTATGTAGCCATCGCATTGCTGCAGGGAGGCGAATTATCTGTCGTGGCAAGCTACGGTTTGGTCGGCAGCGACTGGCTACAACTTCCTTTGATCTATCAGGGCGAAACCATTGGGCAGTTAAGGTTCTCGCATCGTTCTCCGACAGAGGTGTTCACAACTGGTGAGGAACATCTTTTGCGGGATATCGCCCGCCATATCGGCGTAACAGCTCATACGGTACGGCTCACACAGGACTTACGCACCCTGGCAAAGGATCTGCAGCGTTCACGCGAGGAACTGGTGATCGGTCGGGAGGAAGAGCGGCGACGTCTGAGGCGGGATCTACATGATGAGTTAGGTCCGCAGCTAGCCAGCTTGAAACTAAATCTCGATGTTGCCCGCAACCTTATTACCCGCGACCCAGATGCTGCCGAGGATTTGCTCGTTCAATTGCGCACTCAGAGTCAATCCGCGATCGCCGATATACGCCGGTTGGTTTATGATCTGCGCCCGCCTGCTCTGGACGAGCTGGGATTGATCGGCGCCATCCAGGAATTTTCCAGGCAGATCGACCATAAAGAGGGCCTGCAAATCAAAGTGAGCAACCCCAAAGTCCTGCCCCCCCTGCCGGCAGCCGTAGAAGTCGCGGCTTACCGGATCAGCCTGGAGGCAATGACCAACTTCGTCCGACACAGCCAGGGTTCAACCTGTCAGGTCGCGATCTCTCACAGCGATCAGCTGTTGCAGGTGGAGGTGTCGGATGATGGGCAAGGGTTCCCCAGAGACAAGAAGGCTGGAGTTGGGCTGACCTCCATGCGTGAGCGCGCTGCTGAATTGGGGGGCACCTGTGAGATCGAGTCCCATTCGCCGGGAGGCACATCCATCATTGCGCGCTTGCCGCTCAGATTAGGGGGGGATTAATGGAACCTATACGTGTATTGATCGCCGATGACCATACATTGTTTCGCGCCGGACTCCATGCTCTGTTAAATCTTTTCCCGGATATCCAGGTCGTTGGTGAAGCCTCCACTGGAGAAGAAGCCGTCTCCAAAGCCGACGAACTGCAGCCAGACGTCATCTTAATGGACATTCAAATGCCGGGCATCAATGGCATTCAAGCTACACGCCGCATCGTCCATGCCAGCCCAAACGCGGGGATCATTGTGGTGACAATGTTCGAAGATGACAGTTCAGTTTTTTCAGCCATGCGTGCCGGCGCGCGTGGATACGTATTAAAAGAATCTGGCGAAGAGGAAGTTTTAAGGGCAATTCGGGCGGTGGCGCAAGGCGAGGCGATTTTTGGTCCTGCCATTGCCCGCCGAATGATGCAATTTTTCTCGCATGCGCCGCTGGAATCCAACCCGATTTTTCCGGAGTTGACCGCGCGGGAGAATGAAATATTAGACCTGATTGCGCGCGGCAAATCCAACACCGAAATCGCACAGCGCCTGGTGATTAGCCCGCATACTGTCAGGAATCACATCTCAAATATCTTTTCAAAATTACAGGTCGCCGACAGGTCGGAAGCCATCATCCGCGCCAGGGATGCCGGGTTGGGAACTTAGCTCGAGCGAGAGTACTGAATACCTTTTCGCAAGGCGATTCTTTCCGGGCGAATTCAAGATTGTTAAACCCCGAACTTCAATCACGTTGATCCGAAACACAATAATTTGAGGCTGTTCGGACTTCAAGAAAAAGGCCTCAATAGTAGTTTCTGTACATATGAACCTGTAATTAGCGCAATTGCACAGAAAAAGAACCGGGCGTTGCCTGGTCTGGTATCATGTCTTAGGAGCGAATATAGTTAATTTTCCACTTGATGAAAACTGGAAATCGAAATTTGACCTCGATGCTGGATGAAAAGCACAACGATGATTCCCGCAAATGGTATTTCTGAATTCGCTATGGTTATTTCCATTGCTGGAACTTTTCGACCTCTACTGGTGTATTGTTATTAAAATCCTCTCTCGATGGAGCAATTAAAGGAAAGGTCATTGACTGAAGAGCGAGACTGGATAGAAGCAGCCCGCCGAGGAGATATCGAGGGGTGGGAGCATTTGGTAGAGACCCACCAACAATCGATCTTTCGACTGGCGTATTTGCTCCTGGGAGATGCGGATGATGCTGAAGACATTGCCCAGGAGACCTTTATCCACGCCTATCGTGCGCTGCATCGGTTCGATCCAACCCGTCCATTCCGTCCGTGGTTGATGCGGATTGCCACCAACCTTTGCCGTAATTGGCACCGGAGTCTGAGGCGCTATATTTCCGCCCTGCAAAATGGCTTGAAAAATGAACCGCAACCAGGTTCTACGTACGAACAGGCAGAACATAATGTTGAAATGGACAACCTTTGGAAAACCATTAATAGTTTGCCATTGCCGGACCAACAGGTGATCTACCTGCGCTATTTTCTGGAGTGTTCAGAGACAGAAACCGCTGAGATTTTGGGAATTGCGCTGGGTACAGTGAAATCACGCAGTCACCGTGCATTGGCACGTATGCGCGCCGTGCTGCAAACGCAGAATCCGGTATGGATTCAGGAGAATTCCGATGTCGCCTAAGGCAAGCTATTCGTCACCAGAAGATTTCTCTGAGGAGCAAATCGCTAATTTCGAGGAGCGGTTGATGCGGATGACTGCTGCCTTTCCATACCCCGCCACGCCAGATTTCGTCACAAGCGAACGACAGCGGTTTATGCATAAACGGATATCAAAAATACCGCAGCGCCGACTGGCGGTTGGGTTGGTAGTCTTGTTTCTTGCGCTTGCCACCGCTTTGTGGGTTTCGCCAGTACGGGCTCAGATTCTGGATTGGTTAAGGATTGGCTCGGTAAAAATATTCTTCTCCGTACCCACCAATACCCCTACGGCATCGGTTTCCACCGGTACACCTGCTGCTGCAGTCACACCGACTTTCCTGGATTCGATCCTGGATCTGGCAGGAGAGACAACCTTGCAAGAAGCGGGTGAACAGGCAGATTTCACGATTGCTCTCCCCACCTTTCCAGCCGATTTGAACGATCCGGATCATGTGTTTATCCAACAATTTAGCGGACCGGTCGTCACGCTGGTTTGGATGGACCCCAATCTTCAAGACAAGGTTCGATTGTCATTATCCGAATCACAATCCGAAAAAGCCGTATTCGAAAAAATCAACCCCACCTCGATTCAGGAAACCCTGGTGAATGACAATCCGGCGGTATGGGTGGATAGCGACTATCTGCTCATCATGCGCAACGGAGATGTGACTTTAACCCGTTTGATTGACGAAGGCCATACCTTGATTTGGACCAACGGCGAAATCACATACCGTCTTGAAACCGAAGTAGATTTGGAAACTGCCATCCGGATCGCGGAATCGATTCAGTAATACGGCTCCAGATCTCGTTTCCGTTGAGCTATCGAATGGGCAGATTCTACAATTCCAGGAAGTGGAACGTCTTTTGTCCCGCCGGTGTATTAAGAGATATAAGGTAAAGAAAGGAGCAGACGATATGCGTAAAATTGTGTTTTCCATCCTTTTACTTATCGGGTTTCTCTTCGTGCAGGCTGGATGCATGCCTGAGTTTACACCCACCTCGGTGGAGATCACCCCGTCAACAGCGCCAGTGTCAGAGCCAGTGACTGGTTCTGACTCAGCATTGCAGGAGCCTACTGCTCTGATCATAGAGCAACACATGGATGCAACAACAGCCTCGGGGGGACGCCCGGGAGTAATGAACGTAACCATCGTTCCCGTCTCGGCTCAGACCGGCAGTCCAATCAAAGGCGTGGAACCGATCGCTCTGGGTCAGGGGTTAAACTATAGTTTTTCAAATGATCGGAGCCAGATGGCGGTTCTTTCCTACTCAGCCAAAGATTGCGAGCGTTACTGCTTGCGAATCATCGATTTAGATTCCTGGCAGGAAATAACAGGTCCCATTCCGCTGAAGAAGACCCTGAATGATTGGTTCACCCTTACCGAATTCGATGAGAACAGCCGTTACATTCCGCTGCTTGTTAGCGGAAATTCCAGCGATACAACCGAGGCGTTACTGATTGACCGTACCCTTCAAGAGGTCGCGGTTCAAGTCAAACTGCATTCGAATGTGTATGCCATGACCCGTACACCGGATGGCTCGCTGGCGGTGTATGGAACCCAAACTGATCCACCTAATTCAGAGATGTTGATTTACACCGCATTACTGGACGGCACTGATCTTCACACCCTTTGGGAACAAACGCTTCCGGAAATCAAGCTTTCCGAAGGTGATCTGACTGATCATTCCGACCCGTTGGCGGGCGTCTATTACGACCCTGCCAGAATATTCTCGCCCGACGGAAGCAAACTTTACATTGTCGCAGCTGATGAACCGACTCTATATACGGTGGACTTTCAGACCCGCACCACACAGTCTTTCAAGATAGAACCACATCTCAGCTGGCTGGAAAAATTGTTGGCGTTTGATATTCGCACCGCCCAGGCGAAAATGATGAACGGTATTTACAAAACGGGCGTTGCCTCCCAGGATGGCAGATACCTGTTTGTGGTCGGGCAGCAAAGCGTCGCAATCAAGAAAGAAAACGATGAATTCGAGGTGGAAACTATTCCGCTTGGCCTTCAGGTCATCGACACTACAACGGGCACCTTGATTCAACAAATGGAAACGAAAGCCAACCGTTTGTCGTTGTCGCAGGACGGTAAAACTTTGCTGCTGAATAGCTGGGAGCTGGTTGGAGCAAGCGATAAAATCTGGACGGATGTGATGGATCTCGCAACCTGGAAGATAATCCAACGTCTCAATGGGACGGCGTCTGCCTCGCGGCTTTCAGACGGCAGCCAGGCATGGCTGGTGACTGGCGCTAATTCCGGCTCCTCCTATACCGCTGATATCTACCGCCCGGGCGAAGCAACTCCGCGCGGTCACATTACCCGCTCCAGCTATGTGGATTGGGTTATCGTCCCATGATCTTTCGTTGAATTAACCGGCATCCCTTCGTCGATTAATATTTTCAGTCTACGCTGCTTCGATTTAGTAGACAATAAGATTTAAAAAATCACTGGGCCAAGGCCCAGTGATTTTTTCTCGCAATGGATGCCGGCTCAGACCAATGGTTCAGGCACAGGAAGTGGAATTTTATTCCATTTCCAATCCCCATAGAAAAGTGCAGCGATCAGCAAAATTGGCAAAACAAAAATTACAAGGTTTGCAGAAAATACCGATCGCACGAAGAACCCGGCGAACAGGACAGCAGCAACCAAAAAAGCCACAAACCCGACCACCGGGCGCTTCCAGGCAATGAGCAGAATTACCAGCATTGCAATTGAAGGGATATTGTGCATCAACAGGCCGCCCAGTTTTTGCAGAAAAGTCCCTGGCATATCGAATACATCCAAAGAAAATAGGCTGATGAAAAAGATAATCAAGATACCAGCAGCCCGTGGCGCCCAATGGATGATTTTCCCCATTTTTGGATCAATTTTCCCGGCGCGGGAATGCTCGCGAAAACTAACCACCAACACATAAATTGATCCATATATCAGGCCAAATGGTATCGCCAGAATCAGCAAGTTGATGAGAATCATCCACCACACAGGGCGCTCGGGATTGGCGGCAAATTCAATATACGCAAAGCCCGCAAGTGTGGCGATGAACAGGAAAGATAGTACGATCCTCAGGTTACGATTGAATCTAGAATTTTCGATTTCCATAAACCCCCGCCCTCCTATAGAGATTGTGCTTACTTCTCGATGATATACACCGTCCCGCCGGAATTGGTTAACCACACCGCTTCAAGTTCGGCACGGTTGTAGGTACGCTGAACATCGTCATCGCTGGCAGCGGCCGGGTCGTTGACGATCGGGTTGCCCTGGGCATCAAACCCGACGATGACAGCCAGGTGCCCGTTGCTGCTGTCGATGGCAGCCCCGGTCAAGTCGCCCTTGCTCCAGGCAAAGCTGAACACCACGGGAATGCCCTTGGCTATCCAGGGTTCAACCTCATCCAAGCTGGCAAAACGCCGCACACTGGCGGTAAATCCGTGCGTGGCAGCATAGGCTGTATTGAAAACCCAGTTGCCGTGACCGTCGTAAATCCAGTCAAATACCCCTTCCACTGCAGCTCGCACCCGCGATTCGCACGGATCTGAATCTTGCTCTAGGAAACCGATTACCATAGACACCGAGGTTGGGCTGCACCACACGTTGCCGCCATCCGGGTACACCATTTGCGAACATTCCGGCACCTCAAGCAAAGTGCCCCATTTGGCAGGGTTACCTTGAGATGCAGATATTTTTTTAGGGGCTGCAATTGAATACGCCGCGGAAAGATATCGCAGACTGGGCGTGGAAATCCCATCGGTACTAAACAGGCGGACTTTGAGCTGGTACGCCTCGGTGACCGCTTTTTTATCGGTTAACACCAGGGTATCCACCGCC